>Ga0075428_100001976_pt1 | contig 22087 bp, 10 predicted proteins | sample RhiMetdeltSRZDD2_FD_75291 | JGI IMG/M metagenome (GOLD analysis project Ga0075428, IMG submission 75291) | Populus rhizosphere microbial communities from Tennessee, USA - Rhizosphere MetaG P. deltoides SRZDD2 | ecosystem: Host-associated > Plants > Roots > Rhizosphere > Soil | place: USA... | reverse complement strand
AAGCAGCGCGGGCGATCTCGTCCGCCGTCCGCTCCACGCGCGAGAGGCGCACCTGGTCGATTCCGACCATACCGCCCTGACCCTGGATTCCCGCGGGGCCGACGATCAACGTGGACGACGGGCTCGCCAAAACCGGATGACCCATCGCGACGATTTGCTCGTGGACGTTGCCGCCGTCGATGTAGACGCGGAATTGCCCCGTCACACTGTCGTAGGTCATCGCGACGTGCCGCCATTCATCATTGCCCATCGGCGCGCCCAGCCAGGGAGACTGCAGGGTCCATTGCGCAGTGGTCACTTTGGCCCTTACCAAGCCCTGCCGATCGGCCTCGAGTTCGTACGCGCCGGCCTTGCGTATCAACGAGAACGGCTGCGGACCCCCGGACGTGCACGAGAACCAACACTCCGCGGTCATCGCAGGGAGCGAGGCGTTCAGCACCCCGACTGGGTCAATTGCGTTTACCGCGCCCGCATCCGCGCACACGATGTACTGTCCAGACACAGCCGTGTTGCCGGTCAGCCCCCATTCTTCGGGGAACCGCGCCATTTGGTCGGCGAAGTTGCCCGCGATCCCATGGCCCGACGTGTCCGGCGTTCGTGTGGTGTCGAGTACCCAACCGACGGCACCCGGCGTCCCGATGGGTACTTCATTCACGAACTCGTTCATGTCCCACGCCAGCAGGTAGTCGCGGTCGACGGCTTCGTTCACACAGATCTCCGCGTACTCTCGAATGTGCATGGTCAGCAGCGGAATCGACGTACCCAGCCGCGTGTACGGCAGCTTCAGACCGGGCGTATCACCGCCCCAAGCCCAGATGCCCGGCGCTGCACCCGTTCCAGTCGTGATGATGCGCGGAGTGTTGTAGCGATCTGGGTTGAGGGGGCCGTCGATGTGCCGCATGTAGTACCCGGTCGACCGACCCACGATGCTCATCCCGTGACGCAGCCCGAAGGTGGGGCCCCAAATCGCGGAGAACACGAAGTCGGTGGCGTCGAGGGTCATCCACGGATACGCGCCGTGAACTGGCTGGGACAGCGAAGTCCCGTCCGCCATCGTCATTTCCGCCGCTGCGATTGGATAGAGACGCGCGAAAGGGATTCCGTTGACGAGTGTGTTTTGTTCCCTAGAGAACATCTCGTTGATCGGATATGGCCGACTCCAACCCGTCGACACGCCGGGCTGCAGGTTGAACGTGTACATGATCTGTTCGCCCTCGGTGGCCTCCGTGTTCCACACCCGGTAGTTGTTGGATTCGTTGCCTTGGAACACGAGCAGGCGCCCGTCCAACGATAGACTCGGCTCGATTCCCAGCACCGGCACATCTCCGTAGACGGCCGACGTCCACGTCAAGACCTTGAAGTCAGTCGACAGCGACCAAGAGGACGGCGTCGCCATCGGTGTCCGCGGATTCTGGACCGTAACGCGCAGGAAGCGCATGCCAATCGGGTTCACCCGAATTCCGCTGCCTGCAAGGAAGCGCGGCCGGTCGATATCGTTCGGCACGCTCGGGTCGACATCCGGCCACTCGTCTGGGGCGACCACCATCATCAAGTAGGTGTCATATGACCCGCCGGCGGTACCGGGTTGGCCAGCGACCCCGGAAGAGTTCGACGGGAACGGACACGACTTGGCCCGGTGGTTCGGGTCGGGGCACATCGACAACGTCTGCTTGGAGAACTGCACCTTGTCGTCGTCGTGCTGTCCATTTGGCGGCGGCGTGATGTTGGTTTCGATGCTCTGCTCTACGGACCATGGTCCGGATGGCGGAGAGGCGTAGGACGGCGGAAAATAGGCGATCCCGTTAGTGGTAGTCACGGCCTCCGGCCGGAAGGAGTGGACGTGCCAGCCGCTGAGCAAGCTCGGGGGTTCGTTGCCGACGCGGGCATGGACCAGGATCCGACCATCGTGCGACATCGTTGTGCCGCCAATCCCAGAGGGGGACGGCTCGCCCGGAAACGCGCCGGAGGACACTCGCTCGGGCCGAGCGTAGAGCGGACTCTGCGCTACGGCCAGGCAGGACGTCAGGGCGGACCAAATGAAGTACGAAGGGAGGTTGTGCATAGTTCTTCCGGAGAGTGGAGCGGCGGTCGATTGCTCGGCCGTACTGTCCGAATACTCGACCAACGTTGCGGCAACGTCTGATTGATGTGGTCTCTGATGTCCGCCAGACCATCCGGCGGCGCCACAGGCGCCGAGCGTACCGAGCCTCGACGCAACGCCTAGTCCACCTCCGACGCGGACCGTCACGCCGGCCGGCGGAAGTAGAACCGCAGCAGCCCAGCGAGCCGCGGCCGACACTCGATCCAGCCGTTGCCACCACCGTCCCTGGTGGGTGCGATCAGTTCGTTGCCGATCCCTGGTGGTTCTGCTTGCAGTTGTCGTGCCCGCGATTCACGAGCGCGCGCCGCAGCGAGCATTCGCCCATCAGGACAAGCCAGTCCAGACACTCGTGCTCGATCGAACGGTGGCGGCGAACATCGACAACAGCAGGCGAAGCGGCAGCAGAGCGTCGAGCATGGCGCCGGGAGACTGCCGCAAGAGCTGGCCGAGGTCTCGCACTGATTCGGGCGGCGCCTCACTGCACGAGCAACGTGCTCGGGGCGCCAAGCCAGATGCCGCCGCTGGGCGCCAGCGTGACCGTTTGTTGCAGCCATGTGCTGCCGCGCAACGCGAGTACATTGGGAACCGCGATGGGCACCACGGCGCGTGACTCGCCGACTGCTGCGGCAACGGCGAATACGACCGCACTGCCCGGATCCAGCCACAGTTCGCCGAACGGCGTCGGTAGTGGCACCGGCAGCGGCGCTGCGGCCGGAGGTCCGAAGGCCATCGCGACGAAGTGGTTCGCGGGCACACGCGCCTGGATCGTCGCGGTCGCACCAAGGCCGACACCGTAGATGCCGTCAGGCGCGTCCTGCCAAGTCACCGTCTCGCCGAGGCCGGAGAACGCGAGCACGTGGGTCGCGGTGCGCACGAAACCCACGTCGTCGCTCGCCCGCACTTCCGCGACCACCTCCGGCAAAGGCACGGCGGCGAACTGGCGACTGCGCATGGCGAACCCGAGCATGTTCGTCCCATCGCCAATCAACATCGTGCGCATGCCGAACGTGGGCAACGTCGTGCTCGCTTGCAGCGGCAGCGACAGCCAGCGCTCGCCATGCGCGTCGAAGACGTTCATCGTGGTTGCGCTCGATGCCGCGTAGCCGTTGTAGCGTGTGGTTGCGCCGGGGAGCGGCGCGAAGCTGGCGCTGCGCGGCGCGAACGCGGTAACGCCGTTCGTCGTGCGGAGCAGCGCGCAGTTTGCTGCGAGATACGGAGCCTCGGCCAACGTGTTCGCGGGCGGCGTGTGCCATTGGCCTGTGAACGAGCTGAACACCGGATGCGCGCCGGACAGCGCGTCGAACACCATGGCCACCGTGCGCCCGCTGGCGAAGAGGCTCGGGAAGCCCTGGTTCCAGGGCGTCGCCGCAACCGTGCCAAGCAGCGGACTGAACGCGTGCACCTGGCCGTTGCCCCAAGTCATCGGGATGTCCGAGCCCGGCGTCAGGTACGGACCCGGCATCGCGGTCCACACGTTTTGGCCAGCGCCGCACACGAACCGGTTGGCGACGTCCACCGTGGTGGCCACGTTCGAATGCATTTCCACCGTGGCGGCGGGCAGTGGCGCCGAAGCGAAGGTGCCGGCGATGCCGGAGAACACGGCGTCCACGCCGCGCGCGAATTCGCGTTCGAAGGAGAGGCCGTTGATGAAGGGGAACGGGAACGTCGCGGTGACCGGCGCTTGCACCCAGCCTGGCCGCAGCGCGGAGAAGCCGAGTTGCATCGCCTGCGTCGACACCACTGCCGTGCCGCCGGTCGCTTGCGCACCGTACGTCAAGAGTGGTTGCGACGGCGCGTCGAACCATTGCCCGCTGTAGACGTCGAAGGCGCTGGCCGCGAGGTTGCTGCCGACGAACGGCGTGTGGATCAACGCCATGCGGCTGCCGAGCTGCAGCAACCAGCCGCCCGGCAGCTGGCGCGTATGCCACTGCCCCGTGAACGCCGAGAACGTGTGCAGCGTCGAGCCGTTCCGCACGCACGCCACGCTGTCTTCGTGCACGATCGTCGACGATGCGAACGGCACGAACAACGGCACGAACGTGCCGCGGTACGCCGAGAACGCGGTCCAGCGATCGCTCTCGGGCACGAGCAGCATGTCCTTCTTCAGCACGATCGACGAAGTGCCAGCACTGACAGGCAACGCGTGCCACTGGTTGGTTGCGGCCGAGAAGCGCGGAGGAACGTTCCATTGCGATAGACGACGAGGCGGCCATCGGCTTGCACGCCGGACGGCAGCACGCCGGTCGGCACGTGCAAGTCGACCCAAGGCGAAGCGGCTTGTGCGGCGAGTGGCAAGGCCAGCAACAGCGAGAGGCACGAGAGTCGAGACTGCATGTGCATTCCTCGGCGAGTGTGACGGTCAGTGTGACGGCGAGAGCGTGCGGCAGCTTAGCAGTCAACACACGCCGCTGCTTGCCGCCACACTTGGACGTTGGGGTCGCGCGGCTCGGCATACTGCTCGCCCTTACAACCATGGCCGAGCAGAAGCAGACGTACGACCCCGCCGCGATCGAACCGAAGTGGCAGCAGGGGTGTAGGAAACTGAAGCAGTGTCCCGGACCACCCGGGGCCCGCCTCGACACGCCCGCGTGCGGAACCCCGTCAAGTCGCACCCTTGGCAGCCCTTGATGCCCGCAGCTCCAGCGACGACACGTCTGCCTCGAGTGCGGCCTTCGCTTCTCTGAAGCCTCGCCACCAGGAGCAAGACTCAGGAAACGAAGACCGACTACTTGACGGACCGCTTCATCCTCTAGGGGCGCGGGTTCGGACGCGAGGTCCTGCCGCAAACCGGGCCTCGGGATCGCGAGCCTCACCGCGCGTGCGCAAGCGCCAGTTCGTGGGCGCCGGCGACCGTGCTCGGAAGCGGCCGCTGCGGTGGCGCTGCTGGTGCGCCGCGTCACTGCGGTCGCAGGAACACCGCAAACGCAGGCTCGACGCCGACGAGTTCGGCCGGCTCGATGCGGCGCGTGACCGGCATCATGCCGTCGGCTTCGACGCGCAGCACGAGGGAGTGCGCGCGCAGCCGCAGATGCACCGCCGCTTCGGGCGCATCGGGCGATTCCGTACCGTTGCCATTGGCATGCTGCACCGCCGTGCGGAAGCGCTTGCCGCGCGGCGCCCCGTCGGCAGGCGCGGCCGGGCCGATGCTGCCCCGCGCCAGCTCGCGTCCCTTCTCGTTGCGGAACGTCAGGCGCGCCGTGGTCGCGAGCGGCACGACCGCCGGATCCTGCATCACGCGCAGGAACCAGTCGCGATCGACGCGCCCCGCCCACTTCGCCGGGCGCGAACGCCACGGCCCCGGCCCGCGGCCGCGGCTTGCCCTGCCCTCTGGCTCGCCGCTCGTAGTACCCCGACACCGCCCGCACCAGAATCCGTCGCACCCGCGCACACACTGCCGGGTCATACGCGCACATGAGCCGCACCCGATGCGGCAACGACAGCACCCACTGCCGCACCGGCACCTCTGGGATCACCCGATCCACCAGCCACGCCGCCGTGTCCACCATGCGCCGGGTTCCGCACGACGGGCAGAACCCGCGACCCTTGCACGAGAACGCCTCGACATCGGCCTTCTTGCACACATCGCAAAACACGCGAACCAGACCCCAGCCGAGGATTCCACAGCGCAGGAACAACTCCACCTCGCGACGGCAGAACCGCGGCACCACCCGTTCGCGAGCTTCGGCCCGCTGTACGAACGTGCTCCACTCGGCGAGCACGACCCGGTACAGCACCGTCTCCTCCGGCTCGCGCCGCCGCCACTGCGCACCACTCGTGGCCACAGAGGCGATGTGCTTCGCTCAGCGCAGCGGTGGCACGCATTCGCGCCGATCTGCATCTCGGAGCGCGCTCGAGCAGGCAGTTTCCGCTCGCAGAAAACCGCCCCTTCCGCTGTAGTCGCCGCCCGAAATGCCGCGCCGCCAAGACCTACACTCCATCCTGATCCTGGGATCGGGGCCCATCGTCATCGGGCAGGCTTGTGAATTCGACTACTCGGGTGTGCAGGCGTGCAAGGCGCTGCGCAGCGACGGCTACAAGATCATCCTGATCAACAGCAACCCGGCGACGATCATGACCGATCCCGAGATGGCGGATCGGACCTACATCGAGCCGATCACGCCCGAGGTCGTCGCGAAGATCATCGAACAGGAACGCCCCGACGCGATCCTGCCGACGCTCGGCGGCCAGACCGCCCTCAACTGCGCGATGCAGCTGCACGACATGGGTGTCCTGCAGAAGTTCAAGGTCGAGATGATCGGCGCCAAGCCGGCGTCGATCCAGAAGGCCGAGGGCCGCCTCGAGTTCCGCGACGCGATGCAGAAGATCGGCCTCGTCTGCGCGCGGTCCCAGCTCGCGTACTCGATGGCCGAGGCCCGCGCGGCCGTCGACCAGATCGGCCTGCCGTGCGTGATCCGGCCCGGATTCACGATGGGCGGCAGCGGCGGCGGCATCGCCTACAACCTGCAGGAGTTCGAAGACATCTGCGCGCGCGGGCTCGCGATCTCGCTGAACAGCGAGATCCTGATCGAGGAGTCGATCGCGGGCTGGAAGGAGTTCGAGCTCGAGGTCATCCGCGACAAGAACGACAACGTCATCATCGTCTGCTCGATCGAGAACTTCGACCCGATGGGCGTGCACACCGGCGACTCGATCACGGTCGCGCCGGCGCAGACGTTGAGCGACCGCGAGTACCAGCTGATGCGCGACGCCGCGATCGCGTGCATCCGCGAGATCGGCGTCGACACGGGCGGCAGCAACGTGCAGTTCGCGATCCATCCGCGGGACGGCCGCATGGTCGTGATCGAGATGAATCCGCGCGTGAGCCGCAGCTCGGCGCTGGCCAGCAAGGCGACGGGCTTCCCGATCGCGAAGATCGCCGCCAAGCTCGCCGTCGGCTACACGCTCGACGAGCTCGACAACGACATCACGAAGACCACGAAGGCCTGTTTCGAGCCGACGATCGACTACTGCGTCGTCAAGTTCCCGCGCTGGGCCTTCGAGAAGTTCCCGACCGCGGACTCGGTGCTCACGACGCAGATGAAGTCGGTCGGCGAAGTGATGGCGATCGGACGCACCTTCAAGGAGGCGATGCAGAAGGCGCTGCGCGGCCTCGAGACGGGCCGCAACGGTTTTGGCAACGTGCCGGGCAAGCCGCACTGCAAACCCGAGGACGCGCACCCCGAAGCGATCCGCCCCCACCTCGCGACACCTAGATCCGACCGCGTCGACTGGGTGCGCACGGCGTTCCTCGCCGGCATGACCGTCGAGGAGATCCACGACTACTCGCGCATCGACCCGTGGTTCCTCGACCAGCTGCAGGTGCTCGTGCAGCACGAGCAGCAGATCGTGGCCGCGGCGCAGGAGGGTCTGCAGGCGCTGACGAAGGACTTCCTGCAGCGCACCAAGGCGCTCGGTTTCAGCGACCGGCAGATCGCGGCCGCGTTTGCGGGCAAGGTGACCGAGTGGGATGTCCGCGCGCACCGCAAGAAGCTCGGTGTGACGCCGGTCTACAAACGCGTCGACACGTGCGCCGCGGAGTATCCGAGCTTCACGCCGTATCTCTACTCGACCTACGACGGCACCGAGGACGAAGTCGGTACTGCAGGAACGCCCGCAAAGCGCCGCGTGATCGTGCTCGGCGGCGGCCCGAACCGCATCGGCCAGGGCATCGAGTTCGACTACTGCTGCGTGCACGCGGCGATGGCGCTGCGCCAGCTCGGATACGAAACCGTGATGGTCAACAGCAACCCCGAGACCGTGTCGACCGACTTCGACACCTCGGACATGCTGTTCTTCGAACCGCTGACGCACGAGGACGTGATGAACGTCGTCGACCGCTTGGCGCCGCACGGAGTCATCGTGCAGTTCGGCGGCCAGACACCGCTCAACCTCGCGCGCGGCCTGCACGACCACGGCGCGCCGCTCGTCGGCACGAGCGTCGACTCGATCGAAGCCGCCGAAGACCGCGAGTTGTTCAGCAAGTTGATCGAGAAGCTCGGCATCGACCAGCCGCAGAACGGCATGGCCACCTCGGCAGCACAGGCGCTCGCGGTCGCCGATCGCATCGGCTACCCGGTGCTGGTCCGGCCGAGCTTCGTGCTCGGCGGCCGCGCGATGGAGGTCGTCTACGATCGCGATGGGCTCGCGTCCTACATGGAGCGCCACCGCTCGTTCTCCGAGGAACGCCCGCTGCTCGTCGACAAGTTCCTCGATGCCGCGATCGAGGTCGACGTGGACGCGATCGCCGACGGCAAGACGGTGCTGATCGGCGGCATCATGGAGCACATCGAAGAGGCCGGCATCCACTCGGGCGATTCGAGCTGCTCGCTGCCGCCCTACACGCTCTCGGACGGGCTCATCGACGAGATCTGCACCAAGACGCGCCTGCTCGCCAAAGAGCTCGGCGTCGTCGGCCTCATGAACGTGCAGTGGGCCGTGCGTGGTCCGAAGGTCTACATCCTCGAGGCCAACCCACGCGCTTCGCGCACGGTGCCGTTCGTCAGCAAGGCGATCGGCCAGCCGCTCGCGAAGTTCGCTGCGCGCCTGATGCTCGGCGAGACGCTGGCCCAGGTCGGCGTGAAGGAACGGCTCGATCCGCCATACTTCTCGGTCAAGGCGCCGGTCTTCCCGTTCAACAAGTTCCAGGGCGTCGACACGCTGCTCGGCCCCGAGATGAAGTCGACCGGCGAGGTCATGGGCGTCGACGCGCGGTTCGGCACCGCGTTCGCGAAGGCGATGATCGGCGCTGGCAATGCGCTGCCGCGCGATGGCAAAGTGTTCGTGTCGGTGCGCGACGAGGACAAGCGCCTGATCACTCCGCTGATCGACCGGCTGCACGGTCTCGGTTTCGAGATCGTCGCGACGAGCGGCACGGCGCGCGCGCTGAAGAACGCGGGCATCCCCGTGCAGCGTGTGTTCAAGCTCCACGAGGGTCGCCCCAACGTGCTCGACATGGTCGTGAACCGGGAGGTCCGGCTCGTCATCAACACGCCGAGCGGCCGGCGCGAACGCAGCGACGATCGTCTGATCCGCTCTTCGTCCGTGAGCCATCGCATCCCGTGCATCACGACGCTGGCAGCCGCGGCGGCGACGATCCAGGGGCTCGAAGCCTGGCTCAAGAAGCCGCTCGCGGTCAGCCCGCTGCAGCAATACCATGCCATGCTCGAAGGCTGATCGATACACGGCACGACGACGCGTGCGGCCGCAGGATCCCCGATGCAAGAAACCCCTCGCCACGATTCCCGCCTCGCCCAGGATGTCGCGCAGTTCTGCAAGAAGCAGGTGACGCAGGCCCAGCAGAGCCGCGCGAGCTTTCCGAGTTCTCCGCTGTGGTCCGCCGTCGCGAAGACGGGCACCTCGCTCTGGCTCGACACGGGAGACGTCGACGCCGCGAAGGAGCTCTGGGTGCGCGAGTTCGTGGCGCTCACGACGAACAACACGCTGCTCAACAAGGAAGTCCAGAAGGGCATCTACGACCAGCTCGTGCCCGATGCGGCCAAACTGCTGCACTCTGCGGCGCCGAAGATGACGCAGGACCAGCTCGTGCAGGAGATCGCGTTCGTGCTCAACGCGGTGCACGGCCTCAAGCTCGTGCGGACCTTCGACGCCGACGTCAGCGTCGAACTGCACACCGCGATCTCGAACGACGTCGACGCGAGCTACCAGTACGGCAAGCGTTTCGCCGCGATCAGCCCGGACCGCTTCATCGTCAAGGTCCCGCTGACGCCCGCGGGTCTGCTCGCCGCGCGCGCTCTGCACGACGACGGCATCCGCATCAACTTCACGCTCGGCTTCTCGGCGCGCCAGAACTGGCTCATCGCTTCGCTGGCCCAGCCGACGTGGGCCAACGTCTTCATGGGCCGCATCAACGCGTTCGTCGCCGACAACAAGCTCGGCGACGGCGTGAACGCGGGCGAGAAGGCGACGCTCGCGAGCCAGCGCGGCCTGCGGCGCTTTGCCGAGAAGACGAAGACGAAGGTGCGCCAGATCGGCGCCTCGATGCGCAGCGGCCAGCAGTGCGAGGACCTCGTCGGGCTCGACGTGTTCACGATGCCGACGGCCGCGGCCAAGGAGTTCCTCAAGAAGAACCCTGCCCCGTCTACGCTCAGCGACAAGACCGGCAACGATCCGAAGGTCACGTTCGCGGCCGGCGTCGACGCCGCGGCCGACAAGCTCGATTCCTGCTGGACCATGACGCCGCAGTTCGAAGCAGCGGCAGCCGCCGCCGCGAAGCTCGACGTGAAGAAGGCGACGGGCGAGGACGTGCGCAAGGTTCTCGCGTCGAACGGGGCTGGTGACCTGTTCCCGCAGCTCAACACGGCCGAGGCAGCGAAGATCACGAAGGAAGGCAAGATCCCCGTCTATGCGTCGTGGCGCGATCGCGTGCGGGCCGGCACGGCGAGTTGGGACGGGATCCTCACGGCGGCTGCACTCGCGAGCTTCGCGCAGGACCAGCAGGCGCTCGACGACCGCATCCGCAAGCAGCTCTGACCGGCGGCTTCGCGACGCGCAAGCGCGGTCCAGCTCGCCAGCATGGCTCGTAGGCGCGAACGTCGGGATTCTGGTGCCGCTGTGCCTCGTGCAATGCCAGGCGCGCCTCGAGGAGGTGCAATCGCTGACGCGGTCGCGTTCGCGGGCTGACGCGGCGGCTTCGAGTTGTGCCGTCGACGTGGCTCGGATCGAATCACCGCGATGCACGTCTCGTTTGCCATGTTTCCGTTGCTGCTCGTCACGTCATGCGCCACCGCACCGGTGGACGCCGAACCGACCGTGCGCCTCACGCACCTCCGTGGCCCGCTGTGGGTCGCCGAAGACACCTTCTTCGCACCCGAGAACTCGATGGTCTACGTCGGCGAACAGGGCGTCACCCTGATCGGTGCAACGTGGACGCCACACACCGCGCAGCTACTGCACGAGCGCATCCGCGAGATCACGCCATTGCCGGTGCGCCAGGTGCTGCTGACCAACTACCACCACGACCGTGCCGGCGGCACCGCCTACTGGCTCAGCATCGGGGCCGATGTGCTGGCGACGCAGCGCACTGCACGGTTGCTCGAGCTGCACTGGGATCGCTTGATCCGCGACATCCGCACCACGTTCCCCGACTACCCGGTGATGCCGCTCGCGCGTCCGTCGCAGACGATCGCCGAAGACACGAGTCTGCAAGACGGCGCGATCCGCACGCTGTACCTCGGCCCGTCGCACACCGAGGACGGCCTGCTCGTCTACTTCCCCGGGCAGCGAGTGCTCTACGGTGGCTGCATCTTGAAGGAGCAACTCGGCAACCTCGACAGTGCCAACGTGCAGGAGTACCCACGCACGCTGCGCCGCCTGGTCGCACTCGGCCTGCCGTTCGAGTGCATCGTCTCCGGCCACTGGACGCCAGTGCACGGTCCGGAGCTGATCGACACCTACCTCCGCCTGCTAGCTGACCGTGAAACCGCTACTGGTGTGCAGAGCGGCACCAGCACGCCGGCGCGATAGCCCAGGTCAACGTCGTCGGCTACTTCTTCGCCCGTGGCGCCGCGACTGTGCGGTCGGGCATGGAGCGCACCGGATCCTCGGCGCGGTCGATCGTCATCAGGCGCAGCAAAGCCAACGCTTCGCCGGCCGCACCGAGCATCAGGTCGACGTTGTAGCCAGTGCTGCTCGCGGCCACCGGACCACCGGGTGCGCTGCGGCCGTTCTTCCACTTGCGTCCATCGCCATCGGCGACCGCAACCTCGATCAGGTAGTCCCCGGCCTTCTTCGCGAACGCGGCGGCCGTCGCGTCGTGCGTGACGCGCGTCAGATCGCAGAAGAAATCGACCACGCCGGCGGCGCCGCAGCAGAAGCTCGGCGGCACGTAGGGCATCTCTCCGTCGGCACTGCTCTTCTCCGCGTTCGCGGCGTAGTCGATGACGAACCGCGCACCCTTCCGCGCCACGTCGAGGTAGCGCGCCTCACCGGTGATCGCGTGCAGCAGCAGGAACAGCCGACCTGTTCCAGGAGGGCCGTGACACCAGCCTGCCATGTACGAAGCGTGACCCTGGTCGGATGCAGCCCACTTGAGGCCTTCGCCATCGACGACCGCGTTCTCGATCAGCCACTGCGCACCGTCCACGCCGGCCTGCAGCAGTTCCGCATCACCCGTCTGCGCCCCGATGCGCGCGAGCGCGTAGGCCACACCCGCGGTCCCGTGGCTGAAGTTCGGCATGTGTATCTGCGCCCCACCCATGCTGAGCACCCAGGTCGGCAGCTTTCGCGCCGGGTCTGGTTTCGACGGCACACGCACGGCCTCCGCGAGCAGGCCGCGGCCGGCAGCCCGGGCGGCATCGAGGAACTTCTCGGCCTTGCTGGCCAAACCGAGCTCGAGCAGGAACAGAGCGGTACCGGCGTTGCCGAAGATGATGTCCGGCTGCTTGTCCCACGACAGCGCGCCGTCTTCGTCGCGGGCACGCGCGAGCAGTGCGTCACCGATGTCGATCGCCGTCGCCAGAGCTTCGGCATCCCCGCGCAAGGCGTGGCGCACGAGGAAGGCCTGGCCGACGCCGGCATCGCCGGTGTAGAGCCCCGTGACCCCCATGGCACTGCCCTTGGTCCACGACGCACGCTCGTGGCTGTCGACGCGGCGGGCGCTGCGCAGCCCCTTCGCGGTGCGGTCGGCGAGCTCGCGAGCGGCCGCGTCTCCGAACACGGCGGCCGCATTCTCGAGGAAGATCAGGACACCCGCGCTGCCTCCATACACGTTCGTCTGCGGCAGCTGCTTGCTGCCCTCGCTCGCCGGGAACAGCACGGCACCATCGACGCCGCGGACCGGCACGGCCTGCTTTGAGATCCACGCAAGCGCTCCGCGCACGGTGTCGCGCAGCGGATCGGGTGGAGTCGGGTCCTGGCTCGGCACGACCACGGAGCCGACGAGCACGGCGAACGCGAAGCGAAGGTAGAGACGCATGGCAACTCCTGGGTGAAGACTACTCGCAGAGCAGGCGCACGTATCGCGGTCATGGCCGCAGCAAGGGGCCGTTCGGCCCGCCCGCCAACCTGGTATCCCGCACGGCGACACACCGGACCGCCTCCTGCGGAACCGGATCGCGCGAACGGCATTCCTGCGCCGCCGCCGTTGCCGCGGAATCCCGCAAGCTCGCGGAGTACTGCCCGCCCCGGCGGCACAATCCACCGAGCCGACAACGCGCTGCGCCGTTCTCATTGGGCGCTCGATCACCGTCTGGAGCCGTTCATGCACCGTCACCGTCACCGCACCCACCACGCTGCCCTGCTCACCCTCTTAGCCCTCGCCGCGGCACTCTCTGCCCAGGGCACGCCGATCGGATTCGCGGAGACCTACGCGCTCGCGGCCGACCGCGGCAAGGTGGCCGACACGCTGATTCCGGGCACCGAGGACTGGTACTACTACCACTGCCGCGAACGGCTCGACGCGCGCGACTTCGGGACCGTGCGCAAGCTGCTCGGAATCTGGATCCAGCGCCACGGTCACACCCAGCGCGTCTACGAGATCGAGAATCGCGAAGCGCTGCTGAGTTTCAGTGACAACCAGGAACGCACCTACGACTTCCTGCGCCAGCGCCTCGGACTCCAGTGGAACCACCAGCGCATCGTGCCGGGCGCACAGTCCGACCTGCCGACGCGGCTCGACCCGGAACTTCTGTCGAACACGGCACTGACGATGCGCGCACTGCGGCGGTATCCCGGCACCGTCGACGGTTTCCAAGACCGCGCGCTCGCCGCCCTCGCGAGCACGAGCCTCGACGCCGACACGCTGCGCAGCCTGCTGACGCGCCTGAAGCGACCGGACGTCGACAATCTGCCGGCGCTGATCGTGCGCGACCTCGACCACCCGCAGAGCGGAGGCTTCGGTTCGCTGGCGATCCACCGCGAGCTGCGGCGAGCCCAGCTCGAAGAGTGCGCGCGCCTGCGCCCCGCGCTGCTGCAGGCGCCGGCCTTCGTGAACGCCTACCTGCTGCGCCTTGCACCGAGCGCGGACACGCAGTGGCAGACCGATCTGCAAGCGCGCGGCGCCCAGCTCGCGCGGTTGTGGGCGTTCGCGCAACGGCTGTCGCCGGCGCACAACTCGCTGAAGGCCCACGTGCTGTTCCACTGGCTGCAGCACGATCTGTCGCAGGGCGCGCCCGACAAGGAACGGTTCGTCGCCTACATCCGGCTGCCGCGCCGCAGCGGTCACCCCTCGGAGGCCCACCTGCTCAAGTACGGTCGCGCCGACGAGCACGTCAACGCAGGCAGCCAGTTCCCGACCGGCCTGCCGGCGATCGGCGACGACGAGCAGCTCGTGCGTTCGTGCCTCGAGCACTTCTTCGCGCGCGAGGACGGTTACGAGGCATACGCCGAGTTCCTCGACGCCGACTGGCTCAGGGGCGTGCTCGCCGAGACGAAGATCCTGCTCGGCCAGGGCGACATGGAGAGGTGGTACTCGCTGCTCAACGACCCCGCGCGCCTCGACCAGATCGAGAAGCGCGTCGAGATCACGTTCCCGCCGACGCTGCGCACGCAATACGCGGCCGGCGATGCCGTGCAGCTGCTCGTCGACACGAAGAACGTGCCGACGCTGCTCGTGAAGGTGTTCGCGATCGACAGCTACCGCTACCACGTCGAGAGGCAGCGGCCCGTCGACGCGACGATCGAGCTCGACGGCATCGTGGCCAACGTCGAACAGACGCACACCTACAGCGATGTGCCGCTGCGCCGCGTGCGCCGCACGTTCGACCTGCCGATGCTGCGCGAACCGGGCACCTACGTCGTCGAGTTCGTCGGCAACGGCATCAGCAGCCGCGCCGTGATCCACAAGGGCAGCCTGCGCCTCGTCGAGCGCAGCGCCGCGGCGGGACAGGTCGTGCGCGTCTACGACGAGGCCGGTGTGTTCCAGAAGGACGCATCGGCGTGGTTCGGCGGCCGCGAGTACACGGCCGACGAGCAGGGCGAGATCCTCGTGCCGTTCTCGACCGAGCCCGGCGCGAGGAAGATCGTGCTGCGCCAGGGCAACCGCTCGACGCTCGAGACGTTCAGCCACCGCGCCGAGAGCTACCAGTTGCACGGCTCGATGCACGTCGACCGCGAAGCGCTGATCGCGGGCCAGAAGGCGCGTCTGCTCGTGCGCACGCAGCTGCGTCTCGACGACCACGACGTGTCGCTGCAGCTGCTGACCGAGCCGGTGCTGACGCTCGTCGCGACCGACATCGACGGCCTCAGCACGGCGCAGGAAGTGCGCGGCATCACGCTCGTCGACGAGCGCGAGCTCGTGCACGAGATCAGCGTGCCCGAACGTCTCGTGTCGCTGCAGGCGACGCTGCGCGGCAAGGTGCGCGATCTCGCCGGCAAGGACGTCGAGCTGCGCACCGCGACGGCGACGTTCGCCGTGAACGGCCAGGACCTGACACCCGAGACCGGCAGCGCGACGCTCGTGCGTGCGGCCGGCGGCTACGCGATCGAATTGCGCGGCAAGGACGGCGAGCCGCAGGTCGGCCGCACCTGCCACCTGCAGCTTCTCCACCGCGACTACCGCGACGGCATCGAAGTGTCGTTGCAGAGCGACGCCCAGGGTCGCATCGAGCTCGGCCCCCTGCCGCAGGTCGGGGCCGTGCACATGCACCGCGACGGCGGCTTCGCGGGCAGTTTCGCGCTGCGCGGTGCTGTCTGCCGCACGCCCGCGGTCCTGCACGGCAGCGTCGGCACGACGCTGCGCGTTCCGTATCAGGGCAAGGCCAAAGCAGCCACGCGCGCCGAGTTCTCGTTGCTCGGTTCCGAGCGCGACGAGTTCGAGCACCTCGCCGTCGCCGATGGTTTCGTCGAGCTCAGGGACCTGCCGGCCGGCGACTACGAGCTGCGTCTGCACGACACGAACACGCGGATCGACGTGCGCGTGACCCAGGGCGACGCGGACGGCAACTGGCTCGTCGGCCGCGACCGTTTGCTCGAGGCGAGCCCGACCCGGCCGCTGCAGCTGAAGGGGATCGAGCTGGCTGGCGGCGACCTCGTCGTGCATCTCGCGAACCACAGCAAGACGACGCGCGTGCACGTGGTCGCGACGCGCCGGCAGCCAGCCTTCGATCCGTTCCTGTATCTGCGCGGCGCAACCGAAGAGATGCTGCTCGCTTTCGAGACAGAGCGCACCGAGAGCAGCTACCACGCGGGACGCAAGCTCGGCGACGAGTATCGCTACGTGCTCGAGCGCCGCTTCGCGACGAAGTACCCGGGCAACATGCTGCATCGACCGAGCCTGCTGCTGAATCCGTGGGCGCTCGACGACACCTCGCTGAACCAGGCCGTCGGCCTCGGCGGCGGCGGCGGCGGCAGGTACGGCGGCAGGGCGGGAGGTCGCAGGGGGCCAGGCGGGCAGCCCGGACCGGCGGCGGGGGTTCACCTCGCGGACTCCGATCCGGGCACGCACGCGAACCTCGACTACCTGCCCGGGTCGACGACCACCCTCGCCAACCTGACTCCGGACGAGAATGGTGTGCTGCGTGTGAAGACGGCCGACCTCGGCGATGGCCAGATCGTGCACGTGCTGGCTCTCGACGGCGACCAGGCGATCTACGACACGATGGTGCGGCCCGAGCAACCGCTGCAGCCGCGCGTGCGCCACCTGAAGGCCGCCCTCGACGGCACGCAGCACTTCGTCGAGCAGAAGCGCATCGAGTTCGTCGCGGCAGCCGGTCAAGCCGTGCTCGACGACGCGCGCTCGGCCCGGGTCGAGGTCTACGACTCGCTCGCGAGCGTCTTCAGCCTGCTGACCACCGTGAACCGCGATGCGTCGCTCGAGCAGTTCGCGTTCGTGCTCGGGTGGCCCAAGCTCTCGCAGGCGCAGAAACAGGAGCTGTACAGCAAGCACGCCTGCCACGAGCTGCACTTCTTCCTGTTCCGCAAGGACCCCGAGTTCTTCGCCGCCGTCGTCAAGCCGTTCCTTGCCAACAAGGCCGACAAGACGTTCCTCGACCAATGGCTGCTCGGCATGCCGCTGCAGGGCTGGCTCGAGCCGTGGTCCTTCGCGCAGCTGAACCTGATCGAGAAGATCCTGCTCGCGCAGCGTCTCGCGGGTGAGAACAAGCACTCGATCGCGCGATCGCTGCGCGAGGCGCTCGAGCTGCGTCCCGTCGACCGCGAGCGGATCGAGAGGCTGTTCGACCTCGCGCTGAAGAGCAAGGAGCTCGACACCGACAAGGGCGCCATCATCGCAGGCCTCGAGGTCGCCGCCGAGAAGGCCCCAGCGCCTGCGACGGATCCGGAGGCGCAGAACAAGCCCGCGGCTGCGCCCGCGGCGCCCGAGGCGCCCGAGGCGTCCGAAGAGCGGGCCCGCAAGGCGCTCGCCGAAGGCAAGGACGAGGAGAAGGTGCGGGCCGACGACGAGAGACGAGAGCAGGAGCGCGACGTGCAACTCGTGGATGAGCTCAGCAAACGCGGCGAAGCACGCCGGCTGTTCCGCGCCGTGGAACCGACCAGGCTGCTCGTCGAGCACAACTACTGGCACCGCCGCATCGAGCAGACCACGCCCGACGTCGTTGCCCCGAACCGATTCTGGATCGACTTCGCAACGGCTACCCCCGACCAGCCCTTCGTCTCGTCGGCGATCGTCGAGGCCGGCGGCAGCTTCCTCGAAGCGATGATGGCGCTCAGCGTGCTCGACCTGCCGTTCGAAGCCGGCAAGCACGAGATCACGGCCAATGGCGATCAGCGCACGCTGCGCGCCGCGACGCCCTTGCTGCTCGTGCGCAAGGAGGTTTCGAAGACCGAGAAGGCGCCCGACCAGGCGCCGCTGCTGCTCGGCGAGAACTTCTTCCGCCTCGACGACCGCTACCGCTTCGAGAACGGCGAGCGCCGCGATGCCTTCGTCACCGACGAGTTCCTCGCCGACGTCGCCTACGGCTGCCAGGTCGTCGTCACCAATCCGACCTCGACCAAACGCACGACCGAAGTGCTGCTGCAGGTTCCGGCCGGCGCGATCCCGGTGCAGAAGGGCTTCTGGACACGCGGCGTCGCCGTCGAGCTGCAGCCGTACGCGACCGCGACCATCGAGTACGCGTTCTACTTCCCGGCCACGGGCGACTTCGCGCACTACCCGGCGCACGCCGCCGAGAAGGGCAAACTCGCCGCGAATGCCGAGCCGCGCACGCTGCACGTAGTCGCCACCGCGAGCAAGGTCGACACGACCTCGTGGGAGCACGTGTCCCAGCAGGGCACGCCCGCCGAAGTGCTCGCGCACATCGACGGCGCCAACGTGCAGCGCCTCGAACTCGCAAAGGTCGCCTGGAGGATGAAGGACCGCGAGTTCTTCGGCGCCCTGCTGCCGCGGCTGCGCGCGCGGCACGTCTACGACCACACGCTGTGGTCCTACGGCATCATGCACCGCGATGCCGATGCGGCACGCGAGTATCTGCGCCACGCCGCGGATTTCCTGCGGGGTTGCGGGGCGTGGCTACGCTCGCCGCTCGTGACGATCGACCCCGTCGAGCGCAAGGAGTTCCAGCTGCTCGAGCTCGACCCGCTCGTGCACCCGCGCGCGCACCGGCTCGGCAGCCAGCGCGTGATCGGCAACAGCCACCTCGCCGCGCAATACGGCGCGCTGATGAACCTGCTCGGCTACCACGAGCGCCTCGACAGCGCGGACTGGATGGCGGTGACCTACTATCTGCTGCTGCAAGATCGCATCGAAGAGGCGCTCGCGAGCTTCAACAGGATCGACGCGTCCAAGGTCGGAACACAGGTCCAGTACGACTACTTGTCCGCCTACCTCTGCTTCTTCACGGGCGACGTGCAGAAGGCGCGCGACACTGCGCAGCGCTACGCCGACTACGCGGTCCCGCACTGGCAGAAGCGCTTCGCCGACATCCGCGCGCAGCTCGACGAGGCCGAGGGCAGGGCCGGACCCGCGGCGTCCGAGATCACGCAGGATTCGCTGGCGGCCACGGCCCCCGCGCTCGAGCTCGCGATCGACGGCAAGAACGTCTTGATGTCGTACCGGAACCTCGCCCAGTGCGAGGTGCGCTACTACGAGCTCGACGTCGAGTTCGCGTTCTCGGCGCAACCGTTCGCCGATGCGAACGGCACCACGGCGGCCTTCGTGCAGCCGAATCTGCGCGAGGCGCGCGACCTCGACAAGACGAAGACCGAGCTCGCCTTCGAACTGCCGCAACAGTTCCACCAGAAGAACGTGCTCGTCGAAGTGCGCGGCGCCGGCATCGTGCGCTCGCGCCAGTACTTCGCCAACGCGCTGTCGGTGCGCTTCCTCGAGTCCTACGGCCAGGTCGCGGTCACCGAGCCCGGCAACAACAACCCGCTGTCCAAGACCTACGTCAAGGTCTTCGCGCGCCTGCAGAACGGCACGGTGCGCTTCCACAAGGACGGTTACACCGACCTGCGCGGCCGCTTCGACTACGCGTCGTTGTCCGACGATCCGAACGCAGGCGCCTCGCGCTACGCGGTGCTCGTCCTGAGCGAGCAACGCGGCGCGGTGATCCGCGAAGTGAATCCGCCGACCAAGTAGTTGGTCATCGCCCCAACCCCGCGACTGCCGAGTCCCTTCAAAACACCGCGCGGCCGTCTCCGGCCGCGCGCGCTGTGTCAGGGGTTAGGAACCGCCGCCGTCCGGGGGCGGGCCGCTGCTGGCGCCGTTGTTGGGCTTGCCGTGCTTCTTGCTCTTGCTGATGCGAGGCCGACCGGCCTTCGTGCCGCAGCCTTCTCATTCACCGGGCAGCGGCAGACCCTGCAGATCCTCGATCTCGAGGCGGGCGAGGCGGATCGACGCCTCGAGGTCGGCGCGATGGGTCGCTTTCTCGGCCTCGGTGCCGGCCTGTTCGGCCAGCAGACGCCAGTTCTGACGCGCCGCTTCGATCTCCGGCTCCCACGCCTCGCGGTCGAGGCCCTCGAGGCGCATCAACCACGTGGTGAAGAACTGGGCCCGCGCGAGCGCCTGCCGCGCTTCGGCGAGCAGTCCCGGATCGGTCGTCGCATCGCCCTCCATCTGCTCGACGAGCGAGTCCAGATCGGCGCGGGCCTCCGACAGACCCTTCGCTTGCATGCGGGCTTTGTTGAGCTCGATCTGAAGGCGCTGCACCGTGGTCTTCGACACCGCGGTGTCCTGCTTGGGCAGCTTGCCCACCGCCTCCTCGTACCGGCTCACGGCCTCCTTCCACCGGCCCGCCTGCGCCGCGTCATGGGCGGCGACGAGCACGGCATCGGTCTCTTCGAGGGCCATGCGGTCCTGGCCGGGACCTTCGTGGTAGGCCCACGCGCCGATCGGCAACACGAGCCAGCTGACCAAGAGGATGTTGCGCATCAGAGTCTCCGTTCGGTGTCTCCGTTGGGGGGTGTTGCAAGCGCACGAGCCCCGACTCCGCCGGAGTCTATCGGGAACGGAGCGCTTCGGGCGCAAGTGGCCCTGAAAAGTTACACGGCTGGAACTCCGACGCCCGGGGCGTAGGTCACCGGCTCCGCCGCCGCCACCTCCACTCCGGGCCGCCAGCGGGTGCCGAGGTAGTGCAGCAGCAACGGCAGCACCGCGAGCAGCGCGGTCGACATGGCGATGGCGAGCAGCGCATATTCGCGCAGCGTCATGCGTTCGATCAGCGGCTTGCGCGAATCGGCCGCCGCGGCGGCGAGCACGTCGCTCGGCACGTGCCGCTTGTTGCCGTTGTGGAACTCGCCGTTGAGCCGGATCGCGATCTGCCGCAGCGTGCTGGCGTCCTGACGCGACTGGTGGCCCGCGATGAACTTGCCGGCAACGTGGTCGCCGACGCCGATCACGAGCGTGCCGCCGATCGACGGCGGCAGCGCGGGCATGCCGGTCGCCGGGACCGTGTCGCCGTCGCTCATGATCACGAGCAAGGCACTGCGGATCCGCCACGGCTTGGCCAGCTTTGCGGCCTCCTCGATGCCGTCGAACAACCGCGTGGGGCCTGCCTTGAACGCGTAGCGCATGTCGATCATGCCGAGGATGTGGCGCACGAGCTCGATGTCCTTCGTGTCCTCGACCACGGGCTTGGCGCCGTTGTAGGTCGCGATCACGGAGATCTTGAACTTGCCGATCGGCACGCGTTCGAACAGCCCTTCGATCAGCTCCTTCGCGCGTTCGGCCCGGCTCTGCGTGCCCTCGACGCCGGCATCGCGCAGCAGCATGCTCGGCGATACGTCGTGCACGAGGATCAGGTGCCGGTACTCCTCGTCGGGGATCTGCTCGCTCTCGTGGACGCGAGGCTCGACCACGAGCAGGGTGCAGAGCCCCCAGGCAAGGGCGCCGTGTGCGAGCACGCGCACGAGCGGCACGACGCGAGCCCAGGGGGCGGGCGTTGTGCTGGACCCGAACGCGAGACGCGCGATGCGACGGACGCGGCGCAGGTGCAGCAACTCGCCGACCAGCGCCAGCAGCAGGACCCCCGCGGTCGCGAGCAGCGTCACCATGGCGTGTACCTGAGGCCGAGCTGCACGAGCCCGTAGAGGACGAGCACCGCGAGGCCCGCGATGCAGAACGGGAAGAACCAGTCGACGAGCTCGGCGACGCCCTGTTCGAGCTTGGCCTTCGTCATCAGATCGATGCGTTTGAAGACTTCTCCGAGCGCCCTCGTGTCGCCGGGGTTGAACACCTCGCCGCCCGTGAGCCGCGCGAGGTTCACGATCTCGCCGCGCGCTTCGCTCTCCTGGATGTTCACGGCGAACAACGTGATGCCGTCGCGCTTCAAGCGCTTGGCGATCTCGATCTCGGCGCCGCCGCTGAGGTCGCTGCTCCAACCGTCCGTGACGAGGATCAGCATGCGATCGCCCTCGCTGCGCGAACACAGCATCTCGCGGCAGCCGAGCACGGCTTTGCCGATCTCCGTGCCGCCGAAGCCGGGCACGTTGTTCTCGGGGCGCATGAACGGGATCGAGCAGCGGAACGCCGACGGGTCGCTCGTGAGCGGCACCCAGTGCAGGTAGTTGTTGCCGAAGAACGTGAGGCCGAACGAGTCGCCGGTGCGGAAGTCGAGGAACTCGTTGATCGCCTTC
>Ga0075428_100001975_pt1 | contig 22088 bp, 16 predicted proteins | sample RhiMetdeltSRZDD2_FD_75291 | JGI IMG/M metagenome (GOLD analysis project Ga0075428, IMG submission 75291) | Populus rhizosphere microbial communities from Tennessee, USA - Rhizosphere MetaG P. deltoides SRZDD2 | ecosystem: Host-associated > Plants > Roots > Rhizosphere > Soil | place: USA... | reverse complement strand
GCCATGCTCTGGTAAGTGGTGCCCACGGTGCTCGACGCGGCCAGCACGACTTCGGCGTCGGGAGCCACCGGGCAGGCCAAGTCATCGGTGATCAACAACACCGTCGCTCCGGCACGGTGCACCCATGACGCGAGTTCGGCGGCGCTTCGCTGATAGCGGTGGTAGTCGAACAGCACGACCACGTCGGTACGAGACATCTCGAGCATCACCCCGAGATCGCGGCCGCTGGGGTCGTCGAGCACTCGTATTCCTGGGCGCAGCTGCTCGAGATGCGCGGCCAGGTGAATGGCCAGCAAGTGAGAAAAGCGCCCACCGTGCAGATACACCGCCCGCCTGGTGTCCGCCAGGAGGGTCACTGCGGCCTCCAACGCTGATGCGGGCAGCTGAGCCAAAGTCTCTGCGGCTCGGTCGTTTTGGGCGCGCGCCTGCTGCAGCAGTCGCTCGAGAATGCTGCCGGCCGCCGGCGCATCAGGCAACCGCGCGATCGGGCCGCTTGATCGGGCCGACAGTTCCGCGCGCAGCGCCACCTGCAGATCGGTGAAGCCCTCGTAGCCCAGTGACTGCGCAAACCGCAGCACGGTGGGCGGGCTGACCTCGGCGCGCTCGGCCAACGTGGCGGCGCTGGCCAGGCCGGCGCTGGGGTAGTCGGCGAGCAGGGCCCGACCGACGCGTCGCTCGGCCTTACTCAACGCCGGCAGCGCGGCACTGGTGCGCGCGGACACGGGCTCGTCGATCACACGGGTCAACCTGTCACAAGCGGATGCAAGGACATCGACAGGTCGCGCATCGAGATTGACGTGACGCTTTCCGGTGGAAGCGGTTGCCAGTCCAGATCGCCGAAACCGGTGGATCCGACGACGATCGTGTGCTCGTCGGGACGGGCCCAGCGCAACGCGAAATAATCCTCCAGATGCTCGGGCGGGAGCTCAGCTGCGGTGATCTCCTTGATGTCCTCGTCGGGCAGCCGGCTTCGCGCGTGCGCGTGCACTGCGATCAATTGGTCCTCGCCGAGAACCAGTGCGTTCAGGCTGGTGTCGGGGTAGAACTCCCGCAACTGCGCCACCGCGCGCCGCACCGCCTCGGCCAGATCCGGAGCGGCGGGGCGGTGTTGGCGGATCAACGCGAAGTAGCGCTCGCTGTCGGTGGTGCCACCCAGTGTCGCGGTGATCGACGGATCGATAAGCGTGTCGAGCGCGGCCGTCGGCTTGATGGAGCCGTTGTGCGCCATCGCGACACCGTCCGCGAGGAACGGGTGGGAGTTCCGCGGCTGTACCGCGATTCCGTTTGTCGCCCAACGCAGGTGGACCAGGCTCGCCGCCCAGCGGTGATTGCGGGTCGCCGCGTCGAACGCGGGATCGTCGAGCGCGCTGCCGGCGGAAACCTCAACCCGCGGAGGCTGGCCGGCCCGGCCGGCGTGGGCGATGCCCCAGCCGTCGCCGTGGATCTTGGTCAGCGCGACGAAGTCCTTGAGGACGTGGGCGCCGACGGCATCCGAGACGGCGATCGGCGATGTCGAGACCACACCCAGCAGCCGGCACATGCGGGCATCCTCCGATCCCAAATTTTATGAATCAATCCTCTAGCGCCAATATTAAAGATCATGAAACATTTATGACATAGCGTGGCCGCAGACTCAGGTTGTCTCGATGGAGGTCGAATGCCCGTGCCGAGCGACGGCAGACGTGCCGATGAGGACGCTGAGCTCGCCCGCCGCACGGCCGAATTGCGCGCAACGGGAGTCGAACTGGTCGCCGGCACGGTGACGGACCTGGCGGGCGTCACCCGGGCCAAATACGTGCCGATGCGCCGGCTCGGCGCATTCCAGCAGGCGGGGATGGGCGTGTCGCCGTCGTGGAGCGTCTTCTGCGTCGACAGCGGGATCGCCTTCACCCCGGAGATCGGTGTCGTCGGTGATCTGCGGATCCGGATCGACCCCGCGGATCTGCGTCAGGTGGACGACGGGGTGGCATGGGCGCCCGGCGACCTGCGGGACCAGCAGGGCAACCCGGCGCCGCTGTGTGTGCGTTCACTGCTCGCACAAACCGAAGCGGGGCTCGCCGATCGCGGGCTCACCGCATGCGTCGGCGCCGAACTCGAGTGCACGATGCTGGCGCCCGACGGCAATCATGCGTCGACCGACCCGTGGTCGCCCTACGGCGTGCGCACGTCACTGGACCGCTCCGCGTTCCTTGTCGACCTGGCGCTCGCCGCCGACCGCGCGGGCCTGGCCATCGAGCAGATCCACACCGAATATGGCCACGATCAGCTCGAGGTCTCGCTCGCTCCGACCACACCCGTCGCGGCCGCGGACGCCGTCATCCTCGGCCGGATCGTGATCGGTCGCGCGGCCGCCCGCCACGGCTTGAAGATCTCATTTTCGCCGGTGCCGTTCGTCGGGGAAGCGGGCAACGGAGCGCACCTGCACCTGTCGCTAGCCGATCGTGAGGGCCCGCTGTTCTCCGGCGGCGACGGCCCACACGGAATGCGGCCGGCCGGACAGTCCGCCGTCGCCGGTGTGCTCGAGGGTCTGCCGGATTTGCTTGGCGTTTATGCCGGTTCGGTGTTGTCGGGGTCGCGGTTGCGGCCCGGCAACTGGGCAGGTGCGGCCAAATGCTGGGGGCTGGAGAACCGCGAGGCAGCGGTCCGGTTCATCGCGGCGACTCCCGGAAACCCGCACGGCGCCAACGCAGAACTGAAGATCATCGACCCCAGCGCCAACCCCTATCTGGCGGTCGCGGCGCTTCTTGGCAGCGCACTACGCGGCATCGACAAGTGTCTCGACCTGCCCGCCGAGGTCCCGGACAACCCGTCCGAGTCGGCCGCCGCGCCACCGCCGCTGCCGACCGACCAGCGGGGTGCGATCGAGGGGCTCGAGGTGTCCGCGATCGCCGCAGACCTGCTCACACCAGCCGTGATCGAGGCTCTGGCAGCCGTGCGCCGGCACGAAATCACCACATACGGAGACCGATCCCCCTCCGAGACCATCCAGGCGCTCCGGCTGGCCTGGAGCTGTTGACCCATCCCCTAAGGAGATACCGATGACTGACACCACGCAGGCACAGGCCGATCAGATTCCGCATCGCCGCTTGCCGTTCTGGGTGGCGTTGGCGGTGTCCGTCGCCTTGGTCGGGCCGACGCTTGCCATGTCAGGCAACGGCCAGGGGCTCATCGCCACGGTTGGCAAATCCATTCCACTGGTGTTCCTGATCGGCCTGATCGGGGTGTCGCTGGTCGGTTACAGCTTCGTCCGGCTGACGCGCCACCTGAACCACGCCGGGTCGGCATATGCGCTTGTGGGCGGCACGATCGGGCCGAGGACCGGGTTCTTCTCCGGCTTCGCGATGCTGGGTGCGTATTGGGGCTTCGCCATCGGCACCCTCGCGTTGACCGCCGCGTTCACCAACGCGTTCATCGCCGAGCTGCAGCCGGGCAACGACAATCCCTACCAGGTGCCGTGGATGGTGGTCGTCGTGGTGGCCGCAGCGATCTCGTTCGTGTTGTCCGGCCGCGACATCCGCCTGCTGGCCAAGATCCTGCTCGCCATCGAGGGTATCGGCATCCTCGCCATGGTGGTGCTCGTCATCGTGATCTTCGCGCGCGGCGGCGCGCCGTCGACGGGCATCGACTTCAGCGTGTTCTCGTTCTCCGGCAGCGACGTTTCAGCCTCGGCGGTGATCAGCGGCGTAGTGGCGGCCTTCCTGTCATGGGCCGGGTTCGAGGCGTGCGCATCGCTCGGTGAGGAGACCGACAATCCCGGCCGAAACATTCCGCGCGCGCTCGCAGGGACCCTGGCCCTGACCGGCGTGCTGTTCGTCGTCGTGATGTTCGCTCAGGTCATCGGCTTCGGCACCGACGAAGCCGGTCTGGCCGCCTTCCAGAGTTCAGGAAACACATTGGGCGACTTAGGCAGCACGTTCATTGGGCAATGGTTCAGCTTGATCATCATTCTCACCGCGATAGTCTCGGCGTTCGGTTGTCACATGGCCACCACGGCCGCCTCTGCACGGATGCTCTACGCCTTCGGCCGCGACGGTTTCGGGCCTCGGGCCTTGGCTCACATCCACGAGTCGACCGGCGGTCCCCGCCGGGCCACCTGGCTCGTCGTCGCTGTCGCGTTGGTAGTCAATCTGATCTGCGGTGCGGTCGGATGGCCCGACATGGGCACAGGTAACGACGCCATCGACACCTACTTCCTGTTCGCCGTCGCCGGTTCGGTGTGCCTGATGGTCAGTTACCTACTCGTGGATATCGCCGCAGCCTGGTTCGTCGGCGCACCCAAATTCGTTGGCGTGCACGGCGGCCGAGCCAAGGCGCTGGGGCTGACGCTGCCGCTGCTGGGCGCCCTGGTGATCGTGGTCGTGCTGTGGTTCAACGTCAAAGGTGCCGAGACTTGGTCGGCAGCACCGCTTTTGGGCCTCTACTGGTGCGCGCTCGGGTTGGTGATCGCCATCGCAGCTTCTGGCATCGCCAAGCGGGTTGGTGAGTCGCTGATCCGCGAACTCGACCTGACGCCACCAGTACAGGCGAGTGCGCAATGACCACGCTGTACGACCGCGACGAGGCCGTCATCGCCGGCATCGAGAAGCTGCGGTTCTTCCCGCTGGAGGTCGTCTCGGGGCACGGCTCGACCCTGGTAACCCCCGACGGGCGCGAGCTGTTGGACCTGTCGGCGACCTGGACGGCGTCCGGGCTGGGGCACGGTCACCCCGCCGTCGTGGAAGCGGTCAGCCGGGCGATCCGCGACGCGCCGGGCGCCGGCGGACTGTCGGCGGTGCACCCCGATTCGGTGGGCCTGGCCGAAGATCTGCTCGCACTGGTCCCCGGCATTGGTGAGCGGCGGGTCTATCTCGGTCACGCCGGCTCGGATGCGAACGACGTCGCATTGCGGGCCTGCCGACACGCCACGGGGCGGCGCACGGTCGTGGCGTTCGAACACAGCTACCACGGCGGCGTTGGCCTCGCGATGGGCGTCTCGGGTGTGCACGTCGACGCGGGGGCACCGCCGGACGCCGACGCAGTATTCCTGCCCTACCCCAACCCATTTCGACCGGCGCAGGGAGACGTCGACGCCGACGTCGCGGCCTGCCTGGTGCTCGCCGAGCAGCATCTGGCGACCGGCTCCGTCGCGTGCCTGATCGTGGAGCCGATCCTGTCCGACGGCGGCCTAGTGGTGCCGCCGGACGGCTTCCTGGCCCGACTGCACGAACTGTGCCGCCGCCACGATGTGCCGATGATCTGCGACGAGGTCAAGATGGGGCTGGGCCGCCCCGGCACGCTGCACGCGTTCGAGCACGACGGTGTGGTGCCCGAGATCGTCACGTTCGGCAAGGTGCTCGGCGGGGGCCTGCCATTGTCGGCGGCCGTCGGACCCGCGGCGTTGCTCGACGAGCCACCCGCCGCGGCCTTGTTGACCACGGCGGGCAATCCGGTGTGCACGGCGGCAGGCCGCGCGGTATTGGCCACCATCGTTGGTGAGAACTTGCCGGAGCGAGCCGCGAAAGTCGGTGCGGTGCTGCAGGATCGGTTGCGCGGGCTGGGCTCGGACCGCATCGGCGACGTTCGTGGACGAGGACTGGCGATCGGTCTGGAGCTCGTCGACCCCGCGACCGGAGATCGTGACGCCCGGCTCGCGGCGCAGGTGGTGTACCGCGCCTGGGAGTTGGGCGTCGTGGTGTACTACGTCGGCGGCAACGTGCTGGAAATCACGCCGCCTCTGGTGTTGACCGAAGCCGAGGCGGACCGCGCCGCCGACATTCTCGGCCAGGCCATCACGGATGCGGCCGCCGGGAAGGTCGATGACGGGGAGGTCGCCCGGTATGCCGGGTGGTGAGCTGGCCGACGTGTTCGCCGGGGTGGACGCTGACGTGCCCGCGGCGCTGGCCGATCACCTGCGCGGCATCCAACTGGTCGACCATCATGTGCATGGCGCCTTCGAAAAGGCCGTTGACCGTGCCGAATTCGAGGCGGCGATCAACGAGGGCTCCACCGATCCGGTGCCGTCGTTCATGACGCAGTTCGATTCGCCGCTGGGCTTGGCGATCCGGCGCTGGTGCGCGCCGGCGCTGGGCTTGGAGCCGCACGCCGACGCCGACACCTATTGGCGACGCCGCAGCGAACTGGCTTCTGAAGAACTTGCCGGCGTGATGCTGCGCGCCGCCGGCATCGCCAGGTGGATCGTCGACACCGGCTACAAGGGCGATCTCATCTCCACGCCGCAGCGCCTGACCGAGCTGAGCGGTGTCCCGTCGTCGGAGATCCTTCGGTTGGAACGGCTCGCCGAGGACTTGCTGGAGTCCGGGACCCAACCCGAGGCTTTCCCCGGCGCGTTCCGGGCGGCCCTACAGAAGGCGGCGGACGACCCGGCGACAGTGGGCACCAAAACGATTGCGGCCTACCGCAGCTCGTTCGACATCGACTGGTCGCGTCCGGCCGACGGGCAGGTGATCGAGCACGCCCGCGTACTCGAGGCGCGGTCGAGGCCGCTTCGCCTCGACAGTCCGGTGGTGATCGCGTTCGGAGTGCACGAGGCCGCAGAACATGGATTGCCGGTGCAGGTGCATGTCGGATTCGGCGATCGCGACCTGGATCTGCATCGCACCGACCCGATGCTGTTGCTGCCGCTGCTGCGGACCATGACGCCGGTGCCGGTGCTGCTGCTGCACTGCTATCCGTTCCAGCGTCAGGCCGGCTATCTGGCGCAGGCTTTTGATCACGTGAATTTCGATGTGGGACTTGCCATCAACTACTTGGGTGTGCGTTCGACCGCGTTGGTCGCCGAAGCGCTGGACACTGCGCCGTTCGCCAAGCAGCTGTTCTCCTCTGACGCGTTCGGCCCGCCCGAACTGCACCTGCTCGGCTCGGTGTTGTGGCGCAGGGCAATGGGGCTGGTGCTCGGCGACTGGGTACGCACCGGCGACTGCACCGAGAGCGACGCGATCCGCATCGTCGACATGATCGGCGTCCACAACGCCGCGCGAGTATACGGGCTTTGAAGCACGCGACCGCCCCGCTGTTCGGCACTGGACGTCGTCAAAGTTGTTCGGTGAGTACGGCTTTCAGCAGCGCGGATTCGGGCCCTTGACCGCGGCCATCCGCAGCACAGAACCGTCCACCTGCGACATGTTCAGCTCCCCGCCCGCGACCGCCTTCTCCAGCCGATCCAACACCGCCGGGACCTCGTCCGTCGTCACCCACAGCGCGATGTCCGCGCCGGCCTGCAGCCCGCGCAGCGCGGCCTCCGCTACGCCGAACCGGTCGGAAATCGCCTGCATGCTGGACAGGTCGTCGGTGAACACCGGGCCGTTGAACCCCGGGCCGCCGTAATCACCCGAACGCAGCAACGCGTACGCCGCCGGGCTCAGGCTCGCCGGGTCGCTGCCGGTCAGGCCGGGCACCTGGATGTGGCCGACCATGACCCCGACCGGGGCCTCCGTGGTCAGCGTGCGATACGGGATCAGGTCGTTGGCCTGCAGATCCGCGATCGGCGGGGTCACCACGCTGCCGGTGTGCGTATCGCCGGAGCCGTGGCCGTGGCCGGGGAAGTGCTTGAGCACCGGCAGCAGGCCAGCATCGCGCAGCCCGCGGGCGTACGCGCCCGCGTAGTCGGTGACGGCCGTCGGGTTGGCGCCGAACGAGCGGTCGCCGATCACGGTGTCGTCGGCATCGTTGGTCACGTCGACGACCGGAGCGAAGTCGATTGTGATGCCGAGGTTCCGCATCTTCTGGCCGCGCTGAAGCGCGATGTTGTACACCTCTTCGGGCGTATGGCTGGCCGCCAGCACTCGCGGCGACGGCTGGTTGCCAATCAGCGAGGCCAGCCTTGACACCCGGCCGCCCTCCTCGTCGACGCTGACGGCCAACGGCAGCGGGCCCGTCGCGGCAATGTTGGCCAGCGTGCCGTCGGACAGTATCGAGAGGTCGGTCCAGCTGCCGATGAAGATGCCACCGACGTGATGGTTGTCGACCACGGCCCGCGCGTCTGCCGCGCCGGTGACCCCGACCATCAGCAGCTGCGCCAGCTTGTCTCGGGTCGACATGCTGGCCAGCAGCGCGGGCCCGTCACCGCACGCCGGCATGGGCGGCTCTGCAGCAGGTGCAGGCCCAGCGGTCGCGGCCATCGTCGGAGATGAGGCTGACGACGAGGGGGCCGGCGCCTGAGCAGGCGACGAACAGGCCGCCAGAAGCGAAGACAGCGCCGCCAGGACACACAGTCGACGAGCCAATGCCATTCCGCCATGCTGTCATGCGCTAGTAGCGGCCGCTTCGTGGGTATTCCTGCCACATGTCGTGCCATGCCTTCGTGCTGGGTGGGGGCGGTCTCTTGGGCGCCGCCGAGGCCGGCATGGCCAGCGCACTGCTGGACGCCGGCGTGCGGCCAGACGTTGTGTGCGGTACGTCGGTCGGCGCGATCAACGGCGCGGCACTCGCGGCGGATCCCACGCCGACCGGCGCGCAAATGTTGGTCGCGTTCTGGGCCGAGTTGGCCGACGAGGGCGCATTCGACGGGTCGATGCTTCGCCGGGTCGCCGAGATGGTTCGCCGCAGAACGTCGTTGCACGACAACGGCGAGCTGCGCCGGCTATTGCGTGAGCGCCTGCCCGCGCAGACCTTCGAGGAACTCGTCGTGCCGTTCGAATGCGTCGCCGCCAGCATCGAGCAGGCTCGCGAGCACTGGTTCAACACCGGCGATCTGATCGAGCCGGTGCTGGCATCTTGTGCGCTGCCAGGCGTTTTCCCGCCTGTCCGAATCGGTGACGAGCACTATTTCGACGGCGGTCTGGTCAATAGCATTCCGCTGGATCGGGCGGTGCAACACGGCGCAGACACGATCTGGGTGTTGCACGTCGGTCGCCTTGAGGAGCAGCTCGCCGCGCCCCGGTTCCTGTGGGAAGTCGGGTTTGTGGCGTTCGAGATCTCTCGCAGGCATCGCTTCCACAGCGACCTCGAGCGGGTCGGCCCCGAGGTGGCTGTGCATGTCCTTCCGAGCGGCTTACCGCAGCGGCCTGCCGCGACGTGGTCGAATCTGCGCTTCCGCGACACCCGCCGCATTTCCCGGCGCGCCGAGCTGGCCTATGACGCCACGCGCGAATACCTCGAGGCCCTGCCATGAAGCTGCTGCGTCGGGTGATAACGGTGCCGATGGCGACGGCCGCGATGATCGGCATCCTCGCGGTGTGGCCGGTGCTGCTGGTCATCGGTGGTGTGGCGGGGCTGATAGCTCGGTCGAGTCTGCCGGTGCGGACACTCGGCGTGCTCATGGCGTATGCGGTGCTGGAACTTAGGGCGTTGTGGACACTGCTGCGCGGCGGGCAGGACTGCGATGAGTTCGTCAGCGACGTGCTGGAAAGGGCCTATACCGTCGGGCGCCGAACCCTGAATCTGGGCGTGCTGCTCGATGATGCCTCGCCGGGCCCGGAGCAGCTCCCACGCGAGGTTCCGGTGATTGTGCTGTCGCGGCATTGCGGTCCGGGCGACACGCTTCTGGTGGCCTGGCTGCTCAACATTCATTACCGGCTGCGGTTGCGGATCGTGCTCAAAGCCCTGCTGCGGTGCGAGCCGGTTCTCGATCTCGTCGGCGACCTCGGCTGCCTGTGCTTCCTGCATCACCGAAGTGCGAAGGCGCGCAAGCAAATTCACGATCTGGCGGCATCGTTGGGCGGCGGGCAGGCGCTGCTGTTGTTCCCCGAGGGAGGGAACTTCACCTGGGGCCGGTGGCGAGCCGCCATCGAGCGGCTCCGGTCGTCCGGCCGGCTGCGCGAGGCGCGTCGGGCCTGGCGTCAGACGCACACGCTGCCGCCGCGCACGGGTGGCACCGCTGCGGCGCTGGCCGGAGCGCCCGACGCAGACGTCCTTGTGCTCACCCACACGGGTTTCTCACCGGACGGGCGGGCACGGGCGTGGTGGCGCCTGCCCATGAACCGGCGGCTGCTGGTCCGCACCGTGCTGGTTCCCGCTGCTGAGCTTCCCTCCCCCGACCAACTGGCTCCGTGGCTGGAACGGACGTGGAGCAACGTGGACGCGTGGGTCGCCGGCCATATCAACAGCTGAAGTCTCGTTCTATGCCGTGGTCGTCCAGCCAGGTCCGCTCGCCGCGCGCCATGATCTCGTCGACGTGGGCGCAGACGAGGTCGACGACGTCGGCGCCCGAGTCGGCGCCGAGTACCCGTCGCAGGTTGGCGAATTGATCCGGCGCCACCGTGACGGCGTACTCGTAGCCGTCGAGATACGCCCGGTCGAGGCCGTTGAACACCCAGCGCCCCGTCGTCGTCATAACCGACCCACACCGTGCTGGTATCGGTCCGCCAGAAGACGCGTTCGGTGGCGGGCACGCAAAACATTGTCTGCTACGTTGGCCGCATGGATCGGTTCATCGTTCCCGCCGCGGCCAGCATCGTTGTCGGCCTGCTGCTGGGAGCGGCCGCCATTTTCGGTGTGACGCTGATGGTGCAGCAAGACAGCAAGCCTCCGCTGCAGGCAGGCGATCCGGCCTCGTCGGTGCTCAACAGGGTCGAGTACGGCGACAGAACCTAGCGTGACCGCGCCGCTCTCGCGGCGATGGCTTTGGATGGCCGCCGCGGCGGCGCTGCTCCTGACTTTCGCCCAGTCGCCCGGAAAGATCTCACCCGACACCAAACTCGACCTCACAGCGAACCCGCTGCGGTTTCTCGCCCGCGCGTTCAACCTGTGGAACAGCGAGCTGCCGTTCGGCCAGGCGCAGAACCAGGCCTACGGCTACCTGTTCCCACACGGCACCTTCTTCCTGCTCGGCGACGTGCTTGGCCTGCCCGGCTGGGTGACGCAACGGCTGTGGTGGGCGCTGCTACTGACGGTCGGTTTCTGGGGCTTGTTGCGAGTCGCCGAGGCGCTGGGCATCGGTAATCCGACGTCGCGTGTCATCGGCGCGGCCGCGTTCGCGCTGTCGCCGCGGGTGCTGACCACGCTGGGCGCGATCTCGTCGGAGACGCTGCCGATGATGCTGGCCCCGTGGGTGCTGCTGCCGGTGATCCTCGCGCTGAGGGGTCAGGGTTCGGTGCGGGTACTGGCCGCCCGGTCCGCGTTGGCGATCGCGTTGATGGGCGCGGTCAACGCGGTGGCGACGTTGACCGGCTGTCTGGCGGCGGTGATCTGGCTGGTCTGCCATCGGCCGAACCGCCTGTGGTTGCGCTTTGCCGCGTGGTGGGCGGCGTGCATCGTGCTGGCGGTGCTGTGGTGGGTGGTCGCGCTCGTCATGCTGGGCCGGATCAGTCCGCCGTTCCTCGACTTCATCGAATCCTCCGGCGTCACCACGCAATGGATGTCGCTGACCGAGATATTGCGCGGCACCGACGCCTGGACACCGTTTGTCGCGCCGACCGCCACCGCCGGCGCGTCGTTGGTGACGGGCTCGGTCGCGGTGTTGGCGACGACGTTGGTCGCGGCCGCAGGCATGGCCGGACTGGCGATGCGCACGATGCCCGCGCGCGGTCGGCTCATTGTGATCCTGCTTGTCGGTGTCGTGCTGCTCGCGGTCGGCTATTCGGGTGGGCTGGGATCACCTGTCGCGCACGCAGTTCAGGCGTTCCTCGATGCAGACGGCACTCCGCTGCGCAACATGCACAAGCTGGAGCCGCTACTGCGGCTGCCGCTGATGCTCGGGCTGACGCATCTGCTGGGCCGAATCCCGTTGCCCGGCAGCGTGCCCCGGCGCGAGTGGATGCATGCGTTCGCTCATCCCGAACGCGACAAGCGAGTGGCCGTCGGAGTGGTGGTGCTTGTTGCGCTGGCCGCCGCCACATCGCTGGCCTGGACCGGCAGGCTTACCCCACCTGGCGCCTTCGACGCGATCCCGCAGTATTGGCATGACACCGCCGACTGGCTCGACGAACACAACAAAGACGGCGGCCGCGTGCTGGTGGCGCCCGGCGCGCCGTTCGCGACGCAGGTGTGGGGCAACAGCCACGACGAACCGCTGCAGGTGCTGGGCAGCAGCCCGTGGGGAGTACGCGATTCGATTCCGCTGACCCCACCGGAGACGATCCGCGCTCTCGACTCTGTGCAGCGGCTGTTCGCCGCGGGCCGGCCGTCCGCGGGTCTGGCGGATACGCTTGCCCGGCAAGGTATTTTGTATGTGGTGGTCCGCAACGACCTCGATCCCGAGGCGTCGCGGTCGGCGCGTCCACTGCTGGTGCACCGCACGATCGAAGGATCGGGTGGACTCGTCAGAGTGGCGCAGTTCGGCGAGCCTGTCGGCCCGGGAACGCTGGCCGGGTTCATCACCGACAGCGGACTGCGGCCGCGGTTCCCGGCAGTGGAGATCTACCGAGTCGACGGCTCACCGGGGATGCATCCGTACCTGGTCGACACAGCCGCGACGGCGCGGGTCGACGGCGGACCCGAGGCACTGCTGCGGCTCGACGAGCGACGCCGGCTGCTCGGCCGGCCGCCGCTGGGGCCGATGCTGCTCACCCAGGACGCCCAGCGCGCCGGCCTAACGTTGCCCCCAGGAAAAGGGGTCACCGTGACCGACACCCCGTTGGCGCGCGAAACGGACTACGGCCGCGTCGATGACCACTCGTCGGCGATCCGGACCCCCGACGATCCCCGGCACACGTTCAACCGCGTGCCCGACTATCCCGCAGCCGGCGCCGACCTGGTCTACGGGCAGTGGAACGGCGGGCGAGTCTCCGTGTCGAGTTCGGCATCGGATTCCACGGCGCTGCCCAACGTCGCACAGGCAACCGGGCCTGCGGCGGCCATCGACGCCGATACGTCGACGAGCTGGGTGTCCAACGCGCTACAGGCGGCGGTCGGGCAATGGCTGCAGGTCGACTTCGACCATCCGGTCACCAACGCCACCATCACGATCACGCCCAGCGCCACCGCCGTCGGCGCGCAGATCCGCCGCATCGAGGTGTCGACCGTCAACGGCACCAGCACCACGCGCTTCGAACAGGCCGGCAAGCCGCTCACGATCGCGCTGCCCTACGGCGAGACGCCATGGGTGCGGATCACCGCGGTGGCCACTGACGACGGGTCGTCCGGGGTGCAGTTCGGCATCACCGATTTCACCGTCACGCAGTACGACGCGAACGGCTTCGCCCATCCCGTCAGCCTGCGCCACACGGTGCAGGTGCCTGGCCCACCACCCAATTCTGCTGTGGCGCAATGGGATCTGGGGTCCGAGCTGCTCGGCCGTCCGGGTTGCGCCCAGGCTCCCAACGGCACACGGTGTGCAGCGTCGATGGCGCTGTCGCCAGAAGAGCCGGTGAACCTGAGCCGGACGCTGACCGTGCCGTCGCCGACCGAGGTGACGCCGACGGTGTGGGTGCGCGCGCGTCAAGGCCCGAATCTCGCCGACTTGATCAGCGAACCCGGCACGGCGCGGGCGCTCGGCGACGCCGATCCCATCGACGTACAGGGTTCGGCATACGCCGCCGCCGACGGCGATCCCGCGACCGCCTGGACCGCGCCGCAAGGCGTCGTGCAACACAAGACGCCGCCCACGCTCACCCTGAAATTCCCCGCCCCCCGCGAGGTGGCGGGCATGCGGATCACGCCGAGTTCCTCAGTGCTGCCCGCACATCCGACACTGGTGGCCATCGACCTCGGTGGCGGCCCCGAGGTGCGCGCGCTCGCCAGCGACGGCGGTACTCAGTCGGTGAGCCTGCGACCACATGTCACCGACACGGTAAAGCTGTCGCTGTTGAGTTGGAACGACGTGATCGACCGCACCGCGCTCGGCTTCGATCAGCTCAAGCCACCCGGTCTGGCCGAGGTCTCCGCGCTGGATGCCAGGGGCATGCCGATCGCCGGCGCCGACGCCGCGCGCAATCGAGCGCGTGTTATTGATCTGCCGTGCGGGAAGGGTCCGATCATCGGCGTGGCCGGACAGTTCGTCCAGACCTCGATCGTCACCACCGTCGGCGCGCTGCTCGATGGCGAGCCTGTGGCCGCCACGCCGTGTCGGTCCGAGCCGATCACGATGCCCGCCGGTCAGCAGGAGCTGCTGATCAGCCCCGGCTCCGCGTTCGTGGTCGACGGTGTGCAGCTGGCCGGACCCCTGGCAAACCAATTGCCCACAGCGGCAACGGTTCCCGCCGCCACAGGCAACTGGGGTGCCGACCACCGCGAGGTCAATGTCGCGGCGTCTCCGTCGTCTCGGGTCCTGGTGGTGCCCGAAAGCATCAATCCGGGCTGGACGGCCCGCGCGGCCGACGGTGCTGCGCTGACCCCGGTCACCGTCAACGGGTGGCAGCAGGGCTGGGTGCTTCCCCCGGGCACGTCGGGACCCGTCGCGCTGAGCTTTGCGTCGAACACGCCCTATCGAGCCGGGCTGATCGGCGGGCTGGCACTGCTTCCATTGCTCGCGTTGCTTGCCTTCCTGCCGGTTCGACGCCCCCGTCCCACCGACGAACCTGCGCGGCCGTGGCAGCCGGGACGGATGACGACGAGCGTCGCTGTGGTGGCGGTCGCGGCGATGATCTCCGGGATCGCAGGCGTCATCGTCGGCGGCGCGGCAGTGGGCCTGCGCTACCTGCTTCGGCGGCGCGAAAAGCTTTGTGAAGCAGTCACGGTCGGCGTCGCCGCGGGCGGGCTGATCGTCGCGGGAGCGGTGCTGAGCCAGAACCCGTGGCGGTCGGTCGACGGCTATGCCGGACACTCGGCGGGTGTACAGCTGCTGGCACTGATCTCGCTGGTGATGCTGGCCGCTTCTGCGGCTACAACGTCTCGTCCAGCTGACCTAGAGTGTCTGTCAGACGCAGGTTCTCGGAGTAGTCGACCGGACAGGCGATCAGCGAAACTCCGTCGTCAGCAAGTGCCTTCTTCAACGTCGGCAACAGCTGATCAGCCTCAGTGATGCGGTACCCCTTCGCACCGAAGCTTTCGGCGTACGTCACCACATCGGGGTTGGTGAACGAGACGTAGTGGTGCTCGCCCAACTCCAGGTCCATCTTCCACTCGATCAACCCGTAGCCGCCGTCCTCCCAGATGAGTACCACCAGCGGTATCCGCTCGCGCACCGCGGTCTCGATCTCCTGCGAGTTCATCAGAAAGGCGCCATCGCCGACCAGCGCCAGCACCTTCACGTCGGGCTTGGCCAACTTGACCCCGAGAGCGCCCGGCAATGCAAACGCCATGGTGGACAAGCCATTCGAAATCAGGCAGGTGTTGCATTCATAGGTCGGGTACAGCCGCGCCATCCACATTTTTGTTGCGCCCGTGTCGACCAGCACGACGTCGCTACGGCCGAGAGCGGCGCGAGTGTCCGCAACGATACGCTGCGGTGCGAGCGGGAACCGCGAATCCTGCTGTCCCCGTGCGAATTCAGCGGCGAGCAGACCGCCCCCTGGTGCGGCGTCGGCGGTGTCGTATCTGTGCCCGGCTAACGCGTCGGTCAGCGCGTTCAGAGACTCGCTGATGTCGCCGATGATGCCGACCGAAACCGGGTAGTGCATGTCGACCTCGGCCGGGAAGCGATGAATATGGATGATCTTCTTGTCACCGTTCGGGTTGATCCTGACCGGATCGAACTCTTGCAGTTCGTATCCGACCGCAATGACGACGTCCGCCGTCTCGAATCCGAAGTTGACATAGTCGCGGCGCATGAACCCCAGGGTGCCGATGCTGTTGGGGTGGTCATCGGGCATCACGCCCTTGCCGTGGAAGGTGTTCGCCACCTGCACACCGAGTTCGTCGGAGAACCGGACCAGCGCTGCAGTCGCGTCACTGCGTGCGGCACCGTGGCCTGCCAACACCACGGGCCGCTTCGCATCGCGCAGAACCTCGACCGCACGCTGTACCTGTCCGGGCGACGGCGCTTCGGCGCGGACAACGTTGCGCGGCAAGGGGGTTAGGTCGTAATCCGTTTCGTCGGCGTCGATGTGCTCGGGCACGGCGAGGTAGACCGCGGCGGGGCGTTCAGTCTCGGCTACCTTGAATGCCTTGCGGACCATCTCGGGTATCGCGCGGGACGTCGGAACGCCGTCAGCCCAGCGGGTGATGGGGGCAAACATCGATACCAGGTCGACGTACTGATGTGACTCCTTGTACTCGCGGTCCTGGCCGACTTGAGCAGAGATCGCGACCAGCGGGGTGCTGTTGGTGGTGGCGTCGGCGACGCCCAGCTGCATGTTGATGGCACCCGGCCCCAGCGTCGCCGAAGCAACGGCGGCCCGCCCGGTGACCCGGCCGTACATCTCGGCCATGAACGCAGCGCCCTGCTCGTGCCGGGTGAGTACATAGCGAATCGGCGATGCGGCGAGCGCCTGGATGAAGCGAATGTTCTCCTCGCCCGGCACCCCGAATACGACTGAAACACCCTCGTTTTCCAGGCACTTGACCATCAACTGGGCGGCTGTCGGCATGAGGCACCTCCATTCGTCACGATAGCGGCCCGGAGAAATCGCGATCGTCCTAGCATCGGCGGAGTGCCGATTCTGAACACCGCACGGGGAGCAATCGATACCTCGGGGCTAGGCGTGACGCTCATGCATGAGCATGTGTTCATCTTGTCGCCCGACATCACCGCGAACTATCCCGAGGTCTGGGGTGACGAGGCCAAGCGAGAAGACGACGCCATAAGGCGGCTGAACGAACTGAAGTCGCGCGGTGTCGACAGCATCGTCGACCTCACAGTGATCGGGATGGGCCGCTACATCCCGCGGATCGAGCGCGTCGCGGCGGCCACCGACATCAACATCGTGGTGGCAACGGGCGTGTACACCTACAACGACGTGCCGATGTACTTCCACTTCACCGGACCTGGGGGCGCACTCGGCGACGGCGAGCCGATGGTCGACATGTTCGTCCGCGACATCGAGCACGGCATCGCCGACACGGGGGTCAAGGCCGCGATCCTCAAGTGTGCGACCGACGAGCCGGGCGTCACCCCAGGGGTGGAGCGGGTGCTGCGGGCCGTCGCCAAGGCGCACCGCCTCACCGGCGTGCCAATCTCCACCCACACGCACGCGGCGACCCGGCGGGGACTCGAGCAGCAGCGTATCTTCGCCGACGAGGGCGTCGATCTGACCAGGGTCGTGATCGGCCACTCCGGCGACACCACCGACCTTGACTACCTCGAGGAGCTCATCGGCAACGGCTCCTACATCGGGATGGACCGGTTCGGTGTCGATGTCTTCCTGCCATTCGAGGACCGGGTGAACACCGTTGCACGGATGTGCGAGCGCGGGCATGCCAACAAGATGGTGCTGTCGCACGATGCTGCGTGCTTCATGGACTGGGTACCAGAACAACTGTTGCCGGCTCTGCCGAACTGGCATTACCTGCACATCCACAACGACGTCATCCCTGCGCTGAAGGAACGCGGCGTGACCGACGAGCAGCTGACGACGATGCTCGTCGACAACCCGCGAGACATCTTCGAAAACCAGGGCGGTTACTGATGACCGCGCCCGTCCCGCCGATCGGCACCCAATTCTCCCGGCTTGCCGAACTGGCGCCCGACGAGCCTGCAGTCACCTGCGAGGGACGCACCCTAACCCGCGGCGAGCTCGACGTGTCGACCAACCGGCTGGCACGCGCCTACGCCGAACTTGGTGTGCGACAGGGTGATTACGTGACGATAGTGTTGCCCAATTCGATCGAGTGGGTCCAGGCCGCATTGGCCGCATGGAAGCTCGGTGCAGTACCCCAGCCGCTCTCGGCCCGGCTGCCCGACGCCGAACTCGAGGGCCTGCTCGAGCTCAAGCCGCGGGCGCTGCTGGTCGGCCGTGACGACCCGCGCGGCGTAATTCCGAGCGTGCCAGGCGATTTCAGTCCGACGCCAGGAGTGTCGCAGGCGCCGCTGCCCGAAGCGGTGTCGCCAACGTGGAAGGCGCTGGGTTCCGGCGGCAGCACCGGTCGGCCCAAGCTCATCGAGGCGGGCGGCGACAGCCGCTTCCCCGGAGCACTCGTCGGGCTGGGAATGGGCGGCCAAGACGGCGACACACAGCTGATCGCGGTTCCGCTGAGCCACAACACCGGCATGACGACCGCGACGATCGGGCTGTTGTTGCGCAACCATTTGGTGTTGATGCCGCGCTTCGACGCCGCGGAGTTTCTACGGCTGGTTGCCGAGCACCGGGTCGACTTCATCGTGGCGGTGCCCACCATCATGCAGCGGCTGCTCCCGGTCTATCGGGCCAACCCCGACGCCTACGACTTGTCGTCGGTCCGGCGGCTGTGGCACGTCGGTGCGGCGTGCCCGCCCGCCGTCAAGCAGGCGTGGATCGAGCTGCTCGGGCCCGAGGTGGTGTGGGAGCTCTACGGCGGCACCGAACTTCAGGCCATCACGGTCCTCAGCGGCACGCAATGGCTCGAGCACCCCGGCTCGGTCGGCGTCGTCGTCGCGGGCGAGATGAAGGTGCTCGACGACGACGGAAACGAGTGCCCGCCGGGCGTGGTCGGCGAGATCTACATGCGGCCATCGCCAGGTGAGGCGCCGACCTACCGCTACGTCGGCGCCACCGCGAAGAGTCGCGACGGGTGGGACTCACTGGGCGATCTCGGCTACTTCGACTCCGACGGCTTCCTCTATCTCAACGACCGCCGCGTGGACATGTTCACAGTCGGCGGTCGCAACGTCTACCCCGCCGAGATCGAATCGGCGCTGTCGGCACACCCGAATGTGTTGTCCTGCTTGGTTGTTGGTGTGCCGGACGACGACCTGGGCCAGGTGCCCTACGCGATCGTGCAGGCCGACGGGCTCGATGAAGCCGCGGTGATCGCGTTTCTGGCCGACCGCATCGCCGGCTACAAGGTGCCCCGTACGGTGGAATTCAGCGACACGCCGCTGCGCGACGATGCAGGCAAGGCGCGCCGGTCTGCGGTGCGCGACGAGGTCATCGCGAGACGGGCACGGGCACATTCCTGACGGCGGAGTCCAGCGGCGGCACCGGACGTTCTTCGCGGAACTCCCATCGCCGCAGGGCAACTCGACACGGCGACTCGACCAGTGCGTAGCTGACCGCCGCGATCGCGAAGCCGAACAGCAGGGTCAGCACCAGCACAACGGGCATGTGACCGTTGAATGCGAACTCACCGATGACGGGGAACACCATCGCCAGCGCGGCGAGGTGCCAGATGAACAACCCGTAGGACCACCGGCCCAGCGTGACCATCGTCGTGTGGCCCAGCATCCGGTGCGGGGTGTCGGGGCGGTCCAGCACCAGCGGGGCGATCAGTGCCGCCGCGACCAACGCACCCATCGCGGTCTTCACGATGAATTGGCTGACGGTGCCGGGTGTCAACCCTTCGGGGCCTGCCAGCGGTGAGGCCGCTACCAGGAACGCCACCCCCGCGACCATCGCCATCAGCACCCGCCGTCTGGCCAGCCGGTGCGGCCAACCGATCTCGGTGACGGTCAACTCCGCCAACAACATGCCCGCGGCGAACCATGCGAAGAAGGCAGGCGGCCAGTTGTGCGGGTTGACGCCGAAGGGCGCGTCGAACGGGATCAGAGCCCACCCGAGGCTGGCCACCGCCACGGCCGCGATCACTGGGATACGGGCACGCACCGGCAATCGTCGCGCGAACAGCGCGAGGATCGGCAGCGCCAGATAGAAGGCGACCTCAACGGACAGGCTCCACATCTGCGTCAGACCGGCGGTCAGCGTCAGCGGAACATAGATCTGCGTCAGCGACAGGTTCGCCAGCCACACCGTCAGGTCGGCCTTGGCGTCGGGCAGTAGCGTCAGAATCACGACGACCGCAACCAGGTAGCCAGGCATGATGCGCACGATGCGGGACCGCAGGTAGTGCCCCGTCGGCGGGACCTGCCGCAGCCCGCGCGCCGCGGCGGCGTGGCCACGCCACAGTAGGAAGCCCGACAGGGCGAAGAACACCGCAACGGCGAGGTCGAAGCGGCCGAACAGCCGCCCGGTGATCCCGCCGGTGTGACCGGTCTGAAACGCGACGTGGGTGATGACGACGCCAATGGCTGCGCACGCGCGCATCCCCTCGACAGCGGGCAGGAAGTCCCCCTGGCCTGCGGCCGGGTGGGCCCCCAGCTTGCGAGGGGAGTGCCCCCAGCGCGTCCCGCCGATCTGTGAGGCTTCAGTCACGACGACCAGTGTGCCGTGCTGATGGATCGACGTGAAAACGGGTAGTCAAGCGGCCGCCGGCGGATGCCTTCCTAGTAAGGGACGGCTTTAGTTTGTGCTGTTAGGGTCGAACGGGTTTGCCGTCACCCCCCAGCTAGGGGCGATCGTCGATGGCGGAAGGTGAAGGAGGCACGGCTTGAACCGCGCAGTCGCCCTGCGTATCGCAGCCTGCGGAATTATGGGTTTGGGCGCTGCCCTGCTGATCGCCGCGCTGCTGCTGTCCACCTACACCAAGGGCAAGATCGCCAAGATCCCGCTCGACGTGGACGCCACACTCGTCGCCGACGGAACCGGTACGGCGTTTGACCCTGAGTCGCTGAACGCCGACAAGTTCGTGATCAACCGGAATGTCCCGATCTCGCAGCAGGAACAGGTCAGCGTGGAGTCGCCGTCGAACGCCGAGGTCATCACCCTGCAGGTGGGCACGTCAGTGCGCCGCACCGACAAGCAGCAGGACGCCGGCCTGTTGCTGGCGCTGGTCGACACGGTCACGGTCAACCGCAAGACCGCGACCGCAGTCTCGAGCGAAAGCAATCCAGGCGGCGCCGTGCAGAAGCCGCGCGCCATCGACGAGACTGCGCCGTCAACCAACATCGCTCTGCCACACGACGGGCTGGCCTACCGCTTCCCGTTCGACACCCAAAAGCAGACGTATCCCGTTTTCGACCCGATTGCGCAGAAGGCATACGACGCCAACTACGACGGCGAGGAAGACGTCAACGGGCTGACCACCTTCAAGTTCAGTCAGAACGTCGGCTATGACGCCGACGGCAAGCTGGTTGAGCCGATCAAGTACTCGTCGCTCTATGACGACGACGCGGACGCCGAGGTCACCGCCCGGGCATCGCTGTGGGGGCTACCCGGCAACCCGGACGAATCGATCACCATGACGCGCTACTACGCCGCGCAGCGCACTTTCTGGGTGGACCCCGTGTCGGGCACCATCGTCAAGAAGAAAGAGCATGGCTACCACTACTACGCGCGCGAGCCGCTCAAGCCCGAGGTGACGTTCGTCGACTTCACCGTCACATCCAACGAGCAGACCGTCGAGTCCCAGGTGACCAGTGCGCGCGACGAGAGCGACATGCTGGCGCTATGGGGCCGCATCCTGCCGATCACGTTCACCGCGATGGGCCTGGTGGCGCTCGTAGGCGGCGCGCTGCTGGGATCGTTCAGCCTGCGCGCAGAATCAGCGCTGATCGATCCAGGGCTGGACGAGGCCGATCACCGATTCTTCGACACTCAGGGGATCAAGGTGCCGGGGGCCGAAGCCAAGACCGAGAAACTGCCCACCCCCCGGCCGACCGACCTGCCCCCGGACAGACCGGTCTGAGCGCTCGCCTCGCCCGCTGGACGGCGCCGGCATACGCGCTGCTGCTCGCTCTGCTGGTGACGGCGCCGCTGCTGGCGCCGGGGTGTCTGCTGCTTCGCGATGCGGTATCGACGCCGCGGTCGTATCTGTCTGATTCCGCGCTCGGGTTATCAGAGGCCGCGCCCCGGGCATTGCCGCAGGACTTCTTCGTTGCGCTGGCCTCTGCCGTTGTCGACGGCGGCGTGGTGGTCAAGGCGCTTCTGGTCTTTGGGTTGTTCGTGGCGGGCTGGGGCGCGGCACAACTAACGGCTCGGGTGCTGCCCGAGGCGGGCTTGGCCGGTCAGGTCGTCGCAGTCACGATCGCCATCTGGAATCCCTATGTCGCGGAACGACTTCTGCAGGGGCACTGGAGTCTCCTCGTTGGCTACGGCTGTCTGCCGTGGGTGGCCACGGCGATGTTGCGGTTGCGTACGTCGGAAGCGTCGCGGTGGGCTTCAGCGTGCGCGCTGGTGTTTTGGATCGCGGTGGCCGGGCTGACCCCGACCGGGCTGATGCTGGCGGCGACGGTCGCGGTGGCTTGCGTTTTCGCGCCCGGGTCCGGCCGGCCGAGGTGGTGGTGCGCGGCCGTCGGGCTCGGCGCGGCGGTGCTGGCCGCGTTGCCATGGCTTACCGCCGCGGCAGTGGCTGATTCATTGTCG
>Ga0075428_100001973_pt1 | contig 22106 bp, 14 predicted proteins | sample RhiMetdeltSRZDD2_FD_75291 | JGI IMG/M metagenome (GOLD analysis project Ga0075428, IMG submission 75291) | Populus rhizosphere microbial communities from Tennessee, USA - Rhizosphere MetaG P. deltoides SRZDD2 | ecosystem: Host-associated > Plants > Roots > Rhizosphere > Soil | place: USA... | reverse complement strand
GTGCCGTGAGGATTACGAGGCGCTCGTCGCCGCCGGCCGCGCGAGCGAGGATGCGCGGGACGAGGAGATGCCGCCGGCGGTGGTCCCGGGGCCTGCCTGGCGGCGACCGCGCGTCCGGACGCTGGCCGCGCTGGCGGCGGCCGCCGCGATCCTCGCCGCGGTGGCCGTGCCCGTGATCCGCGCGCTGCGAGCGATTCAACCCACTCCGGAGGAGCAGCAGCGCCCGACCGGGATCACGACGGTCACGCTGTCGGCTCCGCAGCGCGGCGCGGAGGGCCCCGTGAGCCTGCCGGGAAGCGGCCCCTGGTCGATCGATGTCCTGCTGCCGTTCGGCGCCGCCGAGGGAGTCTACGAAGTGACGATCCTCGACGAGGGCGGCGCGGCCGTCCCGTCCCTCGGTGGACGTGCCGAGAGCGCGCGGGAGGCCCGCCTGCGGGTGATGATGTCTTCGCTGCCGCGGCGCGGACGCTATGTCCTGCGGGTTCTCCCGCCGGGCTCCGGCGCGGCCCCCTACCTCTACCCTTTCCTGTGGCAGGACGACCCGGCGGCGTCGGAAGGGCAGGCTCCGCGATGAGACGATCGTTCGGCGGCCTTCTGGCGGCCGCGCTCGTGCTCGCTCCGGGACCGGCCGCACCGGCGCGGGGGGCCGGCACGGCTGACGCGCCAGGCGTGACGGCGCAGGCGCCCGCTGCGGTCCCGGCGCCGCCGGCGGATCGGGCGGAAGTGCGCGCGCTGCTGGACGCCGGCCGGTACCGTGATGCGGAGATCCTGGCCCGCCGCCGCATGCGGGAGGTGGAAGCCGCCTCGCCGGTGGACGAGCCCGCCATCGCCGCGGCGCTCGACGACCTCGTGGAGGCGCTCTGGAGGCAGTTTCTGGGCGGCACGTCCGAGGCCAGGGCCCTCGCGGAGCGGGCCATCGCGCTTCGCGATCGCCCCGACCGGTCGCCGGTCGATCTGGCGGCGAGCCTGCGGAACCTGGCCATCATCAGCAACCAGTCGGGCGACTACCGTGGTGCGCTGGCGCTCTTCGAGCGGGTGCTCCACATTCAGGAGGCGGCACTCGGCCCCGATAGCGAGAACGTCGCCCGGGCCCTGACGAACCTCGGCGGCATGCTGAACTACCTCGGGGACTATTCGGCGGCCCGTGAGTGCCAGGAGAGGGCGGTCGCCATCCTGAAGTCGAAGGGCGGCGCGGCACGGAAGGGGGCCGCGAACGCCCTCTCGAACCTGGGCTCGGTGCTGGGTGACATGGGGGACCTCGCGGGCGCGCAGGCGGCCTTCGAGGAGTCTCTGCGGATCCGCGAGGAGGTCCTCCCTCCCGGGCATCCCGAAACGTGCGTGAGCCTCGACAATCTGGGCGCGGCCCTGCTGCTCCGGGGTGATCGCGCGGCGGCCCGCCCGGTGCTCGAACGCGGGTTGAAGCTGCGGGAGGCGTCCCTCGGCGAGGCGCACCCGCATGTCGCCCTGAGCCTGGCGAACCTCGGACGGCTCGCGCTCGAGACAGGCGATGTCCGGGCGGCGGTCGCCTACCACGAACGCGCCGTCGCCGTCCGGGAGAAGGCGCTCGGCCCGGACCACATGCTGGTCGCGACCAGCCTGACCGACTTGGGAGAGGCCCGTCTGGGCCTGGGAGACGTGCCCGGGGCGCGCGCCGCCCTCGAGCGGGCCGCCGACATCCAGGGGCGCACGCTCGATCCCCGGCACCCCGGGAGGGCGCGCACTCTCGCGACGCTGGCCGAGGCCCTCCGTGGGGCGGGGGAGCCTCTGGCAGCGCTCGATCGCGGCCTGGAGGCCGAGCGCGTCGGCCGGGAGCACTTCCGTGTGGTGGCCCGGAGCCTGTCGGAGCACGAGGCGCTCACCTATGAAGGTGTCCTGGAGCGTGGGCTGGACGTGGCCCTCACGCTCCTCGTCGACCGTCCGAGCCAGGCGCTGCCGCCCGACGCCGTGGCGCTGGTCTGGGATTCGCTGATCCGTTCGCGCGCGCTGGTCCTCGACGAGATGGCGGAGCGGAACCGCACGAGCGCCCTCCTCGAAAGTCCTTCCGTCGCCGCGCTCCGAGAGCGGGTCTCGGCGACCAGCGCCCGGCTGGCGCGTCTCGTGACGCTGAACCCGCCGCTCGGCGGCACGGCTTCGAGCCGGGCCGAGATCGAAGCGGCCTGGGAGGAGGCCGAGAGCGCCGAGAGGGCTCTCGGCGGCTCCAGCGAGCTCTTCCGATCACGGCAGGACCGGGCCCGGCAAGGGCTCCGGGAGGTTCGAGGCGCGCTGTCACGCAATGTCGGTCTGGTCGCCTACGTGGCCTTCGATCGGCTCGATCGGTCGCCAGGCAAGCCGCCCCTGGCTTCCTTCGGGGCCTTCGTCCTTCCTCCGGGGGGCTCCGCCCCCGCGTTCGTGTGGCTCGGGACCGCCGCCGCGATCGAACAAGCGACGCGGGACTGGCTCGCCGAGGCCGGCCGCGATCCGCGACTTCTCGCCGGCGACTCGGCCGAGGCGGCCTACCGGCGCTCGGCCGGCTCGCTCCGCGCCCTGGTGTGGGATCCGTTGCCCGACGGGGTTCGCAAGGCGAAGCGGCTCCTGGTCGTCCCGGATGGCGCCCTTCATCTTGTGAATCTGGCGACCCTTCCGGATCGCGACGGTGGTTACCTGGTCGAGACCGGGCCCTTGATCCATCACCTCTCGGCCGAGCGTGACCTCCTCCGTCGCATTCACTCCGGGTCGTCCGCGGAGGGACTTCTCGCCGTCGGCGGGATCGATTTCGACGCTGCGCCGGCGACCGTCGCCACGCGATCCGGAAGCGCCACCGGCGCAGCATTCCGGTATCGCAGCCCGCCGGCGCCCTGCCCGGACATCGCCACGCTGCGCTTCGAGCCGCTGCCCGCCACGATCTCAGAGCTGGAGGATGTCGTGCGCCTCTGGAAGGCGGGCGGCCGATCGCCGGACGCGCCGGCTGCGCGGGCCCGCGATCTCACCGGTGCGGAGGCCGACGAGGCGACCTTCAAGACGGTTGCGGGCGCCTTCCGCGTTCTCCACCTCGCCACCCACGGCTTCGTCGCCACGCGCGCCTGCGATCGCCAGAACCCGCTTCTCGTGGCGGGGCTGGCCCTCGCCGGCGCCAACCGGCGCGCCGAGCTGCCGAAGGGCGTCGACGCGGAAGATGGGCTCCTCACCGCGGGGGAGATCGCCGCGCTGGACCTCTCGGGCGTGCAGTGGGCCGTGCTCTCCGCGTGCCGCACGGGGGTCGGCGAAATCCGCAACGGCGAAGGCATCCTCGGCCTGCGACGTGCCTTCGAGATCGCCGGCGCCGGGACCCTCATCATGAGCCTCTGGCCCGTCGAGGACGAGGCGACCCGCGTCTGGATGAGCAGCCTCTACGCCGCTCGCGCCCGTGGCGCGGACACGGCCACGGCCGTCCGCGAGGCCAGCCGCGGGGCGCTTGCCGCTCAGCGCCGGCTCCACCGCACCACGCATCCCTTCTTCTGGGGAGGCTTCGTCGCCGCCGGGGATTGGAGGTAGGGCCCGCACGTTCCAGCCTCCGGCCGCTCCTCCGCCGAAGACGCGCTCAATCGTGGGTCGCGAAGGCCATCCGGAGGAGCGTCTCCTCCTCGAGGCGGTGGGCGGCGGACGAGCCGCTGGCCGGGCTCGCGCTGGGAGAGCGGTGGATCGTGGTGACGTGCCGATCGCCCACCAGGCGCTGGATGCGGCCGCGGACGAAGGTCTCGGCCCCCATGTTCCCCGGCTCCTCCTGGATCCAGACGATCTCGCCGGCGCCCTGGTATGGCGCCAGAGCGTCCTCCATCTCCTGATCCGGAAAGGGATAGATCTGCTCGAGCGCCAGGATCGCCACGTCGCTCCTCTGCCTGTCCTTGCGGATCGCCCGCAGGGCGTGCAGGATTCTGCCGGTGCCGATCAGGACACGGCGCGCCTCTTGAAGGACGGCATCCGGGAGGACCGGGCGGAAACGGCCGGAGGAGAAGTCGGAGAGAGGGGAGCAGGCCGGCTCGGCCCGGAGAAGCCCTTTCGGAGTCATGACGACGAGCGGCTTGCGCGATGGTCGCAGCACCTGCCGGCGCAGCAGATGGAAGTACTGCGCCGCGGTGGACGGCTGGCAGACCTGCATGTTGTCCTCGGCGCAGAGCTGCAGGAAGCGCTCCAGGCGGGCGCTCGAGTGCTCGGGCCCCTGTCCCTCGTGACCGTGCGGCAGCAGCAGCACCAGACCCGAGCGGAGATCCCACTTGTCCTCGCCGGCGCTGATGAACTGGTCGATGATCACCTGCGCGCCGTTCGCGAAGTCGCCGAACTGCGCCTCCCAGCAGACCAGCGCCTCGGGGTAGTCGCGGGAATAGCCGTATTCGAACGCGAGGGCCGAAGCCTCGGAGAGCGGCGTGTCGTGCACGGCGAAGCGCGCCTGGCGGCCCGCCAGATGCTGGAGCGGGACGCGCTCCTCGCCCGTCTCGGCGTCGAACAGCACCGCATGCCGGTGGTTGAACGTGCCGCGCCGGCTGTCCTGGCCGGCCAGCCGCACCGGGACGCCGTGCCGCAGCAGCGAGCCGAAGGCCAGCGCCTCGGCCATCCCCCAGTCGACGGGCCGTTCCCCGCGGGCCATCTCCATGCGCTGTGCCAGGCCCTGCTTCACCTTCGGGTGCAGCCGGAACGACTCCGGGACCGACGTGATGCTCTCCGCGATGGCGCGCAGATGTTCGGACGTCACCCCGGTCTCCGGGTCGGCCGGGGCATCGGGACGGCCGCCGAGAAATGGCGCCCAGTAGTCGGGGAGCGTGCGCAGGACGGGCACCTTCTTCAAACCCTCGGCGGTCCCGCGCGCCTCCGACAGCATCGTCGTGATGCGGCGCTCCATCTCCTCCATCTCATGGGCCCCAGCGCCGATGTGCGCGCCATACTCCTGCCAGAGCATGGGAGTCCGCTCGATGGCGCGGTACAGCACCGGCTGCGTCGTGGTCGGGTCGTCCACCTCGCTGTGGCCGTAGCGGCGGAAGCCGATGACGTCCACGACGACGTCGGTCGCGAAGCGCGCCCGGCAGGCGGCGGCCATGCGGCCCGCGCGGACGACCGCTTCGGGATCCTGGCCGTTGACGTGGAGGATCGGCACGTCGAGTCTGCGGGCCACGTCGGTGGCGTAACGGGAGCCGTGCAGTGCTGTGGGGGGAGTGGTGAAGCCGATCAGGTTGTTGATCACGACGTGCACCGTCCCGCCCACGTCGAAGCCGGCGAGGCCGTGCAGGTTGAGCGTCTCGGCGGTAATCCCCTGGCCGGCGAACGCAGCGTCGCCGTGCAGGCACAGAGGCAGCACCTTCCGGCGTCCATCGGCTCCGATGCGGTCCTGGCGCGCCCGCGCGCGCCCCATCATGACCGGATTCACCGCCTCGAGGTGGCTGGGGTTGGAGACCAGGTGCATATGCAGGCGCCGGCCCGAGCGTGTCGCGTGCTCGCCCGTGGCCCCGAGGTGGTATCGCACGTCGCCACCGCCCAGGTGGCTCCTCGGATCGATGTCCTCGAACAGGGCGAAGAGATCCCGGGCCGGCCGTCCGACGATGTTGACCAGCACGTTCAGCCGCCCGCGGTGGCTCATGGCGAGGATCGCCAGCGCGACATCTTCGTTCGCGGAGGTGTCCAGGATGGCGTCCAGGAGAGGCACCACCGACGCCGATCCTTCGAGGGAGTAGCGCTTGCTCCCGACCCAGCGGCGATGCATGAAGCGCTCCAGCAGCTCGGCCCGCGCCAGGCGCTCCAGGATGTGCCGGCGGTCGGGGTCCTCCGGCTCGCGCTCCATCTGCGCCGCGAACCACTGCGCGATGTCGTGCCGCCGCAGGTGCATGAACTCGGCGCCGATCGGCCCGCAGTAGACGCGCCGCCAGCGCGCGGCGTCCGGCCCTTTGGCCCGCTCCATCTCGGGGTGCGCCAGCGGCTCGAGCCGCCCGAACGAATCGAGGTCCGCCTGCAGGTAGCCCCACCGCCGGAACGCGTCCCGCACGCTTGTAGCGGCAGCCATCTCCGTCAGGATCCTGCGGGCGCCTGGGAACCCATGCCTCCCATGTTAACTCCACGGAGGCGGAGGTTCCTCGCCACATTCGTCGGGTGCGGAGCGACCTACTTGCCGGCGCGGGGCGCCGCGGCGCCGAGCCGCTCGGACAGCCAGGAGATCATCGTGTCCAGGTAGGCGGGCGACTGCTTGTCCCAGATCCAGTAGCCGTCGGGCCACTCCCAGCGCCCCCCTCTCAACGACTGGCCCAGGAAGCGGCTGTGTCCCAGCTCCGGGAAGATCCGGATCGTGACGTCGCGGTTTCCCGCCTCCTCCAGGTAGCGGCGCATCATGTCGGCGTTCCCGTCCGGCGGCACGAGAGTGTCGTTCCCGCCGAACAGGGCCAGCACGGGGATCCTGGTGCTCATGAGGATAGGCGCCGGGTCGTAGCGCTGGAGGCGCCAGCCTTCGAGGTCCTTCTCGGTCTCGGCCAGCTGGACGCCTTTCGCCCATGGTTTCTGGCGTGCCTCCTGTGTCGCCGCCTGCAGCTCCGGCCATCCCTGGCCGGTGTAGGCGACCTGGAAGACCTGGCGCGTGTAGCCCAGGGCCTCGGCGATCTCCGCCTCGGACAGCTTCTCCGCCCGCAGGCCGTACTCGACGCGCTGCAGCTCCTGCTCCCGGACTCCGACGGCCGCGCCTTTGTCGAGGATCAGGAAGGCGACGCCGCCGACGCGCGAGGCCGCCAGCGGAGCGAGCCACCCTCCCTGGCTGGACCCCAGCATCCCGATCCGGCGGCGATCGATCTCCTTCCGCGCGGCGAGGAATCGCACCGCGGACGCCGCATCCCGGGCGAGGTCGTCGAGGGTGGCCGCTTCGTGATCCCCCGTCGACGCGCCGACGCCGCGCTTGTCGTACACCAGGGCCGCGATCCCGTGTCGGGCGAAGAAGTCGCCGAGCGAGCGGTAGTGCCAGTCGGCCCGTCCCTGCGGCCCGGAGCCGTGGACGAGGACGATCGCCGGGTGCTTTGCTCTGGCCAGGGGCGTCACGAGGGTGCCGGCGAGGGTGACCGCTCCGTTCTGGAATCGGATCTCCTCCTTCCTGAAGAGGGCCGGCTCCCGGTGGACCCGCTTGAGATGCAGCGCGACCGCGGGCCCCCAGTCCGGGTTCTCTCCGGTCATCTCGGCGACGTCGTCCTGGACGTGCATCCGGAACTGGCCGTAGAGGAGCCTGAACCGGAGCGAGGGAGGCTCGTAGGCGACGTCTTTGAGCGGCTCGGCGGACAGCCCGAGGTCGGGGATGTCGAAGGTGCCTCGAACGGTCCCCGCCTCGAACACGAGGTCGAGGGCGACCGTCTGCACCGAGTTCAGCCGGACGAACGCCCCTTCCCAGCGGCCCGCGACGGACGCTTCCGCGGCGCGGACCCAAGAGAGCGGGACGAGGCAGACCTGGAGCACCACGACACATCGCAGGATGTGACGCCGCATGACGGACCTCCGGGATGTCAGTTAAGGATCGTGTTCAGGGTCGGGCCTGTGGATGTACTGCGGCACCGAGACCGTCGGTTCCCTCGTGTCGATCCGTGTGTCGAACGCCCCCCAGACGTCGTCGTTGTCGAAGCGCACGCCGAGCACCTGGACGTGCATCCGCTCCGGGTCGCCGTCGAACGTGGATTCGGAGCGGAACGTGTAGGCACCGCGCGGCGCGATGTCGGCGGCGAACGCCGAGACCGCGTGGGCGGGCGCGCCTGCCTTGAACCGCAGCTTCAGGTGGGTGATGCGCCGGTCGGTCGTGTTGGCCAGCGTCACGACCGGCAGCCTCGACTGCCCCTCTTCGTCGAGCGGTCCGGCGCTGGTCCTGGCCTCGACGATGACCACAGGGGCGCCTTGAGGGTTCTCGAACCGGGCGGGATAGGATGTGGCCGTCCAGATGGGGGACATGACCGAATGCAGCGCGGGCGCTCGCGCTGTGTCGTCGTCGATCGAGCCCCAGGTGCCGCCGTCCTCGAAACGGACCCCCTCGACGCGCGCCACGAGCCGCGCGGCTTCGCCCGCGGAGACGGTGTTCGACCAGGTGCGCCAGTCCGGCTCGAGGACGTACGATCCGCCCGCCGCCATCGCGACGTCGAAGCCTGAGACGTCGTACCAGCGCGGCTCCGACCCGTAGCCCACGCGAACGAATTCGACCCGTCGGCCGGAGGTGTTCTCGAGATCGAGCGTGGGAGGCGTCACTATCTCCTGATGCTCGACTGCCGAGCCGGCCGGCCGATCGAGCGGAACGATGCGGACCGTGGCGCGGCGGATCCGCACCGGGCCACCGGCTCCGTTGTCGAAAGGAATCGCCACGGATGGGGCGGCGTCGACGCGCGCCTGTGCGGCGGTGCTGACCGGCGGCCAAGCCGGCCGGGACCCGGGCCCGGGGGCTTCGGGAGTCGGGGCGATCGAATCCCCGGCGACGGACAGGTCAGGCATAGCACCGAGCAGACCCGCGACCAGGAACAGAAGGAGCGCCGTCGCCGAACCCGCCACGAGCGCCCGGTGCGCTCCGTTGAGCCGGGAGGAGGCGGGATGCGCGGCGATCGCGGCGAGACGCTCCCTGAGACAGGAGCCGGCCGCCGAGACCCCCGCCACCCTGGGGCCGAGGCAGAAGAGTGAGACCTTCAGGAGGCTCGACACGTAGACGCCCGGCGCGCCCGAGAGCCCCAGCACCTCGTCGTCGCAGGCACGCTCGCGCTCCACGAGCAGCCGCCGATCGATGAGCCACGCCACCGGATAGAACCAGAACAGACAGCATAGGGTCATGTGAAGATGGCCGATCAGGTTGTCCCGGCGGCGGATGTGCACCAGCTCGTGGAGGAGGACGGTCTCCAGCTCGTCATCGCTCAGTCGAGAGGCGAGGCCTTCCGGAAGCAGCACGACGGGGCTCAGGACGCCCAGGACTCCCGGCTGCTCGACGAGCGGCGAGACGAGAAGGGGCGTCGGACCGATCGAGCCGGCCCGCGCCCGCGCCCGGTCGAGCGCGGCACGCTCGCGACCGGCCACGATCGCCCGGCCCGCGGCGACGACCCGCGAGACCCGGCGCCGGCGCCGCCACCAGGAGCCAGCCACCACGGCGCAGCCGGCGGCCCAGACGAGCGCCAGAAGGGCGGGCACCACGGGGCGGGAGTCGCGAGCCGGCACGAACTCCGACACGGACGCGCCGGGACCTGTGAACGGGGCCGCCACCCGATCGATGGTGCGGGAGAGATCCCCGAGGGAAGAGTGCGCCCCGAGGCTCTCGAAGATCGCCGCCCGATCGATCCCCGCGGCGCCCGCGAGACCGATCAGCGCGAAGAAGGGGAGCGCGAGCTTCGCCGACACCATCAGCCAGACGCCGTGCCGGGCACGCGCCGGACCTCTCCTCAGGAGAAGGACGGCCCCAAGCGCCAGCGCCGCGAACAGGGTGGACTGCCACAGATGATCGACGAGCAGCGGCCCGACAAGGAGCGCGACATCGGACAGGGCGTTCAAGAATCTCATTTCCTTCGGCCCCCGCGTGCTTCGTCCCCGAGCCGGCGCACCATCTCCTCCATCGCGCGCAGGTCCGAGAGGGAGATCTCGCCCGTCTCGACCAGGTGCGCCATCAGCGACCGGGTGCCGCCGACCCTCGCGAGGACTTCGTCCACGAGGCGGCGGTGCGCGGCCCTCCGCGTGATCGCCGGCTCGAAGATGAGCGCGTTGCCGATCTTGCGGACCCGCCGCACGGCCCCCTTCTCCTCGAGCCGCGCCAGGATCGTCTGGATCGTCGTGTAGGCGCCGCGCTTCGATTCCGGGACCGCCTCGTGGATCTCCCGCACGGAAGCGCGTTCCAGCTGCCACAGGACGTCCATCACCTCTTGCTCCAGCTGCGTCAGTCTCGGCCCCTGCTCGCGCGGCACGTCGCCTCTCCCTGGAACCGTCTACTACAGGCAACGTGGAATCTACTACAGTTGTAGTAGACTGTCAAGCTGCTTCTGGCCGTCAGGACCTTCCGGTCGCGCCGGGCGGGGACTCCGGATCGGACGCGTCATGACAGGCGCGCACCAGGTCGGCGCGCTCCTCGTCGCTCAGGTCCGGGCTGAAATGAAGGAGAGGAGCCAGGATGTCGCGGGTCTCGAAGTAGGCTTCGCGGCATCCGAGATGCACGAACCCTGAGGGAGAGAACCGGCCCTCCTCGTAGAACACGAGGCGTACGCGCCAGACCCCCTTGGGGATCGGCTCGTGGCAGCTGCGGCACTTGGCCTGACCGGTTGGCGACCGCTCGGCGCCGCTGATCCGGGGCAGGCGCCTCTGGGCCGAGCTGCCGCGCGCCGCGCGTTCGAGCGCTGCCGGATCGGGAACGCCCGCGGGCGCCTGAGGCAGGGCCTCGAGCATCGCCTCCGGCCGCTTGTAGGCCGCGCACATCGGATGGAACCAGAGCGTCGTCTCCCCCTCCGCGAAGGGGTTGGGGATGCGCTCGCCGAAGCGCAGCACGCCCTTATCGATGGGCTGCCCGCAACCGCGGCACTTGGCGCGACCGGTCGGGGCGGGCTCGAAGAGGTGCGGCATGATCAGGGCCTCCGCCGGGACGGGACGATCTCTTCGACCGGCAGCTCCTGCGCCAGCTCGAAGTAGCGGCAGCAGGCGTTCGCGAGCCGCATCTGCTCCGGCGTCTTACACTCGGGCTCGAACAGCCGCGGGTTCCCGACGACCACGCAGGCGCAGCGCGCGCGCGACGTGGCGACGTTGAAACGGTTGAGGCTGTACAGGAACTCCATGCCGCGCGGCGCGTCGGCGGGGCTCGACGTCGTCATCGAATAAACCACCACCGGCGCCTCCTGTCCCTGGAACCGGTCCACGGTGCCGATGCGCGCGCCGGGCAGGCGGGCGCTCAGATCGGCGACCTGGGCATTGTACGGGGCGATGACCAGGATGTCCTCCAGCCGCAGAGGCGACTCCTCGCCCTGCATGTTCCGCCAGCGCACGTCGCCCCGGGACAGCCGCTCGACCAGCGCCGCCACGGCCTCCACCTCCTCCGGGCTCGAGCTCTGGTTGCCGTCGTGCGCGACGGGCAGGAACCAGAGCCCGGCGCCGGCGATCGGCACCGGCCCCAGGATCGCCTGCCGCTCGAGTCCCGGGATCGATCGGAGACGCTGGTCGTAGAACAGCTCGGAGGTGAGACGGCAGATCGCGGGATGGAGGCGCCACGTCTCTTCGAGAAAGAGACCGCGATCGTCGGCGATCGTCTTCTGGCCCTGGAGCAGATGCTCGAGAGCGGAGATCTCGGTGCCGTCCGGGTGGCTCCCCTGGAGCGGCTGGTCGAGCTGGCGCGGATCGCCCAGCAGGACCATGGCCGGGGCGGCCTGCGCGATCGCCAGGACGTTGGCGAGCGACATCTGGCCGGCTTCGTCGACGAACAGCACGTCGACGGCCTCGAAGAACTCCTCGCGGGACCAGAGCCATGCCGTCCCTCCGAGCACGCGCGCGGCTCCCGATCTCAGGGCGCGCAGGGCGGCCGCGTTGTCGGCGATCTCCGCGACCTCGCCCGCGGTTCCGCCGCCATCGTCGCGGACCTTGTGGGCGCAGCGCGGCGAGACCTGCTCCTCCTTCCCGGCCTCGACGACCTTGTCGAGCAGGTTGCGGATCACCTTGTGGCTCGTGGCGCACACGCCGACCTTCTTTCCTCTGCCCACCAGATCGCAGATCATCCGGGCTCCCGTGTACGTCTTGCCCGTGCCGGGAGGGCCCTGGATCGCGAGCGTGCCGCGCTCGAGCGCCGCGAGCACGCGCCGCGCGGCGCGCACGCCGTTCTCGTCCTCGCGGCGCAGAGGTCCGGCCACATGACCGGCTATGCGCGGCGCCCGTCCCAGCAGCAGGTCGCGGGACGCCCGGTGCGCGCCCGGCGCGTCGATGCCTTTGTCGACGACCCACCGGCCGAGGCGGAGAAGGGACGCGGCGAGCTCGTGAGTGCGCACGTGCTCGTGGGCGAAGACGCTGGCCGGATGCACGTCCCAGCAGGCGCCCGCTTTCTTGACCTCGAGGAGGTGGGCGCCGAGGTCGATCGAGACGACCTCGCCGAACTCCTTGTCGAGAGGCATCGGAAGCCGGAGCTTGTCGCCGCGGCGGATGCTGGTCTCCTGGGTCGGGAACCGGTAGCGATCCACCGCCCTGCTCCTGACGACTTCGACGCGCCCGACGTGCTGCAGGCCGGAGAGCGCCGATTTCTCATCGAGCAAGGCCTCGTCCGACAGCTCGCGGAGGCGGAAAAACTCCCACCACGCCGCCTTGTCCTCCCGCCGGTGCCACTCGAGCATGGAAGCCAGGAGCCAGCGCGCCTGCTGCTCTTCGGTGCGCCCGGCCGTCTCGGAGGGCACGCCGTCGAGCAGGGCGTCCATGACCTCGCGCACCTCGCGGTCGCGCTCGGCGACGGCGTCGCTCGGCAGGCCTGCGCCGATCGGGGGCCGCGGGATGGACCTTCCCTCCGCCTCCAGGCCGGCGCGCACGCCCTCGAGCCAGCGGTACAGCCAGAGGGTGGAGACGCAATCGTCCCGGTTGTAGTCCATGACGACCTGCCGGACCTCGGTGTCGATCGCGTCCGGCTCCTCCAGCTCGAGGGCGCGCTGCACGATGCGGAGGTGCACGCCGGCGTCCTTGAGATCGGCCGCGCGCTTGAAGTCGTAGAGCGCTTCCACCTTCTTGAGCGAGTACTCCTCGACGCTCGCCCGCAGGGTCTGCCGGACGATCGCGTGCAGATCGACGAACAGCCCGGCGCGGAGCATGCGATCGACCTCGTTCTCGCGGGTCGCGTAGCGGCCCATCAGGCGTTTGATCGCCGCCGGCTCGTAGGGCGCGAAATGATAGACGTGCAGGTCCGGGTCAAGCACCCAGCGGTCCATGACGCCATCGACGAACGCCTCGAAGGCCGACCGCTCCGCGGCGGGATCGAGTGCCCAGAGGCACTGGTAGTGCGGGTGTCCCTGCTCCTCGACGGCCCAGCCGAACAGGTACTCGCGCCCGGACCGGCCCACGAAGGGATCGCCCTCGAGGTCGAAGAACACATCGCCCGGAGAAGGGGCGGGCAGCCGCTCGAGTCCCCATCCGGCTTGCTGCGGCAGGAGCTCGTAGAGCACGCGGCCGCTGGTGCGCCCCTGGCGCTGCACGCGAGCCTGCTCCCGAGCGCGCTCGTAGGTTTCGACCGCCCCCCGTGCGGGCTTCCAGGAGAGGGGCAACGGCTCCGAAGCCAGCGCCTCGAGAGTCCGCACCTGGCGCGCCTGCAGCTCGCGCGTCTGCAGCCGGCCGATCCCCGCCACGAAGCTCAGGTGGTCGTCCCTGCGGCGCTGCGCGTCGCACGCCGGCCACCAGCGGCAGACGTCGCAGTGGAGCACCGGCTCGGGATACGTGGGCGGCTCGGGAAAGAGCGGGAGCGAAGCGCCGCGCCCCGGGCCTCCGCCATCCGAGGCGGAAGCGGAGCGTACCAGCGCCTCGAGCCGCCGCCGCACCAGACGGTAGTAGGCCAGGAACTCGGCGACGCGGTATCTGTCGGGGATGAAATCGTCCCGCGGTGGCACCACGTACATGAACTCCGGCCGGACACCCTGGAGGGTCTCGAGCAGGTCCGAGTAGAGGCAGATCTGGAGCACCGATCCCCCCTTGGTCTCTCGGGCCAGCTTGGTGTCCCAGACCTCGTAGGACCAGACCCCGAGACGGCTGGGTCGCGGCACGCGGCGCAACACGTCCGCCCGGCCCGACCAGCAGCCATCGACGAGGGTCGCCTGCACGATGACGTCGGCCCCCTCGCGCATGGCGGACAGCGTCCGCGCGGCCCCTCCATCCTCGTCGCGATCGTCTCCGGGTCTCGCGATGCGCAGGCCCTGGGCTTCGAGATGGGTCAGGAACGCGGCCTCGTGATCGATCCCGCGCTGCCTCAGGATCGCGACCTCCGGCGCGTACCAGTCCGGTGGGCGGCGCGACCCGCGGGCGGCGGCCAGGTCGAGATGGCTTAGATGGTGGCAGGCGAGATGATTGGCCAGATCGGTGGCGCTGAGCTCCACGCTGCTCCCCGTCACTCTCATCGCCCGGAGTCCTTCGAGGCCGCCAGGAACCGGATCACGCCGGTCCCTGCGTGGCGCGCCATGTCTCGGCGAGGAGCCGGGCGAATTGCGGGGCGAGGCCCTCGTCGTGCTTGAAGTAGACGTAGGCGCGGGCCAGGGACTGCGACGCCAGCCGATCGGCCCAGGCGCGCAGATCGCTCTCGCTGTACTGGGTCCGCCTCAGTCGCAGGTACGCGTCATCCGAGGTGCGGACGAATGGAGACGCGTCATCGTCGGTCTCGGCGACGCACAGGGCCGCGCCGTGCGCGCGCAGCGCCTCGTACACCTCGTCGTCCTGCCAGGACTTGTGGCGGAACTCGACGGCGACGTTCCGGCCGGGCGGCAGCCCGGCGAGAAAGTCGCTCAACCGGGGAAGATCCTTACGCAGAGTCGGGGGCAGCTGGAAGAGGAACATGCCGAGCCTGTCTCCCAGGGCGTTCGCGCGACGTGAGAACTCGGCCACGTCGGATTCGACCCCCTTCAAGCGCTTGATGTGCGTGATGCGGCGTGGCACCTTGAGCGTGAAGGTGAAGCCCTCGGGCACCTCCTGCGCCCAGCGCTCGAGCAGCGCCTCCGCCGGCATCCTGTAGAACGTGTTGTTGATCTCGACCGTCGGGAGGCGCTCGGCGTAATAGCGCAGCATAGCGGACGCCTGAAGCTTCTCGGGATAGAAAGACCCCACCCACTCCTTGTAGGAATAGCCGCTGGTTCCTGTTAACATCCGCATTTCTTAGGGTTTCCGTGGCGAAGAGCAAGCGCGCGAACCAGCCCCCCGCTCCCAAGTCCTCACTGCTCGAAGAGTACACCGCCAAGCGGGCCTTCGACGTCACGCCCGAGCCGCCCCCCGCGATGGCCGAGCGCCGTGGCGGCCCGCTGCTCTTCGTGATCCAGCAGCATGCCGCCCGGGCCATGCACTACGACGTGCGGCTCGAGTGCGACGGCGTCCTGAAGTCCTGGCCCGTCCCCAAGGGACCGTCCCTCAATCCTACCGAAAAACGCCTCGCCGTCCAGACCGAAGACCATCCGTACGACTACGCCTCCTTCGAAGGGATCATACCGCCGGGGCAGTACGGCGCCGGGGAAGTGATCGTCTGGGACTGCGGCGTCTACTCCCCGGACGAAGGCGGGACCTGGTTCCACGACCGCGAGGAAGCCCAAAAGCGGGTGAGGGAAGGGCTGGTCAAGGGAAAGCTGAGCATCCTGCTGCGCGGCGAGAAGGTGAAGGGCTCGTGGGCCCTGGTGCGCACCAAGGACGCGAAGACGTGGCTCCTGATCAAGCACAAGGATCGGTTCGTGTCGACCGACGACGTCACGGCACGGAATCGCTCGGTGCTGTCCGGCATCGCCGTCGACGAGATGAAGGTCGTGCCCACGCCGCAACGCATTCCGGCGTCCCGGCTCGTCCCCACGGGCGACATCACGCCGATGCCGGCGAATCTGGAGCCGATGCACGCCGAGATCGGCGCGTCCGCGTTCAACCGACCCGACTGGATGTGGGAGCCCAAGCTCGACGGCTACCGCGTGCTGGCCTTCATCGACGGCACGACGGTGAAACTGCGCTCGCGCCGCGGGCTCGAGCTCGGGCCGTCGTTTCCGCGCCTGACCGAAGAGCTGGCCAGGCAGGCGGCGGGCGCGATGATCCTGGACGGCGAGATCGTGGCGTTCGACGAGAAGGGCCAGCCCTCCTTCAACGCCCTGCAGAACCGCGCCCAGGCGAAGACGCAGGCGGAGCTGGCGGCGGCGGAGCAGAAGGTGCCGGTCATGCTCTACTGCTTCGACCTGCTGCACTTCGCCGGCATCGACCTGCGCCAGTCGCCGTACCGCGATCGGCGGCGCTATCTCTCCCAATGCCTGCTGCCCACGCCGCGGGTGCAGCTGGTGCACGCGTCGGAGGACGGCCTCGCCCTCAACGAGGCGTCGCTGGCGAGCGGCTTCGAAGGCGTCGTCGGCAAGCGCAAGGACAGCCGCTACGAGTCGGGACGCCGCTCGGCGCAGTGGGTGAAGGTCAAGCCGACCCAGAGCGCGGATTTCGTCGTCGGCGGCTACACGCGGGGCAAGGGGTCGCGCGGGGCGCTGGGCGCGCTGCTCGTCGGCTACTGGGACAAGGGGGCGCTGCGTTTCGCCTCGCACGTCGGATCGGGCTTCGACGAGCGCGCCCTGGCGCTGATGAAGGCGAAACTGGAGCCACTCGAACGGGACTCCTGCCCGTTCGCCGAGAAGCCCGATCTGCCGAACCCGACCACCTGGGTGGACCCCCAGGTGGTGGTCGAGGTCAAGTTCCACTCCTGGACCCCGGACGGTCATCTTCGCGCGCCCGTCTACATGAGGTTGCGCGACGACCTGAACGCGCGCGACGTGCGGAAGACGCGCGTGTCGGAGACGCCGCCCCAGGCACCACCGGCGGCGCGCCAGGCTCAGGGCGCGACCGGCGAGATCAAGGGGATTGTGGCGCAGCTGGAAAACGCCCGGAAGGAGTTCCCGCTCGTCGTGGGGCCGCACCGCATCCGCCTGACGCACCTCGATCGTGTTTACTGGCCCGCCGACGCGGGGCTGCAGCAGCCGGCGCTGACCAAGCGCGATCTGCTGCGCTATCTGGCGCAGGCGTCTCCGTTCATGCTGCCGCATCTCGCCGACCGCCCGCTCACCATGATCCGCATGCCGGAAGGCATCCACGGGCAGCGCTTCTTCCAGAAGCACTGGGATCAGGAGCGTCCCGAGTTCGCTGAGACAATCACCGTCTTCTCGGAGCACAAGGACGAACGGCACGACTATCTGCTGTGCAACAACCTGCCGACGCTCCTGTGGCTCGGACAGTCGGGGACGCTCGAATTCCACGTCTGGCATTCGCGCGCCAAGCCGGGCCCGGATGCCGCGGGGAGAGGCTCCGACTACGACTCCTCGCTGGCATCGCTGGAAGGCTCCGTCCTCAACTGCCCCGACTACCTTGTTTTCGACCTCGATCCCTACATATATTCCGGCCAGGAGGCGCCCGGCGCTGAGCCGGAGCTGAACACGGCGGCCTTCGAGAAGGGTAAAGAAGTGGCGTTCCGGCTGCGCGAGCTGCTCCAGAGCATGTCGCTCGAGTCGATCGTCAAGACCTCGGGCAAGACCGGGCTGCACGTCTTCGTGCCGATCCGCCGCACCCTCGACTTCGGAGCGGCCCGTGAGGTGTGCGAGATCGTCGGGCGGCACCTCATGCGCCGGCACCCGAAGGACATCACCATGGAGTGGAGCGTCCCCAAGAGGACCGGAAAGATCTTCCTGGACTACAATATGAACGTCCGCGGCAAGACGCTGAACGTGGCCTATTCGCCGCGGGGCGCGGCCGGCGGTCCGGTGTCGATGCCGCTGACGTGGGAGGAGCTTTCGAAGGCGCACCCGCTCGACTTCAGGATCAGCAATGCCGCCGAGCGCCTGGCGGCGACCGGCGATCGCTGGCGCGACGCCCTGAGGCGCAAGCAGAGCCTCGAGGGCGTGCTCAAACGCTCGACCTGACAGAAACCGGAGGGAAGCATGGCCCCACGATCCATCGCGTCTCTGACCGTTTCCTTTGGGCTCGTTTCAATCCCCGTGAAGCTCTTCTCCGCCACCGAGGCGAGCCACGCGATCTCCTTCAATCTCCTGCACAAGGGATGCGGGTCGCGGCTCAAGCAGCAGTACCTCTGCGCGAAGGAGGAGGTGCCGGTCCCGCGCGAAGACATGGTGAAGGGCTATGAATTCTCCAAGGACCAGTATGTGATGTTCACGCCCGAGGAGCTCAAGACGATGGAAGAGGCTGGGACGCACAGCGCGGAAATCTCCGAGTTCGTGCCGATAGCCTCCATCGACCCGGTGTACTTCGACAAGGCCTATTACATCGCGCCCGACAAGGGAGGCGCCAAGCCTTACGCGCTGTTCGCCCGGGCCTTGCGCGAGTCCAAACGTTGCGCGATCGGCCGCTGGGCGGCGCGCGGCAAGCAGTACATCGTGATGGTCCGGCCGATGGGGGACGGTCTGGTCATGCAGCAACTCCTGTACGCCGGCGAGGTGCGGTCGATCCAGGAGATCGACATTCCGAAGAGCGAGGTCAAAGACGCCGAGCTCAAGCTCGCGCAGCAGCTGATCGAGCAGCAGGCTTCCGACACCTTCGATCCGACCCCGTACGTCGACCAGGTGCGCGGGCGCATCGAGGCGGCCGTGCAGAAGAAGGTCGACGGTCAGGAGTTCACGATGGCCGAGGAGCCCGAGGGCGGCGGCCAGGTCATCGATCTCATGGAAGCCCTGCGCGCGAGCCTGGAGAGGAAGGCTCCCGCCAAGTCGCGCGAGTCCCAGGCCGCGGCACCCCAGCCTCAGGCCGCAGGGCGCAAGCCCCCCAGGCGCGCCCAGGAGGCGGAGAGCCCCGCGAGGAAGACCGCCAAGAAGTAGGGAGGAGCCGGGCCGCGATGCACCAGTACAGCGTGCGCGACGTCGAGAGGCTCGTTCACCTCCCGCGCAGCAGGATCCGCTCGCTGGTCGAGGCCGGGATCGTGTCCCCCGCGCGCGGGCCGCGCAACGCCTGGCTGTTCTCGTTTCAGGATCTGATCGTCCTGCGCAGCGCCGAGGCGCTCGCCACGGCCAAAGTCCCGCGCAAGAGCATCAGACGATCGGTGCGGGAGCTGCGGCGCCGGCTCCCCGAATCGATGCCCCTCTCCGGAGTGAGCATCTCGGCGGAAGCCGATTCCGTCGTGGTCAAGGAAGGGGACCGCCGCTGGCAGGCCGAATCGGGACAGTACCTGCTCAGTTTCGAGAGCGACCCGGCCGCAGCCTCGCTGGGCACGCTCGAGCCGCGGAGCGCGCCGCCGCCGGCGAGCGCGGAGGAGTGGTTCGACCGGGGAGCCGCCCTGGAGACGCAGAACCCGCAAGCCGCGCTCGAGGCCTACGAGCAGGCTGTGGCCGCGGACCCCGGTCTCATCAAGGCCCACATCAACCTGGGGTGCCTGCTCCACGAGACAGGCCGCCTCGACAGGGCCGAGGCAGTCTACCGCGACGCGATGCGGGTGAGCGGCGACGATCCGGTCCTGCGCTACGACCTGGGCGTCCTTCTCGAGGACATGGGCCGGAAGAGGGAAGCGATGCAGGCGTACGAGGCGGCGCTGAAAGACGATCCCCGCTTCGCGGACTGCCACTACAACCTCGCCCTGCTGTGCCGAGGCCTCGGCAAGCCCAGGGAGGCCATCCAGCACATGGCCGCCTACCGCAGGCTGACCGTCACGACCCAGTCGGAGTAGCCGCGGCCAAGAGGAGTGTCATTCGAGCTCGACAGGGATCTGGATCGCCCATCTCAGAAGAGGAAACCAGATGATGAGAACGCGTGGAATCCTCGTGGTGTTGGGGGTCGTAGCGCTTTTGGCGGCGGGCCGGGCGACGACTCCGCCAATCGCCTCGCAGCCGGCCCACCAGGCCGAAGCTCTGGCTGTGCCTTCCGTCGATAGCCTGCAGAGCGACGCCTGCGACGCGGCTTCCGACCTGGCGTCGAGCCAGGGTCAGTGGGAAGAAGTCGTCAAGCCGGGCTGCTGCTCGAACAATTGCAACGTGGACAAGGATTGCGACAGGATCTGCGGCAAGGGTGTGTGCGCCTGCATCCAGGAGTCTTCCTGTTGCCGGAGATGCACCTACTGAAGCCAATACATCAGTGAGCTCCCGCCGCCGAGCCGCCGCGGCGCGCCCGCGCGATCAGGCCGTCGAGGCTCCACGCGTCGGCGCCGTGAGCGGCGAAGTAGAGAAAGATGAAGCAGAGCAGCACCGCCGGCTCGCCGTGGTTCTGGACAGGCCACAAGCCGTTGGGCTGGTGAAACTGGAAGTAGGCGACGGCCATCTCGCCGGACAAGATGAAGGCGACGGGGCGGGTGAAGAGCCCGAGCATCACCGCCACGCCGCCCACGAGCTCGAGCGTGCCGCCAATCCACGTCTGGCTGAGAAAGGCGGGATGCCCGCCGAACTCCGCGGGTAAGCCGCCGAACCAATCGAGAATCTTCAGGCCTCCTGCCTGCATGAACAGCAGCCCCGACACTACGCGCAGCAGGAACGACGCTATCTGCCTGGCGGTTTCCACGTTCACCTCCTCCTCGCGACGCTTGTTCAGTCTGGGATCTCGGCTTCCACGAGCAGGGCCAGCAAGCCCAGCGATTCCTGCCATCCAAGATAGCAGGACTCGACTGGAATGCTGTCTGGAATCCCTTCCTGGACCACGCTGAGGTCGGTGCCGCAGGACACCTTGCGCAGCGTGATGGTCGTCAGCATCTCCCCGGGCAGGTTCGGGTCCTCGAACTGGTCCGTGTGCCGGATGCGCTCGTTCGGGGTGAGCTCGATGTACTCGCCGCCGAAGGCGTGGCTCTGACCGGTGCTGAAGTTGGTGAACGACATCCGATACTTGCCTCCGGTTTTGGCGTCGATCTGGTGCACCTTCCCCGTGAAGCCGTGCGGAGGGAGCCACTTGCTCATGGCATCGGGATCGAGGAACGCGCGGTACACGCGCTCCGGAGGGCAGCGCAGGACACGGTGCAGGCGGACGGTGTTCATCTTCGGTTTCTCCTTCCGTGGCGTGGTTGACAACTTTAGATCAGGGACCTGGAGCGTTCAACCAGCGTGTCCCGTTCATGAATTGGACCGGCTCCGGGTTGGGTCATGGCAGAATCGCCCGGACTTGTGACGACACACGGACTGCTCGACCGGGAGCGCATCATCGCGAGGCCCGGATTCAACAGGTGGCTGGTGCCTCCGGCGGCGCTCGCGGTGCACCTGTCGATCGGGCAGGCCTACGCCTACAGCGTCTTCAAGCTGCCGCTGACGCGCGTCCTCGGCATCACGCAGCCGGCCCCGGGCGACTGGTCGCAGACCGCGATCGCCCTCGTCTTCACGATCTTCATCATCGTCCTGGGTCTCTCGGCGGCGCTGTTCGGCCGCTGGGCCGAAACGGTCGGGCCGCGAAAGGCGGGAGTGGTGGCGGCCCTGTGCTGGGGAGGCGGCTATCTGGTCGCGGCGCTGGGAGTCCGGACGCACCAGCTGTGGCTCGTCTATCTCGGTAACGGCGTCATCGGGGGATGCGGCCTCGGCCTCGGCTACATCTCGCCGGTCTCCACGCTCATCAAGTGGTTTCCGGATCGCCGCGGCATGGCGACCGGCATGGCCATCATGGGGTTTGGCGGCGGGGCGCTCATCGGCGCGCCGCTGGCGGATTTCCTGATGCGGCGGTTCGCGTCCCCCTCGTCGGTCGGGTTGTGTGAGACCTTCGTCGTCATGGGTCTCGTCTATCTGGCGGCGATGCTGTGCGGCGCTTTCGGCTATCGCTTGCCTCCACCCGGATGGAGGCCGGAGGGATGGACCGGTAAGGCCGGGTCGGGCGCCATGGTCACGAGCCGGAACGCGCACGTGAACGAGGCCTGGAAGACGCCCCAGTTCTGGCTGCTGTGGCTGGTGCTCTGCATGAATGTCAGCGCCGGGATCGGCGTTCTGGAGCAGGCCTCGCCGATGATCCAGGAGGTCTTCAAGGGGCGGGTGACGGCGTCGGCGGCGGCCGGTTTCGTCGGCCTGCTGTCCCTCTTCAACATCGCCGGGCGGATCGGCTGGGCCAGCCTGTCCGACCGGCTGGGCCGGCAGACGACCTACTCGATCTTCTTCGCGCTCGGCATGCTGCTCTACTCTGCTGTTCCCTCCGCGGGCCGCTCCGGGAGCGTCGCGCTGTTCGTGGCGATCTTCTGCCTGATCCTCACGATGTATGGCGGCGGATTTGCGACCATCCCGGCCTACCTGGCGGACATGTTCGGCACCCGGTTCGTCGCCGCCATTCACGGCCGGCTGCTGACGGCCTGGTCCGTCGCGGGCGCCCTGGGCCCGTTGCTCGTGAACGCCATCCGGCAGCGTCAGATCGACGCCGGCGTCCCGCCCGCAGCCGCCTACAACATGACGATGTACCTGCTGGCGTCCCTGCTGGTCGCCGGGTTGATCGCCAATCTCCTGGTCCGCCCCGTGCACGACGCGCGCTTCATGCAGGACAGCGACGGCCCCGCGCCCGCGAGCGCCGGCGGCCGATCC
>Ga0075428_100001972_pt1 | contig 22112 bp, 21 predicted proteins | sample RhiMetdeltSRZDD2_FD_75291 | JGI IMG/M metagenome (GOLD analysis project Ga0075428, IMG submission 75291) | Populus rhizosphere microbial communities from Tennessee, USA - Rhizosphere MetaG P. deltoides SRZDD2 | ecosystem: Host-associated > Plants > Roots > Rhizosphere > Soil | place: USA... | reverse complement strand
CTTTCTGGTAGAACGGCATGGCTTTTTCTCCTCGCGCGGTAGCGTGCCTCGAATAATAAGGAAAGGCGTGACCAGTGACCAGTGACCAGTGACCAGTGACTCGTGACCAGAGTTCAGCTTCTTCGATTCTAGAGGTCGTGCGCGGTACGTTGTCCTTCCTGGATGTCCGACGCTGCAGCCCCGAGCGTAAACCGTTTCGCGATCTCCGCGCTCTGCGCGCGCTCCACCAGCCGCTCGGCGTCTTCCTGCAGCAGCAAACGTTCTCTCACAAGCTCTCGCGCCGCTTCCTGCACCCTGCGCACATAGCCCGCGTGCGAGCCGTAGCGTTCTTCCAGCGACGGACGTGGGTCGTTCTTCGCTTCGCGCTCCGCGCGCGTGGCGGCGAACGGAAACCAGCTGCCATCGCGGTCGCACAGCTCGCCCTCGGGGAACGGCGATTTGTAGAGATTCCAGCCGGTGTGCGTGGCGAGCGGCACGGCGATGTCGGGCAGCCGGATGCCTGACGTTTCATTGCCGTCGGCATCGACCTGCGGCACGCGCGCGCCGTAGGTCCTGGAAGCGTCCACGTCGGGCTTGATCCAGTCCCTGAGCAGGCGGATTTCGTTCATGCCGGTTACCTTCTGCATGCCGGGAATCGCCGGAAACCGCAATTGCGCCGGCGTTACCAGCGTTCCCTCGGCCAGGCGCGGCACGCGGGATGCCGGAGGCGACTTGCCCTCGCTCACCCACTCGTCGAGCGCCACGAGCAGCGCGCGCAGCGCCGGGTTGGGGCTGTGTGGGTTGCGCACGTTCGCGCACGGGCCCGGCGCGGCGCTCATGCCCGCCGTGCCGCCGTGCTGCGTGCCGGCGACCAAGTACACGCGGGAATTGGCGGGCAGCTCGATATCGTGCCGGCCCAGCGGATCGGTCGCCAGCAGCGAGGCGCCTTTCTGCCAATACTCGGTGGAGGTGTTGGTTTCGATCAGCAGCGGGTCGAATCCGTCGTTGCGGAGGAGGCTGTCGGTCCTGCCCGAGTGCGGGTCGCTCATGCGCGCCGCGGAGAACGGAAACTGCGTCTCCGGAAACGCACGGTCCTCGTGCTGGGTGGAGGTGCGCACCGGCTGGCCGAATTCATAGTTGAGAAACACGCCGCCGCCGCCGGCGATGTGCGAGAACACACCGTCGAACACCTTGCGCGCCGACTCGTCCTGGTTGAAGCCCTGGTGGATGAAATCGCGCAGGAAGCGCCCGCTCCACGAGCTGCCGTACGCGAGCGCGGCCTTGATGCCCGGCCGCGCCGGATTGTTCGCGCTTTCATCGTTGCGCAGGAAAGAAACCAGGTCCCGCACCGCGGCAAACCCCGTCCCCAGCACCTTGGGGTTCTTCGCGGGATAGTGAATTTCGTAGAGGGTGCCCGGCTGAGGATTCGTGCCTACGGGCAGGAGTGCGATTTCGCGTGTATTGACGTATTTCCAGCCGCTCGCCGGAATCTCCATCCGCGGGTCGGCTTCGGCGCGGCGTGCGGTGAGCCTCGCTTTCGACTGATCCAGCGATGCGGCCTCGTGCGTCAGGCGCAAGGTCTTCCACTGCGGCACATCCTTCCCCGCCGGCGCGCGTACGCGGGTGTCGGCGACGATCTCATCGCGGATTACGCGCTCGATAGGCACACCATTGTTGGTGGCGAATATCGTTTTCATCGACATGCCGTTGTTGCTGCGCGGCGCATCGGGGTCGAGGCTGCTCCATACCAGCGTGTAGCCGCGGCGCAGCAGGAGTCCGTTTCCGGCATCCGCCAGCGTGCCGGGATCGTTGGTTTCGGCCAGCGTGGCCGGAGCCGCATCCATGAAGCGCGTATGCATCCCCTTGCGCCCGCGGTTCACCACGTCGTAGAGAATCGTGCCGCTGCCGCGCGCCGCATCCACCGGGCGCAGGATGAAGAATTCCCCGTCGTACTCGACGCGGCCCGTTGCATTGCGCGGCGCCCTGTCGATGTTGACGATCACCTTGTTGCACGCGTCGAAAGGATCGAGCGCGCCCTTGAACGTGCCGCGCACGCGCTCGTAGGCGCCGGTGGCGCCGAAGCTCGCGCCGTCAGCGAAGGACTCGACGGCGGTGACGTTGATTTCAGTGAGCACCGGTTCAGGTCTTTCGGTTCTGCTCGGAAGGAAGAGGTACATCCCCGCCACGGGATTCGATACGCGGCCGTACGCTGGTGTACCCCGCGTTCGTGGTGTAGATCAGGACCATCCGGCTATCGGGCGCGGCTTCGAGGCGGTGCGCAAGCCCGGCCGGCAGGCTCACCAGGCTGCCGGGCACCAGCGGCACAGGATCCCGGTCCTCGAACGTCACCGCTCCCCGCCCCTCGACGCAGAACACGACCTCGTCGTCGTCGGGATGCATGTGCAGCGGCGTGATCTGGCCCGGCTCGTAGCAATTCATTCGCGTGACCAGATCCTTCGAGTTGAGCAGCGGCTGATTGACTCGCGCTTCCGGTGAATACCGTTTCAGGTCATTGATGTTGACCGCTTGAACGTTTCCATGCGTGGTCATGACCGTGTCTCCTCTAGGTAACGCCGGGTCGTGGGTAAACGAGTCTGCTACTATAACTTCCTTTTCGTGCACGTCATGAAGCGCTGCCAGGCGCTCGCAGACAGGGTTTCGATCCGGGTTTTTTCGAGTCCGCGCGCGCCACGGCATAACGCTTTGTAATGTCGGCGTCCCTGTCGCCCCGGCGCGACAAGATCCCGTGTTGTAGAAACAGCACCTTAATAGGGTCACTCCCGGCGCCGTCTCCGCGCGGCAACAGGCGGCGCGTCAGCCAGCGCCCGACGCCGCGCGCAATCACCTGATTCCGGGTGATTTTTTACCTGGCACGCCTTATGCAACGAACTTCACGCGCCAGGCGCTCGTTCTCCCATCCAACGGGGAGGAGTGGGCGATTCGCATGCTCAACTAGCTAGGAAGGAGTGACAAATGAATACGGCAATCCGAGTTGCAATTGCAGCGGCCTTCGGTGTCGCAACGGTGCTGCCTGCGTTCGCGCAGCAGCAGGACGTACGGGATCAGGCAGCCGTGGAAGGGCAGCCGTCGAAGGACAGGACCGCCCCCATGAATTACCACGACAGTGCGTATCACCGGTCGGGGATGTCGCGCCTCGAGTGGTCCATGGCGCCAAGCACCAACGAGTTCGGCAGTCCCGCGGGCGACATGGCCACCGATCGCGAAATCCGGCTGGGCAAGAACAGCAACGTCGGCGTGGCCCACGGCGAAACGGTGAAGTTCATTACGCCCGACGGCCGTGAATTCCGGTGGAGATTCGATACGCTGAAGCGGGTTACCCAGGTCCCGCTGGCCAGCATTTCGCCGGACAGCGGCTTGTCCGGGAAGGTGTTCGTAAGCGGCCATAACGACCAGGGCTGACCGGCAACAAAGAGAAGCAACGGGGGCGCGGAAGCGCCCCCTTTTTTTGCCCGCAGCCCGGCGAACCAGGTTGGATTAGACTCGGCTCATCCTCCTGTCACGAGTGCGCACTATGGTCCGCGGTGGATCGCGCGCGGTCCTGTCGCTGCTGCTGGTCCTCGCCGGAGTGGCGCACGCCGCGCCAAGGCTGGCCGGTCAGGACGCCGACGTGTCCGCGCTCACCGTATCGGGTCTTTCCTCGGGCGGCAACATGGCCGTGCAATTTCATGTCGCTCATTCCGCGTCCGTCGAGGGCGCGGGCGTGCTCGCGGCGGGACCGTATTACTGCGCCGGCGGCCGGTTGTGGACGGCCTATTACAACTGCATGACCCCGCGCGCATGGACGCCCCTCCCCTCGCAGGCGAGGCTGGAGGCAGCGACGGCGTGGCTGGAGCAAACGGGCCGCATCGATCCGACCAGGAACCTCGGCACGGCAAAGGTCTGGATCTTCTCGGGGACCCGCGACGACACGGTTTCCCCGGACGTGGTATCTGCGCTCGCGACCTGGTACCGGCGCTACGTGAACCCGGCGAACGTGATATTCGTCCAGGATCGTCCGACCGGACACGCCATGCCGAGCGCCGACCCGGACGTAAAGGCGGCGTGCGAAGCAACGGAATCCCCCTACCTCAATCGTTGCATCGACAAGGGCACCGGGAAGCCGTACGACGCCGCGGGCGCGCTGCTCGCGCACCTCATGGGCTCCGCGCCGGCGGTTGCCGCCACGGAAACCGGCGCATTGAAGCAGTTCGACCAGCGCGAGTTCGCCGGTGGCGAGCCCTACTCGATTTCGCTGGCCGAGACCGGTTACGTCTACATGCCCGCGGCCTGCGCGACGCGGCGTTGCCGCGTGCACGTGGCGTTCCATGGCTGCCGGCAACACGAGGGCGCAGTGGGGCCGGCGTTCGCGCGCGACGCGGGATACAACCGGTGGGCCGACGCGCACCATCTCATCGTGCTGTATCCGCAGACGATCGCCCGGCCTGCAACGAGTTTCGCGGGCGGATTCCTCTACAACCCGAGGGGCTGCTGGGATTGGTGGGGTTACACCGGCGCCGAGTACCACACCAAGGCCGCGCCCCAGATCCGCGCGGTGAAGGCAATGGTCGAGCGGCTGGGACAGCCAAGATAGGAAAAGCGGCTCAGATATGGCGATGCGGATACCGCGGTGCAGGTACAGCGGTTCAGACGCGGCGGTTCAGCGGAGCAGGTATTGCGGGTCAGATACAGCAACTACGTTTCGCCCGAGTCCCTTCATCTGGATCTTTTCATCCGAATCGCTTTATCTGCACCGTTTTATCTGCACCGCTTTATCTGCACCGCTTTATCTGCATCGTTTTATCTGCACCGCTTTATCTGCATCGTTTTATCTGCATCGTTTTATCTGCACCGCTTCATCTGAGCCGCATTCATAGCTGCGGATGCCGCTCCACCCACCCCGCCGCCCGCTCGTACGCGTGCGCAACGCGGTAGATCAGCGCTTCGCTGAACGGTGCGCCGACGATCTGCATCGCCAGCGGCAACCCCGCCTTGGTGAAGCCGACCGGCACGGATAGCGCCGGGCCGCCGGTCACGTTGAACGGCGCGCGCGCCTGCCGGCCGTAGGTGCGCTCGATGGCATCGTCGTCGTCGATGCGACAGGGTGGATCGAGCGAGCTGGCCGTGACCGCGACGTCGATTTCCGAAAAGAGCGCATGGAACGCATCCGTCATCCGGCGCCGCACGCGCGTCGCGTTGACGTAGTCGGCGGCGCGCACGAAGGCGCCGCCCAACAGCCGCTCGCGTGCCCGCGCGCCGTAATCCTGCGGCCGCTCGCGCAACCACTTCTCGTGGATCGCGAAGGCCTCGCTCGTCAGAATCGTCCGGTTGCAGGCAAGCCAGTCGGGCAGAGGATCGGTCTTGATCTCGCGCACCTCCGCGCCCAGCTCGCCCAACTTCGCGATGGCCGCATCGATGCCGGCCGTCATTTCCGGGTCGGCCTCCATGTCGCGCGTGTAGAAATGGCGGATCACGCCTATCCTGAGGCCCTTCACGCCGCGTTCCAGCTGGGCGGTGTAGCCGCCCGTCGCGCGATTGACGCTGCCCGGATCCAGCGGATCGTGGCCCGCGATGAGATCGAGCATCAGCGCGTTGTCGCGCACCGTGCGGGTGAGCGCTCCGACGTGATCGAGCGAGAAGGCGAGCGGGAACACGCCGCGCCGGCTCACCACGCCGTAGGTGGGCTTGATGCCGGCGACGCCGCACATCGCGGCCGGGTTGCGCACGGAGCCGCCGGTATCGGTGCCGATCGCCGCCGGGAGGAAACCCGCGGCGGTCGCGGCACCCGAACCGCTCGAGGAACCGCCGCAGAAATAGTCCCGGTTCCACGGATTGCGCGCCGGCGGCCAGGGCAGATCGAAGGACGGCCCGCCGATGGCGAACTCGTGCGTCGAGAGCTTGCCCATGAACACGCCGCCCGCCGCGCGCAGCTTCTGCGCGACCGCAGCGTCGGCAGTGGCGACGTTGTCCTTCAGGATCTTCGAATGGCTGGTTGTCGGCAGCCCCGCGTAGTCCACGATGTCCTTCAGGCCGTAAGGCACGCCGTGGAACGGCCCGCGCCAGCCGCCGCGCGCGATCTCGGTCTCGGCGCGCCGCGCATCCTCCAGCGCCAGCTCGGGTGCAAAGCGAAGAAAGGCGTTCAGCTTGCTGTCGTGGCGCTCGATACGGGCTATCAGCGCCTTCGCGTACTCGACGGGGGAGAGCTTCTTGCCGCGCAGCAGCTCCGCGGCCTCGGCGACGGTAAGCCAGGGTAGATCGGTCATCGGCTTCCTCCCGTATCGAGCGTGTATACGTGGGCCGGTTCGTCGGCCGGCCCCAGGTCTGCCGCCAGCACCTCCCGCCGCACTCGCGCCGCTTTCGTCGCGCGCAGCAACTGCTTCAGGTGCTCGTCGGAGAGGCGGGTCATGCCGATCTCCGCGGCCATCTTGCGGATCTGGTCGAGCGTCAGTTCCTCTTCGGGCATGCGGCCTCCTGGCTGGTTACATCCACTTTACGCCGATTCCAGCGCGAAGTGGATTGGACAGGTTGGCGGTAACGCTATGGCGTTATCGGCGGCGTTGTTCACAGAACACGGTTCCATCACCGGTCAAGCAGCGAACGACCGCTACCGCGACGTCATCTCGGCGACCGCCAATCCCACGTTCGCGCGATGATTCTCCTGGAACATAGAAATTGCCGGTAGAACCGGGCCTCCAAGGCCTACCAAGGTCATATCTCCAATCGATTTATTGTCTTGGTCAGTGACTTGGGGGTGAAGCTGTAGCGTTACTTCGCCAGGCCCAGCTCCACCAGCACGCTCTTCGTGTGGTTGCTCTGGTTCTCCAGGTACTTCACGAGGTCCGCGCCGCGCAGCGTCGGCGCCGTCACGTCGTTCTTCACCATCCACTCCTTCCACTCGTTGCCGTCGAATGCGCGGGTCAGGGCGTCCTGCCAGTACGCGACCTGCGCGGGCGTGATGTCTTTGGCGCCGAAGATACACCGCCAGGTAGCCAGCACCGGTGCGTCTATCCCCTGCTCGATGAGGGTAGGCACGTCCGCGAGGGCGCCCGGCCTGCGCTGCGGCGCGGCGATGGCGAGCATGCGCAACTGGCCCGCGACCACCGGCGGCGTGGAGCCCGCGGCGGAGGAAACGGAGGCTTGTATGTGCCCGCCCATCATGGCCGTCGTTGCTTCCGCGCTCGTCTTGAAAACGACCATCTTCAGCCGCTTCGGATCCACGCCACCCGCCTTTGCGGCCATGGCAGCCACCGCGTGGGACGTGCCGCCGCGCGCGACGACGCTGAACGCGACGGACTCGGGGTCGACCTTGAGGCGATCGATCAGGTCGCGCAGGTTTTTGAACGGGGAATTCGCCGGGACCATGAAAGCGCTGTAATCGACGAAGGCCAGGGCGAGCGCAGGGAAATCGCGGTAGCTGTACTGCGTCAGCCCCTGTATGTGGTTCGTGAGCAGGGTCGAGGTCGCAAACAAGAGGTAGTGAGGGTCGGCGCGATGCTGCGCGTGGTAGGCGACCGACACGGTCTGGTTGCCCCCCGCCTTGTTGGCGACGAGGATCGGCGTCTGCACGAGCTTCTGATCCTGCAGCATTTTCTGCATGAGACGCGCCACGGTATCGTTCCCGCCTCCCGGCGCGGTCGGCAGTATGATTTCGACCTGCTTTTCCGGACGCCAGGCTGGCTGGCCCCACGCCGGCGCCGCCACGACGAAAACGAGCAACGCCGCCTGCGTCAAGAACTTCATGTCTTCCTTCCGGGCTTGTTCAATTCCTGCCAGCGTCTTAGAGTAGGTTCCCCTACCAGCACCAGTCAACCAGAAAGGAAGAACAATGGCAGCGAGTCCTTTACGCGTGGGATTCATCGGAGCGGGCGGCCGTTGGGGCCCGTGGGCGCATGCGCCGGCCCTGCAGGGCATGCCGGAAACGGAGATTTACGCCGTGTGCACGGCGCATGCGGACACGGCGCAGGCGGCCGCGGACAAGTACGGCGTGAAGCACGCCTACAGCGACATCAAGAAAATGGGCGCAGATCCGCAGGTGGAGGCGGCGCTCGTCGCCGTGCGCGTACCCGCCCACTACACGCTGTCGAAGGACGCTCTCGAGGCGGGAAAGCACGTTTACTGCGAGTGGCCGCTGGGCAAGACCACGAAGGAAGCGGAAGAGCTTGCCGCTCTCGCGAAGAAAAAGAACCTCCGCACCATGGTCGGCCTCCAGCGCCGTGCTTCGCCCGCGTTCATGTACCTGCGGGAGCTGGTAGCCGGCGGTTACGTGGGGCAGGTGCTGTCGGTGAACATGACGATGCAGGCAAGCGGTGTCCTCACCCGCACTTCGGACCGCACCTGGCAGCGCGACTTCAGCCTCGGCGCGAACACCCTCACCATCACGTTCGGCCACGCTATCGATGCGCTGTGCATGGTGGTCGGCGAGCTGACCGAGGTGTCGGCCATCGTGGCCACGCAGGTGCCGCAGTGGTTGGAGACCGATACGAAGCAGTACGTGGACGTGACCTCGCCCGACAACATCATGATCCAGGGCCGGCTCGAAAACGGCGCGGTGGTCATGGCCAGCGTCTGCGTCCACCCGTACCATGGCAGCGGCTACCGCTTCGAGATCTACGGCAAGGACGGCACCCTGATGATGCTGGGCGGCGGCGAGGCCGGGGAGGAAGCGAACCGCAAGATCGTGGGCGGCAAGAAGGACGATAAGGCGCTGCAGGAGCTGCCCGTACCGGACCGGCTGAAATGGGTGCCGGAGGCCGTGCGCAAGGTGGGCCGCTCCTACGACGTCGGCCAGATGTGGGTCAAGTTCGCCGAGAGCATACGTACCGGCGCGAAGATCGAGCAGCCCGATTTCGATCACGCGGTGCGCCGCCACCGGATGCTCGACGCGATTGTGAGGGCGTCGGAGACGGGGCAGCGGCAGAAAGTGGTGCTGTAGTCTCGCTGCCTGCCGAGCGAGCGCGGCGCGCGCTACTCCGGAATCGCGCCCATGAGGTACATGATCGTGAGTACCGGGCTCGGCTCGCCGAGCGGGCCGAACCAGGTGCGGAAGATACCGGCGATTTCCCCGCTCGCGTAGAGCCGTGACAGGCCGGTGTTCACCGCAAGGCGGAAATCGGAGTCGCCGCGCGGCAGCACGATGCCGTAGGGCTCGAACGACAGATCCTCCGGCAGCATGACGAGCGCCCTGGGGTCTTTTGACGCGGTCGACGCGCCCAGCAGCAGGAGCTTGTCGCTCGCGAACGCGTCGGCCTTGCCCGCCTCGAGAGCCGCGAACGCTTCCTCGCGGCTCTTGAACGGCGCAACCTTCGCCCCGATCTGGCGGCGCTTCAACTCCCCCTGGACGGCGCGCTCGTTGGTGGTGCCGGCGACGACCGCGATCGTCTTTCCCCCCATGTCGGCAAGCGAGCGCAGCCCGGAAGCGGTGCGGACCAGCAGCCCCGTGGTTTCGACGAAAGTGAAGCTGGAGAAATCCACCTGCTTCAGGCGCGACAGCGTCACGGTGCTGGCGCCGCACTCCATGTCCGCCCGGCCCTTCGCGACCGCGTCGAACCGCGTCGCCGTCGTGACGGGGAGCCACTTGATCTCGAGGGCCGGCAGCTTCAACTGCTGGGCGATCGAGTCCACCACCCGCTTGCATATGTCGATCGAGAAGCCCCCTATCTCCTTCTTCTCGTCCGTGAACGAGAACGGCTTCGCGTCAGCGCGGTAGGCGATCGAGATCGCCTTCGCCGCGGCGATGCTCTTCAGCCGTCCTTCCAGGGCCTGGGCCTGAACGGCGCCCGCGGCCAGCAAAAGCGCGAGTGCAAGTATGCTCGTGCGGATCATGTCATCTCCCGGTGTATCGTTGCGATACGCGACGATACCGGTAACCACCGGCCGGGACAACCCGGCCGGTTGCGTCCGCCGGGAGAGCCTTCAGTGCCCGGGCGTGATTTTCGCGGCGGACGACAGGTGGTTGCCCAGCACGTTCCTTGTCGCGCGCATTTTCCGTTCTCCTTCTCAATCGGGCCGGATGTTCTGGTTCACGCTGAAGAGGTTCGCCGGGTCGTACTGGCGCTTCACCTGGACCAGGCGGCCGTAGTTCGGGCCGTAGGCGCTGCGCACCCGATCGCCCTCGTCCGCCGTCAGGAAATTGACGTAGACGCCGCCGCTCGCGAAGGGCGCCGAGGCGTCGAAAAAGTCGCGCGCCCACCGGATGCCGCGCTCGTCGTCCGCGGCATCGTCCCAGCGGCCGTGCACGTTCATGACGAACTGCGTATCGCGGTGCGCGTAGGCCGCGGAATCGGGTGCCAGCCGCGCTGTGGCGCCACCGATCGCGCCAAAGAAGATCTCGCACTGTGGAGACGGCAGCTTCCCGATGTACTCGATGACGGTGTCGAACAGCTTGTCCTCGAGCGTAGCGAAGTTGTGGGATTTCCAGTAGTTGCGCGCTCCGGGAGTAAGCAGCGGGTCGAACGCCTGTTGCCACGCCACGTAGGGCTGGACGCCGACGTGCTCGCCGGCAACCTTGCCAAACTTGCGTAGCGGCGCGATGAGGCGCTCGCCCTGGCCCGGGTCACCCGCGTAGAGCACCGCGAGCACGACGACCTCTTTGCCGTGTATCCCCTGCGGAAGGAACGGCAGCGGCGGTGCTTTGCGCAGGACCGCCCACACGGAGAGCTCGTCGGGTGCCTTCGCCATGAATTCGCGGTAGCGCTGCAGCACGGCTTTCGCCTCGGCGAACGGGTAGACGATCAGGCCGCTCAGCACTTCCGGGCCGACGGGATGGAGCCGGAATTCGAAGCGGGTGACCACGCCGAAGTTGCCGCCGCCGCCCCGGATTGCCCAGAAGAGATCCGGGTGCTCGTTGGCGCTGGTGCGCACCACCTTGCCGTCCGCAGTCACCACCTCCGCGGACTCGAGGTTGTCGACGGTCATGCCAAACTTGCGGCTCAACCAGCCGAACCCGCCGCCCAGCGTCAGGCCCGCAATGCCGGTGGTAGAGTTGATCCCCAGCGGCGTGGCGAGGCCGTATGCCTGGGTGGCGGCGTCGAGATCCGCGAGTAGTGCGCCGCCCTCAATCACGACACGATGCGCGCGCGCGTCGACTTTCGCGGCCTTCATCTGCGAAAGATCGATTACGATTCCGTCTTCGCACAGGGCACTGCCGGCGATGTTGTGTCCCCCGCCCCGGACGGCGAGCGGGAGCCCGCTGTCCCTGGCGAAGTTCACGGCACGGACGACGTCCGCAGTCGATGCGCAGCGCACGATGAGCGCGGGATGCTTGTCGATCATCGCGTTCCATATCCTGCGCGTGGTCTCGTAGTCCGCGTCTTCCGGCAGCACGACCTGCCCGCGGACGCCTCGTTTCAGCTCTTCGATCCTGGCGGCCAGCTGCCGCGGGGCCGCGGGTCTTGCAGCGATAATCGACATGTCTTCTTCCTTCTGGTTGGTGGTTGCGGCAGTATCGGGGAGCTGGGCGGCGAGGTATTGATCGAACCTCCACCGCTTTTGCGCGGGACGCCGGAGTTGCCGATAATCGCGCTCATGGATGCTCTTTCCGATGCGCTGCGCGTGCTGCGCCTGACCGGCGCCGTGTTCCTCGACGCGGAGTTCACCGAGCCGTGGTGCGTCATATCCGACCCCCGGGGAAACGACTCCCTCATGGCCGGCACCCCGGACATCGTGTTCTTTCATGTCCTCACCGAGGGCCGCTGCAGGGCGAGACTGATCGAGGGCGGGCAGGCGTTAGATCTCGCGGCGGGCGACCTCATCATGCTGCCGCGCGGCAACCGGCACTTGATGGGCAGCGACCTCCATCTCGCTCCCGTGGTGGCCGACTCGATCGTTCGGCCCGGCGCGGGTGGGCTGCTGCGGATCGAGCACGGCGGCGGCGGGGGAAGAACGCGATTCGTCTGCGGCTACCTCCGTTGCGACGAGCGGCTCTGCGGGCAGATACTCGATGCGCTGCCGAAGCTGCTGCGCGTGCCGCTCGGGGACGCGACCGCCAACGGTTGGGTCCAGAGCCTGCTCACCGCCGGAATCCAGGAATCGTCCGCGGCCCGCCCCGGCAGCGAGACGATGCTCGCGAAACTCTCGGAGCTGCTGTTCGTCGAGGCGCTGCGCCGCTACATCGAGATGCTGCCGGAGCAGCAGACGGGCTGGCTCGCCGGCCTGCGCGACCGTTTCGTGGGTCGGGCGCTGGCGCTGATGCACGAGCGCCCGGAGCAAGACTGGACGGTGGAGGAGTTGGCGCAGACAGTCGGACTATCGCGCTCGGCGCTTGCGCAGCGTTTCTCCGACTTTCTCGGGCAGCCGCCCATGCAGTACCTGACCCACTGGCGCCTCACCATTGCCGCCCAGCGGCTGCGCAACGAACACGCCAGTCTCGACCGCATCGCGTCCGACAGCGGCTACGATTCCGGCGCGGCGTTCAACCGCGCTTTCAAGCGCGCCTTCGGCACCACGCCGGCGGCCTGGCGCAAGGGCGACCCGGCTCGCGCCCCGAGCTAGCGGCAGGTCATCCTTCCACGTTTATCCTTCATCCTTGTTTCGCATATGGCCCTCAAGCGCCCCAAAGGCCCCGCCGGCACGCTGGTCGTGCTGGAGCACGACTCGCGCATCCTGAAGGGCAACCCCCTCGGCGATCCGCACGTGCGCAAGGTCGCGGTGTGGCTGCCGCCCCACTACGATGGCCGTAACCTCGGCACCGGCCGGCCCCGCTTTCCGGTGCTCTACGACCTCGTCGGCTTCACGGGCTCCGGCCTGTCGCACGCCAACTGGAAGCCGTTCGGCGACAACGTGCCGGAGCGCGTGGCGCGGCTCATCCACGCAAGGAAGATGGGGCCGGCGATCGTCGTCTTCCCGGATTGCTTCACCGCGCTCGGCGGCAACCAGTACGTGAACTCGTCCGCGATCGGAAACTACGCGGACTATCTCACGCGCGAGATCGTGCCTTTCGTCGACCGCGAATTCCGCACGCTGGCGAGCCGCGAGCACCGGGGCTGCTTCGGCAAGTCGTCCGGCGGCTACGGAGCCATCGTCCACGGGATGAAGTACGCGAAGTACTGGGGCGCGATCGCGAATCATTCCGGCGATGCGTATTTCGATTTCGTCTACTGGTGCGACTGGCCCAATACGTTGAACGAGCTTGCGAAGCATCGCACGCCGAAGCTGAAGCCCGGCTCCCGCGATGTGCGCCGCGCTGCGGGTTCGAGGGGTCTCGGGGGTGGGATCAATGAGGGGCTCGACGACGGGCGCGTCCGGCGCTTCCTCGACCACGTGTGGCGCAAGGAAAAGCTGTCGACGGCCGAGGGACATTGCATCATGAACCTCTGCATGGCGGCCACCTACGATCCGGACCCGCGGGCGCCCCTCGGCTTCCGCGTGCCGTTCAATCTCGAATCCGGGGAAGTGATAGCAAAGCGCTGGTACAAGTGGCGCGAGCACGACCCTATCAATCTCGTCGCGCGCTACCGGACCAATCTCAAGTCGCTCTCCGGCATCTACATCGACTGCGGCTGGCGCGACCAGTACCACATACACTACGGCACCCGCATCCTGTCGCAGCGTCTCGCCGCGGCCGGCGTCCGGCACACCTACGAGGAATTCGACGACAACCACTCCGACGTCGATTACCGGATGGATGCGAGCTTGCCCTTTCTCTACCGCGCGCTGAGGCCCTGAGTCTGCGGAAGAGCATCTCCTCTGTCGCCGGGCAACGACAGACCGGAGTCGTCGCAAGAACAAAAAGGCGTGCGGCCATGTCCCACCGCCATGGCCCTCGCCTCATTGTCGATTGTTGCGTTTCTGCTGCTTGCGCTGGCAGCCTACGCGCAATTTCAGATCCCGCGATTCACGTCGGGAAGCGGCAACACGATGGTCTCCAGGGCCGTGCTGGCGATCACCGGCATCGGGCTGGGATTGGTGTCGGCCGCAGTCTATTTCGCCGAGCCGTCACGCGCGCTGCTCGCCTTCCTGATCGGATTCGGCGTCGTTCATTTTCCCGCGGCGTTGATACTTTTCATCAAGCACGCGGGGCATTCGGGCAAGTCCTGATTCCCTCCAGGGTTTGCCAGACTCCTCCGACACGCGGTTAGTCGCAGCCGCGCAGCAGGAAAATCGCGAACAGCACGGGAATCGGCACGCCCACCAGCCACAGCAGTATGTAGCCGATCTTGCCTTCCTGCATGCCCCGCTGCACACGTTCGGCAAACCGCTGCTTCGCTTCGATGATCCGCTTCATACGAGGACTCCTTTTCTCCGTCGTTGGATGGCGACGGAACAATCCCGCATCCGTCTCTACCGTTCGACGACCCTGACGCGCGCGAGTTTCGGCACATTTCGTAAGGCTTTCTCCTATTCGTATCGGCCGCGCAGAACCGACTGCCTCGCGCCGCAGTCGTACCAGCAAGGCAAACCCATCGAGGAGATGTCGATGTACAAGTCAGTTGCCGTTCTAGTCGCAGGCGTGCTCCTGGGAAGCGGCGCAGCATTCGGCAAGCTGCCGCCGCCCAGCGCGGAAGAACAGGCCGCCGCTGCCACGAAAAAGGCCGCGGAGCAGGCGCAGCTTGAGCAGGAGAAAGCGCTGCTGGAAAAAGCGCAGGATCGCATCGTCGCGCGATACCGCAGTGAGAGTTCGACCCGGCAACAGGCGGCCGGCGGCCGCACTTCCGATCAGAACATGCCGAAGACGACGAGCGAGCTGCCGCGTGGGACAGGGCCTGATCCTGTCAGGCCCCAGAGCGCGGAGGCGCACTCCGCGCCGGCGAAGTGATCACACGCTGGTAAAGATCGAAATGCCGTTTTTGAGATGAGTGCTAGTGCGCGACCGCCACGGGCTGATGCGCACGCAGGAAAGTGCGGATGTGGCGCACCGCCTGCCCAAGCTGCTCCTTGTTTTCCTTCCACGGGTAGATGCTCACCTGCGAATTCGGCGCGAGGCGCGCGGCCTCCACGGCCACGGCGTACGGGTGCGACGGGACGTCGTCCGGCAGTACCAGCACGGGCGTCTGGCAGGCCCGCACGAAGTCGCGTGTCACGGTGAAGACGAAATCGGGGTTGGAGCCGTACATCTTCTTCAGGAAGGCGTCGGCCATCGCCATCGTGAGATCGGGCCGGCTGGCCGTGAGCTTGGGGGCCCAGCCCTTGATGTTGTTGTTGTAAAAGTGGTCGGGAATTTCCGGGCGGAACCCGCTGGGTTGCGCGAGCACAGCGGCGACGACGCGCTTCGGTGCGCGCTTCAAGAGGTTCCAGATGAAGGGGCCGCCGATGCAGAAGCCCATCACGAGGAATTCCTGGATGCCCAGGTGATCCATCAGTCCGATATGGTCATCGGTATAGGAGTCCCACGGCCTGTCGGTCTCGAGCGGTCCGGAGGACTGGCCTTCGTTGGCGTTCCTCAGGTCCGCCGCAATGCAGCGGTACTCGCCCTTGAACTCCCCGATCGCGTCGAAAGGCGACTTGAGGTGGGCGATCGTCGAGTTCAACCCCCCGCCGGGGATGAGCAACAACGGAAAGCCGGAGCCGGCCTCTACATAGTGGATGCGGACCTTACCTTTTTCGTAGAACGGCATGGGAGTTCCTCCTTGGTGGGAGCGCCCACCATACAGGCAGGTCTCTCACCGCGTCAATTTCCGCGTCAGCGCCCTTTGAACACCGGCGCGCGCTTCTCGATGAACGCCTTGACGCCTTCTTTCGAGTCCTCGGTCTGCCGGCAGATCCCCTGGGCGAACGATTCGAACTCGAGGCCCCCGCGCAGATCCACGTCCTGGTTGTGGTAGATCGCCCGCTTCGCGAGCTGTATCGCGACCGGCGGCCCGGCGGCGATCTTCCCCGCGAGCTTCCAGGTCTCGGCCATGAGGGTCTCGGGCGCGACCACCGCGTTCACGATTCCGAGCCGCAGCGCCTCGTCGGCGTCTATCGAGTCGCCGGTGAAGATCAGCTCGGCCGCCTTGGCCGTTCCCACGAGGCGCGGCAGAAACCAAGACCCGCCCCAGTCCGGGGTGAGGCCGCGCTTTACGAACGCCTGCGAGAACTTCGCCGCCGTCGAGGCTATGCGCAGGTCGCAGGCGAGCGCCAGGTTCATGCCCGCACCGGCGGCAGGTCCGTTGACGGCCGCGACGACCGGCTTCGGGCAGTCGCGCATGGCGAGGATAGTGCGGTCGCGGATCGGGAACGATTGCTCGGCCGGCGCCGCCGTCTCACCGCTCGTCTCGCGCTCCTTCATCGACTTCACGTCGCCGCCGGAGCAAAAGCCCCGCCCGGCGCCGGTTATCACCAGCACCCTCACTTCCGGATCCGCGGCCGCCTTGCGGAAGGCATCGTAGAGATCGTCCCGCAGCGTGTCGCCCAGCGCATTCAACCGCTCGGGCCGGTTCAGCGTCAGCGTGGCGATGTGGTCCTTTACGTCGTACAGCAGGCACTTGTAGGTCATGACAGTCCTTTGATTTTCGATCTACCGGATTCTAGTCACTGGTTGCCAGTGAGCTTACGATACCGCGCCATATGCCGGATCGCGTCTTTCGGCTGTTTCAACTCGTCGCACAACAACGCCAGATTGTAGTGGCAATCGGCGAGATCGGGGTCTCGCCTCAGGGCCCCCACGTAAGCCTCCAGCGCCTCGTTCTTGCGCCCCGTGTCCTCGAGCAGCACACCGAGATTGTAGTAAAGGACGGCGTCGGTACTGCTCGCCTTGATCGCTTCGCGGTATACGCGCTCGGCCTCTGCGTGCCGTCCCGCCTCGTGCAGCAGCCCCCCCAGGTTGATGCGGGCTTTGACGAGCGCTGGATCCGCCGCGATGGCCCGCGCGTACGCCTGGGCGGCCGCCGCAACGTCCCGTTTCTCGAGTGCCGCTCCCTTTTCGAACCACTCCAGCGCAGCGGCGGCGGTAGGGGGGGTGCGGGGGGAACGGGAAGGCCCCGAAAGTTTTTCCCGGAAGGGGCCCGGTTCCCCCCGCTTGCTCGATGGGGTGCGAGGGGTTTGGGAAGGCTCCGATGATCTGCCGGAAGGGGCCCGTTCCCCCTGCTCGTCTATAACGCTCAGGGATCCGGAGTCAGGATCCCCCTCGAACGCCAGGAGGTACTGCCCGGAGTCCGCCTGCCAGCGGCTGGCGCCTTCCTTGACGACCACGCGGTCGCCCACCGCGCCTATGCTCAATCCAGACAGCGGCATCGAATCGGGAAGGTGGCGGCGCAGCTCCTTGACGGAGCGGGTGATCCGCTGGCGCGGCACGTTGGAATTCGCAAGCGCTTGCGCCGTGCGCAGAACGATCAGATCCTGAAACGAGAACTGCCAGGCATTGCGCGGACCGCGCGAGGGAGTGACGAACCCGGCCTCGATGAACGTGCGAATCGTGCTGCGCGGGAGTCGAAGGAGCTTCTCGACGTCGCGCACGCCGTACCGGTGCATCTAGCCTCGCTTCGCAGCCTTCTTCGCGGAGGGCTCGGCCTGGGCGCGCTTGGGCGGCTTGCGCGTCTCGGCGCGAGGCTCCGCCTGCGACTTGGCAGGCGCCTTCTTCTCGAGACTCGCGCGCAGCGCCTCCATGAGATCGATGACCTGGGCGCCGCCTTCGGGCGCTTCGTCCGCCACGGTGACCTCCTGGCCCTCGACCTTCTTCTGCACCGCGGCCTCGATGCGGGTGCGTACGTCGTCGGTGTACGCCGACGGGTCGAACTTGTCGGAGGCTTGCTGGTCGATCAGCTGTTTCGCAAGCTTCAACTCCACGTCCTTGACGTCGGTCTTCGGAATATCGATGTCCTTTACCGCCCTCACTTCGGCCGCGTAGAGGAGCTGCTGCATGACGAGCGCGTCGCCGTTCCCGTCCGCGATCGGACGGATCATCACGATGTACTGCTTGCCGCGGGCGGCCCACCGGCCGATGGCGCAGCGGTCGGACTCACGCAGCGCCTTCGCCAGCAGCGAGTACGGCTTCGTCCCGCCCTTGTCAGGCGCAAGGTAGTAGGCCTTGTCGAAAAATATCGGATCGACGGCCTCGATGGGCACGAATTCCGTGATATCCGCGGCGTGGGTGCCGGCCTCCTCCAGCGCCTTCAGCTCCTCGGGCGTGAACATCACGTACTGGTCTTTCGCGAACTCGTATCCCTTGACCATGTCCTCGCGCGCGACCGGGATCTCTTCCTTCGCGCAAAGGTACTGCTGCTTCAAGCGCGAGCCGCATGCCTTGTGCAGGAGATTGAACGAGATCGCGCGGCTCGCCTCGGTGGCCGAATAGAGCTTCACCGGGATGGAGACCAGCCCGAACGAGATGGAGAGCGATCCTATCGACCGTGCCGCCATGTTCTGCCTCCGTTACCCCAAACTGTAGTTGCTGATGTAGGGGAGCACGAGGGAAGCATCCCCTCGTTTGTTACATTCGCCAGATCAGTCAACGCTTTACAGGGGGATGCTATTGTAATCCGTGAGCATTTCTCTGGAAAGCCGATACCCGGCGATTCGGGTGAAAAATATCCCTGATGTGTCTCAAAAACGACAAACGGACCTGATCAAGAAGACTGACAGGGTCAAATCGGAAAAAATCCTGCAAATCTAGGCCTTCGCGCGCTCCAGCACGCTCTCCAGGCTTTGCTTGCGCTGCAAGGCCTCGCCCCAGCGATCGCCTGTCTGGGCCAGCCGCTCAGGCACGTTCGTGATCCTGAAATCCAGCGGGTGCGCGCGCTCCAGCTCTTCCCACGAGAGCGGGATGGACACCGGCGCACCCGGCTCGCCGCGCGGCGAGTACGCGACGTTCAGCGTCTTGCCGCGAACGTTCATGTTGTAGTCCATGAAGATCTTTCCCGTTCTCTTCGGCACGCTCCATTCCAGGGTGATGTCCTTCGGGTGCCGGCGCATCAGGTGACGCCCGACCAGCTCCGACACGTGGCGCGCGGCGTCGAAATCGATCGTGCGCCGGATCGGCACGAAGACATGCAGGCCGGTCTTGCCCGAGGTCTTCACGATCGCCTCCAGCGACATGCTGGCGAGCAACTCGCGCAGCCGGAACGCGACCTCTTTTCCCTTCTCGAAGGCGACCGTGTTCAGCTCCGGCTCCGCGCCGGCCGCCTCCTTGCCGGAATAGATATAGGGATCGATATCGAAGACGACGTAATCGGGATAGTTGAGCACCGATTCCTCCAGCGCGGCGAGAGAGCTCGCATAGTCGGTGCCGCCGGCCGGGGAATCGGGGCCCGGCTTCGCGCGCGAATGCCACACGTGAAATTCGAGCGTGCCGGATTGCGCGAGCCACAGGAGCGTCGGCAGGTTGTTGCACAGCAGGTACTCGTGGCTCTCGTCCTTGTGACCCGAGAACACGGTGATCGTCTCCACGAAGGGCGGCCGCTCCTGCTCCCAGTGCTTCTGGAAGAAGCGCTGCCCGCGGATGCCGTCGGGCATTCGTATCATCGTGAGAGGACGATCGGCAAGATGCGGCACGATGAAAGGCGACACGCGGGCGAAATAGCGCAGCAGGTCGCGCTTGGTGAGCGCAGGGTGCTTCAACGCCGGATCCGCCGGCCAGTACACGCGGTCGACGTGTGTCAGACGGATACGATGCCGCCCCGATTCAGTCGAAAATTCGAGCGGAAAGTCGTTTTTTGGATTCTGCAGCTGGGCCAGGATTTCGGCGATTTCATCCGATCCGTGCGCGTTCTGGCGTGCCGCCGTATCCGTTGCGATGTTGTGCGCTGCCCGTGCTCGCTTCACGTCTTTCGCATCCAGGTCGTCGCGCAGCCGCAGGAATACCGGCGCGCGAAGATGACCGTCCTCGGTCCAGTTCTGGTACTTGACCTCGGTGACAAGCCGGGGCTCCACCCACGTGGTCGGATTGGTCAGCTCGGGCTTTTCGGCGAACGGGCAGGACTTTCGTTCGAGCGGCTTCAAGAGCGCCGTCATCCGGGTAAGGGCACGATCATCCAGGCCGGATCCCACGTGCGAGGCGAACTGGAGTTTGCCTTTGTCCCAGTATCCGACGAGGAGCGCGCCCAGCGACCCCCGCGAGCCTTTCCCCCGGGTATAGCCGCCGACGACGAAATCGTCCGTGTGCGTCGGCTTGATCTTCAGCCACAGCCCCGAGCGCTTGCCGGACTCGTAGCGGCTGTCACTGCGCTTGCCGATGACGCCTTCGAGACCGCTCGCCGTCGCCGCCGCGTAGAGGGCGATGCCGTCCTCGGACGCGTGCACCAGGCGCACCAGTGGTGAAGGCAGCAGGCATTGGGAGAGATAGCGCCGGCGATCGCGGTACGGCGACTTCCGCAGATCGATGCCGGCGAAATACAGGATATCGAAGCAATAAAAGACGACCGGCGCGTTGTGATCCGCGGCGGCCAGCTCCCGCGCCGACTTCAATTGAACGCGATTCTGCAGCGCGTTGAAGGAAGGCTTGCCGGCCGCATCGAGCGCCACGATCTCGCCGTCCAGGACCATCCCGTCGACCGCCTGCCTGCCGAGCTCTTCGGCCAGACGCGGAAACGAGGGCGCCAGCTCGAGCCCGCGCCGCGAGCGCAGCTTCACGTCCTTTCCGTCGATGAAGGCGAGCACGCGGTAACCGTCGAGCTTGGGCTCCCACATCCAGTCGGGCGCGTTGAAGGGTGCGGCGCCGGACTCGGCATGCATCGGCTCCAGTCTGGCCGGCATGGCCTCGACGTCACCCGCCGGAACGAGCTGCGGCGCGGGAATCCGGTGCGCGGGCATGACTTTCATGTCCGCGACCGAAACGCCGGCGAGCACCGAGCGGTCCTGCGCAGTCAAGTCATCGCTCGTCACGAACCGGTCCTTGTGCTTGATGAGGAGCCAGCTCTTCGCTTCCTTAGTGCGCACCAGCGCGAACGATCCCTTCACCTTTTCGCCGCGCAGCAGGAAGGAAAGCTTTCCCTTCTCCAGCCCGGCCCGGATCTGCCTCTCGGCTTCCTCGCGGTCGTGGAACCAGGTGCCGTCTTCGTCCGGCGAATAGACGCCGCAATCCCACACGATCACCTCGCCCGCGCCGTACTGCCCGGGCGGGATGACGCCTTCGAACGACGCGTAGTCGTACGGATGGTCTTCCGTCTGCACGGCAAGGCGTTTTTCGCGTGGATCGAGGGACGGCCCTCTCGGAACCGCCCACGATTTCAGGACTCCATCGCATTCGAGCCGGAAGTCGTAATGCAGCCGCCGCGCGGAATGCTGCTGGATGACGAAGAGGAGCGGCCCCGCGCGCGTCCCGGGTAGCGCGGCTGCCGGCTCGGGTGTTGCAGTAAACGTGCGCTTGGCGGTGTACTCACCCAGCGCTGTGTCAGTATCCGCGGCGGCGCGGCGCTTGCCTTTCGATGGGCGCGGCGCGAGCATGCCTTTGGTTCTGGACGCCAAGCGACGATTCCGGAGAAGAGACGATGGAGATATTAGCGGGTACGAGCGGCTATTCCTACAAGGAGTGGCTCGGCAGCTTCTATCCGGACAAACTCCCCGCGGACCAGATGCTGCGCTATTACGCCGGGCACTTCCGGACGGTGGAGATCAACAACACTTTCTATCGCATGCCGGCGGAGGCGATGCTCGCGCGCTGGGCGGGCGAGGTACCGGACAATTTCGCCTTCACGCTCAAGGCGCCGCGCCGCATCACGCACGAGAAGCGCCTGCGCGAGGCGGAGGTAGAGGCAGCCGAGTTCCTGCGGCGCGCTGCGGCGCTGGGAGACAAGCTGGGTACTATCCTGTTTCAACTGCCCCCGTTCCTGCGCAAGGACCTGCCGCGGCTGCGCGATTTCCTGGCTGCACTACCGGCAGGCCGGCGCGTCGTTTTCGAATTCCGGCACGAATCGTGGCAGGACGACGAAGTCTATGCGGACTTGAAGGCGCGCAGCGCGATGCTCTGCGTGACCGACACCGACGAAGGCGACACGCCGTTCGTCGCCACCTCCGACCAGGGCTACATACGGCTGCGCCGCACTCACTACGACGACGGCGACCTGCGCGCCTGGGCCGACCGCATCCGGGCGCAGCCGCTCGTTCGCAGCTACGTGTACTTCATGCACGAAGACGATGCGCTTGGAACGAAGTTTGCACGGCGCCTGCTGGAACTCTGGCAGGCGTCACAGTGATGAGCTGCACGGTAAGGAGCTGCGCGGTGAGGAGCTGTAGTTTTCTCTGACTGCGAGTGTCTGATTTCGACGACCGCGACCGACCGCTTTCGG
>Ga0075428_100001967_pt1 | contig 22115 bp, 18 predicted proteins | sample RhiMetdeltSRZDD2_FD_75291 | JGI IMG/M metagenome (GOLD analysis project Ga0075428, IMG submission 75291) | Populus rhizosphere microbial communities from Tennessee, USA - Rhizosphere MetaG P. deltoides SRZDD2 | ecosystem: Host-associated > Plants > Roots > Rhizosphere > Soil | place: USA... | reverse complement strand
ATCACAGTGCCGTTCAACGCGACCCCCGGAGACCACGTGGGCGGCGTCATCGCCTCGGTCAGCCGGCAGGCCTCCGACAAGGCGAACGTCCAGATCGACCAGCGGCTGGCGGCCCCGATCTACCTGCGGGTCTCGGGAGAGCTCAAGTCTGGCGTCGCGGTCGAGTCGATCAGCACCACCTACCACGGCACTTTCAACCCGTTCAGCGGGGGGAATGCCGACGTCGCCTTCACGATCCACAACACCGGCAACACCCGTCTTGACCTCACGGCGGACGTCGCGGTGAGCGGTCTGTTCGGCGTTTCGCCTGGTACCTCTCAGGTTCCGGCGATCAAGGACCTGTTGCCCGGCGCGACGTTCCGCGTCACGCAGCGCGTGTCCGGGGTGTTCCCGCTCGGCCCGCTGACCGCGCATGTGCAGGCTGTGCCCGCGCCGCCGGCCGGGCTGGCGGCGTCGGGGTCGCCGCCCTCGGCCACGTCGGGCGAGGCCGGGCTGTGGGCCACGCCGTGGTCGCAGCTCGTGCTGCTGGTCGTGGTCGTCGTGCTCGTCTTCGGCATCCTGTGTACCTGCGGCGCGGCAACGAGCGTACCCAGCGCAAGGTGGCCAAGGCCATCGCCAAGGCCCGGCGCGAGACGGTGGAGCGGCTGACGGGCAAGTCCGGTCCATCCGCGGTAAGCGGCAAATGATCGACCGCCCGGGAGACGCTGAGGCTCGGTCGACGGCCACGCAGTCGGCCGGGTCACTGTCGGCCGGGTCACTGTCGGCCGGGTCACTGTCGGCCGGGTCACCGTCGGCCGAGCCCGCACGGGCCCACCGAGGCGATGTTCAACGACCCGCAGGATCCGCGCACTGCCGACTATGTACACGGCCGGTTCGGCTGAACAGCCGGCTGGTTGAACATCGTTGAACACATCTCCTGTCGGGGCTGCGACGCGAGCCGTGAGCCCCAACCCGGTCCGTGCTTAAGTACCTGAATATGGCTGACGACCGGACCGCACCCGACCTGGCCCGCCTGCTACACCAGCTGCGCCGGCGGGAGGCGCGGCGGCGTGGTGCGCAGGAGCTGACCTACCGGGAGCTGGCGGCCCGGACCGGATGGTCGCTCGGGATTGTGGCGCAGTACTTCTCCGGCAAGAGCGTGCCGCCGATCGACCGGTTCGATGTTCTCGTGCGGCTGCTGGGTGCCACGCCCACCGAGCAGGGAACGCTTGCCACGCTTAGGGATCGGGTGGCGGAGAGCCGCCGCCGGGTCAGTGTCGCCCAGAGCACGGAGCCGAGGTTCCGCTTGCTCGGGCCGGTGGAGGTGATCGGGTCGTACGGCGCCGCCCGGCTGGTCGGAGCCCGCCAGCGGGCGGTGGTGGCGCTGCTCGCGCTTTCCCCGGGTCGCGTCCTGAGCCAGACCAGGCTGATCGACGCGCTCTGGGGCGAGGATCCGCCCCGCACCGCGGTGAAAACCCTTTACAGCCATGTGGCCCGGATCCGGCGGGCCTTTGCCGCATGCGGGCTGCCCGGCGTGCTGAACACCGAGGGATCGGGCTACCTGCTGGCGATCCGGCCCGAGGACGTCGACGCCTTCCGGCTCGAGCGGCGAGTTGCTCAGGCGCGCAAGGCAATCGGCGCCGAGTCGGGGCAGGAGGCCGTGGCCCACCTGTGTGACGGCCTGGCGCTCTGGCGCGGTGACGCGCTCGCCGACGCGCCGGTGCACTGCTGGGGAGCGGCCGAGGTCGATCGCCTGCATGAGGTGTGGCTGGGCGCGCAGGAGGACCTGTGGGAGGCGCGGCTTGGCCTCGGCGAGCAGGCGGGGGCGTCCGGGGAGATCGAGAAGCTGCTGGTGGTCAGGCCCGGACGGGAGCGCCTGGTCGAGCTTCTCATGATTTCTTTGTACCGGTGCGGCCGCCCCAATGAAGCGATCGAGGCCTATCAACGGCTTCGGCATCATCTGGACGAGCATCTGGGCGTTGAGCCGGGCGAGAGAGTACGCGGGCTGTACACGAAAATCCTGCGCCGCGACACCGATCTCGATCCGCCGCGGTCCACCGCGCGGATGGGCGCCGGTCCCGCCCAGCTTCCGCCGGCGGCGGGCCACTTCACTGGCCGCGCCGCCGAGCTGGCGGTGCTCGACGGGCTGGTGGGACCCGAGCCGCGGGTGGGCGTGGTGTGCGGTCCCGCCGGGATGGGCAAGACCGCCCTTGCCGTGCAGTGGGCCGGACGGGCCGCGGGCCGGTACCCCGACGGCCAGCTCTTCATCGATCTGCGCGGCCACGATCCGGCGTCGGCCCTTCCCGTCCCCGAGGCCCTGGCCTACCTGCTGGCCGGGCTGGGCGTCCCAGCGGCCGAGATCCCCGCCGATCCCATCGCGCAGCTCGGCTTGTACCGGTCCGCGCTGCACCGGCGGCGGGTGCTGGTGCTGCTGGACAACGCCGCCAGCGCCGACCAGGTCGCGCCGCTGGTGCCACCGGCTCCGAGCCTGCTGCTTGTCACCAGCCGCAAGCACCTGATCGGTCTCGCGGTCCACCACGCGGTCTCCACAGTGGACCTGGATGTGTTGCGGGCCGACGACTCGCTGGCCCTGTTGAAACGGGTGCTCGGCGCCGACCGGGTCGCGGCCGAGCTCGCCCCCGCACGCAGGCTGGTGGAGCTGTGTGGGCGCATGCCGCTGGCCTTGCGCATCGCCGCGGCCAAGCTCGCCGCCGGGCCCGAGGCGCGGATCTCCGATCTCGCCGCGCACCTGGCCGGGTCGGGCCGGCTCGACGCCTTGTCGGTACCCGGCGACTCGCACAGTGTCCGGAAGGCTTTCTCCGGCGCATACCAGGCTCTGAGCAAGCCCGCGGCGCGGCTGTTCCGGCGGTTGGGCGCGCATCCGGGGCCCTCCTTCACCCCCGCCCTGGCCGCCGCGCTCGCCGAGATCAGCTCCGACCAGGTCCGGGCGGCGCTCGATGAGCTGATCGCGGCTCACCTTGTGGCACATGCGGACCCGCATCGGTACCGCTTCCACGATCTTATTGGCGTCTATGCCCATGAGTGCGCGGAGCCCGGCGAGGCGGCCCGGTCGGAGGCCCGGGTCATCGACTGGTACCTGACCGTCGGCGACGCCGCGAACCGGATCTTCAGCCCGGCCCGCGACCGCGCGGGCCCGGTGGAGACCGACCCGCGGATCGAGCCGCCGTTCGCCGCCGAACACGAAGCGGCGCTTGAGTTTCTCGACAGTGAGCTCCCCAATCTGCTTCCGGTCGTGCGTTTGGCCGCCGAACACGGCGACGACCGGGCCGCGTGGCGCCTGGCCTACCTGTTGGTGGGCTTCCTCACGCTGCGCGGGCACAGCGGCCCGAGGGTCGAGATGTGCCGGCTGGGGCTGGCCGCCGCCCAGCGCGTGGGCGATCCGACCGCCGAGGCGGTGACCTGCTCGCTGCTCGGCCTCGCCTGCCACGCTACCCATGCCTACGAGGAGGCGGTCGAGCATTTCGAGGCGGCGCTGGCGCTGATGCGCCGGACGGGGGATCTGCGCGGGCAAGGCATGGCGCTCAACAACATCGCCTTCGCCCAGGGCCAACTCGGCCGGTTCGACGCCGCCATGCGCTCCTTCCAGCAGGTGCTGGACCTGAGCACGGCCAACGAGGACGAGCCGGATGTCGCCACCGCCCTCAACAACATCGGGCACGTCCACATCCAGCTCGGCCGGCCCGACCTCGCCCGCGAGCACCTGGGCCGGGCGCTCGCCCTGATCCGGCGGCTCGGTCTGCCGCGGCACGAGGCTTACAGCCTGATGAGCCTGGGCGAGGCGTACCGGGCCGACACCGATCTCGAAGGTGCGCTTGCCCACTTCACCGCGGCCCTCACCATCCGCCGCAGGTTGGGCGAGCGCCGCCTGGAGGCCGACACCCTCAACCTCATCGGCCTCACCCACCACGACCGCGGCGACCACGGGGCCGCCGCGGCCCATTTCCAGCAGGCCCTCATGCTCGCCCGGGAGCTCGGCGACAGGCATCTTGAGGAAACCGTCATCCTGTACCTCGACCGCTCACGGGGCATCGATGGTGATAACCGCGATCCCGTCGATGACGACGCCCTCGGAGACGCCGGACAGCCGTACGTAGAACCAGCGTCGGGGCGTGCCCGACGGGCGGGGTAGCAGGCGTACCACCAGCTCGCCGGCGACCGCTCCGGCCGGGATCGTCTCCGGCCGGTCGGTGACCGGCACATAGTCGATTCCCGCTCGCGCGCTGCCGTCCAAGGTGCTCCACCACATCCGGGCCGGCGAGGGCAGCCCCGCGCTCAGATCAAAGTCGATCACGTCGCAGTTGGGCTCGATCGGCATGAGCTGGGTGACGTCCCGGCAGAAGCAGCTCGGGTCGGGAGTGTCGATCGTGCAGGTGCTGTCGTCGACGCTCCAGGCGATGGTCGGTCCGTCGTCGTCGAGGACGCGTCCCTGCCCCACCGACCGGATGATCTGCACGCCCGGGCCGGGATCGATGAGATGGACCGTGAAGTCCTCGAGATCCGCCTCCCGCAAGGAATCCTGCGTGATCAGCACTGTGATCGTCGTGTCCAGGATGTCCCCGCTTTCCCAGTGCAAGTGCCCCGACTGGGGCTTGAAGTCGGTGCCGGCTTGGGCGGTCCCGCCGGTGACCGTGTAGCCGACGTCGCCGACCGCGGCGCAACCGCCCGTGAACACCGTGAACGTCAGCCGACCGGCGCCCTCGGCCGCCGACACCTGCTGGGCGATGCCGACGGTGCGAACGCACGGCCCGGCGAGGGCGGGACCGGTGACCTCGCCCAGGGTCGTGGAGGAGACAGCGATCGTCGCCGCCAGGACGGCGGCGCACCTCAATCCCATTCTCATGGCTGTCATCGTGGGTGTTCCGCCTTGCACCGAGGTTGCGGCGCCCGGCCTGGGTAGGTTCAGGGCATGCGCAAAGTCATCGTGCACGAGTACGTGTCGGCCGACGGGTTCGTGGCCGACCGCGACGGCGGTCTTGACTTCCTCGGCCCGATCGGCGGCGAGGTCGACCTGGCGATCCTGCGGGAGCTGGACGAGATCGACACCATCCTGCTGGGCGCGCGGACCTATGAAGAGTTCGTGGGGTTCTGGCCGACGCCGGAGTCGTCGGACGAGGTGATCTCCGAACGGCTGAACGCGACCCCCAAGGTGGTCTTCTCGACCAGGCTCGAAAGCGCGCCCTGGGGCGACTGGCCCGAGGCGCGGGTGCAGCCCAGCGCTTATGAAACCGTGACCGAGCTCAAGAAGCAGCCCGGAAAGTCGATGATCGTCTGGGGGAGCATCGAGATCGCCCAGGCGCTGCTCGAAGCCGGCCTGGTGGACGAGGTCTGGCTGGGCGTGGCGCCGGTCGTGCTGGGCGAGGGGCGCAGGCTATTTCCCGGCCGCGCCGACCTCGAGTGGATCGGCACGCAGACCTTCGCCGACTCCGGCATCCAGATGCTGCGCTACCGCCCGAAGGCGGCCGGGGCCGGCAGGTAGCAGCGGCAGGCGCACGAACGCGCTCGGGCGCGCCGGCGGACGAGGATCGCCTGCAGCAAGGGGGCCGCTGGCCACCCCGCCATTGTCGCGTTCGTCTCGGCGATACGGGACGTCGCCGGTTTCAGCCGGTGGGATCGGGTTTTCGACGCGTCGGTGCCGGGCTGGGCAGGCTGACCTCGGCCGACCGTGCGGCCTCGCGCAGCGGCGAGGGCAGCCTCAGGGTCCCAAGGATCAGGTTGCGGGCCTGAACCGGCGAGAAGTCGAAGCCGGTCTCACCCCGGCACGGGCCGTCGGACTCGCCCGGTCGCTTGATCCACAGCAGCGCGGCGGTCCGCATGGGCAGCGGTAGGGTCGTCGGGTCATCGCCCAGAGCCTGCTGCTGCGGGTTGCACCACTCATCCTCGCGGTACGGGTCGTCCGGTGGCGGGCCGAGCCCGTTGCGTGAGGTGTCGATGACGAACTCGCGGTCACCGACCAGATTGGACAGTTCCAGGCCGTAGCGCTGGTTGCTCTCGGTGGGTTGGCGGTTGGCGACGTTGAGGGAGAACCCGTTCGCGTGCTGTATCCCGGAAGCCAGCAGGCGGCGGGCGGCCTCCGCGGTGCTGAGCCAGCGGGGGTGGCCCGCGTCGAGATAGACGTAATGCCCGCCGTCGGTGAGCTTCTCGACCCCGCGCCGCAACAGCTCCGCCCGCGACGGGGTGAAGCAGTCGGCCGGCACCGCGTCCGGCTCCATGATGACCGCCGCCGGGGTCGGGCCAAGCGCCTCCACCACTCGATCTATCCATGACAGGTAGTGCGAGTCGGTGTCGGCGCCGTGCCCGCCGCAGTCCCGGTTGGGGATGAAGTAGGTGACGGCGACGAGCAGAGCATCCTGCTCCTTCGCCTGCCGCACAAGCTCGGGCAGCCGGACCAGATCCCACTCGCTGGTGAGCCAGATCGCTTGCGGCGTAGTGGTTATGGGCTCCAGCCAGGTGGCGCCGTTGCTTGACTGCCAGTGCGCGCCGGCACTGTCGGGATCGAGGAACAGCTTGGCGCCGTGGAACGGATGCCGTTGCCACACATAGCCTTGCGTCGGGTTCACGGGCACCACCGGCCGGGCCGGGACGGCGCACGAGGTACCAAGGAGAAAAATGCAAGACAAGGCAAGGGCAAGACGCATCATGGGCTCCAGAACGAACTAACCCGATAGATGTGCACTGCTCGATCCCCGGTGCCGAAGGCGGCGACCTCGACCGAATGGTGGCGGGCGCGTAGCAGAGTCGGATACGCGGCGGGATCGGCGTTGCGATAGTAAGCCTCCGGCACGGCCAGGTAGTCGATGCGCGTCAACCCCTGCCGGACCTGCGGGTCGTGGTCCACCTTGTGCACCAGTAGCGGCTGCGGTGAGAAGCCATAGCGGTACACGAGGTCGGTCCAGATCGCGTCGTGGACCACCAGGATCTTGTCGCGCGCGACGTGCGCGCCGAGCCAGTCGGCCGCCTGGAGCAGCGGCTGGGGCGAGCGTTCGGTGGTGGCGGCGCGGACCGGACCGGTCCACACGAACGCCGTGGCGGCCAGCAGGATCACCCCGAGCAGCAGCGAGTACCAGCCGCGAACCACCAGCCCGACCCATCTCGTGCGCACGCGCAGCACGCTCGCCGCGGTCACCCGCCGGCGGCCGGACAGCGCCTCCAGGGCACCGGCCACCAGCAGCGCGCTGAAAGGCAGGAGCACCAGCACGTACATTGCCGGCACGTAGCCGCCGCGGGCGAGCATCAGCCACCCGATGAGCAAGGCGAGGGCGGCCGGGCGCAGCCGGGGGACCACGATCGCCAAAGGTGCCGTGATGGCCCCCGCTATCAAGAGGTACGGGTCAAGAGCCATCCATTGGGACAGAAGGGTTCTCACCCCGCTGCCCTCGTCCCAGAGCCAGCCTGAGGAGGGCCGCCCGGCCAGTTGCCACGCCGCGGTCCCGAACAGGCTTGTGTGACCCTCGCGCGGCAGAAGCTCGCCCTTGTAGAGCGCGAACAGCGGATACATCGCCAGTGTCAGCGCCCCGCAGAAGATCGAGACCGTGAGTACCTGCTGGCGGTTGCGCCGGTCGAGGTTGCTCGCCAGCGCCCACGCGAAGGCGGGCAGCAGCACCAGCGCGGTCTCCTTGCTCAGCACCGCCATGGCGAAGCTGATCGTGGCGCCGGCGGCGGCACCTATGCTGCGGCTGGGCGCGTAGGCGAGGGCGAACGCCGCGATCAGCCAGGCCACCATGACGTTGTCCACCAGCATCAGGCGTCCATAGAACAGGCCGATCGGGCACAGCCCGAACAGGACGACGGCGAAGGCGGCACCAAGCCGGGAGAAGCCCAGCCGCCGGCCGAAGATGTAGAGCAGACCCGCGGCGGCCACCTTGGCGATCAGCGCGACCTCGGCCCCGAATTGCAGCGCGGAGTCGTAGCGGTTGAAGCCGCCGCTGACGGCCGCCCACAGCGCCACCTGGATCCACCCGGCGGGCGGATGATCGTAGAAGTAGGTGTAGGGGGACAAGTCACCGCTGTGCAGGACCGCCCACGCCTGAGCGAGATAGATCCCGGAGTCGTCGGTGTAGAGGGGGTACGACCGCGATCCGGCCGAGTGGACGGCGGCGACAAGCCCCAGCACCGGCAGCATGATCATCAGGCTGACGGCGTGGCGCAGCAACCACCCCCCGATCCACCGGCCCAGCGCACGGCTCATCGACCAGCCGCCGCGCAGCGCTCGCCGCGCGGGCAACGCCACGGCCGTCACGGGCGGGCCAGGTGGACGCCGTGATGTGTGGTCTTCACCCAGTTGTTGCGCCCCATCAGGTGCCGGATCAGCGCCCACGCCCCGGCGACCGAGAGCATCAATTGGTACGGGTATGAGCCGATGATGAGCCCGACGTAGTCCCGGAAGCGGACCCGCTGCCCGAAGGTCCGCCCGAACTGGCCCAGCATCTGCACGTCGAGAATCAGGTTGAGCAGGCTGAGGGAGAGCGGGATCGTGGCCAGCAGGGCGATCGACACCGGCGCCTTGTGGTTGATCGCCAGGAACAGAGCAAAGGGGGCGAAGACCGCCGTTGACGCCTGGAAGAACTGGAATCCCAGCACATAGACGGCGATCACACGCTGGCTGAACGACCGCAACCGCCGCCAGTGCCCCTCGCCGAAGACGTAGATGAACCCCTGCATCCAGCGCACCCGCTGCCGGACCAGCCCCCGCAGGTTCGACGGGGTCTCCTCCCGCGTCACCAGGTGCTCCAGGTAGACCACGTCCACGGGGCAACCGAGGACCGAGGCCAAGATGCCGATCTTGCAGTCCTCGGTGAGGCAGTCCTCGTCCCATATCGTGCCGTAGTGCTTCTTGACGAGATCAAGGAACGCGCGGCGGAAGAAGACGGTGTTGCCGCCGAGCGGGATTACCCGGATCGCGGCCTGGAGCTTGAGCCGGGACTGGAACCACTTGTAGTACTCGAGCACGTTGGACGCGCGCCACCAAGCGCTCAGGTGCGCCGACACCCAGCGGCGCAGGTGCTTGAGCGGGCCGCGGGGAAGCCGCGCCGAGGCCGGGTCGGTGCCGAAGTTCATCAGCTGCACGCCGCACTGGACGACCGCGGCACCGGTCACCCGGAACCGGTAGTCGATCATCTGGAGCAGGTCTGGGTGGAACAGGTCCTCGGCGTCGGCGATGCCTACCCAGTCGTACTCGACACCTGCGGCGTCCAGGTAGTCGATCGCGGCGTTCAGCCCGATCGGCTTGTTGTGTACCGAGTTCTCCTCCGGATACGGCGCCACCAGGACCCGGTCGGGATACTGCTCGGCCGCCCTGTGGGCGATGGCCGCCGTCCCGGGGTCGTCCGGATGATCGATGATCGGGACGACGCAGTAGCGCGGGTGGTTGAGGTTGGCCAGGCGCTTGAGGGTCTGGCCCGCCACCAGTTCCTCGTGGCGCATCGGCACCAGGATCACACCGGGCAGGCGCGGTCGATCCGGGACGCCATAGCGCCGGGGGTCGTTGTTCTCCGGTCGCCACCACTTATACAGCTGGAAGACCAGCGTGGTCACGGCGACGACGAGCATGACAACGGAGGCGAGGGCGATGAACCCGCTGAGCCAGAACACGGCAAGCTCCGCGGTCGCGATGACCATGCCTGCCAGCACCAGGACGCGCACGATGCATAATCTAGCGCCGACCGCCGCATGTGGAGTCTTTCAGTCACGCGTGGCTCGTGAACAAGTGGTTAAAAGGCCCGTGGGCGGCCTGAGCGGCCGCCCAAACCCAGCCTTGCAATTTCCGGCGACTGCGATGATCCGCACCGCAGCCGCCCCCCGTTTTATGGTGCAAGGGCCCGTCCAGGGCTCCTTGCGATAGTCTGTGCCGCTGCGGTTGCATATTGGTTGCGTGAAGACCTTCGATGCATGGGGGTGTCGTGGTCGGCTTCCGTGTGCTAGGCCCGCTGTCGATCGAGCGGTCCGCCACAGTCCTGCCCAAGATGGTCCGGCGGCTGCTGGCGGCCCTTTTGTGCCGGGCGGGCCGGACCGTCTCCACCGACGAACTGATCGCCGCGCTGCACGATGCCGCCCGGAACGGGCCGTTCGAGGCGTCGTGGATGCTGGCCGGCGGCCTGCGCGGCTACCTCGCCCGGCGCAGGTACCTCACCGAGTGGACGGCCGCGGCGACGGCCGCGCTGGACTCGGCGACCGAGCACGGCGACCGCCGGGTCCGGGCCTCGGCGCACGTGACCCTCGCGAACGCGTACCGCAACCGGCAAAGGTACGAGGAGGCCGAGGCGCACCTGCGCCTGGCCACCACCCTCGCCGAGGCCGACGGCTGGCTCGACATGCAGGCGACGGCCCAGATGAACCTCGGCGGGATCAACTACGACGTCGGTGTGGTCGCCGAGGCGGTGCGGGCCTGCGCCGACGCCCACGAGCTGTATCTGCGCTGCGGTGAACAGCGAGGTGCGGCGATAGCCATCGGAAACATGGGCGTATCGCTATACCACGCCGGCCGTTTGACCGAGGCGACGACCATTCTGGCCCGAGCGGTCCGGCTCGATCGTGAACTGGGTCTCGGAGCCAGCGAGGCGACGGCGATGGGTGATCTCGGCGCGGTTCTGTGGCATCGCGGCCATCCCCGCAACGCCCATGATCTGTTCGTTCGAGGCGTCCGGAAGAAGATGGACTTCGGCGACCGCCTGGGCGAGACCCTCATCCTGGCCGACCTCTCCGAGTTCTATCGCGAGCAGGAGTTCTTGGAGGAGGCATTTGAGCTCGCCGCCAAAGCGGTGGAACTGGCCAAGGACATGTCGGACGCCTTCGGCGAGGCGACGGCGTTGGTCGCGCTGGGCGGTGTTCAGTCTGCGACTGGCAATCCCGACAAGGCGATCCAATGCCACTTGTCGGCGAAGCGGATCGCGGAGGCGGCGGGAATCAGGCTGCCGCGCTCGGCGGCGATGCTGGGCCTGGTCGCCGCGTATCTGGCCAAGGGCGAGGTCGGTAGCGCGCTTTCGGTCGCGACGCAGGTTCTGACTCTCACCCGCCTGGCCGGCCACCGCCTTCGCGAAGGTCAAGCAATGACACTGATAGCCCAGAGTCAATCTGCCAACGGCGATCGGGACGCCGCGTTGCTGCATGCGCGGGTGGCGCTCGAAATCCACCGGGATACGGGAAATCGCCTGGGTTATGGCAAAAGCCTTGCGTTGCTTGCCAACCTTGAAAGTGGCGTGACCACCCGGGTTCCGGAAATTTCAGTATTTGCCCATTCTCCCGGCGTTACTCCTTTCGGGTATGCGGACTTGGCAAAGGGTGGCAAAATCTAAAGCTTCGACCGCGGTGGCCTCGGATTTGTCTGCTCTAAAGTGGCCGACAAATGGTGACCGAACAGGTACAATTCCGCGTGTTGTCGGTGAGGCACGCCGGTCAGGCTTTTGCGTTGGCGCATCCCTATGGCACGATCCTCCTAGACCTATGACTTCCGAAAGCTTGATCTCTGCCGGAGTTGGACATGCGTACGAGCAGGCTTAGCCGCTGGATGGTCCGCGGCGCGCTGGTTGCGGCTAGCGCCGTGGCCGCGATCGGGGGACAGACGGTGGTTGGCAGCGTGGGGGTTCCAGGCCTGACCGTCGAGACCCTGGCGGACGACGTCCCTCAAACGACCCCACAGCCGCAACCGGATGACGGTACAGTCACGCCTCAGGGATGGGACTGGAACTGACGAAAGCGCGCGACAGGCACGAGATGGGGTGACGGTTGCCAGGCGTTGAGCGGTCAACCCGTCGGCCGTCTGAATTGGTGTGGCTCCTGACGGGGCCACTCGCCGTCTTGCTGGTGATTCTGACCGGGTACCTCGCCCTCAATGTCGATCCGCCGGTCGGCAAATGGCCTCTAGCTCTTCTTCTGTTCGTGATGCTGATCCTCGCCGACGTCTTCCGGCTGACGTTCGAGGTTCGGCGGCAGACGATGACGCTGACCCTTTCGGAGATCCCGTTACTTCTCGGCATCTATTATCTCCCGCCGGTAACGCTCATTGCGGTCTATATGCTCTGGGCGGCGGTCGCCCAGCTACGAAGGAAAACCTCGCCGGTCAAGGGCGCCTACAACATTGTCATGAATGGCAATCAGGCCCTGAGTGCCGCGCTCGTCTGGTTTGCCTTCGGTCCGCTCAAGGCCGACAGGCCGGAAAGCTGGCTCGTCCTGGCGGTGGCGATCTTCGTCTCCACCCTTCTGGGATTGTGCGGCGTCATCGGGGTGATCACCCTCGTTCAGGGCAAGATACCCCCGCAGCAGATTGTGAGCATCGCCGTCCCGGGTCTGCTGATGAACGGAGTCAACACCGCCATCGCGCTGCTCGTTCTCATCGTTCTGCAGCAAAGCGTCTGGGCACTGGCGGTCATCGCCATCCTGCTGGTCTTCTCGATCCTGGCCTACCGCTCGTACACTCAGTCTCTCCGCCAGCACAGGACATTGACACAAATTTATGAATTGACCCGGGTCATCTCAGAAACTCCGCACGACGGCACCCTGGCCGACATCCTGCTCGGTCGCATACGCCAGCTCCTGCAGGCGGAGTTCGCGACGCTGTGGCTGCCCGCCCAAGGCCGGCATCCGGAGGTGCTACTCAGCTCCCGCATCGACGACAAGGGTTTGCTCGACATCGGGGCGGTGCCGGAAAGCCTGCGCACGCGGGCAATAGACACCGGGACCACGATCGCGGCGGGAGCGCATCTCGGCGACGATCAATTGCGTGCCGAGCTTCGCGGGACCGGGGTCAAGGACGCGATCGTGGTGCCGTTGCGGGCCGGATCGGCGGTGATCGGCACCCTGGAGGTGGCGAGCAGGCTCGGCGACCTGGCCGACTTCGGCCCGGCCGATGTGCGGCTGCTGGAGGCGGTGGCGGCGCACGCGGCGGTGGCGGTGGAGAACAACCGCCTCGTCGATCGGCTGCGCTTCGACGCGTATCACGACGCCCTGACCGGGCTGCCCAACCGGCGCCGCATGATCCAGGCGCTGGACGAGGCGGTGCGGGTGCGCACCCACGGCGAGGTCGTGGCGATCCTGATGTTCGATGTGGACGGTCTGCGCGACGTCAACGACTCGCTGGGCCACGCGGCCGGTGACCGGCTGGTGGCCGAGGTCGCGACCCGCTTGCGGGCGATAGCCCCGCCCGCGGCCCTCGTCGGCCGGGTCGGCGGGGACGAGTTCGTGGTCACCCTGCGCGCGGCCGGCCCCGACGTCGCGCTCGCGCTGGCGACCAGCCTGCGGCTGCAGCTCCAGGACCCGATGACCATCGGCACGCTCACGCTCGACGTCGACGCGGCCGTCGGGATCGCGCTTCACCCCGACCACGGCTCCGACCCGGCGATGCTCCTGCAGCGCGCGGATGTTGCCACCCACGCAGCCAAGGCCGTGGCCAACGGCGTCCAGCTCTTCGACCCGGCGCTCGAATCGCGCTCGGTGCGGCGCCTCGGCCTCGCCGGCGACCTGCGCCGTGCCCTCGACAACGGGGACCTCGAGGTGTATTTCCAGCCCAAGGTGGGCCTGCGCGACCGTCACCTGATAGGCGTCGAGTGCCTTGCCCGCTGGGAGCACCCGACGCACGGCGCCGTGGCGCCGGAGGATTTCGTCGCCGTAGCTGAGCACACCGGGCAGATGGGGCGCCTGACCGAGTTCGTGCTCCAGGAGGGGCTGCGCCGGGCCAAGCAGTGGGTGGAGGCGGGCCGGCCGATGTCGGTCGCGGTCAACCTCTCGCCGCGCACGCTGCACGACCCCGAGTTCTCCCATCGCGTCGACGAGCTGCTGCGCGAACACGGCGTCGCCCCCGATCGGCTGACCCTGGAGATCACCGAGGACGGTGTGGTCGAGGGCATGGACCGTCACCTGCCCACCTTGCAGCGGCTTTATGACCTCGGTGTCCGCTTGGCGGTTGATGACTTTGGTACCGGGTACAGCTCCCTGTCCTATCTGCGTAGGCTGCCGGTGCACGAGGTCAAGGTCGACCGCTCCTTCGTGCAGGGCATGGCGACCGACCCCGGGGATCTGGCGATCGTGCGCGCCGTGGTGGACATCTCCCGCCACTTCGGCCTGGCCGTGGTGGCCGAAGGGGTGGAGAGCGAGCTCACACTCGACCTGCTCGACGAGATCGGCTGCGACATCGGTCAGGGCTTCCTGTTCAGCCGCCCCCTCCCCTATGAGCGCTTGGAGGCGTGGCTGGGCGTGCAGACCGAGTCCGAACCCACCCCGGCAGGCGAGGTCCGCAGGCTACGGGCCGTTGGCTGACACCTCGGTAACCCGATTTCCGGTCCCGACCATCGGCGTGTACTCTTATCGAGGCGCGCGCACGGGGTGCGCGAGCATGCCCCCTTAGCTCAGTCGGCAGAGCGTCTCCATGGTAAGGAGAAGGTCTACGGTTCGATTCCGTAAGGGGGCTCGGATGGGCTTCATGCCCCGCCAACGGCGGTGTAGCTCAGATGGCAGAGCAAGCGGCTCATAATCGCTGTGTCGCCGGTTCAAGTCCGGCCACCGCTACCTCATACGGCACCGCAAGTATCCGACAGCAAGTAAAGGGGCACTCCTGTGGCCAGCAAGGCGACCGACGTACGTCCAAAGATCACCATGGCGTGTGTGGACTGCAAGGAGCGCAACTACATCACCAAGAAGAACCGCCGCAACGACCCGGACCGCATCGAACTGAAGAAGTTCTGCCCGCGTTGCGGCAAGCACACCTCGCACCGCGAGACCCGCTGACGCCAAGGATTTAGCGACGATGAGGGGTGGTCCCTGAGGCCACCCCTCATCGTCATGCCCTAAGTTCTTTTCATGCCGTTAGACCAGTCGTACATCGGGCGAACCTACCCGTTTCCGCCGTATCTGGTGGGCCGGGAGAAGATCAGGGAGTTCGCCACCGCGGTCGGCGCCGTCGACCCCCTGCATCATGACGTCGAGGCCGCCAAGGCGGCCGGCTACCCGGATGTGGTGGCGCCGCCCACCTTCCCGATCATCTTCACGATGGCGGCGCTGTGGGAGATCGTGTTCGACCCGGAATGGGGAATCGACTACGGACGGGTCGTCCATGGCGACCAGCGTTTCGTCTACGAGCGGCCGGTCGTCGCCGGTGACGAGCTGGTGGTGGTGACCTACATTGAGGAGATCATGTTCCGGTCGGGCAACGACTTCCTCAATACCCGCCAGGAGGTTCGCACGACCGGCGGCGAGCCGGTGGCGACCGTTTTTCACAAGACCGTGGTACGAGGTGATAACGCGTGAGCCTCGTGAGTCTCGAGCAGGGACAGGTGTTGCCGGAGCAGGTCTTCCGGGTCACACGCGCGGATCTGGTGCGCTATGCGGGCGCCTCCGGCGACTTCAACCAGATCCACTGGAGCGACCGGATCGCCACGAGCGTCGGCCTCCCCGGAGTGATCGCCCACGGGATGTACACGATGGCCCTTGCGGGGCAGGCGGTCGCGGTGTGGGCGGGCGCGGCCGACGCGGTGGTCGACTTCGGCGTGCGGTTCACCCGTCCGGTACAGGTTCCCGATACCGATGAGGGGACCTCAGTGAGTTTCACGGCGGTGGTCAAGAGCGTCGAGGACGGTTTCGCCATTTTGGATCTGACCGCTGTTTGCGGCGGGGAAAAGGTTCTCGCCCAGGCCAGAGCCAAGATCAAGCAGGTTTGACCGATTTTCGGGGCCGGGCCGGTTGGCCCGTTCGGTTGGATACCCGTACACTGGTCGGCCGTGGGGGTCGCGCGCAAGCGGGCCCCCGAAGGGGTGTGGCGCAATTGGCAGCGCAGCGGTCTCCAAAACCGCAGGTTGCAGGTTCGAGTCCTGTCGCCCCTGCACTTATCCGTGACAAGCTGTATCCAGCAGCGAAATTCACCCCGAGATGGAAGTAGGCGGGCGAAGTGGCCGAGCGCAACCGACGCGATGACGACGCGGCTGACGAGCGCGTCGATGACGTGTTCGACGACGCTGTCGACGACGACGCCATCGATGACTCTTTCGATGACGACGAGGACGCCGCGGCCGAGGGCGGGCGCAAGAAGCGCAAGGGCGGCACGGCGGTCAAGGCAAAAGTCAAGTCCGACCAGGAGCGGCGGACCCCTCGCTTCGGCGTGGTCGGGCGATTCTCCCGGCGGATCGGCCTGTTCTTCCGCGAGGTCGTGGCCGAGCTCCGCAAGGTCATCTGGCCGACCCGCACCGAGCTGTTGACCTACACGGCGGTCGTTGTCGTCTTCGTGGCGGCCATGACCGCGATCGTGATGGGCCTCGATTACCTCTACGCTGAAGGTGTGCTGTTCGTCTTCGGCAACCCAAAGCAGTAGAGTTACCGGTACAAACCGGTCACCTGTCTGGAAGTGAGCATTAGCGTGTCCGAGTACGACGAGACGACCGATCAGGTTGAGGAGGCCGGTGCGGGGACCGCATCGGTGGCCGTGGCCGCGGGGCACGCTGAGGAAGAGTTCGACCCCGCCGCCGAGTTGCGCCAGAAGCTGCGTTTCGCCCCGGGTGAGTGGTATGTGGTCCACTCCTACGCCGGTTACGAGAACAAGGTGAAGGCCAACCTAGAAACCCGGATCACGAGCCTCGACATGGAGGAGCACATCTTCCAGGTGGAGGTCCCGACCCGGGAGGAGATCGAGGTCAAGAACGGCAAGCGCACCCAAGTGCAAAACAAGGTCTTCCCCGGCTATCTGCTGGTCAGGATGGATCTGACCCCCGAGTCCTACTCGTGCGTGCGCAACACTCCGGGTGTCACCGGCTTCGTCGGTTCGACCGACCGTGCCGACCGCCCCGCGCCGCTGAGCCTGGACGAGGTGCTCAAGTGGCTGCTGCCCGCGGTGGAGCAGGCCGGGCCCAAGAAGGCCAAGCCCGAGGTGCGCGTGGTCGACTTCGAGGTGGGCGACTCCGTGACCGTCACCGACGGCGCCTTCGCCTCGCTACCCGCAACGATCAGTGAGATCAACGTCGATCAGCAGAAGCTGAAGGTGCTGGTCTCGATCTTCGGTCGGGAGACCCCGGTCGAGCTGAACTTCAACCAGGTTTCCAAGATCTAATTCAAGTACGTTATTCTTAACCGTTCGGCCTATGCGTGACCGTGCATGGGCCGTTTCGGTGTGTAGGTAGAAAACACGAACCCAGCCCAGGAAGTTGACATGCCTCCTAAGAAAAAACTCGTCAAGACCTTCACGCTGCAGCTGAAGGCCGGACAGGCGACCCCGGCTCCGCCCGTGGGCCCCGCGCTCGGCCAGCACGGCGTGAACATCATGGAGTTCTGCAAGGCGTATAACGCCCAGACCGAGTCGCAGCGCGGTGACATCATCCCGGCGCAGATCAGCGTCTATGAGGACCGCACCTTCACCTTCGTGCTCAAGACCCCGCCCGCCGCCCAGCTGCTGATCAAGGCGGCCGGCGTACCCAAGGGCTCCGGGGTGCCGCACAAGGAGAAGGTGGGCACCGTCAGCCGCGAGCAGGTGCGCGAGATCGCCCAGAAGAAGATGGCCGACCTCAACGCCAACGACCTCGACATGGCCGAGCGCATCATCGCCGGCACCGCCCGCTCCATGGGCATCACCGTCCGCGACTAATTACCAGCGTGGGAGGGCGCTTCAGCAGGGGTGCCCGCCATCGACCACAGGAGACTAGAAACCCATGCAACACGGCAAGAATTACCGCAAGAGTGCCGAGCTGGTCGAGCGTGATCGGCTCTATACCCCCTCCGAGGCGATCAAGCTCGCCAAGGAGACATCGAAGGTGAAGTTCGACGCCACGGTCGAGGTCGCGATGCGCCTCGGCGTCGACCCCCGCAAGGCCGACCAGATGGTCCGCGGCACGGTCAACCTGCCGCACGGCACGGGCAAAACCGCCCGTGTGATCGTCTTTGCGGCCGGTGAGAAAGCCGCCGAAGCCGAGGCCGTCGGCGCCGACGCCGTCGGCACCGACGAGCTTGTCGCCCGCATCCAGGGTGGATGGCTCGAATTCGACGCGGCGATCGCCACACCCGACCAGATGGCCAAGATCGGTCGGATCGCGCGGATCCTGGGCCCGCGCGGCCTGATGCCCAACCCCAAGACGGGCACCGTGACCATGGACATCGCCAAGGCGGTGAGCGACATCAAGGGCGGCAAGATCACCTTCCGGGTGGACAAGCACTCCAACCTGCACCTGATCATCGGCAAGGCTTCGTTCACCGCCGAGCAGTTGGTCGACAACTACGCGGCCGTGCTCGACGAGGTCCTGCGGGCCAAGCCCTCGGCGGCGAAAGGCAAGTACCTCAAGAAGGTTTTCGTGGCCACCACGATGGGCCCCGGCATCCAGGTCGATCCCAACGTGACCAAGAACCTGCGGGAAGCCGCAGCCGAGTGACGCATCTGACGGGGGGTGCCGTGGCCGCGGTACCCCCGGTCAGATAAGCTCTTTTAGTTCCACCCAAAGACCGCTGGTCACTGTGCTCGCACAGACGAAGGCTCCGATCGCTTGCGATCGGACGGCCCGCGCAGGGCGGCTTGGAGTTCTCCTCGCCGTAGGACGGATGCTGATCTTGTTAGCCCCGTGCGCCCTGCGCCGGGGTTTTTCGTTTCTGCCGCCAAGACCAGCCTGGAGGAAGAAGAGAGGAGGGACATGGCGGACAAGATTCGACTCGACAAGTCGGGTGCGGTCGCGGAGCTGACGGAGAAGTTCCAGAGCTCCAACGCCACGGTGCTCACCGAGTACCGCGGCCTGACCGTAAAGCAGCTCACCGAGCTGCGTCGCTCGCTGGGCGGCGCCCAGTACACGGTCGCCAAGAACACCTTGGCCAAGCGGGCCGCGGCCAACGCCGGGCTTGCCGGGCTCGACGCACTGTTCACCGGTCCTACCGCGCTCGCCTTCGTCTCCGGTGACGTGGTTGAGGCAGCCAAAGGCTTGCGTGAGTTTGCCAAGGCCAATCCCCAGCTTGTCATCAAGGGCGGTGTTTTCGAGGGCAAGCCGCTTTCCGCGGCCGAGGTCACGAAGCTCGCCGATCTGGAGTCCCGTGAGGTTCTGCTGTCGAAGCTCGCCGGCGGGATGAAGGCCAACCTGAGCAAGGCCGCCGCGCTCTTCCAGGCGCCGCTGACCAAGGCCGTCCGGACGGTCGACGCTCTGCGGGCAAAGCGCGATCCCGAAGCTGAAAGCTAAGCGCATTGCCGTCGTCGACGCGTCGGCTCGTCGATCTTGCGACACGGGTGTGGTTGCAAGATCGATTCTGCCGGGGCGTCGACTCTCAGGACGGCAATGCCCGCGCGTGGCTTTAGCACGCGCAACGAAACACAGAGAGGATTGCCTGAGATGGCGAAACTGAGCACCGAAGAACTGCTCGACGCGTTCAAGGAGATGACGCTGATCGAGCTGAGCGAGTTTGTGAAGACCTTCGAGGAGACCTTCGACGTCAAGGCCGCCGCGCCCGCCGCGGTCATCGCCGCGGCGCCGGGTGCGGCCCCCGTTGAGGCCGAGCCCGAGAAGGACGAGTTCGACGTCGTCCTCGAGGGCGACGGTGGCAAGAAGATCCAGGTCATCAAGGTCGTGCGTGAGCTGACCGGCCTGGGCCTGAAGGAGGCCAAGGACGCGGTCGAGGCCGCCCCCAAGGCCATCCTGGAGAAGGTCAACAAGGACGCGGCCGAGAAGGCCAAGACCAAGCTTGAGGCCGAGGGCGCAAAGGTCACCCTGAAGTAGCCTCGACAACGGGTTGAAAAGGGCGGGGATACCAGTCGGTTACCCGCCCTTTGTCTCGTCATATGTCCGTGAAGGGCTTGACTGGACCCGCAACGGCAGGCACGCTTTCTTCTGTACGACTTCCGAGGAGTACCTATTTAAGGTGTGTGACTGTGTTCCACGGCACGCTCTGCGAAAGCCTGCCGTGGTGACTCGACAGCAGTCCGCCTTTCGGCTACACTGCTAGTTTGCGCTGCCCTTCGGCTTCCCCTGCCCGTGATGTTCAGTCGGACATTTTGGTCGGGGCTTGTCGGGGTGCTCGCGTAACGGCCGTTGCACCACCGGTCCTCGGAAGGACGTATCTTGGCAGCCTCCCGCCCTGCGAAGACCAGTCGCTCATCGAGCGCGTTCGCTCCCCGCCGAATCTCATTCGGCCGGATCACCGAACATCTCGAAGTCCCTAATCTCCTCGCCATACAGACCGAGTCCTTCGATTGGCTCGTCGGCAACGAGGCTTGGCAGTCGCGTTCCGCCAGCGAGCCCGTCGCGCGCTCGGGTCTGGCCGAGATCCTCGAAGAGATCAGCCCGATCGAGGACTTCTCCGGCACCATGTCCCTGAGCTTCTCCGACCCGCGCTTCGACGAGGTGAAGGCCTCGATCGAAGAGTGCAAGGAGAAGGATCTCACCTATTGCGCGCCGCTGTTCGTGACCGCGGAGTTCACCAACAACTCGACTGGTGAGATCAAGAGCCAGACCGTGTTCATGGGTGACTTCCCGATGATGACGCCGAAGGGCACCTTCATCATCAACGGCACCGAGCGCATCGTCGTCAGCCAGCTGGTCCGCTCCCCGGGTGTCTACTTCACCAAGGAGCCGGACAAGACCTCCGACCGGGACCTCACCAGCGTCAAGGTGATCCCGAGCCGGGGCGCCTGGCTGGAGTTCGATATCGACAAGCGTGACACCGTGGGTGTTCGCATCGACCGCAAGCGCCGCCAGGCCGTCACGGTCATCCTCAAGGCCATCGGCTGGTCCGCCGACCAGATCCGGGAGAAGTTCGGCTGGTCCGAGCTGATGATGGTGACCCTGGAGAAGGATCACATCGCCGGCCAGGATGAGGCGCTGCTCGACATCTACCGCAAGCTGCGTCCGGGTGAGCCGCCGACGCGTGAAAACGCGCAGACGCTGCTGGACAACCTGTTCTTCAACCCCAAGCGCTATGACCTGGCCAAGGTCGGCCGCTACAAGTTCAACAAGAAGCTCGAGATCGGCGTTCCGATCACCACGGGCACGCTCACCGAGGACGACGTCGTCGCCACAGTTGAGTACCTCTGCCGCCTGCACGCGGGCGAGGAGGGCTACGAGGCCGACGACATCGACCACTTCGGCAACCGTCGCCTACGCACCGTCGGCGAGCTGATCCAGAACCAGGTTCGCGTCGGCCTGTCCCGCATGGAGCGGGTCGTCCGCGAGCGCATGACCACCCAGGATGTCGAGGCGATCACGCCCCAGACGCTGATCAACATCCGTCCGGTGGTGGCGGCGATCAAGGAGTTCTTCGGGACTTCGCAGCTGTCGCAGTTCATGGACCAGACCAACCCGCTGGCCGGCCTCACGCACCGCCGTCGTCTGTCCGCGCTGGGCCCCGGTGGTCTGTCGCGTGACCGCGCCGGGTTCGAGGTGCGTGACGTGCACCCGTCGCACTACGGCCGGATGTGCCCGATCGAGACCCCGGAAGGCCCGAACATCGGCCTGATCGGCGCCCTGTCGACGTTCGCGCGGGTCAACCCGTTCGGCTTCGTCGAGACGCCGTACCGCAAGGTCGTCGAGGGCAAGGTCACTGACCAGATCGACTACCTGACCGCCGACGAGGAGGACCGCTTCGTCAAGGCGCAGGCCAACGCCAAGCTGAATTCCGACGGTTCGTTCGCCGAGGAGCGGGTGCTCGTCCGTCGTAAGGGTGGTGAGGTCGACCAGGTTCCGCCGTCGCAGGTGGACTACATGGACGTCTCGCCGCGCCAGATGGTGTCGGTGGCGACCGCGATGATCCCCTTCCTCGAGCACGACGACGCCAACCGCGCCCTGATGGGTGCCAACATGCAGCGCCAGGCCGTGCCGCTGGTCCGCGCCGAGTCCCCGCTGGTGGGCACCGGCATGGAGTACAGGGCCGCCACCGACGCCGGCGACGTGGTCATCGCCGAGGTCGGCGGGGTGGTGGAGGACCTGTGCGCCGACTACATCACCGTCCACCAGGACGACGGCTTCCGCCGGACCTACCTGCTGCACAAGTTCAGCCGTTCCAACTCCGGCTCCTGCGTCAACCAGAAGCCGGTGGTGACCGAGGGTGCCCGGGTCGAGGTCGGTCAGGTCATCGCCGACGGTCCGTGCACCGACAACGGCGAGATGGCGCTGGGCCGCAACCTGCTGGTCGCCTTCATGCCGTGGGAGGGTCACAACTACGAGGACGCGATCATCCTGTCCCAG
>Ga0075428_100001966_pt1 | contig 22125 bp, 27 predicted proteins | sample RhiMetdeltSRZDD2_FD_75291 | JGI IMG/M metagenome (GOLD analysis project Ga0075428, IMG submission 75291) | Populus rhizosphere microbial communities from Tennessee, USA - Rhizosphere MetaG P. deltoides SRZDD2 | ecosystem: Host-associated > Plants > Roots > Rhizosphere > Soil | place: USA... | reverse complement strand
GTCTTCCGCGATGAAACGATCATCAAGTCGGATCCTCGTCGCCAGATCACTAAGAACGTGGGTTACGGTAAGATCTACGGAGCTGGGATCCGCAAGCTGGCGATCACGGCAGGCGTCACTGAGGAACAAGCGGCGGCTGCCATGCACGCGTTTGATCAATCTTTCCCGCTGGTCCGCCAGTTTCAAAATCTCATCCAGCGCACCGCGCTTGAGCGTAAGGCGTCCGAGGGAGTGGGATACGTTCGTTCGCCACTCACACGACGTCGTCACCCTTCAGATGACGGTAAGGAATACGCACTCGTAAACTACCTCATCCAGGGTATGGCAGCGGAGATCTTCAAGATGAAGATTCTCCAGTGTGACGCTGCCGGTCTCGGTGAGTTCATGGTGGTACCAGTTCACGATGAGATCGCGCTCGACGTCCCGGGCGAACATATCCATGAAGTCGCGCACACACTTAAGAAGGTGATGAACGATGACCGACTCCTCACCGTCCCAGTCACCGCGAGCGTCTCCGTCGGGAAGAGGTGGGGCAGTAAGACAGAGTACGATAAGTTCATTAGCTAACATAACAATCGCGGCTGTTGATCCCGGCGCGATGTGTGGTGTGGCGATCTTCCAGTGGCGAGGAACATATCAATACTTCATGTCCATCGAGCTGTCACCCATCGTGGCGGCAACGTACGTTCGTCGATACCTTGAAGAAATGAGTGGATGGATCGTTGTGGTGGAGCGGTTCACTCCCGATCGTCGCACGATGTCCTTTCAACCAGACGCACTAGAGGCGATCGGTATGATGCGATACATCACCGAGACCAGTAATCGTTTGAATCACAGGTTCGTGCTACAGGGACGAGCTGAGGCTATGAAGATGGCCGGCGTAAGCGATCTGAAAAAGCTACATTGGCATAAGCTAACGAGAGATGGTCACGCGAACGCAGCCGCACGTCACGTGTTACTTGCGCTGCTGACTCACTACCCACGTGACTACGCAAACCTCATGGATGAGCTACAATCGCTCTAGCCATACAGGCCCAAAAGTTCATAGACAAGGACGAATGATGACACAAAATGAACTACGTAACCGGCTCCGACAGGTCGTACTGATCGAGAATGACGACGAACGTCGGGAGGCTGTGATCAAACTCTACGAAGACGTACTCTCCGCGATCGCGGACGGCGTGTTGCGTCATCGACAACTCGCACGTGACGTTCTGACACTTCGCGGCATGAACACCACGACGTCTCGAACGATCTTCTAATGCCACACGCCGACATCGTCGATGACGTCATCGGCGTGCAGACACACTGGAATGACAAGGAGCTCATTAAGGCGATCCCAGGTTCGCGTTGGGACGCCACTGCCAGCTACTGGACGATACCACTTACGTGGGCTGCCTGTGTCCAATTGCGCGGGATGTTTGGTGATAAGCTAACCGTTGGTGAGGCACTCAGAGGTTGGTCATGGGAGGAATACTCCCAGCGAGTGAAGTTGGCAATGGAGCTTCGCGGATTGATCGAGTCACCGGTTGGGAACGTCAACCTCTACCCATTCCAGCGCGCCGGTGTGAACTTTCTACTTCACGCTGAGTCCGCACTTCTCGGTGATGAAATGGGTACCGGGAAGACCATCCAGTTGCTTGACTTCATCGATCGCACAAGTCCCGAGTCACTACCCGCACTCGTGATCTGCCCCAACTCCGTGAAGGTCAACTGGGCAAAGGAGGCGGCGACGTGGACATCGAAGGCGACGCCCTACGTTCTCACGGGAACGACGCTCAACCGAACCAAGATCCTCCAAGCGGCGGTGAAGGACTCAACTTCGTTAGTGATTACGAACTACGAGTCGTTGATGCGTCTCTCCCGTTTGTCCGGTTTTGGTTCGATGAGACTGGCGCGCTGTGTTGCCTGCGACCCAAGGACATCTACACCCGACTGTACCGCGGCGAGATGTGAGGTTCACCCACGTGTCCTCAACACCATACCGTTCAGGGTCGTCATCATCGATGAGGCGCACCGTATCAAGGATCCGAAGGCGAAGCAGACTCGTGCCGTTTGGGCTCTTACCTCGGCTGAGTCTGTCTCTCATGTTTTCGGTGCCACCGGCACGCCTCTTGCGAATGACCCGAGCGACCTTTGGTCAATCATGCGTGCCATCGCACCGCAAGAGTATCCGACGAAGAGTAAGTTCGTAGATCGCTACGCACTTCAGGCATGGAACTCGTTTGGTGGACTCGACGTCGTTGGGCTAAACCCGCACACCCGTGACGAGTTCTTCAAGATCTTCGATCCACGTTTTCGTCGTATGCCGAAAGATCTCGTACTTACGCAACTTCCACAGAAGATAAGATCCACTCGACTCGTAGAAATGTCTCCTAAGCAAAAGAAGGCATATGATGATCTCTCCAAGTCGCTCATCACTCGTCTCGATAATGGTGAACTTCTGGTTGCGGCAAACAATCTCTCAGCACAGATCCGACTGCTGCAGCTATCATCTTCGTACTGCAAGATCGATGTCGGACCCGATCCTAACGATATCTCCACCTGGACCGTGGAACTCACTGAGCCGTCACCTAAGGTCGACGAACTCATCGCTATCTTGGATGAGTTAGGTGATAAGCCAGTGGCGGTTGCCGCGGAGCATCGTAAGTTGATCGAACTCGCGGCACGTCGGCTCGATAAAGAAAAAATCAAATATGGACTCATCACGGGTGCCGTTGATGAGTACGAACGTGATCGCGCACTTAACGCTTTTCAAGCTGGCGACCTTCGTTGCCTACTCTTCACACTGAAGGCCGGAGGAGTTGGTTTAACGATGACCGCAGCGGATACTCTGATTCGACTGCAGCGCTCGTGGTCAATGATCGATAACCTTCAGGGAGAGGATCGCGTTCATCGCATTGGCTCCGAGATCCATAACTCAGTTCACATCATCGACATCGTCACAGATGGAACTGTGGAACTTCTTCAGATCGCTCGACTTACTGAGAAACTCGAGCGACTGGAGGAAATTACGCGTGATAGATTCACGCTAAGTCAGGCAAGTCAAGATATCTCACATCTCGATCAGGAGGCAGAGCGGATTCGTAGCTCGTTCCTGGGGGCACCGGTATGACAGGAGACGGTCATGACACTCCAACGACTGAACGACTTCAAGCCACGGGGTTATCGGGCTCGACACCGTCGACCCTCGTGGATCCGTTTGCTCATTACGCGGATCGATCAGCACAGATATCTTTAAGATCCAACGCAAGACTTGTCTCTAATTCAGAGATTCAAACGTTCAAGCGCTGCAGACGTAAGTGGTGGTTAGCGTGGTTCCGTGGCTTGCGAGCTAAGAATGATCGCGGTACGGGACCACGCGCCATCGGCGACCGCGTTCACCGTGCGTTGTCATACTGGTATCGACCGTCCACTGTGGACGGTGGTCGCATCGACCCACTTACCGCACTTAATCTTCTCATCGAAGATGATCTCAAGCAACTCATGAGTTCAGATCTCTATAAATCACTCGAACCACCCAACCAATCACAGCTCCTCAAAGACTGGAAGAAGGATGCCGACCTCGAGCGAGCCATGATGGAGGGCTACATCCAGTGGCTGGAGGAAACGGGTGTCGACTCAGATCTGGATATCATCGATTCAGAGCAGTATCTTGACGCACGTCTACTCGTGCCCAATGAGGACCCATCATATCCCGTCTACGTTATCGCCAAACTCGACGCTCGTGTTCGTCGAGTCAGTGACGGGGTGCGTCTGTTCATCGACCACAAGACGGTTGCCGCGTTCGCACCTAAGGTAGCTGCGTCCGCTGCGAATGAGCAGTTTCTGCTGTATCACCTCATCGAGTATCTCAACTCGGTGAAGGAGCGTTGTGACGGCGCGTTACTTAACATGATTCGCCGTGTGAAGCGTACTGCCGCTGCGAAGCCACCGTTCTTCCAGCGACACGTCATCTGGCACAATGCTCACCAACTCGCATCACTGCGTCATCGACTCATCGGTACGATCGGCGACATCCTGAACACCGAGCGACAACTTCGTAACCCACCAGGCGGTGCGTATAAGATCACTCCATATCGCGTCGCATACCCGACACCCACCGAGGCGTGTGCGTGGGACTGCGACTTTGCAGCCATCTGCCCACTGTTCGATGATGGGTCACGGGTAGAGGATATGATAAACCAGTACTTCGTGAAGGGAGATCCACTGAGTTACTATCTCGTAGATCGTTCACTAACGACGAAGGATGAGTGATGAATATGACGACACGCGAGACACTATCGCTTCTCATTCACGCGGCGGCGAAGGTCGGCAAGTCGACACTGTCATCAACCGCACCCAAGCCGATCTGTGTGCTCGACGCGGAGGGTTCCTGGAAGTTCATCAAGGTACGTAAGACTTACTGGGATCCAAAGGATCCACCACCCGAGTATGACGGTAAGTGGGATGCATGCATCGTCACGGTAACACACTGGCAGCAGGTGCAGCAGGTATATCAGTGGCTCACTCAGCGACCACACTCATTCACTACCGTGGTCATTGACTCCATTACCGAGATCCAACGTCGACTTAAGGCCAACCTCAAGGGTACAGAAGCGATGCAGATCCAAGACTGGGGGCAGCTTCTAGTGCAGATGGATGGTACGATTCGAGCGTTTCGCGATCTCACCGAGATGCCGAATACCATCCAGTGTGTTGTCATGATCGCCGAAACTCGTGAGGGCAACGGTAAGTGGCGACCGTATATGCAGGGTCAGATTGGCGTCTCACTACCGTACATGGTCGATATCTGCGGTTACCTGTACGTCGACTCTGTCGCGGATGAGAACGGGCAAAACACAAAGAAGGTGCGGCAGCTGTTCGTTGGCACACATCCACAATTCGAGTCTGGTGAACGTGTTCAGGGAGTACTTGGAGACACGGTGGCCGAGCCGGATATCGAGGCAATGATGAAGAAGATCTACTCAGAAGTGAATATGATGGAGGTTGAGGCGTGACCACTAAGTCGTGGAATGATCTGCTCAAAGACTCGGAGGGACAACTCTCACCCGTACCGGACGGTGAGTATTCCGTGAAGATCGTCGACGCGCGAGATGATCTCGCTTCGACTCAGAAGTTGATGGCACGCATCAAGTTTGAGATCATCGAGGGGCCACATCAGGGTCGCAAGGTTCCTACTCAACTCGTGCTGTCGGATGATAACCCGATGGCGATCGCCATCTTCTTCCGACAGATGGCGGCGATGGGACTCGATGCGAACTACTGGTCCTCACTACCGGCCGGCCGGCAGGGTCTCGCGACTGCATGTGACGCGTTGTTGAATCGAACGTGTCGAATTCAGCTCGGTTCACGAACCTGGCAGGGCGTTGAACGTAACGATGTGAAGGCCATCCTTCCTCCTCTAACCGGTGGTCCGGTGGCACCGGGTACGGTAACTGGGGTAGCGACTCCAGGAGGTCCGGTCGCTCCCGGAGCAGCACCAGCGGCTGCATCTGCGCCGGCTAGCGGACCGCCCGCACCGACCGGCGCACCGCCACTTCCCTTCTAATCTAGTCGTTCAGCGAGTGTGGTAGAGTTGTGGACGAGCTCGTCTGTAGTGGGCTCGTCCACCTTCCATATCGACCTAGGAGTCATCCAGTGAAGGTGCTTATTACGACTACGATTAACGTCCCAACTGTTCTCAAGGGATGGTCCATAGGACTCGACGAAGAAGATCACATCATCGTCATTGGGGACCAGAAGACACCACATCAAGACGTGATCAACGTTCTCCGAGACATCACAGGTACGGACGGTATCAACACGCGGTATATGGCTCCAGATCAGCAGACACACTGGAGTATCTCGGATGTTCTTGGATGGAACACAATTCAACGTCGCAACATCGGTCTTCTCGAGGCACTTAAACTTCGTCCTGATCACATTATTACCATCGATGACGACAACGAACCAATGACCGACGATCAGATCACACGGATGATCAACGTGATGGAGACTCCCGGAGATACCGACATCGTTACCGGGGTTGAGTGGTACAACCCAGGTAGTGCATGTACTCCAAACGTGACGCACCGCGGTTTCCCACTCTCACAACGTCACGCTGACATCGATCCCGACTACGCACAACGCTTTGACGTCGACATCGCGGTGGGAGCTATGTTGTGGGTAGGTGATCCCGACATAGACGCCATCGAGCGAATGGTACTCAACCCCACCGTGAACGATGTTGAGTTTGATACGATCACGCCTCCTGGTGTCTGGGCACCATTCAACTCACAGGCAACCGTGTACCGCTATGATGTCGCGCCGCTAATGTTCATGTTCCCAGGTATCGGACGCTATGATGACATCTGGGCAAGTTATCTCGCACGTCGAGTAATGGATCACTTCAATCTATCGGTGTACTACGGCAACCCAGCCGTGCGACAGACTCGCAATGAACATGATGTTATCGTAGATCTCTCACATGAGATGTTCGGTATGACGTTCACCGACGAGTTCGTTGCCGCGCTCAAGGAAGTTGATCTCAACGGATGCGCCACTATCATCCAGGCGCTTGATCGCTGCTTTGCAGCGATCCATAAACTCGACTTTATGCCGACGCAGACGCGTGCATCACTCGGACTGTGGGTGGCTGATCTCATGAGGGCGAACGTCGTATGAAGATCGGTTATGGTAAGATCGGTCGCTCGATGCCGCTCACACTGGATAAGTGTGGCAATCTCGGCGGAGACGTTGAGATGGTCGCGGTAGTCAAGGAACTCGCGCTTCGTCATCCCGATGATCACTTCTACCTCATCGGACGCAACACCGGCGAGTACCCAAATCACGTCGGCATGCCGAAGAACATCATCAACCCATGGATCATATGGGGACCCAAGCTGCGACAGCAGCTGAATGCCGCCAACCTCAATCACGCCAATCTCACCGTCGAGGAACACCTCAAGGCGAACGAGATCACTGCTGAGATCACCCGTGATCGCATGCTCGAGATGGATGCGTACGTCATCTGGCTTGGTCAGCACGGCTCGACGAACATGCCGATTCCCAAGGTCGGCAACCGTGACGTGCTCACCAAGCCCCACGACTGGTGTACGTACTACGTGTCGTTCATCCTGCAGGGTATCAACGAGTGGCGGGACAAGAATCCATTCACGCGCGAGGAGATCTATCTCAACGCGGACGCACGTAACTACATGAAGATGCGCGACTTGAAGTGGCCGCTTCGTCATCCGGTGTTGACACAGTACAACTTCTGGCATCGCATCAAGCATGAGCGTTACGACGGGAACGACAAGGAAGAATTTAAGTCGTTCTTCGAGAAGATGCGAGACGTTGACTACAAGACGCATCAAAACCTCGGTTACACGGACGATGCGAGTGTGTGGACCGCCGGTGTGCAAAACGTATACTCACGACTGGAGATCAACGGTCTCGCTCCCGGGACACCCTTTGGCAACCTCATCCAGTGGAATGATAACTTCGATCGTCCCGGCAAGTTTGGAATGTTCGTCAACGAGGCACGCGCGATCGGCGTCAACGAGCGTCGGAAGCGTGTGAACGTGATGACTGAGTGGGTCATGCCACTCAACCCGTACTTCATCCACGGCACGTGGAGCGACGTGTCACGCGCAAAGCTCGCCATCTACGACGGCAAGTGGGCACACATCAAGCCTGCCCCGTGGGACCAGTACTATCCCAAGCTACACTCCGTGCGCTGCACCTTCACCACACCGTCCAGTGGTTCCGGTTGGGCAACCGCGAAGCCGTGGGAGGCGTTCGCCGGCGGGACGGTCTGCTTCTTCCATCCTGAATATGATGATCAGAACAACATCCTCCGTGACGCAGATCCGGGACTTAAAACATGGCTTCGCTGCGACACCCCGAAGGATCTGCAAGACCGCGTCGCGGCGGTTAACGCATCTGCCACAACGTTCACGTGGCTCATTCGTAAGCAGCGTGAGCACTTCGATAACGCGCTACGTGAGAAGCGATACCTTAAAATGATCGAGGAGCGGATCTATGGTTAAGACGGCACTCGTCACCGGTTCCGCCGGGTTCATTGGTCGTCACACAGTCGTACATCTCGACACGCTTGGATGGAACGTCGACATGTGCGACATTAAGTACGACGACTTGGACCCATGGTACCGTGACGCTAACTTCGTCTTTCAAACGAATGGTAAGCGATACGATCTCGTAGTTCACGCGGCGTATCACGTTGGTGGCCGCGTTGAGATCGACGGTAAGCCGGCGAACCTGCATCTCAACGCACAGCTTGATGCGAACCTCTTCGAGTGGGCGGTGCGAACGAGGCAACCGCACGTCGTCTACTTCTCATCCAGTGCGGCATATCCCACTCATCTTCAAGCAACACTCGATAACTATCGCCTACGAGAGAGTGACATCGACTTCCATGCTCCCGATCAACCAGATGGGCGATATGGTGAGGCAAAGCTATATGGTGAGAAGATGGCAGAGGCGGCACGTGAGTGTGGCGTTAAGATCACAGTACTGCGACCATTCTCTGGATATGGTGAGGATCAAGATCTTGCGTATCCATTCCCGGCGTTCATTCAGCGCGCACTCGATCGTACGGATCCGTTTACGATCTGGGGTACGATGAATCAGCGACGTGACTTCATCCACGTAGATGACATCATGATTGCTATGATGAACATCATCGAGGATGGCATCGAGTTGCCCGTCAATCTCTGCACAGGCGTCGCGACAACGATGTGGAACCTCGCACATCTAGTCGCGGATGTCGTTGATTATGAGCCACATATTGATCACGACCTATCGAAGCCAATGGGCGTACTCAATCGTGTCGGCGACCCAACACGGATGCTCGCATATCACACACCTACGATTGACATCTTTGAGGGTGTCGCACGTGCACTCAAGGGAAGGATTTAATGATGGATCGACTCGCAGACATGATTAACGCGCAACACAAGCTCCAGGTAACACTCGGTAATAACATCACCGAGATGACGTCAGAGCAGCGCATCACATACATCAAAGACCAGGTACTCGCGCTTCAGTTGGAGATCGGCGAGTTCCTCAACGAGGTTGGTTGGAAGCCGTGGGCAACATCACGGCACATCAACACTGATGCGGCGTTTGGCGAGCTGCGAGATACCTGGCAGTTCTTGACGAACCTGATGATGGTCGTAACTGGAGAGACGGGTGATAAGCTCGCAGCGAGACTCGAAACTGAACTGTATCGTAAGCACACCATCAACTATGATCGCATTGGCAAGTACGACGGCGTGTCTTCAAAGTGTCCAGGATGTGGACGTGCACTCGACGATCCTGATGTGAAGTGCACACGCTCAAATGACACCTGGAATCAGTTCGTCTGTGCGTCAGCCTAATACAGTCGAACGGTGACATATCGCGCCGTAGACTGTCTAGGATTCGCCGGCGGTTTCACCATGGGAATGGTGGCCGCCGGCTTTCAACTTGTCGGTAAGCGAGAAATGAAGGGCGGGTTCGGTGTCGCAAACTGCGAGGCTAACCGTCACCTTCTTGGAGATGGATGGCAGGCAGAGTCCTGTGACCCAGCTCACTGGACGGTTCCAGTGGGTGGGGTTGACGTCGTGTTCGGTAATCCTCCCTGCTCGGGATTCAGTGTCATGTCAAGCAAGGAGTTTCGCGGGGCTGACTCCAAGATCAATCACTGTATGTGGGCGTTTATCGAGTTCACAGCTCGTTGCCTTCCTCAGGTTGCTGTCTTTGAGTCGGTACAGATGGCGTTTACCCGCCCCGACGGACTCGACCTCATGCGAAGACTTCGGAATCGGATTGAGGAACTGACGAATGAACGATACAACCTTTACCACGTCCTCCACAACGCGCTGGCGGTTGGAGGTTCATCGATGCGACGGAGATACTTCTTCGTTCTCAGCCGTGTTCCGTTCGGCGTTGAGAGAGTGGCTCCAGCCCGGGTGCCGGTGCTTGATGAGGTCATCGGCGATCTTGCAACTCTCCCGGAGTCCTGGGAACTGGTTCCGTATGATCAAGAACCGTCTTGGTGGGCAGCTAGCCGTCGATCCGCGATCGGCTGCGTGGACGGGAACCGTAGCATCGACAATCCGATCACTCGACGTATTCGTGACCTCCTTTGTGGAACGATATGGAACGCAGGCGAAAGCATTGCTACGGTTGCCAAGCGTTACCATCAATCCCACGGCCGACTGCCCGATTCATGGGTGGCAACTGAGCAAAAGATCATCAGGAGTAACTTCAGTATGGGATTCACGACTCCAGTTCGTTGGGCTGGAGACCGATACTCACGAGTGATCACCGGTGGGTCACTCTACACCACTGTGCATCCCCATCTACCGCGCACTCTAACACACCGTGAGGTAGCCCGCATCATGGGTTTCCCGGATGACTGGCGGATCGCTCCGCTCAAGGATGTTAGTGGCCTTCAGATGACCTGGGGTAAGGGAATTACGGTAGACTGCGGTAGCTGGATCGGTGGTTGGATCCGTGATGCTCTCGATGGATCTCCAGGTTCCTACGCGGGCAGCAAGATCGGTGATCGAGAGTTTCTCATCGATGGAACCCACTGGTACGACTCAAACTTGATACAATCAAACCTGACACCTGAGCGGAAGTACCGTAAACTGCTCGGACATCCGCCGGTAACATCACATCAAGTGAAGGAGAAGTTCATAATGACGGAACCCGTTGCCGAGGCAACCGAAAAGATCAACGCCGGCCGACCGCGTCCGCAGGCAACGATCGAGCAGGATGAGCGCGCCTTCGCGGCGATCGTAGCGGCGGCTGATACCGGTACGCCACTCACGAAGGAAGCGCTTGCCGCAGCGATCGATGTCCCGCCGAACAAGGCTTACTTGTCGCTGTATCGTCTACGCGTGACGAATCGGATCTACAAGGTTCGTGGCGCGGATGGCGCGCAGAAGTCGTACGTCTGGTTGCCGGGTACCGCGCCGGTGGAGGCACCGGCCGAGGCGATCGCTTAGTAGCGACAACACGTCTTCGGGAGATCGACTCAAAAGGTCGGTCTCCCGGTGTCGTGTTAACGAGAATCGCTGTACAATCATCATAGAGTCCAGTGAGGAGGTGTCATGCCACTCAATATGAGTGACCCAATCGTTGTGGCTGAGGTTCAGCCACCAACGGTGATCGATCTCGGAAATCTGCTAAAAGCTCACTACGGTGTCGGTAGCTCGAACTTTGGCATCAAGGGTGATGAAAATCATCTATCCGGCTATCATCGCTCTCGCAACACACTCGTTAACGTCCCAGGAGCAAGTGGCTCGGGTGACTACTCCATCCAGAACACACTCGATACCGTCAACATGAGTTGGAACGACTGCTCTGCGTGTGACATGACTCCGCATCAGTGGGGATCTACCGAGAACAATCAGCGAATGATCGACGGCACCAATCGTATGTACACTGCGGCAAAGAAGTATGATCCTCGAATCCAACAATGTCGCGAGTTTGCCGGTACCTTCGACGGTGTAAACGTGGTTCGATTCCGCTGCGACGGTGGTGCCATCCAGAGTCCATTTGACTCATCGCATCTTGAACACTGGCATATCTCATTCTGGCGCTCTCGTGTGCGTTGGAATCACAGTGGGTTGTTCGAAGTTCTCACAGGATCAGACGGAGATGATGACATGATCTTTCTGGTAAGTGACACGTCCGGTATCGTTTGGGCTTCGGAGAACAAGCAAACTCGACGTCGACTCGTTGACACCGACGATCTGAATGATTACCGCACTCAAGCCACCAACGGAACAATGAAGGTTTGGGCTAACGGAACAATCCTATCGGTACCATCGGGTAAGCTCTACATGTGGGGTGAGGACATCACCACGCCGGAGCAGGTCGAGCTGGCTGACGCAAACATTGAAGAGATCAAGCAGGCAGCTCGTGAGGGCGCCCAGGATGGATCCGGTGGTCTCACCTTCGAGGAGACTGAGCAGGCTGCCTTCGAGGGCGCGCAGCGAGCAGAAGACAGTTAAGCGACGTGACATTCGGTGAGATTCCGTGGGAAGCGCTGAAGGACGGTGGGTTTGCGATACTCACCGCCTTTGGTGTCTGGGCCATCTTCACGGCTCGAATGATTCCTCGCTGGATGTATAACGAAGTTAAAGAAGAACGAGATCGCTGGCGTCAGGCCGCAGAGGAAGCCATCAAGCAGAATGGGCAATTGCTTGAGTCGTCGAAGACGACGGACGCCGCCTTTAAGGCACTTGCGAAGGTTGCCGGAGAAGAGATTCGATGAGACTTCGCTTCTGGCGTCGTCGGCGCCCATCCGAAGGGCTTCAGCAAGCGGAAGAGGCACTCACTGAGATTCGTAAGCAAAGAGATGAAGTTGATAAATTAGAGCACGCTATGCGACGCGTTCGGGTAAACAACGGTCTCATCCCACTGATCGAGAGGGCGATTAGAAACCCGCGATGAAGCTTATTCTCACGTTAGTCGGTGACGTCGCGGTGTTCTTCGCAGCGCTCATCACAACCGGAAACGTCCTCATTTACGGAGTACGATCTAAGTTTGAGGCATCAGAGATCGGTCGATTACTCCAGTCGACGTTCGTCTGTCTCGCACTCACACTGGACTATGTCGCGGTGCGAACCGTCGCGCGTCTAGGAAGTGTGCCTGACATGTCGAGCGTCGGCCTCATCATTCGCGCGGTGATCTACGTGGCTGTCGGTACGATCATGTGCGGGTGGCTCATCAAGATCATTCGTATTCAGGCAGCTGAGAGGAACAACAGTGAGAAGCTACGGTAAGGCGTTACTCGCCGTCGTCGGTGCGATCGTCGTCGCACTCTACAACTTTCTCAATGACAACACGGTCTCCGTCACCGAGATGATTGCGATCATCATCGCGGGCGTCACCGCGATTAGTGTGTACATGGTGCCACTCACCCCGGAGTGGCCGTGGATGAAGACAGCGATCGGCGTCGTACTCGTTGTGCTGAACGCGCTTGTGATCATCATCGTTGACGGCGTCACTCAGCAGGAGATCTGGGAGCTCGTCATCGTTGCGCTTACCGCGGCAGGCATCAGCATGGCTCCAGCGGTTTCTCACAACGGTGTTGGATCCAACCCGTAAGTAATAGTTTGTACCGATTTCAATCATCCCTAGAGACACTTTCGACACCGGCCGTGGTAGTTACCTACGGCCGGTTTCGTCATCTAAAGATCTTGAGAGATCCTATTTACATCATCACATCACCGAGCTAGAATTATCTCATAAGGTAACGAACCGGGAGCCATAACTGAGCCGGCGGAAGTCGGATTCCCCTCGATCTTGGTGAGAACCGGATGGTTAGGCTAGGCGGGAATCCTAGTCGCTCGATGAGTGTGACGGTAACGGCACACCGGGCATGCGGCCCGGAGGACCGAGGTTCGACTCCTCGGATCGAGGCTCCCAACGAACAACGATGAAGGAGAGACAATGAACATAGGTCTCAAGGGTACAGACACGATCATCATCGAGGGTGACCCAGACCGGACAAACATCTCCGCGCAGGATGACGTCATGCGGCAGCTCAGCGATCTTCTCGGCGTCAAGGTCACCGGTGTAACGATCAGCGGTTACTGGATCATCTACGTCGACGGCGTCATCGTAAGCGGTGACAAGCTACTAGGTCAAAGGCGGTATCGCAGCTTCTCAAAGGCTCTCGCCAACGGTCTCAATCGCACAGTCGTAACCACAGTTTCCCTCTAAAGGAGTAATGATGCCAAAGTACGACATCACTGTTCAACTTACCGGCACCGATGGCAACGCATTCTTTCTCATGGCGCGTGTTGGTACGGCTATTGAGGATGTACACGGAGTAGAAGCTAAGAACGAGTTCTATCACGCCGCACAGAAGATGCCGTCATATGGCGCACTTCTTGATTTTCTCAGTGAAACCGTAAACGTAGAGTAAGACGCCCGTGGGAGCGTATCCCACCAAGGTCTCGTAGAGTAAGGGCAACTCACCTGCCTCTCAAGCAGGAGTTGTGGGTTCGATTCCCATCGAGACTGCGGGGCGTAATGGTGGTAACGTGTGAAAGCCTGCACGTCGAGGTTCGATGCCTCGTACGCCGCGTAGCACAATGCTACAACGAAGGAGGAATGATGGTTACGAAGACTCCGGCAACGGAGATCTCTGAGGGCGGGCAGAACGTCCAGTTCACGGCACGTGAGGTTCCGTGGATGAAACTCGGCAAGCTGACCGAAACCGCACTGACTGCGAAGGATGCGGCGAAACACGGTGGTCTTGACTTTACGGTAGAGCTGCGAAAGGTGTATTTTGGTACACCCGAAGTTGAGACTGAAGGTGCTCTTGATTTTCATGACGAGATTACCAATCGTCGCGCAGTCGTCCGCACGGACACCAACGAACCACTCGCGATCGTTTCCAGTGGCTATCCGGTCCTGCAGTATCACGAGGCATTCGACTTCATGGACCAGGTGAATCCAGAGTACGTCGCGGCGGGTGCCCTCAAGGGTGGCAAGCAAGGATTCATGGTCGTTCGCGCACCAAACAACGTGAAGTTGAACGTGCTCGATGGCGGCGATCCACACGACCTGTTCGTCGTACTTCGCACGTCGCACGACCTCACTCGCGCCGTTGAGCTGATGGTCATGCCACTTCGCAGTAAGTGCATGAATCAGATGACACTTCGTTCATTCAACGCGGGTGTGCAACATCGCTGGACTGTGAAACATACGTCAACGATGCAGGCGAAACTCTCCGAGGCGTTGACATCACTGAAAAAGATCGGAGACTACGCAACACACTTCAACGCACTCGTCGAGAAGCTAGCGGCAAAAAAGGTGAACAACGAGCAGGCAAAACTCGTACTCACTAAGATTCTTCTTAAACGTCCTAAGACCACCGAGGTGATCGACAACATAATCCAGCGATTCAATACGTCGCCATACGTAGGATACGCAGGTACTGGATGGGGATTGGTCAACGCCGTCTCGGATTACTTCGAGTGGGGTCGCACTGGCGGTTCACCAGAGTCACGATTCGTCGCCGCACTTCAAGGGCAGACTCACGCTGCGATTAATAAAACCGCGGCGCACATCCTGACTCGTCTCTGATCGACGCACAAATCACGTCCCGTCGCAGAACGGGACGTGATTTGTTTACACTTCAACTTAATCTTGATATAATATTGTTATAAGCAGCCTTATACAGTTGGCTGAAGGGAGCTACCAAGGAGAAAACAATGATTGAACGTGATCGTGAGCGTGAAAACCGAGATCGTAACCAAGCCCCGCAGGTAGACGACGACATGGAACTTGTTGTGATTGACGATGATGAACCGGACAGCGTCGTCAACGCGATGCGTAACGCCGACTCGGGCGATCGGAACGAGAACATTCGGTAAGACTCGTTCCAGTGACGTGAGGAGGTCAACTTTGGCCTCCTTTCGTTGTTTCCAAATGATGACAAAGTCGATAGTATTCGACTTACGAAGGAGAAACGATGGAAGATTACGAAGTTGATCGCAGTAAGACTAACGCCGAACTTCGCGACAAGTATCTAACGTATGCACGTCGTCGTGAGGAGTTGGCGATTCTACGTAGGCGGAGCATTCGTGAACGCGCCGAGCGTGACATCGATAGTCGTTATCCTAAGATGCGGCGAACCAAGCCAACTGAGTTCATTGAACGAGTCACGGCGTTGACTGATATCTACTGCTTCGGTAGCTCAAATACGGTGGGTGATCCGACATACAAGGGTCACATCGAGGCCAATAAGTGGTACACGCAGTACGCACAGATGTACGCAATGGCTGCGATCGGCGATGACATGCGCAAGCTTACCGCGACGATGGAGTCACTTGAACGTTACTTACGAACCAAGGATATGTAAGTGAAGATACTTCGTGATGAGTTACCAAACTTTCCTCACGCAGCGTGTCGTGATGAAGATCCTGGTCTCTTTCACGGTGACGATAAGAGAGATCGAGAACCACATCCAGTCGCACTTAAGATATGTAACATGTGCATCCACAGTGGACAGTGTCTCGACTGGGCGTTAAAACACGGGGAGAGTGGAACGTGGGGCGGTACGACTGTTTTTCAGCGTACCGCCCTTCTTCGTCGTAGAGAGCGAGTTCGCTGTCCTGGTTGTGGAGGATATGATATCTACCAGGAAGCGCAAAGTCTCGAGATCTGCATGAGTTGCGCGTTATCTTGGCAGATTTAAGGACGCTCGTAAGCTGACGTCCACGCCTCTGCCCAGCGATATGCGTGAATCGGAATCGTCATCTGCGCTGCAACTTCTCTCGCATGCCAACCCAGCTCACGTCGGTAGACGTCATCAGTTGTGAGTTGTCTCAACTTCTTGAACCACTGATCCGGTTTACTCGCTGAGATACCGATCCCGTGCTTCGAGATCTCCCGATACTCACGTCGTGGGGACATCACGCACGGGATACCGAGTCCGGCGTACTCCAGTGGCTTAAGCCACGACTTCGAACCGTTGAACCGTGTGTCACTGAGTGGTGCGATGCCGATACCCAGGTTCGTCAACGCCTCGGGCCACTTATGCATGTCGACCGGTCCAGTGGCTACGACTCGTGACGCGTCGATGTTGAGCGCCTCGGCGACTCCCCACTCGGGACCGATCACGTGAAAGTCACGGTCGGTACTTCCGATCAGCAGCTTCACCGACCTACCGAGGACATCCAGGTCGTCGGGGTGCGACATAACTGAGCCACCCCAACCAACTCGGTCGGAGTCCTCGTGTGCCACCTGGAGGTAGAAGTCAGGGAGGTAGTTGCGAATCACGAAGCCACGTCCGTGATTTGCGTAGCGGTCGTGCAGTTCCTGACTGGACGAGGTAACGATGCTCGCATCACGACACGCGAGTGCTGTGTTGTGCCAGTTGTGATACAGTGAGTTCTTATTTCCAACCTTTAGTGGATCTTTATGAGGATGTAGGTTCACAAACGCCGGGTGACGTGGATGAATCGCTGCGAGATCATCGTCGATGTCGACGACAACACCGACACCCTTTGCGCGGATGAACGGAATCGACTCAGCGATGTGACGGTGCGTTACACGTTGCAGTACGATCACATCCGCATCGGTAGGGACTTGAACGTCGAGAACCTTATCTGTGTTAACGTCAACGAGCGCGTTGAACGCGCGGTGGCGAGGATCCATGATCTCAACGCTGTATCCCTTTGCACGCAGTGCCTGCGCCGGCCAGATGAGACGAAAGTATCCGCATCCAGTGCGGTCAGCTGGGTAGACGTAGATCTTCACCTTAAGACTCCACCTGTGTTTCCACCATGCACGTGATAACGCCACGTTCGCTCAGGTACGTGATGAAATCTCGCTCCTGCATCGAGGAGTCGGATGAGAAGACCGTGATCCTCGGGAACCTTATCGGTGGGTGGCGGAAACCCGCCCACCTGCCGCACGAGATCGGTCAACACCAGATACGTGATGGGAATGAAGTTACCCGAGTCACGTAGATGCATCTCCTGCTCTTGACCAAACGTCACTCCAAAGGGATTAACCCATCGTCCGTTGACAGCGACGGCAAGTGGGTCTGCCTTACCCTCGATCCACATACCTGGGTACACGAGATCAGCGCCTGACGACTCTGCTGCGTCCATACATGCCTGAAGATGATGCGGTAAAAACTCATCATCATCGTCGAGCCACGCGATCCACTTCGTGCGAACGGTAGCCAGTGCGCGATTTCGCACGGTCGCGGCATCCTCACCACTCCACGCTGTCTCAATGTGAATCGCATCGGCCTGCCTCCACTGAAAGACGACACTACTCACCGCACGGTTGAGCAGCAGTGCACGATTCGGTAGATGCGGAATCACCACTGTAACGTCATCTACCATCTGTCCGGCCGTCCCGACGTGTTCTTACCATTGACCGTGTAATGCCAGAGGACGTCGCCAGTTCCAACGAACCTAGCACCGGCGTCTCGAAGACCTAGAATGAACTGCCAGTCCTCCTGAGGCAAGACCCAACCCTCTGGATGTTTGGTTGTAAAGCCTACGGCCTTCGCGAGCTCTGTACGAACGAACAACGTCATCGTCAGGTGATGTGGATCGTCCGGATTCCACTGCTTTCCACGGTGCATCGGGAACGGATTGTTCCCGTCGAACCACGTATAGACAACATCAGCCAAGTTCTCAACGGCAAGTCGTGCGCACGTCTCGAGATAGGTTGGGTAGTAGTAATCATCGTCATCGAGAAACGCAACCCATTTCGTCTTCACACCATCGAGCGCACGCTGACGAGTCACTGCCGCACCTCGTCGATCAAGATCAACAGCAATGGAAACCGCGTCTGCCGGTAGTGTCTGATCAGCGATCGCCGAGGAGAGTGCTCGAAAGAGCTCGGTCTGTCTTACTGGAATCGTTGGGATCGCGACAGTGATATCGTTACTCTCCACCTCTGTCACCAATCTCACTTGCATCCCCAGATCTGAAAGTTGTATGGGAAGAACCAGTCGGTGAACGTTAGCTCTATCTTCGTCACGGGATTCCATCCGCTTGCCTTAAGCAGATGTTCCATACCCTCAACATCCCACGCCCAGTAGTGTTCACGGTTGTCATCCTCGAGCTTCTCGTCGATCGGCGTGGAGAGCACGAGACGATCAGACTTCACGCGAATCGCGTTGAGTACCAACGTAGGATCGTCAACATGTTCGATCGTCTCAGACAAGATGAACAGATCTACGTGCTCGATATCGTTAATGGTCTCTTCCAATGGACCGTGACGAAGATACCCCGGAGCGAAGTCACCGAGGAGGAGGCGTCCCTCACCGAACGCATTCGCCGATACAATCGCTCGTGGGATTGCCGCGTTACCGCATGAGAGATCCGCTACGATCGGCTTCTCAATATCTCGAATCAACCACCGCGCGAGTGCGATCGTTGCGTCAACTCGCAGTAGGTGATCTTCGAACTTCGTGTGATCATGCGGCTTCTCGTAGATCTCAGCCAGCATTTCGGGAGAGTGTCGTTCCCTCATTCGTTCAATTCTCACAGCAACTCCTTCATCTTTTTGACATCTTCCTCGAGCTGCTCGAGGATGTACTCATTCATTCGTCGTTCATCACTTTGGTACATCTCACCTGAGTTGACGATCGCGTAACCGTCATCCCACTCAGCCTTGCGAGCTACTGGATGCATGTGTTCGATGATAACATCGTTTAGGTACGTGAGTCGATGAATCCGCTCACCCCACAGTTTCCACACGTTGTCGAGGTACATGTGCTGCATCCCAGGAGGGCACATGTACCCAAGTGACTGGACGATGTTCGATGAGATAAATATCGCGGTTGGCAGCATCGAACCCTGAAGAAGATCATTACCGTAGACGAATCCTGTACCATCTTGATTCTTCATCGCCTGCTCAATGATCGAGTCCCAACCCACGGTACGTGGTCGATGATCATCACCCATGAAACCAATGATGTCAACCTGATCATTAAAGCTAGGAGCGGCTACGGCGAAATCGTTGAGCGTTGGCCCGATCCGACGTGGCGACTGGATAACGAGACGAGCCCACTTAGGCCAGTCGAGTTCCTCATAACGCCTAAGTGATGTATCGTCACTGTCAACGACAACGAGAAGGGATGAGTTACCCGTGCGAGTCGCCATCATCGACTCAATAAGCTTGTCGACGTTGTGTGGTCGACCGCGGGATGGCACGATAACCAGCATAAACCGATTATACTGGAATCTTTTCCAGTCGTAGATAGGCACCACGCCGAATCACGGTATTCGACACGTTCGCAGTTACCTGTGCGAACTGAGGTGTGAAGCTACCAGCTGTGCTACCTGTTAAGAATGATCCAAAGAATCGACAGTATAGGTCAGCCGCGAAGCCACCACACTGCTGTCCAGTGGTAGGTATCGTAGATGACTGCCCAAACTGCTTCGCCGGTGTTGGTGACGTTGTGTCCCAGTAGTCGATACCAAAGTCAGCAACACTTCCGGTAGGAAGTGCCCACGCAATCTTAATATCTGCGGTCGCATTTGAGCTATACGGTGTGTACAGCTCAAAGATGTATCCGGTGTTAATCTCAACTGGGATAACGAGACCAGAAATCGTCACAAGTACTGTGCTGTTGTTGACCGGTGTTGTGTCGGCGGATAGACGTTCGATAAGTCGGAACGTCGACAAAAAGTCATCGTGATCATTACACTGCTGAGTAAGCGGAATACCCCACTCATCACGACGAAGTTTACCGGCGACCGGTAAGTTAACCGTCATCTCTCATCCCCAGATCTCGTCGCTATCCCAACTATCTTCATCCCAGTCAGCGGTCTCAGGACCCTCACGCGCGGTTATCGTTTGTCCAAATCCTGAGCTTGCACTGTATCGTGATGAGATGCCACTCAACCGATATGATCCGTTGAGACCGATTCCATTTTCATCGTTAAGAGTGGTGAGGTCACCGAGTTCGAGTCGTGGATCACCAATTATCCTCACATTTCGAACGATCGGTCGAGGCGTCGATAGATCACCTACGAGTTGTTCGGCGAGCATCTCAGCCGCGTCCTCACGCTGTCGCCATACCGTCGATCCGATTGAGAGAGGCTGCACACGGTACTTACGAATCGAGTTATCGTCGGTTGATGTCACAGGTTCCGCGTTGGCGGACTGCTGAAACCATGACGCGATGAGTACGAACGCGGGTTGTCCACTCGTATCAACGAGCCATACATCCTGCGCGTACTGATTCTCAAATGAGACACTTCCAAACTGCGAACCAAACGATGAACTAACGAGAATAAAGTTTATGTTAAGATCAGTTCCCGATCCATCAGCCTGTGTGTTCGCTGCGGTGAGTGTCGCTGAGAACGGCGCACTTGGAACGAGCGGTCCCGGTGCCTCAAACGTGATCGTCAACGTACTACTCGCAGGTACTTTAATCGCACCCGCTGGTCGGTAGTAATCTCCATCGATGATGATCTCAATAGGTGTGTATGAAACCGACACCACGTTAGCGATCTGCGACGCACCACTTGTGTAATCTACATCGAGAAGCGCGTCACGCGCTGTAAGTTCACGGACGATCGTCTGTCCCTCATCAGAGGCATCTGATCTTCCGTTACGCCAGTGCATCTGACCAAATGAGTCGAGATACACAGCGGCGAAGTCAGACTGCGCGAGATCTTGTAAGATCTCCCACGGATCGAGTGATCCATCAATGAAGAGAATACCGTCAAGTAACGTATCACTCTTATCGATGAACGCGTTTGGCGTGAACGAGTCTGCAAACCAGTCACTCGTCGCAGTGATGAGAGTCGTCGATGTGTCTGACGATGTTTCGTTGATGCCGCCGTCGACGTAGATGTCGGAGATCTGCGCACCGTTCTGCATGACGAGTGTCATCTCGATAAAGCTATCTGTGTTTGCGTTATTTGACAGTACACTCACCGAGTTCGCCGTCTCAACACCGTCAATCGCAAAGATCACTTGCCCGGTTGTTGAGTTCCAGTAGACTCCATACCAGTGCCAATCTTCATCAGTTGGCACAGATGGACCGGTGGATGTTCTCGTAGCTCCACCGTTTTGTCGAAGATCCCAGACAACACTACCGTCTTGCGTGATGGTGACCTTCACGAAGTGTATCGCGGTATCACCCTGCACAGTGAGAACGATTGATCCACCCGCACTTTCCACGAAGAACCGAGCAACGAACTCAATTCTTCCGGCGGTCTGGTCAACCGTGCTCCACAACCAGACATCGCCAAAGCCACCAACGTTTAATCCATCCCATAGTGCTTGGATGGAGCCTCCATTATGCGGTGCCTGCTCCGTCGCCGCGACATAGAGACCGTCCCAAAACATAACTCGCCTACGTAGCAATCCACTTGTCACAGTGAATGCGTATTGACACGTCATATTTGTGAAGAACGTATGAAGTGAACCGTGACACGGTACATGCATAAGCGTTGATCGGCGAACGTTGGGAGCGGCGAAGAAGCCATATCCCCACAAGTAACCGCGATCTTCCGGCAGATTTATGGAAGAAAACGACGTGCTTACGCGCGCCTGCTGGAAGAGTAGTGACACAACCCATGTCAACTCAAGTCCTGGAAGATTCGGTACAGTCTCACCAGATGAGAT
>Ga0075428_100001965_pt1 | contig 22128 bp, 23 predicted proteins | sample RhiMetdeltSRZDD2_FD_75291 | JGI IMG/M metagenome (GOLD analysis project Ga0075428, IMG submission 75291) | Populus rhizosphere microbial communities from Tennessee, USA - Rhizosphere MetaG P. deltoides SRZDD2 | ecosystem: Host-associated > Plants > Roots > Rhizosphere > Soil | place: USA... | reverse complement strand
GCCACCTCGCAGGTCGGCCCCTTCTACTGCCCGGGCGACCAGCTCGTCTACATCGACCTCGGCTTCTTCGACGAGCTCCAGTCGCGCTTCGGCGCGGGCGAGGCGCCGTTCGCCCAGGCGTACGTGATCGCGCACGAGTACGGCCATCACGTCCAGGACCTGACCGGCGACCTCGACCGCATCGGGAACGACCGGCAGGGCCCGGAGAGCCGGGCCGTCCGCGCCGAGCTCCAGGCCGACTGCTACGCCGGCGTCTGGGCTGCGAACGCGGTCGAGAACGGCCTGATCGAGGAGCTGACGCAGGACGACATCAACGCCGGCCTCGACGCGGCCTCGGCCATCGGCGACGACCGCATCCAGGAGCAGACGCAGGGCCAGGTGAACCCGGAGACGTGGACGCACGGCTCGTCCGAGCAGCGCCGACGCTGGTTCTCGCGGGGCTACGAGGAGGGGCGCCCGGCGGTCTGCGACACCTTCACCGGCTCGATCTAGCGCCCGGTGAACTCGGGCGGGCGCTTCTCCGCGAACGCCGCCATGCCCTCGGACTGGTCCTCGCTCGAGAAAAGCATGGCGAAGAGCCTCGCCTCGATCTCCAGGTTCGTCCGGTGCGGGCCCTGGAGGGCGACGTTCACGGCCTCCTTGGCATACGCGAGCGCGAGCGGGCTCTTGGCCTCGAGGGCGCGACAGAGCTCGAGGGTCTTCTCGCGCAGCTCGCCGGGCTCGTAGACCGCGCTGACGAGGCCGTGCGCGAGCGCCTTCTCGGCGTCGACGGGGCGCCCGGTGAAGATGAGCTCCTTGGCGAAGCCGAGCGTCGTGGTTCGTGCGAGCCGGACGGAGCCGCCCCAGCCGGGAATGATCCCGAGGTCGATCTCCGGCTGGCCGATCTTCGCGTTCGAGGACGCGAGCCGCAGGTCGCACGCGAGCGCGAGCTCACAGCCGCCGCCGAGCGCGTAGCCGTTGATCGCAGCGATCGTCGGCTTCGGCATCGTCTCGAGCAGGTTCCCGCAGTCGTGGCCGAGCTGGCCCCACCGCCGCGCCTCGAGGACGCCGAGGCCTTGCATGTACTTGATGTCCGCCCCGGCGACGAAGGCCTTCTCCCCCGCGCCCGTCAGCACCACGACGCGGGCGGAGTCGTCCTCGGCGAGCGCGGCGAGGTTCTCCCGGAGCGACTCGAGGTGCTCCACGTCGAGCGCGTTCATCGCCTCGGGCCGGTCGACCGTGACGATCGCCGTCCCGCCGTCGCGCTCGACCGAGATCGCCATCAGGCTTCGACGGGCACGTTGGCCCGGAGGAAGTCGACGATCTCGGAGACCGGCGCGCCGGGCGTGAAGATCTCGGCGACGCCCTGCTCCTTGAGCGCGACCACGTCCTCGCGCGGGATCGTCCCGCCGACCACCACGAGCACGTCCTCGACCCCGTTCTCGCGAAGCCCCTCGAGGATCCGCGGGACGAGCGTCATGTGCGCGCCGGAGAGGATGGAGATGCCGACGGCGTCCGCGTCCTCCTGGATCGCGGTCTCGACGATCTGCTCCGGGGTCTGGTGGAGGCCCGTGTAGATGACCTCCATTCCGGCGTCCCGGAGCGCTCTGGCGATGATCTTTGCCCCCCGGTCGTGACCGTCGAGGCCGGGCTTCGCGATCACGACCCGGATCTTCCTGGCCATGGTGCGCCAGTATATGGAGGTGCGCCTGACCGTCATCGGCTCGTCGCCCGCCTGGCCGAACCCGGGAAGCGCCCAGTCCGGGTACCTGGTCGAGGGTGACGGCGGCGCACTTCTCCTCGACTGCGGGCCCGGCGTCCTCGCGCGCCTGCGCGAGCTCGAGCTGTACCCGCGGTCGATTGCGATCACCCACTTCCACCTCGACCACTGGGGCGACCTCGTGCCCTGGGCCTGGCTCAACGCCTACGGCCCGCAGGAGCATCGGATCGCCTGCAACCTCTGGCTCCCGCCGGGCGGCCGCGGCCACCTGGAGGAGTTCGCCTCCCACTGGGGCAACGAGAACATGTTCGAGGAGGCCTTCGAGGTGCGGGAGTTCGAGCCCGGCGTCGCCTTCAGCGCGTCGGGCTTCCAGATCCAGGCCTGCCGGCTCCCGCACTACGAGCTGATCGCCCACGGCTTCCGCGTGACGTCGAACGGGACGACGCTCGCCTACTCGGGCGACTCCGCGCCGACCGAGCAGCTCGCCGGGCTCGCCCGCGGCGCCGACCTCTTCCTCTGCGAGGCCACGCTCGCCGAGGGCGAGGACGACGGCCTGCCTCGCGGCCACCTCTCCGCGCAGGAGGCGCTCGAGGCGGCCGACGGGCGCATCCTCCTCACCCACCGCCCGGTCGAGCTGGCGCCGCCCGAGGGCGTGCCGGTCGCGCACGACGGGCTCGTGGTCGACTTCTGATGGCCTCCGAGGCGCCGTACGCGGCGCTCTCAGGGCTCTTCTGGGCGGGGCTCCTGACCGCGGCGGCGCGCGCCGGCCGCGGGAACGGCGCGGGCCCGACGACGGCGACGGACGTCGTCGCGCTCGGGGTGGCCGGCGCGAAGATCGGGAAGGTCGTCGCCGAAGATCGCGTGACGGTCTTCCTGCGCCGGCCCTTCGCCGACGGCCCCGCCGCGGTCCAGCCCAGGGGCGAAGGCCTGACGCGGGCGGTCGGCGAGCTGGTCACGTGCTCCCACTGCGTTTCCCTCTGGGCGGCGGGCATCCTCGGGGCCGCGCAGGTGGCAAGCCCCCGCGCAACCCGCTTCGTCACACGGGTTCTCGCCGCCTATGCGGTCGCAGACGCCGTCGCCCCGCGGCTTCGCAGCAGACACTGAAGTTCGCGCAAACTGGTCAAAGGTATGTTGCGGGCGAGGGTGGAAACCTGCACCATTGCGGGTGAAGGCCTGACCCGGGGCCTCCGGGGCGAAAGGAAGAATCCAGCGATGAAGATCGCGTTCGCGAGCCCAACCGTTGTGGACTACGGCTCGATCTCCGAGCACACTTTTGCACGTGCGCAGATTCCGACGAACATCTGCGTCCCGGCCGGCAACCCTCACCAGAACAAGCAGGGCGACTGGCGCATCTGCCAGCTCGACAAGTTCTGCGAGTACTCCTGCCCGTCCTAGAACGGGGCTCGATCAGCTGACGCAGGCCGCGCCCGTCGTCGAGGCGCACGACCTTGCGCGCCGCTTCGGCGAGCGCGTCGCCCTCGACGGCGTCTCCCTGACCGTCGACTCCGGCGAGATCGCGGCGCTGCTCGGCCCGAACGGCGCCGGCAAGACCACGCTCGTCCGCGTCCTCACCGGGCTCGTCAAGCCCGACGCCGGCTCGGCGCGGCTGCTCGGCGTCGACACGTGGGAGTGCCCGCGGGAGCTGCGGGCCCGGATGGGCCTCGTCCCCTCGGGCGACCGCTCGCTCTACCTCCGCATCTCGGGGGTCGAGAACCTCGTCTTCTTCGGACGCCTCCACGGCATGTCGAGGCGCGAGGCGACGGCCCGCGCCTGGGAGCTGCTCGAGCTGGTCGGCCTCGAGGACGCGGGCCGGCTCCGCTCCGCGTTCTACTCCCACGGGATGCAGAAGCGGCTCTCGATCGCACGCGCGCTCCTGACCGAGCCGAGCGTGCTCCTGATCGACGAGGCCACGCACGACCTCGACCCCGAGGGCGCCGCGCTCATGCGCGAGCTGGTCCGCGGGCTCGCCGACGAGGGCGCCGCGGTCGTCTGGGCCACGCAGCGGATCGAGGAGATCCGCGGCTTCGCCGACGAGGTCACCCTGCTACGCGAGGGGAAGGCCGCGTTCCAGGGGACCGTCTCGCAGCTCGTCGCGCTCTCCGTCCCGCGACGCTACGTCCTGCGGCTGCGGAACGGGCGGATGAGCGGCCGCGAGCTCGAGCCCGTCCTGCGCGAGGCGGTCGCGAGCCGGGCGACGATCGCCGCCGCGGACGGCGGCGACGCGGACGACTTCCTGCTCCACCTAGAGGCGGACGCCGTGCTCGGGGACGTGCTCTCGTCCCTGACGGCCGGCGGCGTCGACGTGCTCGGCTGCCGCGAGGAGCGGTCGGAGATCGAGAACGCCTATCTCAACCTGGCGGGGTCGGGCGAGTGACGACCGGGGCGCATCTCACGGGCGAGCTCCGCAAGCTGCCCGCTTTTGTCCGGCGGGACTTCATCGTCGCGTGGAGCTACCGGCTGCCGTTCGTCGGCGACTGGGTCGGGCTCGCCCTCCAGGCCTTCATGTTCTACTTCGTCGGCCTCATGGTCGACCCGGCGAAGCTCCCGTCCTTCGGGGGCACGCCGACGACCTACATGGAGTTCGTCGCGGTCGGCATCGCCATCTCGGCGTTCCTGACGCTCGCGCTCGGGCGGGTCGCGATCGGGATGCAGCAGGAGCAGTTCGCGGGCACGCTCGAGTCGCTGCTCATGACGCCGACGAGCCCCGCGACGATTCAGCTCGGCTCCGTCGTCTACGACCTCATCTACATCCCGATCCGCACTGCGGTCTTCCTCGTCGTCATCGCGCTCGCGTTCGGGCTCGACTTCCATGCGAGCGGGCTCGTTCCCGCGCTCGTGGTGCTCCTCGTCTTCATCCCCTTCGTCTGGGGCCTCGGAGTGGCGAGCGCAGGCGCCACGCTCACGTTCCGCCGCGGCTCCGGGCTCGTCGGGCTGGGGTCGACCGTGCTCGTCCTCTTCTCCGGCGCCTTCTACCCGCTCGACGTCCTGCCCGGCTGGGTCGCCTCGATCGCCGAGCTGAACCCGATCACGATCGCGGTCGACGGCATGCGCGAGCCGCTCCTCGCGGGCACCGGCTGGGAGGGGGTCGGCCGGGCCGTGGCGATCCTCGTCCCGCTCTCGGCGATCTCGCTGACGCTCGGCGTCTACGCCTTCCGCGCCGCGTTGCGGCGCGAGCGCCGCCAGGGCACCCTGGGCCTCTATTGATCATGGTGGAGGACGGGGTCATCCGGCGGAACCCGAACGTCGTCTACCGCGAGCTCGCGGGCGAGGGCGGCGGCGTGCTCCTCCATCTCGACTCGGGGGAGTACCACGGCCTCAACGAGGTCGGCTCGCTCATCTGGAGCCTGATCGACGGCGAGCGGACCTTCGACGCGCTCGTCGACGACCTGCGCGAGGGCCTCGAGGATCCTCCCCACGACCTGGCGGACGAGACGGAGCGCTTCCTCGCCGACCTCCGCGAGCGCGACCTGATCGCGGGCTGACCGAGCCGTGGGCTCGATCGCCGTCGTCCACCACGCGAGCGCGAGCCCCGACGGGGAGGCGGCCGAGCGCGCGCTGCGGGCGGCCCCGCACCGGGGCGAGGAGCTCGACGTCCGGACGATCGGAACGATCTCCGTCGGCATCTCGAACGCACCGGAGCTCCGCGACGCCTGGCTGGCGGCGGGCGACGGCCGCGCTGCCGTCGTCACGGGAACGCTCGACAACGCCGCCGAGCTCGGCCTCGACGGGGCCGACCCGGCCGAAACGGTCCTCGCCGCCTTCGAAGCCTGGGGCGAGGAGGCGCCCGGACGCCTGCGCGGGGTCTTCGCGGGGGCCTGGACGGACGGGACGAAGCTCGTCGTCTTCCGCGACCACCTCGGGCTCGCGCCGCTCTTCCACCGCGAAAGCCCCGACGGGCTCGTCACCGCGACCGAGGGCAAGCAGGTCGCCGCCGGCGCCGGCATCGACCGCGCGCCCGACGTCGAGGCCGTGGAGGCGATGTTCTTCGGGCGCTTCGACGCGCGGGGGACGATGCTCCGCGGCGTCGACCGCTTCCCGCGCGCGTCCACGGCGACCGTCGGCGACGGGCCGGTCTCCTTCCGACGCTACTGGGACCCCGAGCCGCTCCTCGAGACCGCAAAGCTGAGCGTCCCCGAGGCCCGCGAGCAGCTCTCCGCCCTCGTCGAGCGTGCCGTGCACCGCAGCCTGACCGGCGCCGACGCCGTCTCGCTCTCCGGCGGGATCGACTCCCCGACGATCGCCGCCTACGCGGCGTCGCGCACGCGCGAGCTGACCGGCGGCCCGCTCCTCGCGGTCTCCTCCGTCTATCCGGAGGACCCCGGTGTGGACGAGTCGCAGTGGATCGAGCTCGTCACCGACCACCTCGGCCTGCGGCTGCACGCCTACACCCCGACCTCGCGCCCCCTCGACGACGTCCAGCACTGGGTCGACCTTCTCGACGGCCCTGTCGACACGATGTCGATCCCGGAGCTGGCCGAGAACTACCGCGTCGCGCGCGAGCTCGGCGCACGCAACGTCCTCACCGGGGAGATGGCGGAGTGGGTGTTCACGTTCGGCCAGCACCTCATCGGGCACCTGGTGCTGCACGGCCGTGCCCGCGCCTCGGCCGCCTGGGTGCGAGACCAGCGCGCCCGCGGGGCCTCGTGGAAGGTGATCGTCCAGCGCGCCGGCCCGTCGCTCGTCTCGCCGCGGCTCGCGCTCCGCTACCTGCGTGCGCGCAGGCGCGAGGACTACCGCCAGCTGCCCGAGTGGGTCGACCAGGACGCGGCGGGCTCGCCCGGCCCGCGGCCCGACCTCGCGCGGCCGGCGCGCCGGCGCTGGCTCGAGCACCAGCTCGCGCCGATCGTCGGAGTGGGCGCCTACTCGTTCGACGCCGACGCGATCGTCGCTGCGGCCTGCGGCGTGCACGTGCGCCGGCCGCTCGTCGACGTCGACCTCTGGGAGTTCGTGCTCTCCCTCCCCGCCGAGATCAAGTTTCCGAACGCGCTGCCCAAGAGCCTCCTGCGGGAGAGCGTCCGCGGACGCCTGCCGGACGCCCTGCTCGACCGCACGGACAAGACGTACTTCAACGACTTCGCCCTGCGAACAGCCGACTACGACGGGCTCCGGCGCTGGGCGCTCGCGTCCGAGGCGAGAATCGCCGGCGTCGACTACGGGCGGCTCGCCGAGCGGATCGACGCGCGCGACCTGAACGTCGTCGAGCTCCTCTGGGCCTACGACCTGGCGCGCGCACACGCGTACCTGGAGCTGTTCGCATGAGCCACGGCGCCTGCTACGGGTTCGGCGTCCGCTCGTCCGTGCCGCTCGAGTACCTGCGCGAGGGCGGCGGCGATCCCCTCGAGATAGTCGCGCCCGCGGACGAGGGGCCGCGGTCCGACGACGCGCTCCTGGTCGAGTGGGAGCCGGCCCCCGAGCGGCCGCTCGAGGCGCGCCTCTACTCGGACGGGGAGAGCTTTCGGCTCTGGATCGGCGACGGTGGCTGGTTCTCGGTCGATCCGTCCGCGGGCCGCATCGACGTGCCCGCAGACGGCGGCATCCGGCGGGAGGAGCGGCTCTGGGGCATCCCCTCCCTCCTCTGCTTCCTTGCGCGCGGAGACCTGCCGTTGCACGCGGCCGCGGTGGAGGCAGATGGCGGCGCGGTCATCGTCGCGGCGCCGCGCACGTACGGCAAGACGACCATGGCCGCCGCGTTCCACCGGGCAGGGCATCGCGTGTTGAGCGAGGACACGACGTGCGTGCGGCTCGGCCCGGAGCCGGCCGTCGTGCCGGGGCCCGCCATGCTGCGCGTGCGCCACGACGTCGCCGCGGAGCTCGAGCTCCCCTCCGTGCGGCGTGTCGGCGAGAGTGACGACCGCATGCACTACGCCCTCGAGGCGCCCGGCGGCTGCGAGGCCGTGCCGGTGCGCGCCGTCGTCTTCCTGGACGTCTCCGACGAGCGGGCCGCGCTCGAGCCCGTCCATCGGGGCGACGCCATCCGCGACCTCTGGGCGCTCAGCTTCCGCCTGCCGCTCGAGGAAGACGTTGCGCGCTCCTTCGGCGGCGTCACGGACCTCGCCGCCGCGGTCCCGGTCCTCCGCCTGCGCCGGCGGCTCGACCTCGCGTCGATCGACGACCATGTCGGCCTGGTGCTCGCCGGTGTCTGAGGCCCCGCTCTCCCTCCGCGCGAAGACGGCGCTCGCGCTGCGCATCTGGGCGCTGCTGGCGCGTGTGCTCGTCGGCCTGCGGCGCGAGCCGCTGCCGGCGTTCGTCGCCCGCCTGGGGACGACCGGCTCGCCGAGGCGCGACCACCACTCTGCGGCGAAGCTCAGCCACGCCGTCGACCGCAGTCTCAGGGTCGGGAGCCGGCGGCCCCGCTGCCTCGTGAACGCCCTCGTCCTCTACCGGCTACTGCGGGAGCAGGACGACGACGCGGAGCTCGTCATCGGGCTCCCCGCCCGGCCGACCGACAAGGACGCGCACGCGTGGGTCGAGCTCGGCGGCCTCGACGTCGGCCCTCCCCCGGGCCGCGCCGGGCACGAGGAGCTTGCCCGCTTCCACTAGCGGCCGGCGCACGCCTGCCGATAACAGGGGCATGTGCACGCTGCTCATGGTCCTGAGCGTCTCCTGCCTCGTCCCGGCGCTCGTCCTCGCAGGGCGAGCGGGCTTCGTTCGCTGGTGGCGGATCTCCGAGGCGGACGAGATATTCGAGCAGGCCCGCAGCGTCGCCCCGCGGACCGTGGCCATCGCCATCGTCGGCGGCGTCGCCGGGCTCTTCGCGATTGCCGCGGTGATGGCAGGCGTGGGCTGCTGACCTCAGCCGCCGCGCTCGTGCCTCGACCGGGGCACGAAGGCGTTCCGCACAGCCCGCCCCGAGCGGCGGACCTTGCTGCCCCAGGTCTCGCCTCGTTCGGGCGTCAGGTCATCGCGGAGCTCGTCGACCGTCGCGCGTGCGGCCTGCCGCCGCGGGAGCGCCGCGTGCCACCCGACCCAGCGGCCGACGTGCTGCTCGAGCACCGTGCGCTCCCGGGCCTCGGAGAGGTTGCGGGCCCAGGTGCGCAGCGGGCGGGGCGCCGGCCCGCCGAGGAAGAGCGCGGCCGCAATCGCGTCGGTCGTCCGCCAAAGCTTCGTCAGCCCCCACGCGGCGGCCACACGCTCGATCTCCGCCCGGTCGGCCTCGGTGGTCATGAGCGCGACGTCGAGGAGGTCGCGCAGCCGGGTGAGCGGACCGTGCGTCCACGCGTGCGCGGCCAGCACGAGCGCATGCCGCTCGGGCGCGGGCGCCAGCAGGCCGTCGACACCGGTCGCCGACGGCACGGCGCCTTCCAGCAGCGCCTCGGCGGAGGGCGCCTCGAGCCACGGCGGCCAGTTCGGCCGCCCGTGCACCTCGACCTCGACCGGCAGCCCGGGCCAGGCGAGCGGGACCAGGTGCGCCGCGTCGGCGTAGTAGTCGGCGCTTCCCGCCTGCGCGAACCCGACCGCGAGCAGCTGCTGTTGCACGGCTTCGGGATCGGGCGCGACGAGGTCGACGTCGCGCGAGACGCGCGTCGCCGGGTCGGGGTAGAGCGCCGCGAGCTCGGGGCCCTTGACGACGAGGAGCGGCCCCTCGACGGCGGCGCGCGCGCGTGTGAGGTGCGCCGCCGCCGCGAGCGCAAAGGCCGCGCCGAGCCGCTCCGACTCCGCCGCGGCTTCCGGAACGTCATGGCCGAGCCCACGGAGCCGACGGGCGGCGAGCGGCTCGAGCCGGTGCACGGTGAGCGCCCGCTCGTCGGGCGCCGTCCCGATGAGCCGGTCGACGCTCTCCCAGAGTCTGTCGTTTGACACTCTCACAGGAGCCTCGTAGAAGTGTGAAGACCGTGACCGCGTCCGACCGAGCCGTCGAGACCCCCGCGACCACGAGTCGGCGCCGGCCGCGGCTTTTGCCGACGCTGCGACGGGCGGCCGCGCTGGTGGGCGGCCTCTTCCTCTTCGTCGGCGCACTCCAGCTGATGAAGACCGGCGCGGCCGCGCTCGGCATCCTCGAGTCGGGCAGCGTGCTCGTCGAGAACGCGCTCTCGACGCTCGGCCTCGGCTGGCTCGGCGCGCTGCTCGTCCTCTCGGGCTCGCCGATCGCTGCGACGTCCCTCACGCTCGTCGCCGTCGGTGAGGAGTCGGGAGGCGCGCGCGGCCTCTCCGAGCTCGAGGGCTTCACGATGCTCACCGGCTCGCGCCTCGGCGCGGCCTTCGTCGTCCTCGTCGTCGCGGTCATCTACGCGGCGCGTGCCGGCGAGGGTCACCGACGCGCGCCGGTCTCGACCGCCGTGCTCGCGCTCACCGCGACGGCGGTCGTCTACCTGCCGGCCGTCGTGCTCGGAGGGCTGCTCCTCTCGTGGGAGCCGTACTCCAACCTCGAGCTCGGCTTCCCCGCCGGCTTCGTCGACCTGATCGACTTCGTCTACGGGGACATCGTCGAGTGGGCGAAGGACATGTCGCCTCCGCTCGTCTTCCTCGGCGGCATCGGCGTCCTGCTGCTCGCCTTCAAGCTCATCGACATCGCGCTGCCCGGCATCGACGACGACCGCGTCTCGCGCCGGCCGGCGTGGCTGCGCCGCAAGTGGCCCATGTTCGCGCTCGGCTCCGCGGTCGCGCTCGTGACGATGTCCGTCTCCGTCGCCCTGACGATCCTCGTTCCGCTCGTGGCCAAGAAGATGGTCCGGCAGGAGTACGTCCTCCCCTACATCATGGGCGCGAACATCACGACGCTCGGCGACACGATGCTCGCCGCGTTCGCGCTCGACTCCCCGGCCGCCGTCCGCGTCGTGCTCGCCGAGGTGATCGCGGCGGGCTCGCTCAGCATCCTGCTCCTGGCGCTCGCGTACCCGGCCGTGTGGAGCGCGCTCTGGACGACGCAGACCGCGATCACGCGCTCGAGGACGCGGTTGGCAGCCTTCACGTTCAGCGTGCTGATCGTCCCGGTTCTGATGATCGCGCTCGGGGCCGTTATCGGCTGACCGGGGCGGCACGTCGCGTTTGAGCCTAGTCGAAAGTCCAGCATGGTGGAAGAAAGCGGGCTCGCGGGCCGTCCATTCGTTCATTGCTGTTAGATCACATGACTTGTAGGTTCCGACAAGCCTGGACGCGCTAGGGAGAAGCGTGTTCGGGGGGCGTCCCGACTAGGGGAGTGGAAATGCGGCAACATGCGGGTGAGAGTCAGGCCCCAGGCCAGGGGGTACCCAGCAAATGAGCACTGTTGAGCCTCTCGTCGGCCCTGGGCCGAATGATGGGCCGGTCGTCCTCGACAAGAGGACGCTTCACATTCTCGAGCGGCGGCGCTCGAGCGGAGTGCGCCTGCGGCGCGGCTGGCTCGTCAGGCGGATGCTCGTGGTCGCCGACCTCGTCGGCCTGACCCTCGCCTTTCTCGCAGCGACGTTCGTCTTCGAGCAGACCGCGCAGACCGACGTGGTCAGCTCGCAGATCGAGCTGCTCGTCTTCTGCCTCAGCCTGCCGGCCTGGGTCGTCGTCGCCAAGCTCTACGGCCTCTACGACTACGACGAGGAGCGCACGGACCACTCGACCGCCGACGACCTGGTCGGTGTGCTCCACCTGGTCACCGTCGGGAGCTGGCTCTTCTTCGCGTTCGCCGCGGTGACGCAGCGCGCCGACCCCGGCTTCGCGCGCCTCCTCGGCTTCTGGCTCTTCGCGATCATCGCCATCACGGCCGGCCGGGCGATCGCCCGCAGCTTCGCACGGCGCAACCTCGCCTACGTCCAGAACACGATCATCGTGGGCGCCGGCGACGTCGGGCAGCTCGTGGCCAAGAAGCTCATGCAGCACCCGGAGTACGGGCTCAACCTCGTCGGCTTCGTCGACGACCAGCCAAAGGACCGCCTCTCGAGCCTGTCGGACATCGCCCTCCTCGGCGGGCTCGACCGGCTCCCGCAGATGGTGCAGATCCTGGACGTCGAGCGCGTGATCGTCGCTTTCTCGAACGACACGCACGAGGACATGCTCGACCTGATCCGCGACCTCAAGGACCTCGACATCCAGATCGACCTCGTCCCGCGCTTCTTCGAGGTCATCGGGACGAACGTCGGCATCCACACGGCGGAAGGCCTCCCGCTCATCGGGCTCCCGGCCCTGCGCCTCTCGCGCTCCTCCAAGGCGCTCAAGCGGACGATGGACCTGGCGCTCTCGATCACGGGGCTCGTCCTCCTCGCGCCGCTCTTCGCAGCGGTGGCCGTCTGGATCAAGCTCGACTCCCGCGGCCCGGTCTTCTTCCGCCAGCTGCGCATGGGCGCGGCGGAGCAGACCTTCGAGATCTTCAAGTTCCGCACCATGAACCTGGATGCGGACGCCCGCAAGCACGAGTTCGCCGACCTCAACAAGCACAACGGCAACGGCGGCGATCCGCGCATGTTCAAGATCCCCAACGACCCGCGCGTGACCCGCTCGGGCAGCTGGCTCCGCCGCTTCTCCATCGACGAGCTGCCGCAGCTCATCAACGTCGTCCGTGGCGAGATGAGCCTCGTCGGCCCCCGTCCCCTCATCCTCGAAGAGGACCAGCACGTCGTCGACTGGCGCCGCCGTCGTCTCAACCTGAAGCCGGGGATCACCGGCCTCTGGCAGGTGCTCGGACGGGACGACATCCCGTTCGAGGAGATGGTCAGGCTCGACTACGTCTACGTCACGACGTGGTCGATGCTGAACGACCTGAAGCTGATTCTGCGCACCATCCCCGCCCTTGTACGGGCGAGGGCGTGCTAGCGACCACTTCCTGCGTCACACTGAGAGCCGGGTAGCACAATGACCACGGTCGTCTTCGCAGTCGGAACACGTCCCAACTTCGTCAAGATGGCGCCCGTCATCGAGGCGTGCGGGCGGCGCGGGCTCTTCCGCCAGCACGTCGTGCACACCGGCCAGCACTACGACGAGCGCATGTCGACGGAGATCCTGGACGACCTCGGCTTTCCCCGTCCCGACCGGTTCCTGGGCATCGGCTCTGGGTCCCACGGCGAGCAGACGGGCTTCACGCTCGTCGCCTTCGAGCGCGTCCTCCTCGAGGAGCGCCCCGACCTCGTGGTGGTCAGCGGCGACGTGAACGCCACGCTCGCGTGCGCGCTCGCCGCCTCCAAGCTGGGGATCGGCGTGGCCCACGTCGAGTCCGGGCTCCGCTCCCGCGACTGGACGATGCCCGAGGAGCAGAACCGCGTCCTCACCGACCGGCTCTCGGACATTCTCTTCACGCACAGCCCCGATGCGAACGACAACCTCGTCGCCGAGGGCATCGACCCCGCACGGATCCACTACGTGGGCAACACGATGATCGACACGCTGCGGCGCCTCGAGCGCGACGCACGCGCCCGCGAGACCTGGACGCGCTACGGCGCCGAGGAGGGCAGCTACGCGCTCATCACGCTGCACCGACCGTCGAACGTCGACGCCGAGGAGAGCCTGCGGGCCGTCGTCGACGCGCTCGTCGGGCTGGCCGCGCGCACGAAGATCCTCTTCCCGATCCATCCGCGCACGCGCGCGAAACTCGCCGCCGGGGACGGCCTCGCGCGCCTCGAGGGCGCCGGCGTCGCCTGCCTCGACCCGCTCGGGTACCTCGACTTCCTCTCGCTGGAGAGCGGCGCCGCGATCATCGTCACCGACTCCGGCGGCCTCCAGGAGGAGGCGGCCGCGCTCGGTGTTCCCTGCTACACGCTGCGCGCGAACACGGAGCGCCCGATCACGATCACGCAGGGGACGAACACGCTCATCGGCGCAGATCCGACCGCGATCGCGGACATCGACCCGGCAGGACGGACGCACGCACCGTGCGCGATCCCGCTCTGGGACGGGAAGGCCGCGGAGCGCGTCGCCGACGTCCTCGCGACGGCCCTGGGCTCGTCGCTCGACCCCCGGATCGCGACGAGCGCGTGAGCGGGCTGAGCGCGGTGGAAGCCCCGGTTCGAGCGGCGAGGTCCCGCGACCGGGCACTGGTACTCGGCTGCGAGATCGACCGGCTCGACATGGACGCGACCGTCGAGCGCTGCGCGGAGATCATCGACGCCGGCGAGCCGACGCAGCACGTGGCGATCAACGTCGCCAAGGTTGTCGCGCTCAAGGACGATCCGAAGCTGCGCGACGTCGTCGAGCGCTGTGAGCTCGTCAGCGTCGACGGGCAGCCGATCGTTTGGGCCTCCCGCCTGCTCGGCGACCCGCTTCCGGAGCGCGTCGCCGGCATCGACCTCATGTTCCGGCTGCTCGGGCTCGCCGAGGAGCGGGGCTACCGCGTCTACGTCCTCGGCGCGAAGCAGGAGGTGCTGGAGACCGCGATCGCCCGCCTCGGCGAGCGCTACCCGCGCCTCGTCGTCGCCGGCTACCACCACGGGTACTTCACCGACGACGAGAGCCCGGAGATCTGCGAGTTCGTCCGCGCGTCGGAGCCGCACCTCCTCTTCGTCGCGATGAGCTCGCCGCGCAAGGAGTTCTGGCTGGCCGAGCACGCCCGCGACCTCGGCGTCCCCTTCTCCATGGGCGTCGGCGGTTCGATCGACGTCGTCGCCGGCCTCACGAAGCGCGCCCCGCGCTGGATGCAGCGCACGGGGCTCGAATGGTTCTACCGGTTCATCCAGGAGCCGCGCCGCCTCGGCCCGCGATACCTGCGCACGAACGCGCGGTTTGCCGCCTTGCTCGCCCGCGCCGTCGTCACCCGCCGACGCGGGTAGCCGTGGGCGCGCTGGACGTTCTCCGCCGGTCGGCAGCGCTACCGGCTCTCGTCGTGGGGGACACGGCGCGGCGAGCGAGGCGCCCGGGCCCGGCCGGGACAGGCGTCCCCGACGGCGCCCTCGACGCGGCCATCAGCTGGCTCGTCCGCACACACGATGTCACGGGCCGCCGCGGCTCGGCGCTCGCGTACCACCTCCTCCACGGCTGGCGGCCGGCGTTCCCCGAGACGACCGGCTACATCATCGGCACGCTGCTCGAGCACGCCGCCCGCACTGACGACGAGTCGCTCGTCACCCGCGCGCGGGAGATGGGCGACTGGGAGATCGAGGTGCAGAACCCCGACGGAGGGGTGATGACCGACGCCGTCAAGTCTCCACCCGGTCGCTCCGTCGCCTTCAACACGGGGATGGTGATCTTCGGCTGGCTCGACCTGCACGAGAGGCTCGGCGACGAGCGGTACCTCCGGGCCGCCATCCGGGCCGGCGAGTGGCTCGAGCGGACGCAGGAGGCCGACGGGACCTGGCAGGGCGAGAACGACTACGGCGGAATCCCGCACACGTACTGCTCGAGGGTCGACTGGGCGCTCCTCCGGCTCGCGGCGGCATCCGGCGAGGCGCGCTTCCGCGACGTGGCCGTGCGGAACCTCGACTGGGTGCTCTCCGTCCAGCACGACAACGGCTGGTTCGACTGGTGCATCTTCCGCACCGGAACCTTCCCGAGCACGCACGCGCTCGCGTACACGATGCGCGGGCTGCTCGAGAGCTCGGTGCTCGCCGACGACCGGCGGTACCTGGACGCCGCGGAGAAGACGGCGCGCGCCCTCATGGGCATCTTCTACACCCGCGGCTGGCTCCCGGCGACGTACGACCAGGAATGGACCGCGAGGTCGCGCTCGATCTGCATCACCGGGCTCGCACAGGTCGGCGGAGTCTGGCTTCGCCTCTACCAGGAGACGGGCGACGTCGACTTCAGGCGAGCCGGGATCGCGGCGGTCGAGCAGGCGGCGGGGCTCCAGACGCGCAGCCGCTGGAGCGCGATCGACGGCGCCGTCGCGGGCTCGTTCCCGATCTACGGGCGCTACGCGCCGCTCCAGTACCCGAACTGGGCAGCGAAGTTCCTGGCCGACTCGCTCGCCCTGCGAGAACGGATCCTCGGCAATGGGCGCTGAGACGGCATACAGCGTCGTCATCCCCGCCTACAACGCCGAGCGCACGATCGGACTCGTCGTCGAGGCGCTCCGTGCCCAGTCGCCCGCGCCGACGGAGATCATCGTCGTCGACGACGCCTCGAAGGACGGGACGGCCGACGCCGCCCGCGAGGCCGGGGCGACGGTGGTCGCGAACGAGACCTCGCGCTCGGCGGGCGGCGCGCGCAACGCCGGCTGGGCGGCGGCGACGAGCCCCGTCGTCGTCTTCCTGGACGCAGACGCGATCCCCGCGCCGGGCTGGGGCGAGGGGCTCGCGCGCGCGCTCGAGGAGTTCCCGGGCTCGCTCGTGGGCTGCGCCAGAACGTTCGACAGCCGCACCGCCTGGGGCTGGGTCGCGCACCTCCAGGGAGAGACGCCCTACCTGCCGCTCGGCGACCCGCGGACGGTGCCGTTCCTCTCGTCGTACTGCCTCGCCGTCCCGCGCGACGTGCCGTTCCGCTGGGACGAGAGCTACGGCGGCGAGGACGGCGTCTTCAGCGCCGACGCCCAGGCCGCCGGGTACCGCCTCGTCTTCGACCCGCGCTTCCAGGCGCACCACGACCACAGCCGCGAGACCTGGGGCGACCTCCGGCGCCAGCAGCAGCGGATGGCCTACGGGATCGCGCGCACGCGGCGCGTCGTCGACGAGGGTGCGCTCAGGCGCATCGCGGCCAAGGTCCCGCTGCACCACTTCGCCCTCCTGCGCCTCCCGGTCATCTACCGGCGCCTCGGGACCGAGCCCGAGCTGAAGCGCCGCTTCGTCCGCTACCTGCCGCGCCTCGTCGTGGCCGAGTGGACGCTGGGCGCGAGCGCGACGCGCTACGCGCTCTTCCCGCCGCCGACGGAGGGCCAGTCCGGGGACGGCTTCAGGTGAGAGACCTGGGCGTCAGCCCGCTCGGGCTCGGGACGATGTCGCTCACGGGCCGCGGGACGTGGGGCGAGCCGGCCGACCCCGCCGCCGCCCGGGCGCTCGTGCGCCGTGCGGCCGACCTGGGGATCGAGCTCTTCGACACCGCCGACTCATACGGGCCCGAGGTGGCGGAGAGCCTGGTCCGCGACGCGCTCCACCCGTACGACGGGCTCCTGGTCGCCACCAAGGGCGGCTTCCGCCGCGACGGCCCGCACGAGTGGCGGGCGGACTGCCGTCCCGAGTCGCTCCGCGCAGCCTGCGAGGCGAGCCTCCGCCGGCTGGACGTCGAGCGCATCGACCTCTACCAGCTCCACCTCGTCGACCCGCGCGTGCCTCTGGAGGAGTCGGTGGGCGCACTCGTCGAGCTTCAGGAGCAGGGCAAGGTCCAGCACATCGGCGTCTGCAACGTCGATCTGGGCCAGCTCGAGCGCGCCAGGCGCGTCGCGGAGGTCATCTCGGTGCAGAACCGTCTCAGCCTCGCCGAGCGCTCGTCGCTCGGTGTCCTCGACCGGTGCGTCGAGGCCGGCATCGCCTTTATCGCCTGGGCGCCGCTCGCCAAGGGCTTCCTCTCGGGCGAGTCGGGAGCGCTCGCGGACGTGGCCCGCGCGCACGACGCCACGCCCGCGCAGGTCGCGCTCGCCTGGCTGCGCCGGCGCGGCGCGCTCGCGATCCCGGGCACCACATCGGTTTCCCACCTGGAGGAGAACGCCGGCTCGCTCGCGGTCGAGCTGACCGACGGGGAGGCCCGGTCGCTCGAGGGCGATCCCCTGCTCGGCTACCGCGCCAGGCGGCTTGCCCGCAAGGCGCGGGTGCGCGCCGGGCGGATCAAGGCCGGCGTCAGGCGGGTGGGCCGGTGAGCGGCACCCGGGTCACCGTCGCGCGCACGATCGAGGAGGTCGAAGGGCTCCGTGACGTCTGGGAGGCCCTACAGCCCGAGCGGCTCACCGCCGACTTCGACTACCACCTGACCGTCCTGCGCCACGCGCCGGCGGTCGTGCGCCCGCACGTGGTCGTCCTGGAGCACAACGACAGCCCTGCGGCCCTGGCGGTCGGTCGGGTCGAGGAGATCGACCTCACCGCCCGCGTCGGCTACGCCACCGTCCTCAGTCCGCGGGTGCGCGCGCTGACGATCTCCCAGGGCGGCCTCCTCGGCGTCGACGGCCAGGCCGCCGAGCCGCTCTTCGCTGCACTGTCCGGCGCCCTCGCCCAGGACGACCTCCACGTCCTGCGCCTCCGGCTCCTCCGCGTCGGCGAGCGCGTCCACGAGCTGGCCCACAGCCGCCCCGGCCTCCTGACCCGCCAGTACCTCGGCGTCCAGGTGGAGCGCTGGCGCGCGCGCGTCCCGGCCACGTTCGACGACTACCTTGCCGCCCGCTCCTCAAAGACGCGCTCGAACGTGAAGCGCTACGCGAGGCGACTCGAGGACAGGTTCGGCGACGGCGTCTCCTTCCGTGTCTTCAGGACGCCGGACGAGCTCGAGGAGCTCATGCGCGACACCGAGGCCGTCCACGTGAAGACGTACCAGCACGGCATGGGCGCGGGGCTGAACCGTACGGAGCTCGAGCGGCGTCTCCGGGAGCTCGCCGCCGAACGGGGGTGGTTCCGCGGCTTCGTGCTCTACCTGGATGACGTCCCGGCGGCGTTCTGGCACGGGACTGCCTATCGGGGGGTTTTCTACACGGGGCCGACGGGCTACGATCCGGCGCATCGAGATCTTCGACTCGGTACATACGTGCTCGGGAAGATGGTCGAGAAACTTTGCGGCGAGGTTGACTGGATGGATTTCGGCTCGGGTGATGCCGAGTACAAGCGGCATTTCTCCGACGAGAACCGACTCGAGGAGGACGTGACCGTTTTTGCACCGCGTCCGCGCGCGGTCGCCATCAACCTGGCGCAGACCACGGTGCGCGGCGCCTCGCGCGCCTCGAAGGCCCTCCTCGCGAGGTCGGGCCGGCTGCGCGCCGCCCGGCGCGCCTGGCGCGGGCGCCTCGCGGGCAACGGGGTTGTCGCATGACCACCGCGCGCGTCGCGCGCTCGTTCGAGGAGGTCGAGGAGCTCCGCCCGGCCTGGGAGCTGCTGCACAACGGCCGCGTTACGAGCGACCTCGACTTCATGCTCACCTACTGCCGGCACACAGCCGGCGTCATCAGACCGCACGTCGTGCTCGTGGAAGAGGACGGGAAGCCCGTCGCGCTCGCCGCGGGACGGCTGGAGGATACCCACGTCCCCGGCCGCCTCGGCTTCAAGATCGTGCTCAACTCGCGCGTGCGCGCCCTCACGTTCGTCTACGGCGGCCTGCTCGGCGACCCGGACTCGATGCCGGCGCTCCTGTCCGCCGTGGGCGAGTCGATCAGAAACGAGCGCCTGGATCTCGTCCGCTTCCGGATGCTCGAGCTCGGATCGCCCCAGCACACCGTCCTGTCAGACGCGTCGCCCACCGTGAGGAAGCAGCGCTTCGCCACCAAGCTGCGGCACTGGCGTGCGGCCCTGCCGGGCAGCCTGGACGAGTTCCTGGCCGGGCGCTCGCGGCGGCGGCGCGAGTCCGTCAGGCGCTACTCCCGCCGGCTCGAGCGCGACTACGGGGACGACGCGCGCGTCGAGGTCGTCCGCGACGGCGCCGGGCTGGAGAAGCTCTTCGCTGAGAGCAAGATCGTTCACAAGGAGACGTACCAGCACGTCCTCGGCGTGGGCTTCTCGGACGAGAACGTGCAGCGGCGACTCGCCGAGCTGGCGGCGGACCGCGGATGGTTCCGCGGCTACATGCTCTACCTGCGGGACAAGCCCGTGGCCTTCTGGCACGGTAACGCCTACAAGGGCTCGTTCGGCGTCGTCTCGACGGGCTTCGATCCCGCGTACGCGGACGACAGGCCCGGGACCTATCTCCTGATGCGCGCCGTCGAGGACCTCTCGGCGGACGGGAGTGCGAAGGTGCTCGACTTCGGGTTCGGCGACGCCGACTACAAGCGGCACTTCGGGGACGACTTCGTCGAGGAGCAGGACGTCGGCGTCTTCGAGCGGCGCCCGAGGACGATCGCGCTCAACGCGGCGCACACCGTCCTCGGCGGCACGACGGCCGCCGGACGCGCGGTGGCCGGCGGCACCGGCGCGCTCGCGGGCTTTCGCCGGCGCCGGCGCCTCGGACAGCACACCGGTATCCTCGGGTGCTTCGTGCTCACGCTGCTCGTGTCGCTCGCGATCGCGACCGCCGCCGGGCTGGCGGCGGGCCCCAGGACGGCGATGGGGCCGGGCAAGACCGTCTCGAGCGAGCTCTTCGTCGACGGCGTCCGCCGCCCCGACGAGCCCAAGCCTCTGCGGCCCCCCGAGCTTCAGGCCGAGGGCCCCGACGACGACCGGGTGCCCCGCGCGGGGGCCCGGTCACAGACCCTGAGCATCGCGGCCTAGACGGTGAGACGACTCGGGGGGTCGCGATCGTGGCTCGCCTTGCGAAAACTGTCCTGAGATGCCTCGCCCGCTGAGGATCGCACTCGTCGCGCTCGCGGCGCTCATCCTGATCGCCCTGGCGGCGCTCGGGGCGAGCGCGGCACTCGACCGGCCGGCGCGGATCATGATGGTCAGCTCGACCGTCGACGCCCCGAAGGGCGAGGTCTGGGACGTCCTCACGGACTTCGACGGCTACGACGAGTGGAACCCGGTGATCACGTCCGCGTCCGGCGAGCCGAAGGTCGGCTCCGATCTCCACCTCGAGCTGACGCTCCCCGGCCACGAGCCCGAGGAGCTCGACGCGGAGGTCCTGATCGTCCGCGACGAGCGCAAGCTGCGCTGGCAGGACCGGCTCGTCCTTCCGGGCGTGCGCGACTGGGAGTACGAGTTCGTCATCCAGCCCCTCGAGCCCGAGCGGGTGGTGGTCGTGCAGCTCCTGCGCTCGGAGGGGCTCCTGGCGCCCTTCACGGACGAGGAGGCGGCCCGTGAGGCCCTCGCCCTGATCGGCGAGGCGCTGGCCGAGCGCGTGGCTACAGGTAGCCGAAGCGGCTGAGCGCGGGCTCGGCCGTCGCGTTCAGCTCCTCGATCACCTTCTTGCGCCGGAGCTCCCAGCGCCCGAGCGTGTCGGGGGGCCGCACCTCGGACGCGGCTTCCTCTGCGTCGCCGTCGAGCCCGAAGTGGTCGTAGATCTGCGCCACGGTCGCGGCCGGCTCCGCGCAGAGGTCCTCGAAGCGCACGCGCAGGTAGCGAGAGCCGAGCTCGCGCTCGCCGTAGTCGGCCGCGGCGAGGTTCACGCGCGTCCAGACGGCGATCGACCGCGTGGGCGTCTTCGCCTTGCGGAACTCGTCGCCCAGCACCATGTCGCCGTGCTTGGAGAGCTGCTGCTGGTTCTCCGAGAAGGCCATGTCGCGCCCGTCCCGCATGAAGTGGAGGTAGCGGACGGTCGGCATCGACTCGTTCCAGAAGCGGAGCAGGTAGATGCTTCTCGGTTCCTTCCAGCCCCAGGCGACGGCACTCCCCGGCAGGCCGGCCGCGTGGTCGGCGAGGACAGCGCGCAGGTCGGCCTCCATCTCGCCGCGCATGTCCTCGGGAAGCTCACCGGCCGCGACGTAGCGGTTGATCCAGCGGTCCGAGTAGAAGCCAAGCTCGACGGCGTCCTCGTACGGGTTCAGCTTCTCGCCCGTGTACAGGCCGGCCCGGCGCAGGATCTTCGCCACCACGCGCGTGCCCGAGCCGCCGGTCGCCCCGACCACGTTCGGGCCGGGGAGGGTCAGCTCGGGTGGGATCACCGAGGGCTTCGCGTCGTCCATTGATCGGTCTCCATTCTGTCTTGATTCAGGGCAGCGGGCGGCTCGGCCGGCTCCGCGTCGGTCTCACGTCGCGTCACCTTCCGTACGACGGGCAGGAGCAGGCTCCTCGCGCGCGGCTCGAGCGCAAAGAGGACGGCGCCGGCGGCGAGGGTCGAGCACCCGCCGGCGATGACGAGGGCCACGAAGGGCCTGAGGCTGTCCAGCACGCCGCTGAGCTCGAAGAGGAGCGCGGGCGCGATCCCGGCCGCGGCGGCCGTCAGCGGCGTCCAGAGCCAGCGCACGAGGCGCATCGGCTTCAGGCCCGTGATCCAGCACACGACGGCGATGTTCACCGGGATGACGATCGCGAGGAAGAAGCCTGCGCGGGAGACCGCCATGCCGACCGCCTGGTCACGGCTGGACGAGTCGGTGAGGAGCCAGCCGACCAGCACGACGGTCCCAGCGCTCAGGACGGCCAGGGCCCAGAGCATCACGGCGCGGAGGTGCGGCCGGGCGACGGCGAAGAGGAGCGGCCCGGTGAAGAAGACGATCGCCTTCCCGATCCCGACGAGCGCGAGCAGCTTGAGCACGTCGGCCGCGGGCTCCCACTCCGGCCCCATCACGGCCATGAGGAAGTCGCTGCACGCGGCGAGCACCGCCATGGGCGGCACGGTGAGGATGAGCGTCGTGCGGACACACGAGGCGACCGCCTCGCGCAGCGCCAGGCGGTCGTTCTGGAGCCGGGAGAAGAACGGGAGCGAGACGTAGCCGATCGGCCGCATCGTCACCTCGAGCAGGTTGTCGACGAAGCGGTCGGCGAGCCGGTAGAGGCCGACCGCCACCGGCCCGAAGAAGATCCCCATCAGGAGCGCGTCCGCGCGCCGGTTCAGGAACCCGCCGAAGTTGGCGAGCAGGACGCCGCTCGAGAAGCCGACGA
>Ga0075428_100001962_pt1 | contig 22132 bp, 15 predicted proteins | sample RhiMetdeltSRZDD2_FD_75291 | JGI IMG/M metagenome (GOLD analysis project Ga0075428, IMG submission 75291) | Populus rhizosphere microbial communities from Tennessee, USA - Rhizosphere MetaG P. deltoides SRZDD2 | ecosystem: Host-associated > Plants > Roots > Rhizosphere > Soil | place: USA... | reverse complement strand
CGGCACGAACTCGGCTCTCTTGCTGGACGATAACGCGACGACCCTGCGTTTCGCGAGCAGCGCCGGTACTCCCTGGGAGTCCGCGGCTCTGCTCGTCATTCACAATTGGCGCGGAACGACCAACACCGGCGGCCCTCATCGTATTTTTTTCGGAGCAAACGAAACGGGTCTAACCTCTCAACAACTTGCGCAGCTTCGCTTCCGCAACCCCGCAGGTCTGCCGGCGGGCGATTACTCCGCAACCATCCTCAACACCGGCGAAATCATTCCGCTCGACCCCACAGGCCGCGGCCCGTCGATCACTTATCAGGCAAGCCCTGGTCAACTCCGCCTCGAATGGCCCTCAGGCTACACCCTCCAAACCGCGACCAACATCCTCGGCCCGTTCGAGGATGTGAACACCAACAGCCCGTACCTCCTCGATACAGCCGATCCACAGCGCTACTTCCGCTTCCGCCAGTAAAAAGCTGCGGACGGAAAAACGAGTATCGAAAGGCGCGAAGCGTCGTGGAGTGCGCCGGTGCTCCGGCGCTTTCGACCGCGAATTTCCCTCGAAACCAATTACGTTTTCGGCAATTCTAACCCATCCTATGAAACTCGGCATCATCAACAGTGCCTTCCAACAGGTCGGCATGGACACCGCCACCGGGTTGCAACACATCGCCCGCATCGGCTTCGATTGCGTCGACATTTTCACCGAGGCCGCCACCATCTCGAAGGACGAGATCAGTCTCGTCGCGAAAACCACCGAGCGCCTTCGTTTGCCGATCATTTCCCTGCCCGTGGTCGCCGTCGGCCTTATCGACTTCAACGATCCCGTGCGCGACTTTCACGTCCAACGCTGCAAGAAGTTCATCGACCTCGCGCGGGCGTGGAGCGCGAAAAATATTTTGCTCGTCCTCGGCGAATACATCTGGCAGCGCGAAGTCATCCCGCCCGCCGCGCAATGGCAATGGGGCATCGATACCTGCCGCCGCCTCGGCGATTACGCCGACGGCAAAGGCATCGGCATCGCGCTCGAACTCGAGCCGTTCCGCTTGAGCCTCCTGAACAGCATCGACGCCATGGTCCGCTTCGTCGATGAATGCAACCATCCGCGCGTGCGCGCCAACATCGACATCAGCCACCTCGTTCTGTCCGACACCAGCCCCGCCGATGTCCGCAAACTCAAGGACAAAGCCATCCACGTTCACCTCAGCGATTGCGACGGCAAAGTCCACGGCGACCTCCCGCCTGGACGCGGCGTGGTGAAATTCGCCCCCTACCTCCAGGCCATCAAAGAACTCCAGATCGACGGCGTCGTCTCCATCGAACTCGAATACTCGCCCGACCCGGCCCGCATCGTCGAATGGGTCGAAGAAGCCTATCGCGAAACCGCCAAACTAATGCAAATGGCCGCCCTCCGTAGCTGACTGTAACCCCCGACGTAAGGAGGGGGCATTTCTCCTTTGGCGCCTTCATCCACTCACTGTCCGCGCGTACGCGCAAAGGAAGTCTACGCCAACGCAAAGCGTCACGGAGTGCCGCGCTCCTACGCAGCTTTCCAGGTGTTCGCTTCTGCACTATGCTTTCCGCATGGCCGCACTGACCGATTTCTGAAATCCACGTGCGATCAATCTTTCCGGCATCACATGTGAGTGGCCATGATTTCGTTCATTGTTCCCGCGCATAACGAGCAAACGCAGCTTGGCCGCACGTTGCAAGCAATCCATAGCGCGGCTCACGCTGTTGGCCAGCCGTATGAAGTCATCGTCGTGGATGATGCGTCTGCCGATGCGACCCCTGAAGTCGCGAGACAAAACAACGCGCGCGTCGTGAGCGTAAATCATCGGCAAATCGCCGCCACGCGCAATTCCGGCGCGCGCGCAGCCCAGGGCGAACGACTATTCTTTGTCGACGCTGACACAATCATCAGCCCGGGAGTTCTCGCCTCGGCACTGCGATCAATGGATAAAGGCGGTGCGGGTGGCGGCGCTCCAGCACGATTTGAAGCAGATGCGCCGCTCTACGCGCGGCTTTTGTTGTTGTATTTTGGTTTGGCCATGAGGATAGCGGGAATCTCCGGCGGCGCTTTTATGTTTTGCACGCGTGAAGCCTTCCGCGCGGTCGGCGGTTTTGACGAGCGACTTTTCGGCGCGGAAGACGCAGCGATGTCGTGGGCGCTGAAACGCGAAGGCCGCTTTGTCGTCCTTTGGAAGTATGTTTCCACTTCCGGCCGCCGCATGCGCGGATTTCGCGGACTGCAGATGGTGACCATTTTGATCCGAATGGCTTTTCTTCCCTCCACGCTCAAGCAGCGCTCGCCCGTCGAGCACATCTGGTATGAATCAAACCGCCAGGACGAAAAAAAGATCACCGATTCATTCGCCGTTCAGATATTGAACGGCGTCATGCTATTGATCACGTTGGCGATGATTTCCGGACCCATATGGGGTCTTGTTCCCTGGCACAGTCCCTTGGGCCAAATCAAACTGAGTATCGCCATTTTGAATTGCCATTTCGGATTGCTTGCCTGGCCGTGCGCGTATTTTTGCTTCCGCTACTTGCTGCGACAAAACCGATGGCTGGAGCGGATTCGACTCCTTGCCTTGATGGCCGTCTGTTTGTGGTGCGCCTGGGGCACTACTCCCGTTGTCATCTGGTTTTGGACATCGCTTTACCAGCGGTTGACGCATTTCTTTAATGGATGACGCCACGCGCCAGACCTCCCGTATGGCGCCTCGTGGACTGCGGCAAAATTCGCTTTGAACTCGCGAAACGGCAAAAGAGCAATGATCCCCGTGCATTTAACTATTTAACTCATTCACTCACCTAACCCTTATCTCGAGGAAATTCCGTCAAGCCCAATCTTCACAAAAAATGTCCTCTGGTGTCCTCTCGTGTCCCCTCCTGTCCTCTCCTGTCACATTCATGAGTGCCGTCCAACGGAAGTTGGAAAAACCCATGCTATAATCGGCGCCATGAGCAACAAGTGTAGCTTTGTAGCGCGGCGTAGTCCCGCAGGCGCGGGACTGTATCGCCGGATGTCATCCGCCAAACGTTCGAAACTCCGCGCCTTCGCTGTTTCAAAACTGACCAAAACTGACCGTTTCTGACCGAAAATGCCAGGGGCCTACTATACAACGCAGCGTAGGGCCGACTTCCAATCGGCATCGCCGAGGTTCTCGACATCTCTCCGTGTACAAAATGAGACTTTTGAGACTGGTAGCGCAACGCCCACTTTCCTCAGAAATCCAAAAACTTTTTTGAGACTCGTCTCATTTTCGATGCGGGCCGCCACTGCACCAAAAGTGCACCAAAATGTCACCATTTTCGGCCATGCAATTCCTTTACATGCGTGGAGCAAGGCACTTGCGATTCTCGGGCGTCAAAATGGTGACATTTTTTCGCGCCGCGCCACTCGAAAAAGGGATGCACTCGGCAACCCTAACCTTTTCCTAAATAAATCCCTGCGGCGAGCGTCTTTATGTATGGCGGAGTGTTTGCGGTACAAGCACTTGAACGGGTATTCTAACCAGTCCACCTTATTGCCGGAGATGCTACGATTTGTTAAAGGCACGATAGTTTTTGGGGCGCTGATGCTCGCCCTCAGTGGTTTTGCCGCGCCCGCCGCCCCCAAAACCAACCCGGGGGCAACCAAGCCCATCGATTTCAGCCGCGACATCCGGCCGATTCTCTCCGATAACTGCTTCGCCTGCCACGGCCCGGATGAAAAAGAGCGCAAGGCCAAACTCCGCCTGGACCGCCACGAAGACGCCTTGAAGCCCGCCAAATCCGGCGACTACGCCATCGTCCCTGGCGACACCAAAAAGAGCATGCTCGTCGAGCGCATCACGACCAACGACGAGGACGACGTCATGCCGCCGCCGAAAACCAAAAAGAAGCTCTCAGCCCAGCAAAAGGAGTTGCTCACGCGCTGGATCGCCGAAGGCGCCAAGTGGCAAAGCCACTGGGCCTTCGAAGCGCCGAAGCGGCCCGCCCTCCCCGAAGTGCAAAACAAAAAGTGGGTGCGCAACGAAATCGATCAGTTTGTTCTCCAGCGGCTCGAAAAAGAAAATCTAAAACCTTCGCCCGAAGCCGACAAAGCGACGCTGGTTCGCCGCGCAACCCTTGATCTCACGGGCTTGCCCCCGACTCCCGAAGAAGTCGATGCGTTCCTCGCTGACAAATCGCCGCAGGCCTACGATAAGGTTGTCGACCGCTTGCTCAACTCCCCGCGTTACGGCGAGCACATGGCTAAGTACTGGCTTGATGCCGCCCGTTACGCCGATTCGCACGGCTATCACATCGATTCAGAACGCAGCATGTGGAAGTGGCGCGACTGGGTCATCAACGCCTTCAACGACAACATGCCCTACGACCAGTTCACAGTGGATCAACTCGCAGGCGACCTCTTGCCGGAGGCGACCCTCGACCAAAAAGTCGCTTCCGGTTACGTGCGCTGCAATATGTCCACCGGCGAGGGGGGCGCGATCACCGAAGAATACCAGGCGAAGTACACCTTCGACCGCGTCGAGACCACCAGCACGATCTGGATGGGTCTCACTATGACCTGTGCGCGTTGCCACACGCACAAGTATGACCCGATCACGCACAAGGAGTATTACAGCCTCTATTCTTTTTTCAATAACCTCAACGAATCAGTCATGGACGGCAACAAGCCCAACCCCGACCCATTTATCAAATTGCCGTCGCCGGAGCAGAGCGCCCGAGAGGCGGAGGTGAAGAAGCTCATCGCCGAGGGAAAGAAGAAGATCGAAGCCCCCATGCCGGAGCTGGATAAGGCGCAGAAGGAATGGGAAGCGAAGTGGCGCGAAAAATTGAGCGCGGGCTGGACGATTCTGGCGGCCACGAATGTAGGCTCAACCAACGGCACGCAATTCAAGGTGCTTGAGGACCAATCGGTGCTCGTCGAAGGCCCCAATCCGGAAAAGGACATCCATGAAGTGACGATCACCGTCGCGCCGGGAACGCTTGCGGCGTTGCGGCTCGAAACAATTCCCGATGAGTCTCTGCCGAACAAAAGCGCCTCCCGCGCCGACGATGGCGGCTTCCGGCTCTCTGAGTTCGAAGCGGAGTTAATTCGGCCCGAGAAAGAACCGAAGAAGATTAAATTCGCTCAAGCCCTCGCCGACTCCGCACGCAACGAGAACGACGCGGCCAAAGCCATCGACGGCAAACCGGAAACCGGCTGGCAGGCCGACACGGCGGCGAACGCGGAACCGCACGCGATCTTGTTCCTGGCGGCGGACCCGCTCACGATTTCCACGAACTCGGAAGTAAAGATTCGTCTCCGTTACGAGGCCTCCACCAACAAACGCGCCATCGGCCGCTTCCGCCTCGCCGCCGCGCAGGACGAACAACTCGTGCGCCTGCTCGCGCCGCCCAAACCCGAGCCATGGCAAGTCATCGGCCCGTTCAAGCGCGACGATTTGCAAACCGGCTTGGCCCACGTTTACGAACCCGAGAAGGAAGTCGACTTGAAGAAGGCTTATCCTGGCGTGCGCGAGGAAATCAAATGGAGTGCCAAACCGGATTTCGAGGACGGCAAGGCAAACGTGCTCGTGCAGGACCTCCACGGTGTTCACGGCGTCTATTACTTATATCGCACGATCAAGGCCAGCACGCCGCGCGAAATGGAAGTGCAGCTCCGCGCCGACGATCTGTTCCGCCTGTGGGTTAACGGCGAGCAGGTCGCTGAACGCACTGTGAAAGAAAAGGTCGGCGAAGAGCCGGTCATGGCTGTTGTTAAGCTGAAGAAAGGCGAAAACAAATTGCTCTTGAAAGTGGTCACGCAACAGGGCGCCGCCTACTTCACATTCCGCAAGGACCTTGACGACGTCGAGTCCGTGCCCGCGGAGATCGCGGCACTGTTTGCGGCCACGAAGAAGTTCAACGAGGCGCAGCAAACCAAAGTCCGGAACCATTTCCGCCAGCAGAGTTCGCCCGAGTTGAAGAAGGCGTTCCAGGACATGGACAAATGGCGTGACGAGGAGGCCGCGATCGAACGCGCGATACCAACGACGATGGTCGCGAAGGACATGGAGAAACCGCGCGAAACCTTCATGCTCATGCGCGGCGAATACGACAAGCCCGGCGAAAAAGTCGGGCCCGGGGTGCCCGCGATTCTGCCGCCGTTCCCGAAGGACGCGCCCACCAACCGGCTTGGCCTCGCGAAGTGGCTGCTCGATCCTTCGCATCCTCTTACGGCCCGCGTCACGGTGAACCGCTTCTGGCAGCAATATTTTGGCAATGGCTTCGTCAAGACCACCGAGGATTTTGGCATGCAGGGGGAGCATCCCTCCCATCCCGCGTTGCTCGATTGGCTCGCGACTGAATTTATTCGCACCGGCTGGGATGTTAAGGCCCTGCAAAAACTGATCGTGACCAGCGCGACCTATCGCCAGGCCTCGAAGCTGACCCCAGACCTCTACGCGAAAGATCCCGAGAACCGTTTGTTTGCGCGCGGTCCGCGTTTCCGCGTCGATGGCGAAGTGTTGCGCGACTCCGCGCTCGCCCTCAGCGGTTTGCTGGTACAAAAGACTGGCGGTCACAGTGTGAAGCCTTACGAGCCGGCGGGGCTCTGGGAAGCGGTCTCGTTCAACAATTCGCAAAAATACGTTCCGGACAAAGGCGAGGGCCAGTGGCGCCGCAGTCTCTATACTTATTGGAAACGCCAAAGCCCGCCACCGAGCATGCTCTTGTTCGACGCGCCCACGCGCGAGTATTGCGTCGTACGACGCCCGCGCACGAACACCCCGCTCCAGGCACTGGCGATGCTCAACGACCCACAGTTCGTCGAAGCCTCGCGCGCCTTCGGCCACCGCATGATGCACGAAGGCGGCGCGACTGTAGAGGCGCGCATCGCCTACGGTTTGCGGTTGGCCACAGCGCGCAAGCCGACCAGGAGCGAAGTGCAGGTGCTGGCGGACGTCTTCAAACAGCAGCTTGCGGAATTTCAGTCGAACAAAGAGAGCGCAGAGAAGTTGCTCTCCGTGGGGAGTTGGAAACCGGCCGGCGATTGCGATCCAGCGGAAGCCGCAGCCTGGGCGACGATCGCCAGCATGATTCTTAACCTCGATGAAACCGTTACCAAGGGCTGATATGGATCCACTACGCGAGCGAACTTTATTGATGACGCGCCGGCATTTCTTCGGGCGCAGTGCCGTGGGCATTGGCGCCGCGGCGCTCGGGTCGTTGCTGAACCCCGGAATTTTTTCCGCCCTGGCCAGTTCGAGCGAACAGCGCTTCCCACTTTCACAGCCTCATTTCCCCGCGAAAGCCAAACGCGTCATTTACCTCTTCATGGCCGGCGGTCCCGCGCAGATGGACTTGCTGGATTACAAGCCGACCCTCGACAAACTCCACGGCGAGGAACTCCCCGCCTCCGTGAGAATGGGCCAGCGCTTGACCGGCATGACTTCCGGCCAGAAATCCTTCCCGGTCGTGAAGTCGCTCTTCAAGTTTTCGCAGCACGGCAAGTCCGGCACGTGGGTCAGCGAGTTGTTGCCGAACATTTCGAAAATCGTCGACGACGTTTGTATTATCAAGACGGTCAACACCGAAGCCATCAACCACGACCCGGCGATCACCTTCATTCAAACCGGCTTTCAACAACCGGGCCGGCCCTGCATGGGTTCGTGGCTCAGCTACGGCCTTGGCACGACGAATCAAAACCTGCCTGCGTTCATCGTGATGATTTCCAACGGCAAGGAGAGCGACCAACCGCTTTACACGCGCTTGTGGGGTTCGGGTTTTCTCCCTTCGGAACACCAGGGTGTTCAGTTTCGCGGCGGCGGCGATCCCGTCTTGTATCTTTCCAACCCGCCCGGAATCAGTCCCGACGCGCGCCGCCGCATGCTCGACGGCATGGCGAAGCTCAACAAAAAGCAGTACGACGATTTCGCCGATCCGGAAATCAACACGCGCATCGCGCAATACGAAATGGCCTTTCGTATGCAGACCTCCGTGCCGGAGTTGGTCGATGTCTCCAAAGAATCCGAGAGCACGCTGGAGATGTACGGCCCGGACGTGAAGAAGCCGGGCACGTTCGCTTATAATTGTTTGCTCGCGCGCCGCATGGCCGAACGCGACGTGCGGTTCATCCAGCTTTATCACCGCGGTTGGGACCAGCACAATAATTTGCCAAAACGCATCCGCGAGCAGTGCAAAGACACCGACCAACCGAGCGCCGCGCTCGTGCAGGATTTGAAGCAACGCGGCTTGCTCGAAGACACGCTGGTGATCTGGGGCGGCGAGTTCGGCCGCACCGTTTACAGCCAGGGCAAACTCGAAAAGGAAAATTATGGGCGCGACCACCACGGTCGTTGCTTTTCGATTTGGATGGCCGGCGGCGGCGTGAAGCCCGGCTTCAGCTACGGCCAGACCGATGATTATTGCTACAACGTCGTTGAAAACCCCGTGCACATTCACGACCTGAACGCGACCGTGCTGCACACCCTCGGCGTCGATCACGAGAAGCTCACGTACCGTTTTCAGGGCCGCGATTTTCGCGTCACCGACATTCACGGCGAGGTCGTCAAGGGCATTTTGGCCTGAACAAGAGCCGCGCAACCGTTCCGGTTTTTTACGGCCTGTTCTTTCTCTCCGGCGCGGCCGGGCTCGGTTACCAGATTATCTGGACACGGTCCTTTGCGGTCGGCCTCGGCCACGAAATGCCGGCGCTCCTCGCGGTCGTGGCCGCGTTCATGGCCGGCATGGCCGCGGGCGCGTGGTGGATTTCAAAGCGCGAACCGCGCCGTCCCGCAAACTGGTACGGGTGGCTCGAAATCGCGATCGGCCTTTGGGCGTGGGCCACAAGTGCGCTCATCCCAATCGCGAATCGCGCTGCGCTGAGCTGGATCGGCCTTGACCCTTCGCCGGCGCGTCACTGGCTTGTCGCATTCCTCGTTCCCTTCGTGGCCTTGCTTCCCGCGACAGCGGCGATGGGCGCAACGCTGCCCGTGATGGAGCGGTTCATCACGCCACTCTCGCGCGAGGGCCGCAGCGTAAGCGGGCTTTACGCCGCCAACACTCTGGGCGCAGTCACGGGCGTGCTCTGCAGCACTTTTTTGGTCCTGCCTCAACTTGGTTTGCGCCGCACCCTGCTCGTCGTCGCCGCTATCAACGTCCTCTGCGGGCTCATCGCTTTGTTGTTCGCAGAGAACGTTGCCCGAGCCACAGGCCCAACGCGTAAAGACGTATCGGTTCCCCGGCGACTTTGGGTCACTTTGTTTGTCACAGGTTTGCTCGGCATCGGCTACGAAGTCATCGGGGTGCGGGTGTTGTCGCGAGTGCTCGAAGACACCGTTTATACTTACGCGGTCATTCTCGCCATTTACCTGCTTGGGACGGCTCTCGGCGCTCTCATTTACAGGCGTTGCGGCACCCGTTTGTCTCTTGCCGACTTGCTCTGTGCGATATCGCTGGCGTGCGTGGCCAGCGCTTTCCTCGCGACCCAGGCAGACGACCTTTACGCAATGTTGCGCCCAAGCCTTCCGCCCTCGGGTTTGACTCGCATCCTCGCCGAAATGGCAGTAGCTGCCACCGTGTTTTTGCTGCCTACAATTGCGATGGGGGCTACTTTCGGATGTTTGGCGCAAGCCGCCGCAGGAACCCGGCTGGGTGTCTCCCGCGCGTTGGCGCTTAACACGCTCGGCGCAGCGCTCGCTCCGCCTTTCTTCTCGGTCGTTATCCTCCCTTTGATCGAAAGCAAATGGGCCTGGGCAGTCATTGCACTCGGTTACCTTTTCGCGGTTCCTCAAGTGCGCGGTTGGCGCTGGACGGTGGTCGCGATTGTCCCAGCCTTCTTCGTTCTTCTTCCGGCGCACTTCAATTACCTGGAGGCGCCGCCCGGCGGCGACATGACGGCTTATTTGGAAGGAACCATGGCCTCCGTTGCAGTGATTCGCGACGCCAGCGGGCATAGAACATTGCGCGTTGACAACCGGTTCCAAATGGGCGGCACCGGAGTCGCGGATGCGCAATATCGTCATGCGCACATTCCGTTGCTGCTCCATGCTTCACCGCGGAGCGCACTCTTTCTTGGCCTGGGCACTGGCATCACGCTTGGCGCCGCGTCGTGGCACCCCGGTGTGACTTCGGACGGAGTGGAGTTGTTGCGGGAGGTTGTCGAAGTGATGCCGCAGTTCAGTCCCTACAACGACGGGGTGAAAACCAACCAACGCGTGCGCGTGCATGTCGCCGACGCGCGGCGGTTCGTGCAGGTCGCAACTAATCGCTACGACGTGATCGTGGGCGACCTGTTTCACCCGGCGCGCGATGGCGCGGGATCGCTCTACACGATTGAGCACTTCACAAGCATTCGCGAACGGCTCGCGCCCGGAGGATTGTTTTGCCAATGGCTGCCGCTGCACCAACTCGACGTTGAAATGTTGCGCGTGATCACGCGCACGTTCCTCACGGTTTTTCCCGACACGCAGGCGTGGCTGTTGCGGTTCAACGTCGATGCGCCCGTGGTCGGATTGGTGGGCCGGAGAAAGTCGGTTGTGTATTCCACGAATTGGCTCGAAGCTCGCGCGAAGTCGCCGTTGCTCACGGAACGCTTGCAAAGACTCTCGCTTGGCGACTCGCTCCGGCTCTTTGGAAATCTGCTCGTCGGTCCCGCTGAGATCGACGGGTTCGCGCGCGGGGCGCGGGTCAACACCGACGACAACTCGGCCGTGATCTTCGGCGCGCCGGAATTCACCTATCGAAACGACGCGGCGCCGTACGCCACTTTGACGGCTTTGCTCGAATTGCAATTTACAAACACCGCCGGCGTGCTCGGCTTCGATTCGCCCGCGCTGAAGAAATTCATCGAGGCGCGAAACGTCTTCCTGCGCGGACTGATTGATGAAGCCGAGGGTCGCACCGACGCCGCGTTCGCGCGCTACGTGGAAAGCGCGCGCGTCAGCGAGGATTTTACCGCAGGTTACGCGCGTGTGATTACCGCGGCCACGGCCGATGCGAACGGGAACCCGGCGCGGAGCCGAAAACTGCTTGAGCAGTTGATCGAAGCGCAGCCGTCGCGCCCCGTCGCGAAGCAGTTATGGGAAAGACTGTTTCCCGGTCGTTAATACATTGCTCTCTTTGCCTTGTGCAATTTGCCGCCCGGTGGAGGAAGCCGCTCGACCGCGCGGTCGTAATCGACGATGTAGCGCCACCAATTGTTGTAAAAGCCATCGGTCACGCCCGCATTCTTTGGCAGGTGGTTCAGCCACCACCTCATGAAATTCAGGTGGTGCGGCTTGCCCCACGTGTCGCAATTGACCGGTTCCCTCTCGCCTGTGAGGTGCGGGTAGTCAAGCCAGTCGTCCGCGGCGGACAGGACGACGTTGGTCCGGCCGTAGTCGTAGTCGGATTTTGAGTTCGGCGCATAGTGAACATTGCCGACCTGCGCGTCGTCCGGAAACTGCTTCGCATGGCGCGTGAAGCGATTCCAGGCGTTGGTTTCGCCCGCGGCGCGTTCCCAAATGCCGCGCCCGACCGTGAGCGACAGGATGCCTTCGACGCGATGGCCGTAACTGTGCAGCGCATTGTCTTCGCCGACTTCGTAATTGAATCCCATGACCCAGATCGTCCGTGCGCAATCCGGAATGTCATAGCGACGATAAAACCATGGATTGTCCGTGGGATAGAAGACGCGATCGCCGGGAATCTTCATGGCGTACTCGTCGGTGCCGAAATATGGGGCACCCCAAATCCAGATTTCATTCAGTCCCTCGGCTTTGATTCGTTCAACGAGGCTGTTCTCCTTGAAGATGGCGGCGTAACTCACGCCGTCCGGTTTGTGCGCCTTCTTTTTGTCTTTCCACATTTCGCGGAAGCTCGCTTCGTCGTAGCGAAAGCCGTCGCGCTTGAGCGGGAAGGCGCTGATGTCGAGGAAATCCACCAATTCATAATGGGCAAAGCCGCCGCTGCACTCGCGCAAATAACGCAGCAGGTTGGTGGTCATCGACCGGGGGTCGTTCCACTTCATCGCGTTGCCGAGTCGTATGCCGTTGGACAGGATGGGATCGTAATTAAGGGCCAGGACGCGCACCGTAACCACATTGGTATCGCGTGGCGCTGCTTGCGCATGGTGATAAAGGAGTGACAACGCGATAAACCAGGTGGGTTTCACGAGGACCGTTTTAAAAGAAACAGTGCACCATGCAAACAACGTTCTGCGGACTGGAAGTCGGCGATACAGCAGATTGGAACCTGCGCTACGAGAGAGTGCGGCACGGGCTGTGCTGAACGACCGCGTGCGCGAAATGGAGACGAGCGACACCGGCTACCGCGTCCTGCTCGGCGATGCCGAAGGGCAGGACGCCGACTTGTTTGATCGAGCGTTGTCTGTTTGCCCCGCGTTCGCACTTGCGCACCGCGCGTCTACGGTCGCTGAACTGATTAATTATTTGGCAGGGACCGGAAACTTTGTTCGCAGAACGGATTTTTGCGGGCCGGATGTTGTGTTACTGGATTTGGATTTCTCCGGGCCGCGCAGTGGGTTTGAAGTGTTGAAATGGATTCAGTCGCAAGCGACGCGCTTGTTTCGCGTGGTCGTGTTCGCGAGCAGCGGCGGCGAAAAGCAATGCCAACGCGCTTACACGCTGGGCGCGGACGGCTTCGTGACGAAACCGCGCTCCGTACCCGAAATGATTACTGTGCTCACGCGGATCGAAGGCTGGCTCAGAAGTTCCGCGATGGAGGAAGCTGACGAGTTTTGCGCGGCGTGATTAAAGCGGCCCCGCGGAGCGGCGGCCCTATCTACTTCGTGCCTTCCAGCACTAACAGGTTCTGGATTCGCCCATCTGCGTACAAATAATTGACGGCTCTGGCGGGGCCGCGGGCTCTGTGGAACGCTTCTTTGTCGAACACCACCGGAATGTTATGCGGGTCGAACTGGATGCCGAAGACCTGGAGGTGGTCGGCGTCCTGGCCGTTGAGGAGAGAGTTCCAGGCGTAGCTGGAGCCAGTTTGCTCAAAAAGATCTTTGTCGTCGGAGCGGCAGCGCAAAATATTTCGCGAACCCAAATAATTGGTGAGGACGAGATCGATGGTGGCGGTGTTTGTCGAAGGGCCGTTGGTCGAAATCAACGCGTCGTACATCACCGGCAAGCGGTTGTCGTGGTCCTGGACGTAGAGTTGCAACGCGATGCCGACCTGGCGGAGGTTGCTCAGACAGGCCGTGGCGCGGGCGGACTCTTTGGCGCGACCGAGAGCGGGCAGGAGCAGGGCGGCCAGAACCCCAATAACGGCAATGATCACGAGCATTTCGACCAGCGTGAAGGCGAGGCTGGGGCGTTTCATCGCCGTCCGCGAAACAGGCGACCGCTTTCCATGGCGCGCTGCATTTCTTCGAGGAGCGGGGCCAGTTCGGCCTTGGTCTGCGCGGAACTGTCGCCGTAAATGGACTTGAGGCCGAGAGTCACGACGCGCTGCTGGAGTTCTTCACTGAGCTCGGGCGGCTGGTTGGTGCCGTCGCTGTCAAAGATCAATTGGGGTTCCTCTTTCTCCATCGTGGCGCGGGCGCGTTTCAGTTCGCGGATGGCATCGTCGACCGCCCGGCGGCGCTTGTCTTCCGGGAGTTGCTCGAAAGATTGAAGCATCTGTTTGAAGCCCGAAGGGAGCGTGGCATCGAGGAACGCGGCTTTCTCGGCTTCGGTCATGGCGGCAAACCATTTGTCCCAGGGTCCGGCGAGGCGCGCGCGGCGGCGTTCTTCGACGGAGAGCGCGTTGAGTTGTCGCGCGAGATTTCGCAACGCTTCGGCGCGAGCCTCGGCGCTGAGTTGGGACAAATCGACGGTGCGAAGGTAATGGGCAACTTTTTCCGCGGTGACCCGGCGATTTTGTGACCACGTGTAGCCGCCCCAGGCGAGCAGCCATGCGCAGATGAGCAGGGCGGCACCGATCCAAAGTGGACGATAACGCGTGGCGGTCACGGGACGAGGATACCTTTTAGGTTTAGAGTTGCGAGTTCAGAGTGCAGGTGAAGCGAGCAAGCAGGTAGGCAGGTGGGAAAGTGAGAAGGGGAAAGTGGGAGTTTGGGAAATGAAAAATGAAAAATTTAAAATGCAAAATCCTGGCACGCTCGGGGCGCCGCGACAGGATCGTTGTGGCCGCTTTGGTTCGGCTTCTGTGGTTACCTGCTTGCTGAATGCTGATTTTCTGTTGGCGCGGTACCGGCGGCCAGGCTCAGCAATGCGCCGTCCTCCTGTGGCCGGAACATCAGCTCGCCCGTGGCGCAAAAGAGGCGATGGATGGCTTCGGCCTGCACGGGCCGCTGCAAGTACGCCACCGCGCCGTAGGAAACCAGCCGTTCGCCCTGCGCCTCGTAGGTGTGATCGCCGATGAGGATTGTCGGAATCCAGCGCGCGGCGGCATGCCCCTTCAACTCGCGCACGACGCTGGCGGCAGCGTCGGGAGAAAGGCCGATGAAGATCACGGCGGGATGCGTCTCGTTGTTGAGCCGGTTCATCAACTCCTCGCGATACGCGGCGAAATGGAGCCGCACCTCACGGGCCATCTGTTTGAACGCCGCAGAAATAACGGAGAAGTCATCCGGCTCAGTTCCTAAATAATAAATCGTGTCAGCCATAACGGGAGTGGGTCCACCTCGTTTCGAACTATTAACTATTATCAGCGTACGGCACGCAAACGACCGGGTCAAATTTACGTTTTGAAAAAATTCGCGCGGAGATTTTCCTCGTTCGCAGCAATTTTTTCGCCGTTAGGGCCTGAAGGGACCGAAATCCTTCTTCCGTCGCCGTTATTAATTCGGTATCGTTATCGAAACACCTTAAGAAGCCTATGGCCCGATGTGCATACTGCAAAACTATGATTCTCTTTGGCGGCGTTCGCGATGGGAACGAGCGCTATTGCGACACGCGCTGCCACGAAAACGGGTTTGTCCTGAAATTTGCGGGCCAATTGCCGCAGGACCGCGTCCTCAATGAGGTTGCGCGCGTGCACCAGGGTCCCTGCCCGAAGTGCGGCGGACCCGGCCCAGTGGATGTGCATCGGGTGTATCGCGTCTGGTCCGCGGGCATTCTCACGAGATGGAGCCACTTCCCCGTCGTAGCGTGCCGGAGCTGCGCGCGCAAAAGCCAGGCCGGCGGATTGATCTTCTCTTTCTTCCTTGGCTGGTGGGGAATTCCGTGGGGCCTGTTTTTGACGCCGCTCCAAATCACTCGCAACATTGTCGGCATGTGCGGCGGCCCCGACTCGTCCCGGCCGTCGCCTGACCTTGAAAACTTCGTCCGCACCGCCATGGGAGTCCAGATGATCCAGCAACAACGGCACTCTCCACCAGGCGTCCCGCCAGTCGTCGTCCGTTAGATCGTGGGGACGTCAGGAATCTGCCCGACCAACGCCTATGGCATATGAAGTGGTTCCAGAACCCGGAGAGGCGGTCCAGGCGCAGATCCAGTTGGACCTGTCGAGGAAGGCTCAACCGTTTCACTTTGCGGTAAGCAACCGCGCCATCTATATCCCGCGCATCAAACTAATCGCGAAGACTGATCCATTTTATTTTCAACGTGTATCGCTGGATCAGGTTCGGGAAGTCATGGTCAGACGCTTACGGCCATACGCGCTTTGGCTGCTCGCCGCAGTGATGATTCCGGCGGGGCTTCTATCTACAATCTTGATGATGGAGCCGGTGTTGAAAGAGGTGCCGGGGACGCATCAGATTTCGGGCTGGCCCATAGCTGTTTTCGTGTGTGGTTTTCTGGTTCCTTTCGTCGCAAAGGGAAGGCTCGACTTGCGCATTGTGTTCAACGAGGGCGCCTATCGCTGGAAACCGCCGCTCGTCGTTGATCGAGGCTCGAAGGAAAGGATAAGGGCGACGCTGAGAACAATCGTCGATGCTTGTCAACGAGTTGGGCTTCCTGTGTCGAACGAGTCTATCGCTGCCCTGGAAAGCCATTCCCGTCCTCGTGAGTGAGCGGTAGCTTAGGTGAGTTGTTTTTCCAAAAGTCGGCGACTTCTTTCCACATGACGAACGTGGAAAGCAAAACGTTAAGTTTCGATGTGCTCGGATGAGCTACGGTTTGCGCAGGCGGTAGAACGCAGCTCGGCCGGAGCGCGCGTCTGTGACAACGAATCTGCCCGAGTGGGCGACGGGCTCTTTCGGAGGCGCAGTGTTTCCTGCGTCGCTATCGCGGTGGGGAGTCGGTCCATTTCTTTTGTGAACCTTCGATGCGCAGAGGGGCGGTGATTTCTTTGCCATCGCGCAGGACGATGTAGCTGTCACCGCCCGACACGCTATCCCAGCGGAGTGTAGCCAGGCCTTTGGCTTTGGCCGCAGGGGAAGCGGCGGTGCGACGGCCCTGAACGCCGACGGCAACGATAGCGTATTCGCGCGCGCCGGAGCCGTCATCGCGAAGAACGAGCGGCGCCCCGGGGACTGATGTGGGCGACTTGAGGATGTCGCCGCCCCAAAGGTGAAGGACCTCGCGGGGATCTGGCAAGCCACCGCCGCCGTAACCTCCACCGCCGATGGACATCTTGCCCTGGCCAAGCAGGGCATCGGTGAGAGGTTCGCTGTGACCGGGACGGAAGGTCTGGAAACGGATGCGGCCCGGATGTGTCCCTCCGTTCCATTGCTCGCGCGGGACTTCGGACATCTCGAGGCCTTCACCCTGGATGATGGCCATTTGCCGCCAGTTGCCATCAAGCCAAACGTTCCATGAAATATGCCCTGGGGCGGTGCGAAGCGCGCCACTGCGTTCGAGGGCGTGGAAGCGGTCGTCAAAGGGATCGTCGATTTCGCCTTTGATAAGGCGGCTGCGGACCCAGAGCCCGCCTGTGCCTTCGCCGACGGATTTGGCATAGATGCCGCGGGGAATCTGCTGCGCCTCAAAGCCTTTCTCCCACGGTTCGCCCGTGTCGGAAACGATGAGTTCTTTTCGGACGATGAGCCGGTCCACAGTCAGTTCTTTGGGCTGGTCGCCAACTTTGAGAACACCGACGGTGGTGGCGGCGGACAGCACGATGGTAAGAATGCGATCTTTCATGGCGTTGGTCTTAAAGGTTAAAGGCTTAAGGCTAAAGCCGTTTTTGAAGAGCAGGCGCTTGTGATCGCGCCGTGGACGAACCACACTCGCCGGAAATGAAACCGCAAGTATTGGCTTTGCTCACGGCGATCATGTGGGGTGTGGGAGGTTACTTCGAAAAGAAAGGGCTGCAGCTTGGCAATCTCTCGCCGCAGATCGGCATCACGATTCGCACCGGGATTGCGCTGATTATCCTGGGACTGGTGAGCGCGCCCCAGTGGAAAACGGTGACAGCGGCCGGCGGCAAGGCGCTTCTCTATATGATTATTGGCGGGGGCGTCGTCGCGGGATCAGCGGGCATGTTGTGCTTTTACGCAGCGATCAAAGGGGCGCCCCTTTCGCGTGTCATGCCGATTGCATTTACAGCGCCGCTGTTCGGGGCGCTGATGGGTGTTATGCTCGGCGCTGAACCAATTTCGCTGAGAATGGTCATTGGGATGTTGCTGACCGTGGGCGGAATCGTTGTGCTCACGACACGTTGACGGGTTCGTGATCTGGCACTGGAAAGTGGACTAATAGCTGCTTTCTCCCAGTGCTTGTGAATACCAAACTTTGGCTGTTTCGTGCCGCAACAATCACTGGATTGGGGATTGTTTTTGCGGGTTGCAAATCACCTGCGCCCACGGAAGTGGTCGTTGACCCAAATATCGCCATGGTGTCGATCGGCGGCCTTCGCCTGGGAATGACGCCGCTGGAGGTTATCGATGCGAGCGCCCGGCGGCTGTACAAGGAAGACGAGAGGAATGAAGTGCGCCTTGTTGACCTCGCGCAGAACGAGAAGGAGCGAGCGACCATCCGGCTGAACCGGGTCCGGAGCCTCTCCAGCTACGAGTCATTCGCATTTTATTCCAATGCAGTAACGCTCACGCTTCAGTTCGCGCGGAACCGGCTCATTGAGGTGGAGGAACGGCACACCGGCCTCGGTGAGGCGGATGTACGGACGATTATGAAGGAGATTTCACCGCAGTTTCCGTTTGTGCTCAGTCGGAGCGATACCGGGTCGAATGCACGCTGGGAATACCATGGCAAAAACCAGGAGGCTTTCGTGCGGATTGATTTCCGGATGGTGTCGAACGCAACTAGAAAGACGGTGCCAGCGTCCTCGTACACGATTGTTGCGGCCGACCCGGTCTGGGCGACCAAACCGACAGACCGGCTAAGTTCGAAAGCCAGGCCTGAGGGCTTACCGAGTGTGGACTAGTCCAGAATCAGGATGCGATAGAAACGGTTCGGCAAGTTGCCGAAGTCGTCGTTGATCGTGAGGGTTGGTCCGATGGCAGTGCGCTCGGGGCCGAGGGCCTGCCAGGGGCCCGCGTGCAAATCATTCTTGTATTCCACACGATAGGTTTTGCCAGGAATGGTTGCCCACGTGAGAGAGAGCGATCCGGCAACCTGGCGTGTGATGCCGGTCAGTTGCGGTGGGGAAGCAACGATGACTGTGAAGGAGCGAGTGGCGGAGGCAGGCGGCGTGCCGTTGTCGGTCACGCGGACGGTGATGAGGTTGGTGCTCGGGGTTTGTTGTTGGGTCGGTGTCCACGAGAACAGGCCACTTAACGCCGTGATTTGCGCTCCGGTGGGAGGGCCCTGGAGGCTGAACGACAAGGCGTGGCCCTCCGAATCGATGGCGGTGACGGTTAAGTTCAGCGATTGGCCCAGCGTGACAATGCGGTTTTGTATCGCGCCGATCTGCGGTGGCAGGTTTGCGCCACCAAGAGTGTTCGCAGCGCGCGGGGTGGGATTTGTCATGGTGTAGATGGCGCTCGCGCCGTCGGCGAAGCGGCCCTCGCTGATGTTGCTGACCTGATTGCTGAAACTCACGCTGTCAACGAGGGTCCCGTCGGGCGCGAACAAGGCGATCTGATCCTGTCCGGCTGAGAGGCGGAAGTTGACGTGGAGGTCCGGTGAGTTCGGATGGTTATCGGTGGAGTCTTCGTCCGCCCAAACGAGAAGGAAGTCGCCCGGCGCAATGACATAAGTTCCGTTGGTCGGGATCTGGAAGGCGCCATTCGGATTTGCCGTGCTGTCGGCGAGCGAATACCCGCCGAGATCGACCGGTTCGGCACCGGCGTTGTAAAGCTCGAACCAGTCGTCGAAGGACTGATCACTCGGGTCGCGCAGCGTGGCGGTGTTGCTGGCCATCCATTCGTTGATGAAGAGGCCGGCGGTGCGGGCGAAGTTGGTGCCGCCCGGAGTGACGCTCTGGAAAATGCGGCGCGCGAAGGGCTGGCCGTTGGGGAGGTCACCGTAGGAGAGGGCCGGCCCGAGGTTCGCGTAGGTAAGGTAGTCGGTGATCTGCGGCTGGCCATTGACGATGCGCGCCAGGGCGACCGAACCCGTCGCGCTGTTGAGGCGGAAGCTGGTGTGCCAGAGGTTGCCGAGAGACTCCGCGGGCTCGCCGTCGGCCCAGATGATTTTGAACTCGCCCGGGGCGATGGTTGCGCCGGGCGGGAACGACCATTGTGCGAGGTTGGTGTCGTAATTGTTGGCGAGGAAGTAGCCGGTGAGGTCGAGCGAGTTGGTGGAGGCGTTGTAGAGTTCAATCCAGGGATCGCGATCGCCGAAGTTGTCGGTGATGCCGGCGGTGTTTTGGGCCTGCAGTTCGTTCAGCCACAAGGGATCGTACGCGGGCAGCGGCGCAACGGTGGTGTTTGGCGTTCCGGGCGTGCCCTGAATGAGCCTCACGTTGGCGATGGGGCGGAAGGTTGAGTTGGAGGAGAGCGAGACCGTGAGCGTCGCGTTGTTGGTGATGGGCAAATACCAAAAACTCAGGGTGTATTGGCCGGCGTTAGAAATGACGAGATCGTTCTGCGCGAGGTAAGCCAAGGGACCCGCGACCTGGTGTACGAGTTTGAGGGCGCTGGTGCCGGAATGCTTTGCTTCGGTGGTGATGACAGTGTTAGAGAGGCTCGGGTGAGAGAAGGACCACGGGCCGGCGTCGTTCGTGAGGAACGGACCTTCGAAGCCGCCGTTGCGGATGAGTCTGTGACCGCCGGGATCGACCAACCCAGGAAAAAGCGACAGATCGTCGATATAAATTTGGCCGGTGACGTTGAGGAAAAGGCGAAACTCGTTCGTGCTCGCGTTCAGATTGCCGCTGTAACTGAAAAACTTCCAACCGCTACCGTCGGACCAGTTGCTGACGCGGGCGTTGTCCTGCGCGGCGTCGATGAGCTGCAATGATTTCCCGCTTGCGTCCGGCCATGGGGCGCGAGGTTCGTAGCGAACGCGGTCGATGACGATATCTTCAATAGGTCCGGATTTGATTAAAGAAAGCGTTTCGCCGTCAGGGTCGAGGGCGCCTTGAAACTCGGCAAAGATCGCATTTGAGGCGCCGTAAGCCTGCGCGAAGGCGGCGCGGTTTTGCGCGAGGATGAGGATTTGGCGGTTGGTAATGATCGTCCCGAGCGGGAAGGTGAAATCGAGGCCGTTGACTCTCCAACCGGACAAATCGAAGGCGAAACTCGGAGAGGAATTCAGAATTTCGACGAACTGCGCGCCGCTGGTGGCGGGGTTGTACATGATCTCGTTGATCACGAGATGGTCCTCAGGGCGAGGGATGAGGAGGCCGCTGTAGCTGACGGTCAGGAGGTTGCTCGTGCCGCTGACGGGAACGCCGCGCATGTCGTAGCCGGCGACGACGAGATTGTTCGTGGCCTGTTCCAGCGGGACGCGCACGGTCCAGTTGGAGACGGTCGTCCACGTGATTGGCCAGGCGATCCCGTTGACGCGAATGGTGTGGAGTCCGATCGGCGCAATGCCGCTGATGGCGATGAGGTTGGTCCCTGAAGTGAACTGAGTCGGAGTGGTGACGATAAAACTGGGAGCATCGACTCTCACCAGTTCGGACAAAATGTAGCTGCGCCGCTGTTTGATCCAGGTCTTGATGAGATCCGGCGCGGTGACCTGGACGCCGCTATCCTGGAATGCCTGAGAGCGCGCGTTCATTAGCGGGTCCGCATTCGCATTCACAAAGATGCCGTCGGCAATTTCCCGGAGGGCGCGCAGGTAGGCGCGCCGATAAACCGGAGTGTTGTAGAGCGTGTTCATGGGCGCGTCGGCGGTGTCGATTTCAAAGAGTGTGTCGTTGGTTGCTACCGGAACGCCTCGCGTGCCTCCGCCAAAGATGATATTGATGTCCCAGATGAGGAGCGACCAGCGGTCGCGCTGCGGTTTGTAAGCGAACATGTTCTGTTCGTTGCGATAGCCGAAGCTGTCCCAGTTGCCGACGGCGTGTTCGAGGGCGAAGGTGCGCATCCAATTCTCGACATCGGCGAGCGCGTCCATGCGTTGGACGAAGGCTGAGCCCGCGGGGGTGTTCGCGGCGTCGACGAGCAGAAAGAGATTCGTGAAATCATTTCCGGTGCCGTGAACGGCGCGCGGCTGCCAGTTCCAGCGATAGCGGGCGCGCTTCTTCGCTCCGCCGGTGGTGGTGTAATTGTTGAGATAACCTTCCGAAATGCCGGCGTAGGGCAGGGCCTGGGGCGAGTTGACGCTGCCGAATTCGTACCACACGGAAATTTTGTGGAGATCGCCTTCGGAGTCGTCGGGGAAAACGGAGGCGATCACTTCGCCGTTGGGCACCTGGGTGTCTTCCATGAGCGAGCCGCGGCGGGCCCCGTTGATATACATCGTGACGTAGCGTTTGTAATTCGCGGGCAGGCCAAGCTGCTGGGCCATCCAATAGGCGGTCGCCTCGCGGAGCAGGGTGTTATCGTCGTGGTGATTGTTACCCGGGCCGTGGACTTTGTTGAAATTATCGGTGCCGAGGAGCAGTTCGTCTTTGGGCATGTCGAAGGTGTAGTTGTTGGGCGTGCCGACGGGCGAATAATCCGGCGCGGCCTGGTCCTGATGCGCGGCGCTGCCGGAATAGCGCGAGCCGGATTGGTAAATGACGCGGTGATTACCGTAAACGAAGGTGCCCGGAATGCGCTCGTTGCTGAGCACTTCGCGTTGTGACCAGTTGGTGATCGATTGCCGCGTGATCCAGAAGCGATAGGTGCCGAAACTTCCCGCGGGAGTGGGGCTGCCGAAGTGGACGAGGCACTCGCGGACGGGAGCGTTGTCATCGCGAAGGGATGGATAATGCGATG
>Ga0075428_100001960_pt1 | contig 22141 bp, 18 predicted proteins | sample RhiMetdeltSRZDD2_FD_75291 | JGI IMG/M metagenome (GOLD analysis project Ga0075428, IMG submission 75291) | Populus rhizosphere microbial communities from Tennessee, USA - Rhizosphere MetaG P. deltoides SRZDD2 | ecosystem: Host-associated > Plants > Roots > Rhizosphere > Soil | place: USA... | reverse complement strand
GGCTCCGGAGATCCCCGCGGCTGCGCAGCTGCGCGAAGTGCGCGTGCAGCTGCCGCTCTCGGTGCTGTCGCGCGACAACAAGCTGATCGCGCAGTTCGGCGAGCAACGGCGGATACCGCTCGCCTACGACCAGATCCCGAAGGTGATCGTCGACGCGTTCCTCGCGGCGGAGGACGCGCGCTTCTACGTCCATCCGGGTGTCGACTGGCAGGGTCTTGTGCGCGCACTCCTCTCCAACGTCGCCGCCGGCGGCGTGCGCGAGGGCGGCGGCACGATCACGATGCAGCTCGCCCGCAATACGGTGCTCTCCTCGGAGCGCACGCTGCGGCGCAAGCTCAAGGAAGTCTTTCTGGCATTGCAACTCGAGCGCGAGTTCGACAAGAAGGAAATCCTGACGCTCTATCTCAACCGGATCTTCCTCGGTCAGCGGGCTTACGGCGTCGGCGCGGCGGCGGAAGTCTATTTCGCCAAGAGCGCCGGCGAGCTCGATCTCGCAGAGGCGGCGCTGATCGCGGGGCTTCCGCGCTCGCCGTCACGCGACAACCCGGTGGCAAGCGTCGAGCGCGCGCGTGGCCGCCGCGCGTACGTGCTGCGCCGCATGCTCGAGACCGGCCGGATCGACGCTGCGGCCCGCGATGCGGCATTGGTGGCGCCGATCGACGGCCGGCTCTACGGTCCCGATATCGAGCTCGACGCGCCGTGGATCGCCGAGATGGCGCGCGCCGAGATGGTCGAGCGCTTCGGCGCTGCGGCGCTGATCGACGGCTATCGCGTCTACACCACGGTCGACAGCCGCCTGCAGGACCTGGCCGACGCGTCGGCGAGGCAGGCGATCCTCGAGTACGAGCGACGTCACGGCTATCGCGGTCCGCTGACGCACATCGAGTCGAGCGCGCTCGCCGACGACGAGCAGGTGCGCGCGGCGTTCCGGGAGCACGGCGATCTCGGCAACCTCGCGGTGGCGGTGGTCGAGTCGGTGGTCGACAAGACCGCGGTCGTCCGCCTGCGCGGCGATCGCCGCGCCGAGCTGCGCTGGGAGGATCTGTCGTGGGCGCGGCGTGCGCTTCCGCAGGACAAGCTCGGACCGGCGCCGACCTCGGCAGCGGAGGTCCTCGCCCCCGGACAGTTCATCTATCTCGAGCCGCTGCCCGAGGGACACTGGCGGCTCGCGCAGCAGCCGGCCGTCGCTGGCGCTCTGGTCGCGATCGATCCGACCGACGGCGCGATCGTCGCGGTGACGGGCGGCTTCGCCTTCTTCGACAGCAGGTACAACCGCGCGCTGCAGGCGCGTCGCCAGCCGGGATCGGCGTTCAAGCCGTTCCTCTACTCGGCTGCGCTCGAGCGTGGCTTCACGCCCGCGACGCTCATCAACGACGCACCGATCGTCATCGAGGGTGGCACGCCCGAAGAGGAGTGGCGGCCGCAGAACATCACCAAGCGCTTCTACGGGCCGACCCCGATGCGCGAGGGGCTGGTGCGTTCGCGCAACCTCGTCTCGATCCGGTTGCTGCGCGGCACCGGACTCGGGCACGCGATCAAGCACATCGGCCAGTTCGGGTTCGGCGCCGCGGCCCTCCCTCCGAACCTGACGCTTGCGCTCGGGACCGGGCAGGTCACGCCGCTCGCGATGGCGCGCGGCTACGCGGTCTTCGCCAACGGCGGCTATCTCGTCACACCTTATGCCATCGAGCGTGTGACCGACACGGCCGGCACCACGGTGTTCCAGGCGACGCCGAAGGTCGCGTGTCCGGGCTGTGTCCAGGCCACGGGCCTGGGTCCGGTGGCGACCGGTCCCGTGCCTCCGGACCGCGTGGCACGCGTCGCTATCACGCCAGCGAACGCGTTCGTCATGACCGACATGATGGTCGACGTGATACAGCGCGGTACCGCGCAGCTCGCACGATCGATCGGTCGGCTGGACCTGGCCGGCAAGACCGGGACGACGAACGACCGACGCGACGCCTGGTTCGTGGGCTACAACGCGGACCTCACCGTCGCTACCTGGATCGGCTTCGACCAGGAGCGCTCCCTCGGCGAGCACGAGGAAGGCGCGCGCACGGCGTTGCCGATGTGGGTTCACTTCATGACCGAGGCGCTGCGCGGCAAGCCCGAGCATCGCCAGCCGGAACCGCCGGGCGTGGTGCGCATGTGGGTGTCGCGCGATTCGGGGGCGCCGGCCTCGGCAGGCGAATTCGGCGCGGTGTTCGAGGCATTTCTCGCCGGTCACTCACCACTGCCGGGCGCGAGTGACGCTGGCCTCATGGAAGGCACGGACGCCGAAAGCATGGAGCCCGCCTCGAGCGACGAATCGATTTTCTGAGCGCGCGTTGCGCGCACGTGCGTTCTCCCGCTAGTGTTAGCGCGTCCGCGCAAGCCGGGGCATTGCCGATGAGTCGACGTCCGAATCCCAGGGCGGACCTGCTGCGCCAGGCCGTGGCCGACGAAGCAGCCAGGATCATGAACGAGCAGGGTGTCGACGACTTCCTGCTGGCCAAGCGCAAGGCCGCCGAGCGCCTCGGGGTCACGGACGCCTCGATCCTGCCGCGCAACACCGAGATCGAAGCCGCGATGATGGCCCACCACCGGCTGTTCTCGCACGACCGGCATGCCGCCGACCTGACCGATCTGCGCCGCGCCGCGCTCGCGGCAATGCGCCTCATGGCCGACTTTCACCCGCGTCTCGTCGGCCCGGTACTGAACGGCAGTGCCTCTGCGCATTCCGAGATCAACCTGCACCTCTTCTCCGAGACGCCCGAGGCGGTGTCGCTGCGGCTTGATGAGCGCGGGGTTCCCCACGAGGTGCTCGAGCGGCGCGTGCGCTTCGAGCGTGACCGGGCGGTGAGCTATCCGGCGCTGCGGTTCGTGGCGGGCCACCAGACCGTGGACGCGGTCGTCTTCCCGCTGGACGGCATCCGCCAGTCCCCGTGCAGCCCGGTCGACGGCAAGCCGATGCGGCGCGCAAATGCGGCCGAGGTAGAGAACCTGCTCGATTGAGGGCGCCGCCCGGGAGCTGCGAGATGACGACCCCGCTCGAGGAGATCGAGGCCATCAAGCAGCTCAAGTACCGGTATTTCCGGCTGGTCGACACCGCCAACTGGGGCGAACTCGCGCACTGTTTCGTCGACTCAGCGACCGTGTGCTACGTCGGCGGCACGTACCGCGTCGAGCGCAGCGGCCGCAGCGCAATACTCGAGTACCTCGCGGGCGCCATCCACGCGCAGTGCATCTCGGTGCACCAGGGAGGACATCCCGAGATCCGGCTGCTCTCGCCCACGAGCGCCACGGGCACCTGGTACCAGAATGACTGGTTCCTCGATCTGCGCAGCAACATCAGGCTCTCCGGCGCGTGCCTGTACGACGACCGCTACGTGAAGGAAGGCGGCGACTGGAAGATCGAGCACACGGGCTACGAGCGGTTGTACGAGATCGTCGAGAAGCTTCCCGGTCCGCCGACGGTCACCGCACACTACCTCGGCAGCCACGCCAGGCCGCCGGGCACCTGAGGCGAGCTCAACCGCGCTTGTCGACTTCGACGTAGTCGCGCTGCTTCGGCCCCGTGTAGAGCTGTCGCGGGCGGCCGATCTTCATCTGCGGGTCGCCGATCATCTCCTGCCAGTGCGCGACCCAGCCCGCCGTGCGGGCAATCGCGAACATCACCGTGAACATCGACCGCGGGATGCCGAGCGCGCTGTAGATGATGCCGGAATAGAAATCGACGTTCGGGTAGAGCTTGCGGCCGATGAAGTAGTCGTCCTTGAGCGCGATCTCCTCGAGCCGCAGTGCCAGCTCGAAGAGCGGATTGTCCTGCCGCCCGAGACGCGCGAGCACCTTGTGGCACATCTCGCGGATGATCTTCGCCCGCGGGTCGAAATTCTTGTAGACACGGTGCCCGAAGCCCATCAGCCGCGTGTTGTCCTGCTTGTCCTTCACGCGGTCGAGGAACTTCTGGATGTTGTTGACCGTGCCGATCTCCTCGAGCATCGCGAGCACGGCCTCGTTGGCGCCGCCGTGCGCCGGGCCCCACAGCGCCGACACGCCCGCCGAGATGGCGGCATACGGATTTGCACCGGTCGAACCGGCGAGCCGCACCGTCGAGGTACTCGCGTTCTGCTCGTGATCGGCGTGCAGCACGAACAGCAGGTCGATCGCCTGCCCGGCGATCGGATCGACGACGTATTCCTCCGCCGGCACCGCGAAGAACATGTGCAGCATGTTCGCGCAGTAGTCGAGGTCGTTGCGCGGATAGACGAACGGCTGGCCGAGCATGTGCTTGTACGCGGCCGCCGAAATGGTCGGGATCTTGGCGAGGATGCGGTGCGTGAAGATCTCGCGGTGGCGCGGGTTATTGATGTCCATGGAGTCGTGATAGAACGCGGCCATGGACGCCACGACCGCCGACACCATCGCCATGGGGTGCGCGTCGTAGTGAAAGCCGTTGAAGAAACGCAGCAGCGTCTCGTTCAGCATCGTGTGGTAGCGGATAGAGCGGTCGAACTGCTCGAGGAGCGTGGCCGAGGGCAGCTCGCCGTGGCTCAGCAGGTAGGCGACCTCGAGAAAGCTCGACTTGGCCGCGAGCTGCTCGATTGGATAGCCGCGGTGCAGCAGCACGCCGGCGTCGCCGTCGATGTAGGTGATGCGGCTCTCGCAGGCCGCCGTGGCCATGAACCCGGGATCGAAGGTGAAGACGCCGTGGTCGCGGTGCAGATTCGCAATGCTCACGCAGGCCGGGCCCATCGTCCCTCGCCGTGCTTCCAGCACGGACTTCTTACCCGTCGCGACGTCGACCAGTTCGTACTTGCTCTCGCTCATCCTGCCCCACCCGATTGCGGCCGCCCGACGCGCCAGAAACCGCGGCGGGCCGGGCAGGTTTGCACGAGCTAAGGGTGGGAGGCAAGCGCCGCGGGCGCGCTCGGCCTTACTGGACGATCTTGATCGCCTGGCCCGCGGTCGGTTCCTTGTCGGGGTAGAGATCGTTCAGCAGCCGCAGCTGCTGGACCGCGTATTTCTCGATAGGGGACGTCTTTGCGAGGCCTTCGATGGTGGTCTGCGGGGTCGCCCGCACCACCCGGATGCGGTCCGGGTCAGCCAGCTCGAACTCGCGCGGGCGCAGCCGGCGGAAGGTCTTGATGCTGCTCAGGAGCACGGCGTCCTGGGACGCGAGGGCCGACGTGATCCGCGAGGCGCCGAAGAATACGAAGGCCTGGTTGTTCATGTATATGACCGCATAGCGCGCCGGACCCTTGTTACCCCAGGGCAGCGACACGTTCTGCGCGATCGCGGTGTAACCGGGAAGGTTGTTGACCTCGAGCGGCTCGCCACGCTCGGTACGTGTTCCCTGGAGATTCTTCGCCAGGAACTGCTCGGGGGTCACGCCCGGCGGATAGGGCATCGCGAAGAGCTGCAGGGTTACATCCTTCTGCGGCGTCGCACCCACGAGCTTCGTGGGCTGGTTCTGAACGTGCCAGCCGGTCGGGAAGGCGACTGTGAAGCCCATGTCCGGATGGTAGAAGCGCGTGCCGCGGGTGACGCCCTGAGCCTCGCTCGGCCCCACCGGCAACCCGGTGATCCGGCTAAGGTAGAGGTCGCGGTTGTCGGGTCGCTGCTCATGTGCCGCGACCTTGCCGGCCGAGGCCACCACCTCCTTGAGCCGCGTGTCGCTGTCGGGGTGGCTCGCGAAGACGCCGTGATACACGCGCGGCTCGCGATTCTCCTCCCGGGCGCGCTGTATCTCGAACATCTCCTGGTTCTTGAGCAGCCGCACCACGTCGATCATGGCCTCGGGGTCGTAGCCCAGATTGTTGAGGTACCTGGCGCCGAGTTGATCGGCCTCGAGCTCCATGTCGCGGCCATAGCCGGCAAGCAGTGCAGAGCTGCCGAGGCTCGCGATGTTGGCCAGGCTGCCGCTGCCGGTCAGCACGGCAAGCAGGGTCGCGCCCACACCCGCGGCAGTGGAACCGGCCTGCTGACGCACCGCGTGCCGCGCGGTGACGTGGCCGATCTCGTGGCCGAGCACCGCCGCGAGCTCCGCCTCGCTGTTGAGATAGGTCATGATGCCGCGCGTGATGTAGATGTAGCCGCCCGGCAGCGCGAATGCATTCGTCTCCTGGCTGTCGAGGACCGTAAATGTCCAGGTGAGATCAGGGCGTTCTCCCTTGGCCGCAATGCGCTGTCCGACCTCGTTGACATAACCCTGCAGGCGCTCGTCGCTGTACCGGCCGTACTGCTGGAGGATCTTCGGGTGCATCTGGCGCCCGATGTCGATCTCCTTTTTCTCGGACATGGTTACGACATCGGCGCCGCCAGTCGCAGGATTGCTGGCGCACCCGGCTGCAACGACCGCGCCAGCGATTGCCGCGGCAAGTCCTATCCGCCGTCCAACTCGGGTGAGCATTGCGTACCTCTCGGGCATGAGCCACCCAAGTCTAGAGGCCAGCCGCCGGGGGGCAAAGTTCCCGCCTGAGTCATCCTCCGGCATAAAGACAACGGGGCGCCGCAGCGCCCCGTTTACATCCACAACGTCAATAGAGCGTCAGCCGCGCGCGTACTTCTTCCGGAAGCGGTCCACGCGCCCGCCGGTATCGACGATCTTCTGCTTGCCGGTATAGAACGGATGGCAGTTCGAGCAGACCTCGATCTGCAGGTCCTGGCCCAGCGTCGAGCGGGTCTGGAAAGTGTTGCCGCAGCTGCAGGTAACAGTGATCTGCTTGTAATCGGGATGGATGCCGCTCTTCATGGCCGAACCTGCGAAAGCCGATCGGAAAAAGGGCCGCGAAGTATAGGGGCGACGTCAGGCTCAAACAAGGGTGAAGCGGAAGCGCGGTCGGGGGACGCGACTGCAACGGCAGTTGGGATCCGCTTTATCCACAAAACCTGTGGATAAATGTGTGGATGGGGGCGTTTCGGGGCCGCTCGCACTGCTTTCACATAAGCCTAATTTCAATTTGGTGAAAAAATGACCACAAACATTTCACATTGTGGATCAACCAGTTACGTGCTGCGTCTGAGATGTCACTTGGATTACGGCCTGTAAGGTGGCGTATTTCGGGTGACCCGGACCGGGTGTGCATAACTGTCTTGGCCCCATAGCCGATTTAGGAGCTCGCTGCAATAGCCTCCTGGGCAGGCGCAGCCAGTCCGGAGGGAGTTTCGGGCGCTGGGCCGGGACCAATCGCTGGCGGGGCAAGAAAGAGCGCCTGCAGATCGTTCAGAAACCGGCGGCCGAGCGGCGTGGGCATCAATAGCTCGCCCGCCCGGTCGAGCAGGCCGCGTTCGAAGGCCACGCGGCAACCCGCCTCGAGTGCGGACCGCGGCAGGCCGGTTCGGCTCTCGAATGTCCGGACGTCGAACCCCTCGACCAGTCGCAGCGCGTTGAGGCAGAACTCGAAGGGAAGCTCGCGCGCGTCGACGTCGTGCTCTTCCGCGACACGCGCCGCCGGCGACGGAGCGGCCATGTAGCGCGCAGGCGAGCGGTGACGCGCGGTGCGCGTGATGCGCCCGTCGTGCGTCCGTTTGCCGTGCGCGCCGGCGCCGATCCCGATGTAGTCGCCGAACTGCCAGTAATTTCGGTTGTGGCGACACTGCGCGCCTGGCCAGGCAAAGGCCGACACCTCGTACTGCGCGTACCCGGCGCCCGCCAGTCGTGCCTGACAGGCCTCCTGCATCTCGAAGCTCGTATCGTCGTCGGGCAGCGGCGGCGGGCGGCTCGCGAACACCGTTCCCGGCTCGAGCGTGAGCTGGTAGTGAGACAGGTGCGCGGGTCCGAGGCCGATCGCGGCGTCGAGATCGGCCAGGGCCCCGGCCACGTTCTGCGCCGGCAGCGCGTACATCAGGTCGAGATTGAAGTTGTCGATCCCGGCAGCATGCAGCTCATCCACCGCCGCTCGGGTCTCCTCCGCCGCATGGATGCGGCCGAGCGCCGCGAGCTGCCGGGCATCGAAACTCTGCGCGCCCAACGACACGCGGGTGATCCCCGCGGCCCGATATGCGGCGAAGGCGCGATGCTCGACGGTGCCCGGGTTGGCCTCGAGCGTGACCTCGAGGTCGTGCACCACCGGCAGCAGTGCGCTCGCCCGCTCGAGCAGCCGCTCGATCGCAGACGGCGAGAAGAGACTCGGCGTACCGCCGCCGAAGAACACCGAGATCAGCCGCCGGTCCTCGCAGCCGGCGACCGCGTACTCGAGGTCCTCGAGCAGCGCCCGCAGATAAGCGCCCTCGGGAATACCGCCGTCCGGTACGCGGTGCGAGTTGAAGTCGCAGTACGGGCACTTGCGCACGCACCACGGCAGGTGGACATAGAGCGCCAGCGGCGGGCTCACTCGCCTCCCTCCCGCTGCAGCGCGAGCAGCAGCAGGCGCAGCGCCTGGCCGCGGTGACTGATGCGGTTCTTCTCGGCGGGGTCGAGCTGCGCTGCCGAGCGCCCGGTGCCTGAGACTTCGAACAGGGGGTCGTAGCCGAACCCGTGCACGCCGGCCGGCGCGCGCAGGATCCTCCCCTCCCACGAGGCCTGCGCGATCAGCGGCGCGGCGTCGAGCGGCCAGCGGAGGTACACCATCGCGCAGCGATAGCGCGCGGCGCGCGCGGCCTGCGGCACCGCCTCGAGCTCCGCCATGAGCTTCAGGTTGTTGTCTGCGTCGGTCGCCGCGGGGCCCGCGTATCGGGCGGAGTGAATGCCGGGCGCGCCCTCGAGCGCGTCGACCTCGAGACCCGAATCGTCCGCGATCGCGGGCAACCCGGAGACGCCTGCGGCGAAGCGCGCCTTGATCAGTGCGTTCTCGACGAAGGTCATGCCGGTCTCCGCGGCGTTCCTGTCCGTGAACTCAGACTGCGGGTGCACGTCGACGTTCCACGCCGCGAGGGTTTCCGCGAGCTCGCGCAGCTTCCCTGCGTTTGCGGTCGCGAGCACCAGGCGCTCGGGCAATCCCCGGCGCAGCGATCTCACGGCCGCGCCACGCCGGCTTCCAGCGCAGCGAGCTGCGCCGCGAACAGGTGTCCGCAGGCGCCGACGGCGAGATCGAGCAGCGCATCGAGCTCGTGACGGCGGAAGGCATGACCCTCCGCGGTGCCCTGCACCTCGACGAAGCCGCCACCGTTTCTCATGACGACGTTCATGTCCGTCTCCGCGGTCGAGTCCTCGGAATAATCGAGATCGACCATCGGCACGCCGCGCACGATGCCCACCGATACCGCGGCCACCTGTCCGTGCAGCGGGCTCGTCGCGAGTACGCGGCGGGCGAGCAGCGTACTCACCGCGTCGGCCAGCGCAACGTATGCACCCGTGATCGAGGCGGTGCGTGTGCCGCCGTCGGCCTGCAGCACGTCGCAATCGAGCGTCACGGTGCGCTCGCCGAGAGCGCGCAGATCGACGACGGCGCGGAGCGAGCGTCCGATCAGACGCTGGATCTCGAGCGTGCGGCCACCCTGTTTTCCGCGCGCCGCCTCGCGCGGCGAGCGCGAGTGCGTGGAACGCGGCAGCATCCCGTACTCCGCCGTGACCCAGCCTTCGCCTCGCCCGCGGAGGAACGACGGCACCCCGTCATCGACGCTCGCGGTGGCGAGCACGCGCGTGTCGCCGAACTCGATCAGCACCGAGCCCTCGGCGTGCCGGGTGTAGCTACGCGTGATGCGGACCGGGCGCAGCTCGTCGGGCGCACGGCCGCCGGATCTCGTCGCCGTCATGGTGGGTCACCCCCCCGACCAGCGCACGGCCGCAGCGGTCGTGTTGTCGGCCAGCGGCGCAGTCGCCTGCACCGCGCGTTCGCCGAGATCGGTGAGCGACTCCTGCAGCCCGCGCGGGCGCCCCTGGGGCGGTAGCCCGATGGTCGCGATCTGCGTGTCGGCGAGCCCGGTCCAGAAGCCGTCGGAGCACAGGAGCACGACGTCGCCGGGCTTGAGTACGCGACGACCGGAGAGGCTCATCTCGGGCAGCACGGGGTCGCCGCCGATGCAGCATTCGACGTAGTTTCGCATCGGGTGCGCCGCCGCCTGCGTCTCGGTGATCCGTCCGGCGCGCAGCAGCAGCTCGACATGACTGTGATCGCGCGTGCGATCGAAGACGGACCCGCCGCGGATGAGATACACGCGACTGTCGCCGATGTGCGCCCAGTAGGCGCTCGATCCCTGGATCAGGCACAGGGCGCAGGTGGCCCGCGGCCGGATGTCCGGCGGCAGACCCTGGCCCAGCGCGACGACGGCTTCGTGCGCTCGCCCCATGGTGAGATGGAGGAAACCCTCCGGGTCGAAGAGTGGCTTGGATGACTCCCAGAACTCGCCCACCATCGTGCGCAGCGCGACCTCCGCTGCCTGCGCGCCATCGGCGTGCCCGCCCATCCCGTCCACCACGACGAGAAGCAGCGCGCCATCGCCACCGGCGATGGCGACACGATCCTGGTTCTCTTCACGATTGCCGACGAGGCTTAGATCCGCGTGCTCTATCTGCACCGAACGCTCCGGCACGCTGCTTCTCATGTAGACTCCCCGGCTGGTTTATAGCACCCCGCCCGCCGTCACCGTAAGAGCCCGGCGTGCGACAAACAGCCCGAAATCACTGCGTTCCAGCGACGGACCACCGCCAATGATCCGAAGCATGACCGGCTTCGCACGACGCGAGCGCCAAGGCCCGTGGGGCCTCCTGAGCTGCGAGCTGCGATCGGTCAACCACCGCTACCTCGAGCTGTCGCTCCGGCTCCCGGATGACCTCCGTTGCCTGGAGGGCGACGCGCGCACGTTGCTCGCGACGAACCTCCGGCGCGGCAAGGTCGAGGCGGGTGTCTATCTGCGGAGCGCGACCGCGGATGCGGCTGCACTCGAGCTCAACCGGTCACTGGTGATCGAGCTCCGGCAGCGCGCGGCGGAGGTGGCGGAGCTGCTGGGTGGCGCTCCGGCCGCGATCAGCGCATTCGACGTGCTGCGCTGGCCCGGCGTCGTTCGCGAGACGGATCGCGACCTCGCACCCGTGGCGACCGAGGCGATGGCGCTGCTCGCGGACACGGTCGCGGAGCTCAACGAATCGCGCGCCCGCGAGGGCGCCCGGCTGCGCGACACGCTGCGGCAGCGCTGCGAATCGTTGCGCGCGCGCGTGGTGACCGTTCGCGCGCGGCTGCCCGAAGTGCGCGGGCGCATCCAGTCGCGAACCGCCGAGCGCGCGGCGCAGCTCGGCGTATCGGTCGACTCCGACCGGCTGGAGCAGGAGATCGCGCTGCTTGCCTGCAAGATGGACGTCGAGGAAGAACTCGACCGCCTCGGCAGTCACGTCACCGAGATTCTGCAGGTATTTGACTCGAAGGAGCCTGCCGGGCGGCGGCTCGACTTCCTGATGCAGGAGCTCAATCGAGAGGCGAATACGCTCTCGTCGAAGTCGCAGGACGTCGAGACCACGCGTGCGGCGGTCGACATCAAGGTGCTCATCGAGCAGATGCGCGAACAGGTGCAGAACATTGAGTAAACCCGCTGCCCGCGCACGCGGGCGCCTGTTCGTGATCTCCGCGCCGTCCGGGGCCGGCAAGACTTCGCTTGTGCGCGCCCTGATGTCGCGCGAGCCGGGGCTGCGCTTCTCGATCTCCTGCACGACGCGCAGGCGACGCGAGAACGAAGTCGATGGGCAGGACTATTTCTTCGTCCCCTCGGTCGACGAGTTCAAGCGCATGGCGGCGGCCGGGGACTTTCTCGAGCACGCGCAGGTCTTCGATAACCACTACGCGACGCCTCGCCGACCGGTCGAGGAGGCGCTCGCCGCGGGCCAGGACCTGATTCTCGAGATCGACTGGCAGGGTGCCGCGCAGGTCAGGGCCGCGATGCCGGAATGCGTCTCGATCTTCGTCCTGCCCCCGTCGCGCGCCGAACTCGAGCTGCGGCTGCGCGCGCGCGGAACGGACACCGAGCAGGTGATCCAGCGACGTCTGGCCGACGCCGCCGCCGACATGACCCACTGGCGCGAATTCGACTACGTGGTCATCAACGACGATTTCGAGCGCGCCACCGCGGCGCTCGCGGATGTAGTGCGCGGTCGCGGTGAGAAGGCCAGGAGCAGCCGGCCTGGCCTCGCGGGCTTCGTCTCCGCGCTGACCGGCGAGCCGTCCCAGGGATAAAACCTGCGGTTTTCCCGGCCTCCGGCGCGCCGTGCGGGGCGAAACCCCTGACCCCGTGCTATGCTCAATCTCCTTTTTCTACGCTTAGATAGACCTGCCAATGGCCCGTATTACCGTCGAGGATTGCCTGCAGAACGTTCCCAACCTGTTCCAGCTCGTGCTGGTTGCCGCGCGGCGTGCCCGAAAACTCGCCAACGGCGCCGAGCCGACGCTCGACTGGGAGCACGACAAGCCCACGGTGCTGGCCCTGCGGGAAGTCGCCGCGGGTCACGTGGGGCTCGAGATCCTCGAGGAACCCGATCGCCCGCCGCAGGAACTCCTCCCCGAGCCCGAATTCCTGGGCGAGCTGCGGGCGCCGCAGATCGGGTTGGGAGACTGATCCCGCCGAGCCGGCTCAACTTATGGATGTCACGTCTTCCCTGCGGAGCCTGCTGCCGTATGGAAGACGGTCCATAGGCATCAGCCAGCTGGTCTCGAAGCTCGAGGCCTATCTCCCGCCCGAGGAAGTCGAACGCGTCCAGGATGCGTATGACTTCGCCTTCGAGGCCCACCAGGGGCAGCGCCGGCGGTCGGGCGAGCCGTACATCACGCATCCGGTCGCGGTCGCGGATCTCCTCGCGGATCTGAAGCTCGATCCGCAGACGCTGATCGCCGCAATCTTGCACGACGTCATCGAGGACACGCCCACTCTCAAGGAAGAGATCAACCGTCGCTTCGGCCAGGAAGTCGCCGAGCTCGTCGACGCGGTCAGCAAGCTCGACCAGATCCAGTTCAAGAGTCGCGAGGAGGCGCAAGCCGAGAGCTTCCGCAAGATGCTGTTCGCGATGGTGCGCGACATCCGCGTCATCATGGTCAAGCTCGCCGACCGCACGCACAACATGCGGACGCTGGGCGCCATGCCCCCGGCGAAGCGACGCACCGTCGCACGCGAAACGCTCGATATCTACGGGCCGATCGCCGACCGCCTCGGCATGCACGCCATCAAGCGCGAACTCGAGGACCTCGGCTTCCGCTCGCTGTACCCCCGCCGATACCGCGTGATCGAGACCGCGGTGCGCCGCGCGAAGGGTAACCAGAAGCAGTTCGTCGGCCGCATCTCCGATTCGCTCAGGGCGGCGCTCGACAAGGGCGGGATCAAGGCGCGGATCGAGGGTCGCGAGAAGGACCCGTACAGCATCTACAAGAAGATGCGCCGCAAGAAGGTCGCGCTCAACGAGATCGTCGACGTGTACGGCTTCCGCATCGTGGTCGACGCGGTCGACACCTGCTACCGAACGCTCGGCAACGTGCACGGCGTCTACAAGCCGATGCCAGGCCGGTTCAAGGACTACATCGCGATCCCGCGTGCCAACGGCTACCAGTCGCTCCACACGACGCTCTTCGGGCCGAACGGCATGCCGATCGAGGTGCAGATCCGCACCGAGGACATGCACCGGGTCGCCGAAAGAGGTATCGCCGCGCACTGGCAATACAAGACCGGCGACGCCGGCGACCGCGCGCACAGCGATCGCGCACGCGAGTGGCTGCAGCAGCTCGTCGAGATCCAGCAGGGCGGCAGCTCTGAGGAGTTCCTAGAGAGCGTCAAGGTCGACCTCTTCCCGGACAAGGTGTACGTGTTCACGCCGAAGGGCGAGATCCGCCGACTGCCGCGCGGCGCAACCTGTGTCGATTTCGCCTACGCCGTGCACACCGACATCGGCAACCGCTGCGTCGCGGCGAAGGTGGACCGCCGGCTCGTGCCGCTGCGCACGCAGCTGCGCAACGGCCAGACGGTCGAGGTCATCACGGCCAAGGGCGCAACGCCGAATCCGTCCTGGGCCAACTTCGTCGTCACGGCCAAGGCGCGTGCCGCGATCCGTCAGTACCTGAAGAACCTGAAGCGAGGCGAGGCGATGGAGCTCGGCCGGAGGCTCCTCAACCAGGCTCTCGAGGAATTCTCGCTCGGCCTGCGCAAGCTGCCCGCGGGCGCCATAGAGGGTGTCGTCAGGGAGTTCGGCCTCAAGACTGCGGACGAGCTGTTCGAGAAGATCGGGCTCGGCGAGCGCATCGCGCCGTTCGTGGCGCGCCGGCTGCTGCCGGCGGACGCCACGGATGCCGCGGAGGGCGGCGGCAGCGCGCTGGCGATAGCAGGCACCGAGGGGCTGGTCGTGACCTATGCCCGTTGCTGCTTCCCGATACCCAACGACCCGGTGCTCGCCAACCTGTCGAGCGGCCGCGGTGTCGTCATCCATCGCGAGGCCTGCGGCAATCTGGCGTCGTTCCGCAAGCAGCCCGAGAAGTGGATACCGGTGACCTGGCAGGCGTCCGCCGACCGGCTGTTCCACGTCGAGATCAAGGTCGAGGTCACGAACCGCATGGGGGTGCTCGCGCAGGTCGCGGCTGCGATCTCGAAAACGCAGAGCAACATCGACCGTGTGTCGGTCGTCGAGCGTGACAGCGACAGCTCGACGCTCATATTCGAGTTGCTGGTGCACGACCGGAAGCATCTCGCGCGGGTCATCCGTGCGATTCGCGGCATGCCGGAGGTGCTGCGCGTGCTGCGCACGCTGGCGTGAAATGGGGACATTCTCTATTTCGTATCGCGACATTGTCGCCCAAGCGTTCGGGCGGCCGAAATAGAGAATGTCCCCATTTCGGCGCCTGCCGCTGACTCCTCGGGTCTTCGTCGCTATCCTTCCTGTCCTTCCTTGATCCGAGGAGACCGCGGTGGCGCGTGAAGTGATCTCGACAGAGGCAGCGCCGAAGGCGATCGGCACGTATTCGCAGGCAATCCGGGCCGGCCGCACGGTCTACGTTTCCGGGCAGATCCCGCTCGACCCGGCGACCGGGGAGCTGGTGGGCGGCGACATGGAAGCCCAGGTGCGCCGCGTGTTCGAGAACCTGAAGGCGATCGCGATCGCGGCCGGCGGCAGCCTGGCCGACGCCGCGAAGCTCACGGTCTACCTCACCGATCTCGGTCATTTCCAGCTCGTCAACCGGGTGATGGCGGAGTACGTGCCCCAGCCGTATCCGGCGCGCGCCGCCGTCGCGGTCGCAGCGCTGCCGCGGGGCGCCGCGGTCGAAATCGACTGCATACTCGAACTCTGAAGCCCGGGGCGCGTTTGCCCACCGTCGATCGACATCCCGGGCTCGCGCCGCCGAGTCCGTCACCGCTTGCCGCCCGCCCGGTGACGAGCCTGCGCGGCGTCGGCCCCGCGCTCGCCGACACCCTTGCGCGCCTGGGTCTCTACACCGTACAGGATCTGCTCTTTCACCTGCCGCAACGCTACGAGGATCGAACGCGCGTGAGCCCGATCGGCGCGCTGCGCGTCGGCGAGCGCGCCGTCGTCGAGGGCGAGATCCAGCTGACGGAGGTCGCGTTTCGCGGCCGGCGAGTACTGCTGTCGCGGATCGCGGACGGCTCGGGATTTCTCACCCTGCGCTTCTTTCATTTTTCCGCTTCGCAGCAGGCGGCGCTCGGGCGGGGCACGCGGCTGCGCTGCTTCGGCGAGGTGCGCGCGGGTCCGTCGGGTCTCGAAATGGTTCATCCGGAATACCGCCGCACGCAGGCGGATGTACCGCAGGCCGCGGCGGAAGGCCTCACGCCGATCTACCCGACGACCGAGGGCATACAGCAGGGTCGGCTGCGGCAACTGACCACGCTCGCGCTTGCGCAGCTGCCCGGTGGACTCGTCGATTGCATGGATGCCGCCGTGCGGCGGCGATGGTCGCTGCTGTCCCTCGAGACGGCGCTGCGCGACGTGCATCGTCCGCCGCCGGACGCCGATATCGAGGCGCTGAACGCCGGGCGCCATCCGGCGCAGCGAACGCTCGCCTTCGAGGAGTTGCTCGCGCACCAGCTCTCGTTGCGCCGGCTGCGCCGCACCGTCGACTGCGATCCGGCCTGGACGTTTGCCCCCGGAGGCGGGCGCACCGAGCGATTCGAGTCGACCCTCCCCTTCACACTCACCGCCGCGCAGCGGCGCGTGTGGCGCGAGGTCGCGGCGGACCTGTCGCGTCCGCACCCGATGATGCGCCTGGTGCAGGGCGACGTCGGCTCCGGAAAGACGGTGGTGGCGGCACTGGCGGCGGTCCGCGCCGCGGAGCACGGTTGCCAGGCCGCCGTCATGGCGCCGACCGAGCTCCTCGCAGAGCAGCACGCGCGGAACTTCGCCGGCTGGCTCGAGCCGCTCGGCATCCGCGTCGCGCTGCTGACCGGTCGTCACACCGGGCGCGTGCGCGGCGAGCTCGCGCACTCGCTCGCCTCGGGTGAAGCCCAGGTCGCGGTCGGGACGCATGCGCTCTTCCAGGAAGGCGTCGAATTCAAGCGTCTCGGGCTAGCGATCGTCGACGAGCAACACCGCTTTGGCGTCCATCAACGTCTGCAGCTGCGGGAGAAGGGCCTGACCGGCGGCCGGTACCCGCACCAGCTCGTGATGACCGCGACGCCGATCCCGCGCACCCTCGCAATGACCGCCTACGCAGACCTCGACGTCTCGGTGATCGACGAGCTGCCACCGGGCCGCACGCCGGTGCGCACGGTCGTGCTGCCGGAGACGCGTCGTCACGAGGTCATCCAGCGCATCCGCGGCGCCTGCGGGGCCGGGCGGCAGGCGTACTGGGTCTGCCCGCTGATCGAGGAGTCCGAGCTCCTGCGGCACCAGGCTGCGATCGAGACCGCGGCCGCGCTCGCCGACGCCCTGCCCGATCTCGCCATCGGTCTCGTTCACGGCCGCATGCCGTCGAAACGCAAGGACACGGCGATGACCGCCTTCAAGAACGGGCGGCTCGACCTCCTGGTCGCGACCACGGTGATCGAGGTCGGCGTCGACGTGCCGAACGCGAGCCTGATGGTGATCGAGAACGCGGAGCGCATGGGACTCGCGCAACTGCACCAGCTGCGCGGCCGCGTCGGGCGTGGCCCGGTCGAGAGCACCTGTGTGCTGCTCTATCGGCCGCCGCTTGCGGGGCATGCGCGCGAGCGGCTAGGCGTGTTGCGCGACACCACCGACGGCTTCGAGGTCGCGCGACGCGATCTCGAGCTGCGCGGGCCCGGGGAACTCCTAGGGACCCGCCAGACGGGACTGATGCAGCTCAAGGTCGCGGATCTCGTCCGCGATTCCGATCTGCTGCCGGACGTCCAGGCCGCCGCAGAGGCGATGCTCGACGCCGGGACGGATCGCGTGGACACGCTGCAGCGCAGGTGGATCGGCGAGGGCACCCGTTTTGGCAAGGTCTGACCCGGGATGAGCCGCCTGCTCGAATACGTGCGGCTGATGCGGCTCGATCGACCGATCGGCTTCTGGCTGCTGCTCTGGCCGGCGCTCTGGGCGCTCTGGATCTCGGGCGAGGGACATCCCGACGAGCGCGTCTTCGTGATCTTCGCCGCCGGCGCCTTCCTGATGCGCGCGGCGGGTTGCGTGATCAACGACTACGCGGACCGCAAGGTCGACCCGCATGTGAGGCGGACTGCGGAGCGACCGCTCGCGCGCGGCACGGTTTCGCCGCGCGAGGCGCTGGCACTTTTCGCCGTGCTCGCGGCCGGCGCGGTGGCGCTCATCATCCCGCTCGCCCGCCAGACACAGGTACTGGCGCTGGCGGGCGGCGCGGTCGCCGTGATCTATCCGTTCCTCAAGCGATTCTTCCCGCTGCCGCAAGGCTGGCTCGGCCTCGCCTTCGCGTGGTCGGTGCCGATGGCCTTCGCCGAGCAGGCGGGCGGCGTGCCCGTAGTCGCGTGGTGCCTGTTCTTCGCTGCGCTCTGCTGGACCGTGGCCTTCGACACCGAGTATGCGATGGTCGACCGCGAGGACGACCTCAAACTGGGCGTGCGCTCCTCCGCGATCCTGTTCGGCCGCGCCGATTGCATGGTCGTCGCGCTCCTGCACCTCGCGAGCATCGCGCTGCTCGCCGTCGTGGGTCGATCGAGCACGCTGGGCCGCTGGTACTGGCTTGGTCTCGGTGCGGCCGCGGCCCTCGCGGTCTGGCAGCTGTGGCTCATCCGCGACCGCGATCCGGCGGCATGCTTCCGTGCATTTCTCAACAACAATTACTTCGGGATGGCCGTGTTCGCCGGTATCGCGCTCGACTATCTCTTTCGCTGAAGCGGATCCCGCGCCGCCAGCGCCGCGACCGGATCCTGCTCAGCGTCGTGCGACCTGGCGGCCGGCCGCGTGCCGCCCCGCGCGCCGCCCGAAATACGTGGACTCCCCGAGACAGGTGCCGCTCGAGTAGCCCCGCGTGTCCTGCGCGATGTTCCAGGCGCAGGCACCCGCGGCGTAGAGGCCGGGAAGGCAACGGCCGTCGCGGTCCTGCACTTCCGAGTCGACCGAAGTGCGCAGTCCGCCGAGCGAGAACCCGGCGAACTTGGCGCGCCCGACGGACAGATCGAAGGCCGCGTACGGCGGCTTGTCGAGCGGCTTGAGCCACTCGCGATACTTGTGGAACTCCGGATCCTCGCCGCGGCGTGCGTGGCCGTTGTACTCGTCGATCGTCGCCGAGAGCGATCCCGCGGGGAGCCCGAGTCGCGCCTCCATCTCGGCGACCGTCTCGAACCCGTCGACGAGCGCCTGCTCGAAGAACTTGTACGGCGGGTAGCCGAAGATCTCCGAGTCGAGGATCAGGTAGCCGATGCCGTCGGGCTGCTCGACCAGGAACCCCGCCGTGCGCCCGTGATACGAATCCTCGGCGACAAATCGACGGCCGAGTGCATTGACGAGAATGCCCTTAAGCATGTCCGCGGGCGGATAAAAGGGCGACGTGAGAAACGCGCGGTCGAGCCCGACTGGCTCGCCCCCGGCGGATACGCCGAGCAGTATCCCGGAGCCGTCGTCGTTGTTCGTCCCATGCTTGATCAGGTCACGCGGCATCCAGGCGAGCTCCCGCGCGAACATCGCGTCGTTCATGATGTAGCCACCGGCGGCGAGCACCACGCCACGGCGCGCGCACACGTCGCGGTGCTCGCCGAAGTGCCGGTAGCGCACGCCAACGATCCGGCGGGTCTCATCAGCGATCAGCGCGACCACCCGCATGTCGCAGCGCACGCGCACGCCCAGCCGCTCGCCGGCGCCAATCAGCACCTTCATCAGGAGCGATCCCGCCTCGATGCCCGCCTGCGCCACCTTGTGTCCGCGAGGCGCCGGTTTTGCCCGCTCGCGGTAGGGCCAGACCTTCTCGTTGCCGGTCCAGATCAGGCATTGCGTCGTGTCCTGGATTGCCGCCTTCTCCGGGAAATAGCTGCGCTCGAAGGGCACGCCGAGCTTCTCGAGCCACCCGAAGTGCGCGACACTGTCGTCGCAGTAGGCGCGGATCTTCGCCGCATCGGGGTCGGGTGTGAGCGCCATGAGATACCGGTACATCTCCTCGGCGCTGTCCTCGAAGCCGCAGGCCTTCTGCACCGGTGTGCCGCCACCCAGGTAGAGATGCCCGCCGGCGATCGCGGAGGCGCCCCCGCCGCCGCTGGCACGCTCGAGCACGAGCACGTCTGCACCCCCGCTCCGGGCCTCGATCGCGGCGCTCGCCCCGGCCGCGCCCAGCCCGACGATCACGACATCGGCCTCGTCGGTCCAGCTGGTCACGTCTGTTGCACGGAGGAGTGCGGGGGTCTCGAGATCGCCGCTCATACCGGCCTCCCCTCCTATTCCTGGATCAGCCGCGCGTAGGTCGCCGCATCGATGTTGCTGCCGCAGACGATGAGCCCGACTCGGCGGCCCCGGAGATCCGCGCCGAGGGGGCCCATCAGTGCGGCGAGCGCCGCAGCGCCCGCCGGCTCCACCGCCAGCTTGCACTCTCGCAGCATGAGTCGCATGGCCGCGCGAAGCTCGTAGTCGGTGACGAGTGTCAGCGCGTTCACGTTGCGGCGGCACAGCTCGAACGTAACGGGCATGGCGTACGGCGCGCCGAGACTGTCGGCGATCGTCGCAACGCGCTCGATCGAGCGCGGCTCACCGGCCTCGAAGCTCCGGTGCATCGAGTCCGCGCCGACCGGCTCCACGCCGTAGACGACGCACTGCGGCTGCAGCAGCTTCACGGCAGCGGACACACCCGCACATAGCCCGCCGCCACCGATCGGCACAATGACGGCGTCGAGGCTCTCCACCTGCTCGCACAGCTCCAGACCGAGGGTGGCCGTGCCCGTCGCGGTGTACAACCCCTCGAAGGGGTGAATGAGCGAACGACCCTCCTTCGCCGCGATCTGCGCCACACGCTCGAAGCCCGCGTGCGCGTTCTCCGCAAACTCGACGTCGCCACCGTACCGGCGGCAGAGCTCCACGCGGAGCGGATTGGCCGTCTTGATCATCACGAGTTTCGCATGGCTGCCGAGAGCCCGGGCGGCATAGGCAACGGCGATCGCGTGATTGCCGGCGCTGATCGCCGTCACGCCGCGCCCGAGCTCCTCGCGCGTTAGCTTGAGCATGTTGAGCAGCGCTCCTCGCGGCTTGAAACTGCCGGTGCGCTGAAACAACTCGAGCTTGAGGAACACGCGGGTGTCCGGACCGAGCAGCTCCTCGAGCATGGGGCCTTCCCATTCGTGCACGGGCGTGGTGAGCACGCGATCGCCCAGCAATCGGCGCGCTGCCTGCACATCGCTCAACTCAAGAGACGACACGTCGTGCACCTCCGTCGGGACCGCGATTTCTCGTCCGGTCATCCTTTCACGTGGCCGCCACCCCGAGCTGCGCATCGAGTCGCAGCGCTCGCCGCTCATCCCGGCTTCACCCGCACCGGAATCGCGCTCTGGCGGCACTGCCCGGTGATCGCGTCGTAGCTGACCTCGTCGTTGACGAGACGGTTGGTCGACGCACCGTGCGCGCGTACGTCGTCGGGCGCGTCCCCGCGAGCACCGAAGGCGTGCGCCATCGACACCACACCGCGCTTCATGTCGGGAGATGACCTCGCGATGCCCAGCACCTGCGCGTGCGGCGTCGATATCTCGACGACGTCGTCGTCCACGAGCGAGAGAGCGCGCAGATCGTCCGGATGCATGTGCGCATAGTTCGTCACGCCCTTGTCCCGCAGGCGCTCGAGGTCCTGCCCCGTCGAATTGAAGTACTGACGAGTACGGCGGCAGACGAGCAGGTGGGTCGCCGGCCAGTGCCGATCGACGACGCGCCCATGCGCATCGAGCGTCTCGGCGCGCATCTCGCCTATCTGCTGTACGACGCCATCGGGCACGAGGTGCAGACGGCCCGTCGCGTCCGGGTCCGGGGGCTCGACGCGCAGTTCCGCTTCCGTAAAGATCCGCCCGCCCTCGCGCGTCGCGTCGCGCACGTGCGCGAGCGGCACGCGGCAGCCGTGGGTGATCTTCTCGAGGACCTCGAATTTCGATGGTTTGCGATCCATCGGCAGCGGCCCACCCGCCGTCAGGATCGGCGTGCCGAGCCGGTGCGCGATCTCCCAGTAGAACTCCCATTCGTCGAGCACGTCGCCCTGGGGCGGCACCAGCGCCTCGGTGTACCGCGCGTACGGCTCCTCGTAGAACACCTCCGGCGCCGTCGCGATATCGTCGCGCTCGAGACTGATCGCGGGCGCCACGACGTAGTGCGCGAGACGCGCGGTCTGCGCGAGCTTGATGTCGATGCACACAAGGAGCTCGAGCGAGCGCAGCGCGCGCTCGACCTTGGACTGGTTCGGCCAGGCCACGAGCGGATTGCCGCCGATGCAGATCACCGCCCGCACCTGTCCCTCGCCGGGAGTGAGGATCTCGTCCGCGAGCGCCGCCGTCGGCATCTCGATCCCGATCTGCGTGAGTCCCCGGATGCGCGACCTCGCGAACCCCTCGCCCCAGAGCGGCGCCGGCGGCTGTACCTGCGCCTTGCGCGGAGTGGCCGCCGACAGCACTCGCGGGTACGGCGCTATCTCGCCCTCGCGGCAGAACCGCCCACAGATGATGTTGAGCGACTGCACCAGGTGCTCGGTGAGGCTGCCGCGCGTCGCCATCTCGGCGCCGGTCCCGGTCGTGGCCACGCCCCTCGGGCCGCGCGCGAAGAGCCGCGCGGCGGCGACGAGGTCGGCCAGCGGCACGTCGGCGCGGCGCGCGGCGTATTCGGGCGTGAAGTCGGCGATCGCGCCGTGGAGCTCGG
>Ga0075428_100001958_pt1 | contig 22147 bp, 14 predicted proteins | sample RhiMetdeltSRZDD2_FD_75291 | JGI IMG/M metagenome (GOLD analysis project Ga0075428, IMG submission 75291) | Populus rhizosphere microbial communities from Tennessee, USA - Rhizosphere MetaG P. deltoides SRZDD2 | ecosystem: Host-associated > Plants > Roots > Rhizosphere > Soil | place: USA... | reverse complement strand
TTCGAGTTCCGCGCGGTCTCCGGAGCGTGTTACGCTCCGGCTAAGGACGTCATTCCTTCTGCTTCGTCGCCACGTACTCCTGCTTCTCCTCGCTCCAGCGGATGCCGAGGCCAACGCATTCCCGTTTGATCTTTTTCCATTGGTCGTCGTCTTCCAGCCGCAAACCCTCGACTGTCGGCTCGTTGATCCCGATGACGCCTGCAATGCACGTGACGGCTTGTCGTCGAATGCCCTTGACAACGAAGCTTCCTGTCTCGGCGTCATTGGATTGGCTGTGCAGCATGTGGATCAGTTGATCGGCGGCGGACAGCGGATTATCCCCCGGGCGCAGGGGCGAACCGCGCAGCCGGCCATGTGCTTCGGCCCATTTGATCAAATACGACTTGTCCGACTCAGCTCCCGTGTAAATGCCGATGACCACGTTCTGATATGGAATGTCGTCTTGAATGGCGAGGCGAAACGGCCACGAGCCGAGATCTGCCTCGTAGTCGCTGTCATTGCGAAAAAAGGTGGTGGGCCGAGGGTACTTGTCCTCGGGATTGGATCGTTCGAAGAGGAGCGGAACAACGAGCAATAGCGCCTGGTGCGGCGAATCGGGACTGGAGTCATTGGGATGCTGGACAACGAACTGCCGCAGGGCGGCAATTGCATCCCGTTTGCCGAGCGACCGCAACGAGTTGACGGCGCGGACGAGCGCAATGGGATCGTGGTTCCAGCCGTAGGGGTTGGGCGACTGAGCCAGCAGCCGGACTGCTTCGGCGATGCGCTGTTGGCGTCGAATTCGCTCCGACCACCATCCGACGCCGATAGCGGCAACCAGCATCACCAGCAGCAGCGTCCGCAGGCTGAACTGCAGCCAGCGAATGCGGCGGGGCCGCGGCAAACTCGATGGCGGTGCCGTCATTGGTGAGTTAAATGCTACCAAGGGCAAATAACCAAGTGTATGAGGTCACGTGAGCCAGTGACAGTTTGAAAAAGTTAGCGGCGCCTCGCTAGCAACCAAACTGCCATTGCCCGCCGTACGCTATCGCGCCTACAGTTCCTCAGCTTGGGGCTGTTTCGCGCCTCCCGCTCGCGGAAGGGGTTTTCGATGTTTCGCACTATCGTCTGGACGTCGCTCGCGATTGTTGCACTCGCCGCGCCGCTTTCTGCCGCCGATCCTGAACTGACCGTCCAGTCGGCGACGATCGTGCTCAACGATGTGATGAATACTCCCGGCAGGGCGATCCCCGCCTCGCTGCTGCAAAACGCACAGGCGGTGGTGATCATCCCGCGGACGATCAAGCTCGGGCTGATTGTCGGCGGCCAGCGCGGCCGCGGCGTAGTGCTGACGCGGCAAGAAGGCGGCGCCTGGAGTGCGCCGCAGTTCGTCACGCTCACCGGCGGCAGCATCGGCTGGCAGGCCGGGGCCCAATCGAGCGATTTCGTTTTGCTCTTTCGCACGCCGGAAAGCGTTCAGAGCCTGATGGCCGGCAAGTTCACGATCGGCGCCGACGCTTCGGCCGCGGCCGGACCGGTCGGCCGCCGCGTCAACGCCTCCACCGACATCGAGCTGTACTCGGAAATCCTCTCCTATGCCCGCAGCAAGGGGCTTTTTGCCGGTGTATCGCTGGAAGGCTCGGTGCTCCAGATCGATCCCAATTCGAATGCCGCGTATTATGCGGGGCGGCAGGAAGCCCCGCAGTCGGCGGCGCAGCTAGTCGATCTGGTGGGCAAGTATTCTGGGCCGGCGGCAGTCGCCGCAGCTCCGCAGCCGCAGGGAGTGCCGGCCAACGAGCTTCCTCAGCCGGCTGCCGGGCAGCCGCAGCGGGAGGAGATTTCGCGTAGCGAGTCGGCCCGCCGAGCGCTGGCCAAGACGGCGCCGCAGATGTACGGGGCATTGAACCCGGACTGGCAGAAGTACCTGGCGCTGCCGGCGGAAGTGTTCGACCCGCGGCAGCCGTCGCAGCCGGAGGCGGTGAAGGAATCGCTCAGCCGGTTCGACACGATCGCCCGCGACGAGCGCTATCGGGCGCTGGCCGGCCAGCGCGAATTTGCCCAAACGCACAAGCTGCTCAAGGCGTATGCCGAGGAACTGGCGCGGGCCGCCCAGCAGCAGCCGCGCGCGGGCCAGGAGCAGCCGCGACTGGCGCTGCCGCCGCCGCCGGCCGAAGAGCCGTCGTCCCGTCCCGTGAAGCGGGCGTCGGCGACGCAGCCGCTGCCGGCTCCTGCGGTCAAGAAACCACCGACCAATCCGCTGCCGCGGTGAGCGACGTGGAGAGATCTTAGCGCGGCACTGTCCCCCGCTGCTGACGGGCGAGGTTCTTCTCGTCAAAGACCGTCCAGACGGGCGTGCTGTTACGGAGGCTCTCGACGTACTTCTTGTACTGGGCCTCGCGCTTCTGGGCCATGATCGCTTCTTTGATCTTCTTTTGCGCGTCGGTGAACGGGATCTGTCCCGCTTCGCTCCGCTCAAGCACGCGGACGATGTGGCAGCCGCGCTCGTCGTGGAGAATCTGGCTCAGCTTCCCCACCGGCAAGCTAAAGATCGCCCGGTCGATCACTTCCGACGCCAGGCTCCCTTTCGTGGTCCAGTCGTACTGCCCTCCCTTGGATGCCCCGGGCTCCTGCGACGACTTCTGCGCCACCGAAGCGAACGAAGCGCCGCCAAGGTAGACAGCATTTCCCATCTCCGCTAGCGCTTGCTCGGCTGCCTGCTGCGAGGGGAAATTCTGGTGGTAGACGGTGAGGATCTCAAAGCGGGCCTTGGCCGGCACGGCAAACTGAACGGCGTGGTCGCGGTAAAAGTCGAGCATCTCCTGGTGCGATACTTCCGGCTTGAAGGTGATCTGCTTGCGGATCACTTCCTGACCCAGGTGATACTCCGTGAAGAACGCGATCTGCCGCTCCAGCGACGTCCCCTCCTGCCGCAGCGCCGCGTCGAGTTCGGCCGGTGTCTCGAGTTGCTTCTCGTTCATCAGCAGCGCCAGCCGCATCAGGACGGGGTCCTTGCGGAGGACTCTCTCCAGCTCCGATTTTTTGGCGGCGGCGACTTCCTGGCGGGCCTTGGTCAGATTCGCCTCAAACGTCGCTCCAATGTTGGCCTTGATTTTCTTCTTGGCCTCCTCGAGCTGGTCGCGGGGAATTTCACGGAGGAATTCGTTGTACAAGAGTTTCGTCTCGACGAACTGCCGCACGATCTGCTCGGTGAGCACGTCGCGCTGGCTGAGGATCTCCGCGCGGTCGTATTCCGACTTGGCGCTGTCGAGATACGGTTTCAGGGCCTGGTTGACCATCGGGGCGACTTCCCCGTAGAGGATGATCTGGTCGCCGACCCGGGCCACTACCTGGCTGGGCTGAAACAGCTCTCCCTCGTCCAGCGGCCCTTCCCATTTCTCACGGCGCACGACGGGGGCTGGCGGCGTAAACAGCGGCTCATCGATAGGCGCCGTCGCGGTCGTCTGCCGGGCAATATCGGGCGGTGGCTGATCGAGGGGCGGTGAATCGTCCGAGATCGTCAGCTTTGGCGGCGGTGGGGGTGGAACTCGCAGCGGATAACGCTGGCCGGGCCCGATGGAATTCGGAGGCGCCTGCTCGCTGGCAGCGTACGGATCGCCGCCGGCCGCCGGAGCAGCCCCCGCGCAGCCTGCCAGCGCGCAAGTCCACACGGCCATCAGACTCCACAGCAGGCGCAGCGTCACGAGGTGGTCCTTGACGAATGTAGCAGGCACACCTCGTGTGCCGCTCGGCAAACCAGCGGCACGCGGGGTGTGTCTACTACGAATGGGCCGCGGAGTTTAGCAGCCTCATTTCCCGGGCCGCAAGACCGATTTGACCAGCGCCAGCAGCCTGGGCGGCGTCCGATCTGCTTGCGCCAGCGGCAGATACGCGCTTCTCTCGTCAACAATCCGCAGCCGCCGGCCGTCCAGCCGTGCCAGCTGCTCGATCCGCTGTCGGTTTTCGTAGCGGAAGACCACGAACTGGTTCTCCAGGAAGATCGACGACACTTGCCACGTGGCGGCATCCATCTTCAGCTCGGTCAGTGCCAGCAGCCGCAGGGCCGGCTCGGGGATCGCGCCGAACCGATCGACCAGCTCGCCGCGGAAATCCGCCAGGTCGCCTGCCGTGCTGATCCGCGACATCCGCCGATACAGATCGATTTTCAGCCGCATGTCGCCGACGTAGCCGTCCGGCAGGTAGGCGTCACCTGGCAAGTCAATGTCCACGTCCAGCTTGATCCGCGGGGGCGCTTTCGTCAGCATTCGGACAGCGTTTTCCAGGAGCTGGCAGTACAGCTCGTAACCGACTGCCGCGATGTGGCCGCTCTGCTGTGTTCCCAGGAGATTGCCTGCGCCGCGGATTTCGAGGTCGCGCATGGCAATGGCAAAGCCGGCCCCCATCTCGCTGAATTCCTCGATGGCCCGCAGCCTTCGCGAAGCATTAGGAGTGAGATATTTATACGGGTCGATCAGCAGGTAGCAGTACGCCCGGTGCTTGTAGCGGCCGACTCGTCCGCGAAGCTGGTGCAGGTCGGCCAGACCATATCGTTCCGCCTCGTCGATGAAGATCGTGTTGGCATTGGGAATGTCCAGGCCGCTTTCGATGATCGTCGTGGCCAGGAGCAGGTCGAAGCGATGGGCGACGAAGTCCACCATCACCTGCTCCAGCTCGTCGTCGGCCATCTGGGCGTGGCCGATGCGAATCCGCGCTTCGGGGACGATCATCGCCAGTCGCTTGGCGACGATATCGATGTCCTGCACGCGATTGTGAACGAAATAAATCTGCCCGCCACGGGCCAGCTCGCGGAGGACCGCGTGGCGGATCACTTCGTCGTCCCAGCGCGTGACGCGGGTCTCGACGGCAATCCGGTCATCAGGCGGCGTCTCCAGATTGGAAATGTCCCGCAGGCCCACCAGCGACATGTGCAGCGTCCGCGGAATCGGCGTGGCGGATAGCGTCAGCACGTCCACCGTCGCCCGCAGCATCTTCAGCCGCTCCTTCACATCGACGCCGAACCGTTGTTCCTCGTCGATGACGAGCAGGCCCAGGTTCTTGAATTCCAAATCACTCGACGCCAGCCGGTGAGTGCCGATGACGATGTCGATCTTTCCCGACTTGAGCCCGGCGAGCGATTCCCGCTCTTCGTCGCGCGTGCAGAATCTGCTGAGCTTGGCGATGTCGAAGGGAAATTCCGCCAGCCGCTCGCTGAAGCTGTTAAAGTGCTGTTCCGCCAGGATCGTCGTCGGCACCAGCACCGCCACCTGGTAGCCGTTATCGACCGCTTTGAATGCGGCCCGCATTGCGACTTCGGTCTTGCCGAAGCCGACGTCGCCGCACAGCAGGCGGTCCATCGGCCGGGGCCGCTGCATATCGGATTTGATGGCGGCAATCGCGGAGAGCTGATCGGGCGTTTCCGTGTATGGGAACGACGCATCGAATTCGCGCTGCCAATCGCTGTCGGGCGTCAGTGCGATACCCGGTCGCGAGGCCCGGATGGCCTGCATCTCGAGCATCTCGCTGGCCAGATCGTGAACCGCCGCCTCGGCCGCCTGTTTTTGCCTGAGCCACGATTTGCCGCCGATCTTGGCTAGCGCTGGCCGGGTCTTGGTGCCGCCGACGTACTTCTGCACCAGGTCGATCTTCACGGCCGGGACGTAGATTTTCGTCCCGCCGTCGAATTCGATCTCCAGGTGCTCTTCCGCCTGACCTTGCTTTTCGATCAGCTCCAGGCCCCGGTAGCGGCCGATGCCGTGAGCCAGGTGGACGACCAGATCCCCTTCGCGGAGATCCAGGAAGCTGTCGATCGCCTTGCCGAGGTGGCGGCGAGGGAGTCGCCGCAGCTCGCCGCGATGAAACAGCTCGCCGCCGGTAATGACGACAATCCCATCGCGCGCCAGTCGAAAACCCTGCCGAAGCGTGCCGAGAGGGAAGTGAAGTCTGCCGGCGGCGGCCAGCTTCGTGGTGGCGAGGATTTCGTGGAGCCGCTCGATCTCGGCCTCGGTAGGGGCGACGACGTACACTTCGTGCCCCTCGCCGAGCTGGTCGAGCTCGTCCCGCACGCGGCCGATGTCGCCGCTAAATCGCTCGACTGACTCGATCGGAAGTTGGCACGCCGCGCCGGCCCGACCCTGGAGGATGCTCCCCACCGTCGCCACCGCAAAATTGCTCACTTCACTCAGCACTGCCGCGACCGAGTGAAACTCGCCGGGCCGATCCACCTTCTGCAAGTAGTTCCGTCCTTCCTCGGCGATGCGCTCGGGCTCGTGAAGGAGGAACCAGGTGGTCGGCGCGAGATAAGTTGTGAGATGGGCCAACTGGGGGTGTGAGGGTCGCACCCCCACACCGGACCCCAGCACGGTGACTTCCACGGCATCCAGCCGCTCGAGACTCCGCTGGCTGGCCACGTCGAACTTGCGGATCGACTCGACTTCGTCGCCGAAGAATTCGATCCGCACCGGCTCGCGCCAATCGGGGGCAAACAAGTCGAGAATGCCGCCGCGATGCGAGAACTCGCTGGGAAGCTCGACAGCACTCGTCGCGTGAAAGCCGCGCTCGATGAGCCAGCGGCACAGTCCCGCCAGATCGACGCGCTGACCGACGCGTAGCTCGCGCGAGTTTTCGGCCAGCGACGATTGGGACTGGACCGGCTGCAGGAGCCCCTGAATGCTGGTGACGATGAGGCGGGCCGATCGGCGCGGGTCTCCTGACCCCGCCGCAGTTGCCGACCGCAGGTCTCCCACTCGCTCCCGAGCCAACTGTTTCAGCATTCCCAGGCGCTGTCCATGCGCCTCATCCTCAACAACGCCTTCGCCCAGCGCGATTTCCCAGGCGGGAAACTGGGCGATAGGCTCAGTCGTGAAGAGTTCGAGGTCCGCCGCCAGTTCGTCGGCGTCGTTTTGCGTCGGACAGACGACCACTAGGGGGCCGCTAGCTCGGCTGTGCAGTGCCGCCGCGACCAGCGCGCAGGATGATCCCCAGACTCCGTCGAACGTGGCAGGGTTCCCTCGCTCGAGGGCCGCCACGCATTCAACGCAGCCATCCCACTGAAACAGACGGCGATATAGCTGCCGCATCCGCTCGGTTGCCGCAGCGTCGGCAATCAGGGCCGTCATGGCAGGAGAATTCTAGCAGGACGGGCGTGTGGGACGAGAGCAACTGCGAACGCAAATCACGCCTCGTCCGCGAGCGACTCTTCCTGCTCCTTGATCGCCGGCTGGCGGTAGATCTTTTCGAACCACCAACCCCAGAGGAGATACTGGAGGAAGATAATCCCGAACATCGTACCCCCCAGCACGAACAGCGGGATGAAGTAGCCGATCGTCAGGATCGAGAAGATGGCCGCCAGCATGACGGCAAAGACGCCGGCCAAGAGAATAGGCAACCAGGAGCGTCGGCGCGGCGGGTCGAAGTCAGGTCGGCTGGGAAAATCGGGCGGCGGCTCATGCATGGCCCAATTGTAGGCTGGGCGATATTCGTAGGACAGGTTTCCAACCTGTCCTGAATCGATTCCTGTGAGCCGGCCAGGCTTGCTGGTGCATCTTATCGCCCGACGTAATACGGCGACTGACTGGACAGGTTGAAAACCTGTCCTACGAGACAAACTCCGGCTCGACGAGCTTTGGGATGACCCCCGCCTGATGTCCGCGGGCCAATAGCTCCCGAACCGCTTGCCGGCCGCGGGGACCGAAGTCGAGCGTCCAATCGTTGACATACATTCCCACGAACGTATCGGCCTTGGCGTGGTCCAGTCCCCGCCCGAAACCGAGAGCGTAGTCGAGCGCCGGCTTGCGGTGGGCCAGGCCAAAGCGAATGCTCTCCCGCAGCAGCCGATTCACGTCGTCGGTCGCCTGGTGTCCCAGGTCGCGGCGAACGCCGTTGGCCCCCAGCGGCAGCGGCAGGCCGCCGGTCTGCTGGTGCCACCATTTTCCCAGATCGACGATCAGCTTCAGATTTTGATCGGCAAAGGTGAGCTGTCCTTCGTGGATGATCAGCCCAGCGTCGATTTTCTGACCCTGAAACTCGCCCGCCTGGGTGACATCGAGAATCTGATCGAATGGCACGACGACGTGGCGGAACTGGTCCTTGCCCAAGCACATGCTCAGCGCGAGAAAGGCGGTTGTCAGCGTGCCGGGGACGGCAATCGTCTGTCCGCGAAGTGCGTCAATTGCACGTGACTCGCGGGCGACAACCATCGGGCCGTAGTTGTCCCCCATGCTGGCGCCGCAGGTGCATAGCACGTATTTGTCAGCCAGATAGGCGTAAGCGTGCAGGCTGAGTGCGGTCAATTCCAGCTCACCAGAAAACGCCCGGCGGTTGAGCGTTTCGATATCGACCAGCTCGTGGGTGAAGCGGTAAAGTCCTGTATCGATCAGCTCCTTCGCCAGGGCATAGAACATGAAGGCATCATCCGGGTCGGGGCTGTGGCCGACGCGGATCAGCGTTGTGCGCGGTGGAACGGAATTCATTCCGCTGGCGGGCTGTGGCATGGGCGCAGTCGAAAAAGGGGCGGGTACGGAATGAATAGCGTTCTACAAGCGGACCGCAGACCGTGCCGACAATTAACTGGCGATCACGAAAACTCCTTGGACACCTGCGGCAGCGAAAGCACGATGCTCACGAAGATGGCAAACGCCAGCGAGACGACAATCAGCATGCAGCCGGCCATGAGATGAAACATCCCATTGACCACTGCATTGACGATTGCCGCTGCCACAAAGTACCCCGCCAGGCCGAAGTTGGCCACCCTCCCCCAGCGGCGTTTTTGGCTCGTGCCGTAGGCACACACGAGCGTGAATATCCCCATACACAGTCCGACCACTGCCACGACGACGCTGAGCGCGGTCAGCCACTGGATCATGCCGGCATTAGGATCCCGGCCCACATCCGTTACGGAGAAGATGACCAAAAACGGCAGCGAGCGGACGATCATCAGCAGCGAATACGCGATCTGAAACAGGCCCATCAGCAGGTCCACCACTGCCACCACGATGACCATGGGATTGCTGCCAGGTCCGCTGCTGGGCCCTATGCCGATTGGCCAACTGCCTGGCGCCTGCCCCATGACAGGAACGGGCGGCATCGCCATGGCCGGATAAAGTTCCGCCGCCCAGCGCCACACCTGCTGCGGCTCCCACATCACCTGACACTGGGGACTGATCCGTCCCTCGGCGTACCACTGGTCAAGTTGGGCTTTCGCCACCGGACCATAAGGCTGTCCTCCCGGCTGTCGCATCCACCAGCGATCGACGGGCACTTGGGTGGTCGGTGATGCCGTCATGAGTTTGGCGAGCGACCGTTCTGCTCAGTTTCTACGCAAAATCGCGAGTCACATCCGGCAGGCACATGGCGATCATTTGGAGCGTGATGAACACCAGGTCCACGAAGAACACCAGGAACGAATACGGATTCAGCGTAAGAATTCCCAGCACGTGCAGGCACATGTTCATGAAACACATGGCACAGAAAACAAATGTGACGATCCGGGCCCACTGACGCCGTTGGATGACGCCCACTCCGGTACAGCCCTGGGCAATTCCGTAGGCCAAGGGCAAAAACCCAATCAGGATTGCAAACGCGCCCAGCGCCCCAAAAATGGCCATTACCGCGCCGGCAGCTCCCGGCTCATTCGGCGCGGTTGCCGCCGCCACTGTTCCCCCGCCTACGAGGGCGAAGATTCCCAGACCAATGAGAATGATGCCAGCAATCGCGTTCCAAACGCCAAAGAGAATGCTCAAAATGCCGCTGATGATGGCCAGGGCGTGCGGACCGCTGCGCCGCGGATAGCTGCCGGCATAAGTGCCGTAGCCTGCGGGCGAGGGCATGCCGTAGCTTCCCATCGCCGGCGCGCCGTAGGAACTCTGCGGACTGGGCGAAGGAGCAAACGGCCCCGGCGCTGTTCCGGCGGTGAAGCTCGGCAACGTGGCAGTGGAAGTAGCCGTGGATGAAAAGGAACTGCTCCCGAGCGGGCTTAAAGCGGGCGTGCCCACCGGGGCCAAGCCAAACGGATCGGCCGGTTTGCTTACGGGGGACAGCGGCGTTAGCGGACTTAATCCCCCGGATGTGCTGCTGCCGAGCAGTCCAGCATTGGAACCGGATGGCCCGCTACCGAGCAATCCAGAACTCGACACGCCGACACTGGCTGTGGCGTTTGCCGTCTGCAACAGGGCCGGAAATTGATCGGATGCCCACTGCCACTGCGCCTGCCCCTCCTTCAGCAACTGGCAGTCGGCAGAGATTCGTCCCTCGGCATACCACTGGTCGAGTTCGTTGCGCGGTACCGGGCCGTACTGACTGCCGTCGGGCGTCTGCAGGAACCACTGATCCGTCTTGCCGGCGGGCGAAGCGGCAGCCGCGGAAGTTGTCGGCGACTTTGCCACAGCGGCGGCGTCGCTGCCACTGGCCGGAACGCTGACGATCGTCTGGCACTTGGGGCACTTCGTCTTCTTCCCCACTGCCGTATCCGGTGCTCTAAGCTTCGCCTGGCACCCGGGGCACATGATCTGGATAGGCATGGCAACGACCTTCAACAGCGAGGCGAGTAGCCGCCGTCGCGGGGAGTGTTCATGAGCGATGCAAGGATTGAAATCTGCGACTTGGCCAGCGGCAGGGTGATTCCAGGATAATCGGCGGCACAAGGGGAGTCGTCCCCAGTGCCTCAAAATGCCAGGTCCTCCATGGTGTGCATCAAATCCCCCGGTCAATCAAAGTCGGCAACAACCCATGGAAGGCTGACGGCAATCGTGGCCAGCACGCCATACACCAGTCCCCCGACCGCGAAGATCAGCAGCGGCGGAAACGCCAACCAGACCGGTATGAAAATAATGACGATGGAAGTGGTCAAGCTGATGGCGGACTGGATGTACGTCGCCATAATCGTCCACGCCTGGTAGTTGAGCAGCCCGATTGCCGTCTGAAGCACAAAGAACCCGTAGCCGGCCAGTGCCAGTGGCACCATCGGCACCCAGATTTTCCAGTCCCCTTCGATCAGCAGGTCGGCATCCGTCGCCTGGTACACCGCCATGATGAACGAAAACGATCCCAGGATCGTGGCATAAGTGCCAAAGATGAAGTTGAGCACCGCCGTGGCCACTACCAGCGGATGATGGCCGCCGCGGCGGTGCTCGATTTTCTCCAGCGTCTCTAGGTACAGCGAGCCGCCACTCAGGTTCGGGTCCACCGCCTCGCTCAGGCGGCGTGTCATCCGCGGCACGTCGCTGGCCGCGTCCGGACCCAGCGAGGCAGTTCCCATGGTTGGCAGTGGCGCCGGCGAGCCCGGCAGGCCGTACATGCCGGGTGGAGCAACGGGGCCCGCAACTACCGGTGGCAAAAGGTCCGATATGTCGTAGCGATTGAGAGGCGCACCTTGCGCCGTTTCTCCATCTCTGTCGTCCAACTCGGGAAACAGGTCGCTCGCCCAGTGCCACTGCTCGTCCCCGACGTGGAGAACCTGGCAGTCGGCTGAGATGCGTCCTTCGGCAAACCACTGGTCCAGGACAGGCTTTTCCACCGGCCCGTAATCGCCGCCATCCTCCGCCTTGAAGAACCACAAGTCGGTCTTGCCCGCGGGCCGTTTGCGCTCCTGCTTCTTTTCTTCATGCGCAGCCGTCAGCTGAATCACCCCATGGCAGTTGGGGCAATTCACCTTCAAACCTGCCTCGGTATAAGGCAGGAGCAGCGACTGAAAGCAGTGTGGGCAACTGATCTGTAGCGGCATAACTAGCCCCTCGCACCCCGAGGTCGCGTCGACCGGTGCGCAGCGTGACTGGTGCCGTCTGTCTCTCGTTCCGTGTGCCGCGTGCGCCGCGGCTCGTACGCCTCAATTGGGTCATTTCCCCCAGACCTCAGCCCACCCATTGGCTATCGTAATGGGCGTTGGGCTTAGCTCCAAGTTTTCCCGTCCTTATTCGTTCCGCAAAGGAAAACCTTGATTCCCAGAGCCTGTGCAAAGGCCGATTTTGCCAGCATCGCCCGGTCGGCCTGCTCCGGACCGTTTGCATAGGACACTTGGATGTGGTTGCTCTTGTGCCGGGCCATCATCTGGTCGCGGGAAATGCCGTAAGTGACAGCATGCATGATGGGCCACTGGGGGGTGGTGGCCTGCCAGCGGCGGTTGGTTTCCTCGATCGGTAGGGCGACGACGCCGGCCCGCCCCAGGTCCATCTGGAGCCGTTCATTTTCGACGTAGATGCGCGACCAGACGATCTCTCCTGGCTTGGAAATCCCCTTGAGCGTGCCGCCGCCGTTGGGAAAGTACATGACCGGCTGGCGCTCGCTAGAGGCCCCTTGCCAGCCACCGATGAAGTGGGCCGGCGGCGCCGAACCGCTAATCAAAAACACCCAGACGTAATCCTTCACCGTCCCCGAGCGGTCCCAGTCCCCCCACCGCAGGTCGTGCAGCGTGTTTTCCACCGGCTCCCCCATGGCCCGGTGCAGGCGGAAGGTCATCAGGCCGTCAAGGCCGGCGCACTCGTCCACTTCGTTGAAGTGCGGCAGCGGCTGCCCGTCGTATAGAAACCGTCTGCCGTCGCGGCTTTTGACCGGCGGCCGCTCGCTGTTGTTGAGCATCCCCTCCACCAGATCACTGGCCGGCAGCAGGTCCTTGAGCCCCTGCTGGTACTGAATGCCGATGCAGTCGCAGCCAAAATCGTCGGCTAGTCGCAGCGCGGCGACGTACATGCGGCACTGCATGAGAATCTGCGCGTCGGTGAGGTGCTCCTCGTGGACAGGCCCGGTGACGAACTTCATGCCGCGGTCTTCCATCCAGCGCCGCACGGCGAGGGCCTCGTCGTCGCGAACCTGCATCGATTCGTAGTACAGCGCCGACTGGCTGAGCCGCTCTTTGAAGACGCCGCAGGCGTGCAGGAGGTCGTCGGGAATGATGGCATTGAACATTCCCATGCAGCCTTCGTCGAAGACGCCCATGATGGCCTTTTGCCGCAACAGTTGTTGTGCCAGCGCCTCGCCGAGCTTGCGCTCGCGCTTGGGGATCTTGACGTCCTTGAGCGGAACGACGTGGTCCGTGTTGTGGCGGAGTTTTCCTTTCTTGAGCCAGCGGCCGAGCTGGCTTTGAAAATCCTGGCTGGAAAAATCCTCGCTCCAGAGGGTGGAGTACTTCGCGCCCGCTTTCGTGAGTGAGCCGTTGAGGTTGAGCATGCCGACCAGCCCCGGCCAGGTGCCGGACCAGTTGGCCAGCGTCAGTATCGGCCCACAATGCGTGACCAGGCCGTGCAGCACGTGGTGGGAATATTGCCAAACCGCTTCGGCAACGATCAGCGGAGCATCGGGATCGATGCCGGCAAAGACCTGCATCCCTTCGCGCTGCGAGCCGATGAAGGCGTGTCGTTCCTCGGGCTTATAGGCGTGCGCGCGGCGGAGGACGTAGCCGCAGGCAGCCACGGCCTTGTCGAGGGCACCTTCCATTTCGGCCTGCGCCTCCCAGCACTTCTGATTGGCCGACAGCCGCAGATCGCCGCTGGCGACAAGGAGGACTTCTTTCTTGGCGGCTTTGGGGGGATAGCTGATAGTCGGGAGTTGGTAGGCGGACATGGATAGAAATTCGGTGGAGACGAGGACAAGGCGCCGTGATCGACTATCGTAGGCAGCGCGGCTGAGAACTGCCACCTGCGGCCGGAAATCGTGAAATTAGTCCGCTTCAAGTCGTTTCATGACCTGACAGCCATAAATCGCTAATCATCCGTGAGGTATGTTAAACCATGAATAAATGAGATTCTTGGTCACCTGGGGCTGCCGAGAACGCGACAGGGAGAGAGTTGATGTCGGACGAGAGCGCGCAGACTACTTTGTCGCTCGAGGTGTACGACGGCACCCGGCTGATCGCGACGCTGCCGGTCTGGAGGACGATCGAATTGGGCCGCCGCGAGCCAAGCGAGCCGCCCCCCTTTGCCCGGATGAAGCGCGACGATAGCGACCGGATTGTGATTGCCGACCTGACGGAAACCTCCGTCTCGCGCAAGCACCTTAGGCTCGAGCTTTTGCCCGACGGACAGTTCCGAATCGTCAATCAGAGCGCAAAGAACTCAATCGCGCTGGCGCGGGGACAGCGGCTGGCGCCGGGCGAGCAGTGCGTCCTTCGGCTGCCAATCACTTGCGAGCTGGGCAATAAGGTAGTTCAACTGAAACTGCGGACGGTGGAGGAGCCACTGCTTCAGTCGCTCCGCCAGCCAGCTCTGGTTCCCGGGCAAACCTCGACGCGCGTCAAGCCGACGAGACTGCGCGGTTTGGCGGAATCGGCCCTCGCTTCGGAAAAAGCCGGCCTGGGGGAGGAAGAGCTCTTGGCCTGGATTCAGGCCTCGATGGATGTGTTCCAAAGCGCGGCCGCTTCCGCCGACTTCCTCCCCAAGGCGGTCGCCGCAGCAGCCCAAATGGTCGATCTGGATACCGTAGCCGTCCTGCTCCGCCCCCATGGGAAATGGAGCGTCGCGGCCGTCTGTAACCGCGACGCCACGCCCGTGCCGGCCGATTGGCGGGCCAGCCAGTCGATGCTCCAGCGCGTGCTGGATGAGCAGCGGACCTTCTTTTATGCGCCGCCCGTCGTGGGAGGAACGCAAAGCCTGCTCGGCGTGCAGGCCGTGGTTGCCGCGCCGATTCTCGACCGCTCGGCCAACGTGACCGGCGCGCTCTACGGCGAAGGGAGATCGGCTAGCGGCCGCGGCACGGTCCAGCCGGTGAGCGAAATCGAAGCCAAACTCTTTGAGCTGCTGGCCTACGGCGTCGCTTCCGGCCTCGCGCGGGTGGAGCAGGAGCGCCAGTTGATTGCCGAGCGGGTGAAGTTCGAGCAGTTTTTCACCCCGGAGCTGGCGCGGATTCTTCAGTCGCGAGGGGACGAGATGCTCGTCGCCCGCGACGCCGAGATCACCGTCCTGTTCTGCGACATCAAAGGCTTCAGCCGGATCAGCGGCAAGAGCGGCGCCGCAGCCTCGATCGAATGGGTCCGCGAGGTGCTCAGCGAGATGTCCGACTGCGTCGCTAACTGCCAGGGAGTGCTCATCGATTACGGCGGCGACTCGCTGGAGGCGATCTGGGGCGCGCCACTGGCCAGCAGCGAGCACGCCGCGCAGGCCTGCCAGGCGGCGCTCCAGATGCGGGCTGCCCTACCGCTGCTTAACGAGCGCTGGCAATCCCGGCTGGGAGAGCGGACCGACGTCTCCATCGGCATCAACACCGGACCGGCCCAGGTGGGCAACATTGGCTCGCGGCGGAAATTCAAGTACGGCGCCTTTGGCACGACGGTCAACCTGTCCAGCCGCGTGCAGGGAGCCACGCGGCAATTCGGCGTGCCGACGATGATCACTCGCGAGACGGCGAACCGACTGGGCCCGCAGTTCCATGCGCGAAAACTCGGCTCGATCCGCGCGGTGAATATCGGCGAGCCGACGGAGGTCCTGGAGCTCGTGGCTGAGCCGGACAAGCGGTGGCACGTTCTGAAGGTGCTGTTCGAGCAGGCCCTGGCGCTGTTCGAGCAGGCACAATTCGCGGCGGCTAAGGAGGCGCTTGAAAACCTACTGGTCGAGTTTCCCGACGACGAGCCGGCGCGGCGGCTGGCGCAGCGCAACGCAGTGTGCCTTCAGCAACCTCCTGCGCATTTCGACTCCGTGTGGAACCTGGAGAGCAAGTAGGCCGGGCACATTTCCGCTCTACGCAACAGCCCGCCCTTAGAAGAACCGGTTGAACTGCACCTGAATTTCGGAGTCGAACTGACGGTTCTCCCCGGAGGAATGCATCGGGACGGCGCAGCCCACGCGGAGATTGGAAAGCGGCCCAATCTGGAAATGCAGGCCGCTAGTGAGGTTCAAAAAGTCCACGCGGTTGAACGGATTGCCAACCGCGCCGACCGTCGGATCGCCCGGTATGATGAAGAAGTCGGCATCGTTGATCGCCGTGGAGTAGTGCAGCTCGAGGATCGCTGCGATCCCCTGGAGATAGTAAGCGTCCGGATTGTCGTGCAGCCAGTATCCGCCGGACAAGCTGACCTCGAAGAAGTTCTGCTCGGTCAGCTTGCCGAACGTGAAATTCTGACGATCGGCGGTGAAGTCGTTGCCGCTGGCTGCAACGTCGACTTGACAGAACAACTGAAAGAACCAGAAGTCGTTGGGGACGATCAGCGCGCCAAAGTACGGCATCAAGTGGACCGACTCGTCGTGAAGTGTGAAGGGTTGGCTGCCAAATTGGAGCGCGAGGTCGTCACCGGTGGGAACTCCCACGCCCAGCCCGGCAGCGATGGCCACCATGTCGTCCTCGTACAGGAGCTGCTTGTAGAACAGCGACATGTCGCCGACATTCTCCCCGGCAATGGCGTAGGAGATGTTGTCCGTGGAATTGAAGCTGCCGACAAATGGCATGCGGAGGTCGAGCGATGCATTGCCGCCGAAGAAAGTCTTTTCCAGACCAAACGTATAACGATCGACGTTGGCATCGGCCAGACGGAAGCCACCCGGGATGCCTGGGGCCACTTGTCGCGTGGAGAGGGCGTTTTGAAAGCCGTTATAGTTGAAGTAGATGCGGTCCATCGGCAGCGGCTTGTTGTTTTCGGAGATCTTGAAGCTGCGAGCGGTGCCGAAGGGCAATTCGGAATCGAGCGGGAAGTTGGCGCCGCGGACGGCAACGATGAAGGGTTGGGCCAGGAAGTCGCCGTACATGTTGGGCACGCGATCCAGACTGGCATATTCACGGAAGCTGGCTCGGCGTGCGGCGCGTGACGGCGTAGTGGGTCGCGATTCCGGCTGAACCACCGGTTGTTGAATAAGAAATTCTGCTTCCTGAACTTCAGGATCAGTAAATTCCTGTCCTGCGACTCCAGACAATGCCGCGGTCAGCAGCCCGAGTGTAAATAGAACCCTGGCAACCATTGCACATCGCCGCTTGGCGCTCCGCCTGCTAGCATCACCGCCAGTAGACACGACAAGACCACGTCAATCGTTATCATCGGGGCCGGTGGCGTAATGACTTCAAGAAAGACGAGACAATGCGCCCATTACCGTTCCGACTGCTCAGCGGCTGCCAAGTCAGCAAGCGTATCGGCCAGGCGGGCCTTGAGGGTCTCATCCTTTGGGAACTCTTTGACCAGATCCTGTAATTTATCACGAGCCTCTGCTAGCGTTTTCGCGGCCGCGGTTCGATCGCCGCGATCAAGTAGGACTCTACCTAATCCACTAAGCGCCGAAGCGCGTTCCTTCCGGTATTGGGACTCTTCGGGGTAGCGTCGGGCGAGTTGGGCTGCCGTGGTTATCGCCTGCGAAAACGCGGCCTGCGCAGCAGGCAGTCTATTCTCCTCCCAACACAAACCTCCGTTGCTGAGTGAAAGAGTGATCAGATCACGCTGATAATCCACGACATCCGGATTCCCAGCGGCAAGCGACTGGAGTATGGCGCTGGCCTGATCGTAGTTTTCAATCGCGTCAGCAAGGCGGTTCTGACTAAGGTAAACGTTTCCCAACAAGCGGTAACAGACAGATAGATTGAAGCGATTTGTGAGTGACCGAGACTCTTCTATAGGCAACTCCGTAAACTGCTGGATGGCGTCCTTTAAGTGCGCTGCCGCTTGATCCGCCCGATTCGCTTGACTCTGTTCCAGCTTCGCGATCTGAAAGTAGCCCATTGCCAGATCGCGTCGAGCCTTGCCGAACTCAGGATCTTGCTCGATGAGCTTCAGGCGCAGATTCTGAGCACGATTGATTTCTTCACGGGCACGACTAAGGTTGCCCTGCATTCCCTCAACAATCCCCAGGTGCATCCATGTGTTTGCCAGGAGGCGTTTCGCGTCTCGGTTGTCTGGTTCTGCGTCAACTAGTTGCGAGCGAATCTTGGCTGCGCCTTGATAGGCTTCCAGCGCTTTGCCGGGGGACTTCTTTTTTTCGTTGTGCAAACTTCCCAGCGCGTTGAGCGTGTCGGCCAGCGCCCGCAGACGCTTGGCGTCGTTCGGCCGCTCGGCAAGCAGTTTCTCTTGCATCTCACGCGCAATTCCGAGGTGATGCAGTGCTGCGTCGGGTGCGCCGATCAAATCCGTGATTTTTCCGACCCGAAACTGTGCGGCTGCTACTTCATCCTGCACCCGCGAGTCCTTGCTGCTTTGCGCGAGCAGGTTGTTGTAATGTTTCAGCGCTCGGTTCAGCAGGTCCTTCCGCAGCGGCTGCATGCCAGGCTCGTTGAGCAGCTCATCTTCACTGAACCGCGTGAACAGGTCGTTGACTACTTCCAGCGCCTGATCGAGGTTCTGCTCTGCCTTGGCCAAAGCGGCGGCAGTTTGCACGTACCCCACTATGATCGCCACCACCGCCACGACGGCAAATGTCGCCGCCGTGGCGATCATGCTTGACAGGATCGGATTGCGGCGGCACCAGCGCCACAGGCGTTCCACGGTACCCACGGGCCGCGCGACAATCGGCCGTCCATCCAGATACCGCGCCAAGTCGTCCGCTAGTGCCCCAGCCGAGTCATAGCGCCGCGACGGCTCCTTTTGCAAACACTTCAGGCAGATTGTTTCCAGATCGCGGTCGATGTCCGGGTTGAGCACCCACGGCGGCACCGGCTCGATTTCACAAATCTGGCGGATCGTCTCCGCCAGACTGGCCGACAGAAACGGCGGCCGCCCAGTGATCAGGTGATAGAGCGTCGCCCCCAGCGAATAGACGTCGGCAGAAGCCGTTACGTGGGCTGGGTCCAGGGCCTGCTCGGGGGACATGTACGACGGCGTCCCCATCACCTCCCCCGCCAGCGTCAGGTCCTGCTGACGCTCGACGAATTTGGCCAGCCCAAAGTCAGCCAGCAGCGGCCGGTCGCTGCGCTCGTCGACGAGAATATTGTGCGGCTTGAGGTCGCGATGCAGGATCCGCTTTTCATGTGCCAGGTGCAGTGCGCGGGCGATCGGCTCGAGGTACCTGGCCGCTCGCCGGTTTTCCAGCGGACCATCGCGCAGCATGTCGTACAGGCTCTGCCCCTCGACATACTTCATCGCGTAGTAGCACAATCCCTTGGCTTGGCCCACCTCGTACACGGTCACCAGGTTGTCGTGTTCCAGCTTTGCCGCCGCCTGCGCCTCGTGCTTGAACCGCTCCAGCGTGTTCGCCCGGCTGGCCAGCGGCATCGAATCCAGCACGTCGCTCCGCACGACCTTCAAGGCGACAATGCGGTCAGCTGAAATCTGCCGCGCCCGGTAAACGACTCCCATGCCGCCGCGCCCCAACTCGCCTTCAATCTCAAAGCCGGGAATCTCCGGGCTTTCAGGCTGGCGCTCCTGGGTGGCGGTAGCCAGTTCTCCTCCCGGCTGGCTCACGATGGTCTCATAGTGCTGGCCACCGGGAGTGCCCAGTTCCGGGCGTGACTGGGAATTGGTTTCCAGACCCCGGCCGCGCGCGGAGAACTGGCGAATCAACTGGTCGCTGCACTGGGGAAATCGTTCCAAGTACTCTTCGAGCTGAGGGGATTCACCGCCAGCTTCACGGAGCGATAGCTCGGCTTCGACGAGTCCCGCCAGCGCGTCGGCATCGCTGGCCAGCGCCGGAAACCGCTGGACGTACGACTCGATCGGCACCCGCTCTCCGCGTTGCCAGCTCTGCTTTTGTTCGAGTCGCAGCGATTCGTACATGAAACGATCGGCAGGAAATAGCAGCGGTGACGGTGTCGGATGTCGCGGACGCCACAGCCTGAAACTCGTGGGAGCCGCGGCCTGGCGAACTCAGCCGCAGCCGCCGAAATCATTCCCACATCATATCGCCTTCGCGTCCGGCGGCGAATCGGAATTTAAGACGCTGCAAATGCGGCGAATTGACACTCCCGCGGCCGCAACGTTAGAGTGGGGAACCACTTGAGATCGCAGCCATGCCGTCGGCGGTACAGCGGCGTCCCACTCGCCTGGCGCCCCTGGGAAAGACGAGCGATGGCTCGCCAGGGTCGGCATTTCTTCTGTTGGATTGAACCGTGCTTCTTGATCGCAAGCATTTCAGCCCGCTGCACCGCAACTGGCTGGCGACCGTGATTTTGGTAACGATCGCGTCTGCGGCGTGGTTTGCATGGACGTGGTGGCGTAGTGGCAGAAATCCCGGGGGAGGTTCTTGGACGGGGCTTGCGTTTGGCATCGCAGCCGCGCTGATTTGCCTGTTCGAGATGGCGCTCGTGATCCGCAAGACGAGGTGGTTTCGCGCTCGCCGCACCCTTTTAGGTATTCCGCTCGGCACGGCCCGCGCGTGGATGGCGGCACACATCTGGCTTGGTCTGTTGGCGGTGCCGCTGGTGGCAATGCACGCCGGCCTTCGCTTCGGCGGGACGCTCTCCTGGCTTTTGGCGTGGCTGTTTATCGTCGTGATCGTCAGCGGCGTTGTGGGTCTGACTCTGCAAAACGTGCTGCCGCGGCTGCTCACCGAGGCGGTGCCAGACGAGACGATCTACTCGCAAATCGACGTGGTGGGCAGCCAGCTCGCGGCCGACGCGGCACGCCTGGCGCGGCTTTATGGCGGGCCGCCGCCTGAGGAATGGGCGGAACTGGAGCAAGCGTCCGCGTCGCGGCCATCGCCCACCGCGGAGGGAGTGATTGCCGGCGCGCCGCGCCGCGTGGGAACGATGGTCGAGCGGTCGCCGCATCCGGAGGTCAATCTTCCGCGAGGCGCCGATTCTCCGGACCTGCACTGGGCCGTGAAGCAGGAGGTTGCGGAGTTCCTGCGGACCGGGCGCAGCTCGACTGGAAAGCTCGGTTCAGCGCAGCAGATCCAGTGGTTTTTTGACGATCTGCGGCGGCGGGTCCGTCCCGAAGCCCGGCCGGCCGTGGACCAGATCGAAGACCTCTGCCGCCGCCGCCGGCAATTCAACCTCCAGGTGTGGATCCATTTCTGGCTGCACAGTTGGCTGTCGATTCATTTGCCGCTGTCGGTGGCGCTGATCTGGCTGCTGGCGGCTCACATCGTGGGCGCGATCGCGTACAACTAGCTCAGGATCATGGAATACGTCTCGACACCAGGACGGGAATCGGCCAAGCAGCGCTCGCGGCGAATTCCGCTGGACTATTACCAGCAGCCGACGCGGCTGGACCAGTGGAAATGGCGCGTGACTCTCGTCGCTGTCATCCTCGGTGGAATCTATTTCGTCTGGGTCGTGGCCGGTTGGCTGGCCGGCTTTGCGTCGGCAGCCCGCCAGTGGTCGCCGGCGCCGGTGGCCGACGTCCATGCCGCGTGGAACGGGCAATGCGCGACTTGCCATGTGACCGGCGTAAACCAGCGCAGCGACGGCGGAGCCATTTCGCTGCTTACCGCACCTCTCTCCAGTGGGCAATCGCGTCGCGAAGCGGCCGACGGCCGCTGCATTGCCTGTCACGCTGGTCCGGCCCATCACGACAACCAGTTTGCGGCTGAGATCGTCTCCTGCGCGGCCTGCCATCGGGATCATCAAGGACGCAGTGCAGATCTGACGCGCGTGGCCGATTCAGTCTGCACCCATTGTCACGCGGATCTTTCGTCGCATCGCGACAGGGCAAAGAAATCCGTGGCCCAAGGCGAGCCGTTTGCGAATGTGACCGACTGGCGGTGGCACCCGAGCTTTCGCTCGATCGGCGGCGACAACCAGGCGTCGTTTGCCGATCCGGGAAGGCTGCGGTTCAACCACGCGCTGCACATGCAAGCAGGCCAGGTGGCGGAAGGGGCCAAAGAAGAAGCGAAGAAGAAATGGGAGTCGGTGCCGCAGAAGCATTGGCCCCAACTGCTCGCCGGTCAGCCGGCTCCAGCCAAGGTCGATTCGCCGGTGCAACTGTCCTGCGCCTCGTGCCACCAACTGGACGACGCGGTCAGCGGCGCGACAGTGCCAGCCCTTGGCGCTTACATGCAACCGGTCCGATATGAGCGCCATTGTGCCGGCTGCCATCACGAGGATTTGCAGATCGACACAGATAATAAGGTCGGCTCATCACTGGGAGAGTTGCCGCACGGACTGCAGCCCGACGAGATCCGCCGGGTCATTTCCGGCCTGCTGCAGCCGGTTGCACCGGCTCCGCCTCTTTCCCCGGCCAAACCGCTCCAACCGATTCCCGGCAAGACGCCGGGCGGGAACCTGGCGCAGCGTATCGACGACGGTCCCGGTTCGCGGCTGGTCGCGGCAGAAACCCGGCTGGTGGAAAAGCACCGCTGCGGAAAATGCCACGTGTTTGAGCAGCAAGGCCAAGATGGGCTTA
>Ga0075428_100001956_pt1 | contig 22149 bp, 15 predicted proteins | sample RhiMetdeltSRZDD2_FD_75291 | JGI IMG/M metagenome (GOLD analysis project Ga0075428, IMG submission 75291) | Populus rhizosphere microbial communities from Tennessee, USA - Rhizosphere MetaG P. deltoides SRZDD2 | ecosystem: Host-associated > Plants > Roots > Rhizosphere > Soil | place: USA... | reverse complement strand
CCACCGGGGTGTGGGCGCGGATGGGCCCGCGGCCCTCCTCGTGCGGGTCCACCGCCTGGTCGCCGGGCGCGCAGATCGTGTGCGAGGGCACGCAGCCCTCGGCCATGATGCGGGTGTTCACCGCGGCCCGCAGGTCCTCGGCGGTGAACCGCCGGCCGTCGCGGCGCAGCCAGCCGTCGCGGCCGATCCGGCACGCGCGCAGCGCGGCGATCCCCGCGTAGAGCCCCGACTCCGCCGCGCGCAGGGCGGCGGCGATGGCGCGGATCTCGGCGGCGGTCTTGATCTCGCGCTCCGGCCAGAACGGGTCCCCGGCCAGGTCGAGGCGGATGCCGAGGGCGTCCACCTCCATGGCCAGGCCCAGGGGGAACGTCCGCGGCACCTCGGCGCGCCGCACTCCGAGGTCACGCAGAACGCGGGCGATGACCGCGGCCACCGTGGCCCGCCGGCCCCGCTCCTCGATCCGCTTCGCCACCCGCGTCCACGACAGCACCTGGTCCACGCGCGCCTGCTTCTTCGCGCGGTCCATCTCCAGGTCGCTCATCACCATCACGCGCCGCCGCCCCGCCTGCACGAAGAGGAAGGGGTCGGGCGCGAAGAAGCCCGTCGCGTAGAGCATGTCCGCGTCGGTCTCGGATGCGGCGTAGAGGACCCGCGCGGCCATGCCTACCGCCGCTGCGTCCGAGGGGAGAGCATGGCCAGCAGGCCCAGGCCGGCGGTCCCCGCGGCCAGGTGGAAACGCCCTCCCCATGGGTCCGCGGCCTCGCGGCTGTGGGCCACGGCCAGGAGGACGAAAAGCGCCATGAGCGGCAGCATGCGCCGCTCGTGGTGGCGCAGGTACTGGGCCAGGGTGACGACGGTGGCGGCCACGAAGAACCCCACCATCAGCGGCGGACCGGACCCCTCACGCGGGGGCGACGTCCACCAGGGCGTCGTAGAAGGTCGCGCCGCCGCCCATGTCGGTCAGCGCCTGGCTGGTGACGGCGTTGGCGTTGCGGCCGCCCGGGCACATCTTCGACCACCAGACCGAGAGGCCGACCACCACCCCCGGCCGCGCGTCGTCCGAGACGCGCGCCACGGCCAGGAACGCGCCGCGATCGTTGAACGTGCGCACCATCTGGCCGTCGGCGATGCCGCGCGCGGCCGCGTCCCGCGGGTGGATGGTGAGGCTGGGCCCGCTCTCACGGCGGACGAACACCGGCTGGGCCGAGAACGTGGAGTTCAGGAAGTGGTGCGCGGGCGGCGAGATGAAGGCCAGCGGGTACCGGCGCGCCAGGTCCGGCGCGCTCATCACGTTCTCGCGCGGCGGGACGTAGGCCGGCAGCGGGTCCAGGCCGGCTTGCGCCATCGTCTCCGAGTAGAGCTCGCACTTGCCCGACGGCGTGAGGAAGCCACCCTCCGCGAACGGCGCGAGGGGATCGGGCACGCTGAGGCGGACGGACCCCTCCCGCTCCAGCCGCTCGAAGTCGATCCCGCGCACGTGCGGGTGATCCCAGCGCATGGCCTGCCGCGCCATCTCCTCGTCGCTCTCGCGCAGCGCCGGATGGTCGAGGCCCAGGCGCGCGGCCAGGAGGCGGAAGACCTCGGTGTTCGGCCGGCTCTCTCCCTCGGGCGCGATGGCGGGACGGCTCAGGCTCAGATAGAGATGGCCATAGGCCTTGTGGATGTCGTAGTGCTCGAGCGTGGTGGTGGCGGGAAGGACGATGTCGGCGAAGTCCGCGGTGTCCGTCTGGAACAGGTCGTGGACGACGGTGAACAGGTCCTCCCGCGCGAAACCCTTGCGCACCGACTCCTGCTCGGGGGCCACCGCCACCGGGTTCGAGTTGTAGACGAAGACGGCCTTCACCGGCGGCGCCAGCTCGGGGTCGGTCAGCAGCGCGCCGATCCGGCTCATGTTCAGCGTGCGCGTGCCGGGCTTGATCATGTCCGGCCGCTCCAGCGCTTCGTTATTGACCGGGAACGTGCCCGAAGTCGAGAGCAGCAGGCCGCCGCCCCGATGCCGCCACGCTCCGACCAGCGCGGGCAGGCACGCGATCGTGCGTACGGCCATGCCCGCGCCCGCGTGGCGGTTCAGGCCGTAGTTGATGCGCAGGGCCGAAGGCTGGCGCGTCGCGTACTCGCGCGCGAAGGCTTCCACCTCGGCCGCGGCCAGGCCCGTGGTCGCGGCCACGCGCTGCGGCGTCCAGTCCTTCGCCCTCTCGCGCAGCTTGTCCGCCCCGATCGTGTACCGCTCGATGTAGTCGCGGTCCTCCAGCCCGTCCCGGAAGACGACGTGCATGACGCCCAGGGCCAGAGCCCCGTCGGTGCCGGGCAGGAGGGCGAGGTGCTGGTCGGCCATCTCGGCCGTGCGCGAGCGATAGGGATCGACGACGACGAGCTTCGCCCCGCGGCGCCGGGCCTCCTCGATGAACGGCCACAGGTGGACGTTGGAGCTCACGATGTTCGCGCCCCAGGCCACGATGAAGCGGGCGTGGACGACGGCCTCGGGGTCGAAGCCCATGCTCCGGCCGAGGGTGGCCTTCAGCCCGGCGGTGCCGGCGCTGGCGCAGATGGTGCGGTCGAGCAGGCTCGCGCCCAGGGCGTGGAAGAAGCGGCGGTCCATGCTGCCGTAGGAGAGCAGGCCCATGTTCCCCGCGTAGGAATAGGGAAGGATGGCCTGCGGCCCGTGCTCGGCCGCGATCCGCCGGAAGCGGTCCGCGATCTCGTCGAGCGCCTCATCCCACGAGACCCGCGCGAAGCGGCCCTCGCCCTTCTTCCCGACCCGCCGGAGCGGATGCAGGACGCGGTCCGGGCTGTAGACCCGGTCCAGGTACTGGTTCACCTTCGCGCACAGGAACCCGCGCGTGAACCGGTGGTCGGGGTCGCCGCCGATGGCCACGGCCTTCCCGTCCTCGACTTCGACCGTCATCACGCAGGTGTCCGGGCAGTCGTGAGGGCAGACGACCTTCAGCGTGCGGCGGCCGGCGGCCTGCGTGCTCAAGCCTCGATGCCTTCCCGGATGGGGCGCGGCCGTCCGTGCTCGTCCACCGCCACCAGGACCACCTCGGCCTCCGTGACCTTCACCCTCTCCCCGCGGCCGGCGCCCCAACGCTCGGCCTCCACGCTGACCTTCACGGTGATCGACGTGCGCCCGATGCGCATCGTCTCCGTGAAGAAGCTCACGATGTCGCCCAGGAAGACGGGCTCGTGGAACTCGACCTGGCGCATGGCCTTGGTGACATAGCGGTGCGCAGCCGCCTTGCGGGCCTCGACCGCGGACGCCAGGTCGATGTGCGACAGGATCACCCCGCCGAAGATCGTGCCCATGGCATTGGTGTCCCTGGGCAAGAGGATGACCTTGATGGCGGGGATCCTCTCAGGCACGCCTTTTTATACCACCGGGGTGGGCGGGACCGGTTTTGATGGGACCGGCTGGAAGGCTTGACGAACGGACCGGCGGGAAGGCTCGACAAGGGACAGCGAAGCGCGGCATGAAAGCGCGCTTCGCTGTCAGTGAACTTCCAGCGCCCGCTGCAGCTCGGGGGGAAGCGTGCGCAGGAGCGAGAGGACGCGCCGCTGGCCTTCCTCGCTGCGGACGAGCGAGGCGCGGGACAGCTCGAGGCCCGTCGCGGTCCACGCGCGGTGACGGTCGTCCAGGCCGCGCAGCGGCGTGCCGTCCGGGGGCTCGCGGGCCACCTGCTCCAGCCACTCCGTCATCGGGGCGGCGACCGGCTGGGAGTGGTCGCGCCCGGCGTGGGCAAGGGAGCTCCGAAGCTCGACCCAGGGCTCACCGTCGAGGTTGAGCGGCGCTCCGGAGATCCAGGGCAGGGTCGGGCGCAAGGGCCCGACGAAGAAGAGCCACATCCCGGCCGGGTCCTGGAGGAAGGCGTTCCGCTCACCGGCGGCCGCCAGGCGGCGCAGGCGGTCGTCGATCGCGTCCACGTCCAACGCGCCAGAGCCACGGTGGCCGACGAGGGCCAGCGTGGCCGCGGTCGGGTCGAAGTTGCCCCGCCACAGCGCGGCGGCCGGGAACACGTCGAGGAACGTGCGGGCGATGATCGCGACCTGGTCGGGCGAGAGCTGGTAGAGCGGGAGCCACTGGCAGAAGACGCCGTCCGCGGCGAGCGCGGCGCGGACGGACGCGAAGTGCTCCCGGGTGTAGAGGGGCGCCTCGGCGGGCCGCCACGGGACGAGCAGGTCCCCGACGATCACGTCGAAGGCGGCCGGCGTGGAGGCCAGGTAGTTCCGGCCGTCGTCGACCACGACCTCCACCCGCGGATCGTCGACGACGCCCCCGTTGAAATCGGCGAAGTCCCGGCGAGCCGCCTCCACCACCTCGGGCACGATCTCCAGGGCCACGACGGATCCCACGGGGTGCAGCAGCCCGGCGCCGGCCGTGATCCCCGTCCCCATCCCCAGGAAGGCGACGCGGCGAGGAGAGGGATGGAGCAGGAGCGGCAGATGAGCCTGCCAGCGCTCCTCGTCGGCGGCCGCGGTGCCGCCAAGCACGTAGGAGTTGTTGACCGTGACCCAGCGGTCGTCGGCGTTCGCGAGGACCGCGGTGGTGCCGTGCGTTCCTTCGCGGACCGAAACCAGCCTCTGCCCCTCCGGCGAGCGAACCCGCACCGGGGGCAGGTCGGTCGCGCCCAGGACCATCTCCCCGGCCAGGATGCCGACCGCGACCGCGGCGTGGAGGCGGGGAAGGCCGGTCCAGGCGCCCGCGAAGACCAGGAAGCCTCCGAGCATGACCAGGCTCGGCCAGAGGCCGAACAGCGGTCCCAAGATGAACGTCGCGATCACCGGCCCGGCCATCGACCCCAGCGTGTTGGCGGCCAGGAGGCGGCCGATCACGGGGCCCGCGGTCTGGCGGCCGTCGGCGCCCGCCATCTCCATGACGAGAGGCAGCGCCATCCCCAGGGCCAGGGTCGCCGGGAGCATGGTGGCGGCCGCCAGGCCCAACAGCCGCCAGAGCGCGCCCTGCGCGCTCGCGGCCGACACGTACGTGAACCCGTCGGTCAGGGCCGCGAAGAACCGCGGCGAGGCCACGACGAGCAGTCCGGCGATGCACCACGCGGTGCCCAGCAGGGCGCGCGGCGGCCGGTCCCGCGCCAGCTCCCTCCGGGCCAGGGCGGCCCCGGCGGTGAGGCCGATCAGGAAGACGAACAGCACGATGGCGAAGGAATAGACGGAGTTCTCGTGGACGAGGGAGAACATGCGGGACCAGAGGGTCTGGAGGGCGAGGGTGGAGACGCCGGATATTGCGGACAACGCAAGGACAAGGAGGGGCAATGAAACGGAAACGGAGAGCGCGGCTGGCGCTTCGTTGGGGGCACGTTCGGTAGCGGATGCCAGCCGCGCTCGAGTCACCGCGATGAGCCCCACCGTCAGGCTCGCCGCGACCGCGCATGCGTAGCTCGTGTCGAGGCCGAGGCGTGGAAGGAGGACGAAGGGCACGGCCAGCGTGCCGGCCGCCGCTCCCAGCAGGTTGACCGCGTAGAGGCCGCCGACGGAGATGCCCAGGCGCTTGCCCGAATGCGCGACCGCCTCGCCGAGCGCGGGCAGCGTGGCCCCCATGCAGAACGTCGGGATCCCGACCGCGGCCCACGCCAGGACCAGCTTCACGAGCGCGAACCCCGCGGGGGACGCGTCGAGCCGGAGACGGATCAGCGGATACAGGTCACGGTAGAGGTCGAGGATCGGGTGGACGAGCAGGGCGCCCAGGCCGACGCCGATCTCGAGGAGGCCGAAGGCCAGCAGCGGACGGCGCCACCTCCGGGAGCGCTCGCCGAGCGCGAGGCTGCCCGCCGCGAGCCCGACGAAGAAGCCGGAGAGCGTGGCCGTGACGGCCAGGGTGGTGGCCCCGAACAGCGTGGTGAGCCACCGCATCCAGAGGACCTCGTAGACGAGGCCCGTGGCGCCGGAGAAGAAGAAGAGGACGGGAAGGATCAGACCGAGGGAACGGCTAGGAGCCGCTGGACCGGTGGGAGGGTTGGACAAAATGAAAGGTCTGGATCAGGGCCGGCTGGACGGCTGGACAAGAAACAGGGAGGCCCCACACGCAATGGGGCCTCCCTGTTGGGTCAAAACCGGTGCGAGAACGCCACGACGATGGCGTAGTCGGCGAAGGCGGCATCGCCGGTCACCTGCTCGCCACTCTCCTCCGACTCGAGCTTGTCCGCGTAGTTCTGCGTGCGGACACGACGGAGCGCGATGGGGACGTTCACCGAGAGCGCGTTCCCTTTCCACATGTACGCAAGGCCCGGGTCGAGCCCCAGCGTATACCCCGGACGCCTGCGGCCCCGGCTACCACCGATGAGGTCCTCAGAGGACGTGCCCTCGATGCGCAGGCCGAGGTTCGCGCCCAGGTTCTGCCACACGTTCGTGGCCACGCCGACTCGGGCCACGTACTGGTCCGCGATCGACAGCAGATGGTTCTCCGCGCCGGAGTCATCGACGGGCGCGGACGGGCCGTTCCGGTTGAAATCGTTCATCTCCTTCGGGTTGAAGAGGTAGGCGCCCGAGACGAAGGCCACGAACCGTCCCATGCCCTTGAAGCCCTGGACCTCCGTGAGGATGCCGAAGCCTCCATCGCCCGGTTGGATCGACTGGTCCACCGGACGGACCTCGGTGATCCGGGTCCCGTCCGGGGCCACGCGGACGAGGAAGTCGTCCTCCGCGCGGTCGTTTCCCGTCGGGAACTTGAGCCCGACGCCGACGGACAGGTTCTGGGTGTGGCTCTTGTTGGGGTTGGTCACCCAGTACCGGCCCGTGACCACGAGGTCGCTGATGCCGTGGGCGCTGGTCGCGAACGTCGGCCGGCTGCCCGCCCACGGGCTGCGGCGCAGCGCCTGGAAGTAAGGCAGGTCGGCCGAGAGGCTGAAACGATCCGTCACACCATAGGTGACCCCGACGAGGGGCTGGTGGACGTGGTTGATGACGTTCGTGCCGGCGCGGTCGCGCTCGGCCGTCCCGTTGGCCTCGTTCTCGGCGTTCTGCTCGACGTCTCCCACGAAGTGCCGGAAGGACCGGAAGTGCCGGTAGCCGAAATTGGCCTGCCACTTACCCTTGGGCAGGTTGTAGGAGTGGTACTGGTGCCCTTCCTCTTCGCCACTACAAGCGTGCGTGCCATCCACGGGCACGCCCATGCGTGACGCCGTTCAACCCTGTGCGAACGACTCCCGCGGGGCGAGGCTCAGCACGGCCGCGGCCGCGGCGATGCCCAGCGCGCCCCGGATCGCAATCTTCATGGTTGTCGTTTCCCCTCTGTGTTTGGTTCCCCGTTCCGGCGAGAGGCCGGACGACGGGCGTGATGCGCTCCTTGCAATCGCCGCACCCGGGACGCGGCTCGCGCGCTCGCGGCCTTACCGCGCTGGCAGGAACAGACTTAGGACCGAGCAGGCGTGGACCGGCGATGACGGCGAGGATCAGCCCCGCATAGGGAGTACGCGCAGGCGCTGCGGGCCCGCGTGATTTCTATGCTCAGCCCTGGTCGGCGGGGGCGTCCGGATCCAGTCCGTGCTTGCGGAAGTAATAGGCGAGGTTCCGCGGATCGATGCCGAGGAGCCGCGCCGCCTCGCGGCGGACCCCATGCGATCGGCGCTGGGCCTCGACGATCAGCTTCCGCTCCAGGCGATCGAGGTTGGCGCGCAGCGCCAGGTCCTCGCCGGCGCCGCCACCCGCCGCCTCCGGGAGTGACGTTCCCACCGGCTCCGGCGCCAGGTCGAGCGCGGCCAGGCCGAGCTCGGGATGGAGCACCAGCGCGCGCTCGATGACGCTGCGCAGCTCGCGGACGTTCCCCGGCCAGGCGTAGGCCCGGAGCCGCGCGACGGTCTCGGCGTCCACGGCCGGGGCCGGGCGCCCGAGCTGCGCCGCCACCTCGGTGGCGAACACCCGGGCCAGGAGCGGGATGTCGTCGGGCCGCTCCCGCAGCGGGGGCACCGCGATGGACAGGACGTTCAGCCGGTAATACAGGTCCCCGCGGAACTGCCCCTCCTTGACCGCCTTCTCCAGGTCGGCGTTGGTGGCGGCCACGATGCGCACGTCCACGCGTGTGGACTGCTCGTCGCCCACGCGGTGGAACTCGCCGTCCTGGATCGCGCGCAGCAGCTTGGCCTGGGTCCCCACCGGCATGGCGCCGATCTCGTCGAGGAACAGCGTGCCCTTGTGGGCCAGGAGGAACCAGCCGTCGCGGTCCGCGCTGGCGCCGGTGAACGATCCCTTGCGGTGGCCGAAGAACTCGCTCTCCCACATCTCCGTGGGGACGGCCGCGCAGTTCACGCGCACGTACGGCCCCCCGGCGCGCGGGCTCTTCTGGTGGAGGCGCCGCGCGAGGAGCTCCTTCCCCGTCCCGGACTCGCCGCGCAACAGCACCACCGAGTCGGTGGCCGCCGCGGCGTCGGTCATCTCCAGCGCGGCGCGCCACGCCGGGCTGTGGCCGAGGGGCTCGCGCGTGGGCGCCACGGCGCCGCGGAGATACATCACCTCGCGGCGCAGGGCGCGCGCGGCCACGGCCCGCGACAGCGCCACCTCCAGGGCCTCCGGGTCGGCGGGCTTCAGGAGGTAATCGCTGGCCCCGCTCTTCAGGCACTCCACGGCGGAGGCGATCGTGCCCTGACCGGTGAGGACCACCACGGGGATCTGCGCGGAGAGGGCCTGGACCTGCTTGACCATGGCCAGGCCGTCGCTCCCCGGCAGCCGGAAGTCGGTGAGCACCACGTCCACGGGTCCGCGCGCCAGCTGGGCCATGGCCTGGGGCACGTCGCCCGCCTCCAGCACCTCGTAGCCGCGTTCGCGCAGGATCTCGCGCAGCGACTCGCGCACGTAGTCCTCGTCCTCCACGACGAGCACCCGGCCACGGCGCCCTTCGCCCGGGCTCACGCCGCCTCCGTTTCCACCGCGGGCAGCGTGAGGCGGAAGACGGTGCCGCCGTCCTCGCGCGGCAGCGCCTCGAGGACGCCGCCGTGCTGTCCGACGATCGTGTGGCAGATGGACAGGCCGAGCCCCGTCGAGTTCTTCGTGGAAAAGAAGGGCTCGAAGATCCGCGCGCGGTCCGCGGCCTTGATCCCCGGCCCGCGGTCGGCGATCTCGGCCACCGCGCGCCCGTCGGCGCGGCGCGAGCTCACGCGCACCTCTCCCCCGCCGGGCTGAGCCTCGCAGGCGTTCACCACCAGGTTCAGCGCTACCTGACCCAGCATGATCGGGCTCCCCACCACCAGGAGCGACGGCTCGGCCAGCGCCAGCTCGAATCGCACGCGGGAGAACTCCGGCCGCGACCGCACGAACTCCGTAGTCTCCGTCAGCACGCGGTTGAGGTCCAACGGGCCCTTCGGGGCCTCGGTGGGATCGGCGTGGGCCAGCACCTGGCGCACCACGCGGGCCGCGCGCTCCAGCCCCTGCCCCACGCCCTCCAGCCGCCGCCGCGCGGACTCCGCGTCGCCGCGGTCCAGCGCCTCGCGGGCCAGCGTCAGGTAGTTGGCGATGCCCTCGAGCGGGTTGTTGATCTCGTGGGCGATCCCCGCGGCCAGGCGGCCGACGGTGGTGAGCCGCTCCGAGTGGAAGAGCTGGCGCTCCAGGTCCCGCACGCGCGCCTCGCTCCGCGCGCGGGCCTCCAGCCTCTCGCGCTGGCTGATCTCGCGCACGGTGAAGAAGCCCAGGACCACGGCCAGGGCCATGGCCGCGACGTTCAGGGCCAGCGTGGCGCGATAGCGGGCGGCGACAGGCTCCACCAGGGCCATGGCCACCTTCTGGGGCTGCTCGCAGCGCAGGCGCCACGGCGCGGGCGAGGTCCATCCCTCGGCGGGAAGCGTCGCGTCCGCCTGGATCGCGTCGGGCCCCGACGCGGGCGCCGTCCCCGCCAGCGTGCGGCCCGCCCCGTCGCGCAGCAGGCAGGTCCGGTCGGCGGCCCGCTCTTCCTCGTGCGTGAGCAGCAGCGCCGGCGAGATCTCGGCCTCCAGCGTGGGCCGGCCGGCCGTGCCCGCCGCGTCCTCGCCGATGGGTACGACCGCGGTGGGCCTCGGCAGGTCGGGGGAGAGCGCGGGGCCCTCCGCACCCGTCGGGTTGGCGGCCACCCAGAGGATCGGGACACCGCCGCGGCGGCCCACGAGCAGGAGCGGCTTGCCGTCGCGGCCGCGGATGGCCAGCCGGGTCACCTCGGGATGGGTCCGCAAGAACACGAGGAGCGCGGCCTCGGCCGAGGCGCGCAGGTTGCGCCGCTCGGGGTCCTGCTCGTCGGACGCCAGGAGCACGGTGACCGGCGGAAGCCGGCCGAGGAACAAGAGGTCGGCCCGCATCCCCGCGAGCAGCCCGTCGAGCGTGCGGGCCGCGGCCTCGGTGTCGGCGCGGAAGAGCCGGCTGGCCTCGCCGGCGACGGCCCGCCGCGCGCCCGTGATGCTCCAGAGGCCCGCCGCGTTGATCCCCGCGACGGTGACGAGCGCCAGGCCGATCGACACAGAGGCGCGACCTGTCAGCACGGCCGAACTATAGCGCGGCGCCCGCCGGGAGGGTCAGCGCCCGCTTCGCGCCGGGATGGCGGCCCACTCCTCGAACAGCTTGGCGAAGGCCACGATGCCGCCACCCGCCTGGCCCCAGTCGAAGTTCTCGTTGGGGGCGTGGTATCCGTGGTCCGGGAGCGACAGCCCCATGAAGACGATCGGCACCTTGAGGATCTGCTCCATGGAAAGCACGGCGCCGATGGTGCCGCCCTCGCGCACGAACACCGGGTCCTTGCCGAACGCGAACTTCACCGCGCGCCGCGCCGCCTCCACGTGCGGACCGGTGGTCACGCCCTTGTAGGCGGGAGCGCTGGAGCCGATCTCGACGGTCACGTCGGGCGCCTTTTTCTTGACGAAGGCCTTGATGACGCGACCGACCTTGTCCCCGTTCATGTCCGGCACCAGGCGGACGGTCGTCTTGAGCTCGGCGCGCGGCGGGATCACCGTCTTGACGCCCGGCCCCGTGTAACCGCCCGCCAGGCCGTGGACCTCGAAGGTGGGCATGGCCCAGATCCTCTTCATGACCTCGACGGGGTCCTTCGTGCGGAGGGACTTGAACCCGTGGTCCTTCATGAAGGCCTTCACGCTGAAGCCGGAGGCCTTGAAGTCCGCGATCTGGCCGCGGGTCACCGGCGCCACGTCGTCGTAGAAGCCGGGAATCTTCACGCGGCCGGTGCGCGCGTCGAAGATCTCGGATGCGAGCTGGCACAGCTCCGCGATCGGGTTCCGCGCGGCGCCGCCGGCGGTGCCGGAGTGCTGGTCGGTCTCCGCGGTCTCTAGCTTGAAGATGACCCGGAGCAACCCGCGGAGCCCCGCGGAGAGCGCCGGCCGCTCGCGCGAGATCCAGACCGTGTCCGAGACGGCCACCGCGTCCGTCTTCGCCGCGCCGCCGATCTTCTTGAGCGTCTCCGCGAAGTTGGGCGAGCCCACCTCCTCCTCCGTCTCCCAGAGGAAGCGGATGTTCAAGGGCACGCCGGCGTCGAGCGCGGCCCGGGCCCCGAAGAGCGCCGTGAGCGCCGGCCCCTTGTCGTCGGTCGTGCCCCGCCCGTAGTAGACGTCGCCCTTCTTCGTGAACACGAAGGGCTCGGTGTTCCAGGGCTCGGTCTCCTTCGAGGCGGGCTGCACGTCCATGTGGTTGTAGACGGTGACGGTGGGACGCCCGGGATGGCCGTCGAAGCCGCCGAGGACGACGGGAGCGCCTCCCGGGACCCGGTGGAGCTCGGCCTTCCCGCCGAAGCGGCGGATGGTGGACGCCGCCAGCTCGGCCACGCGGTCCAGGTCGGGCCGCCGGCCGGGCTCGGCGGAGACGCTCGGGACCTCCACGAACTCCCGCAGCAGCGATTCGTACGCGTCGCGCTCGCGCCGCGCGAACGCCTCCAGCACCGGCCTTTGCAGCGCCATCGTTCCTCCCTCAGGCCAGCTTCTTTCGTCGCCGGGGCGGCGTCAAGGGGGAGGTACGATGGGCGCATGAAAATAGCCACCGTCGGGCTCGCGGCATCTGCGCTCCTGGTCTGCCCCGTGGTCGCCTCCGCGCAGCCGCCGACGCCGAAGTCGCCCGTCACCCACGAGGCGCTGTGGGCGATGAAGCGCGTGGGCTCGCCGGTGCCGTCGCCGGACGGCACGCTCGTCGTCTTCCCGGTGACCGAGCCTTCGTACGACGAAAAGAAGGAGTCGACCGACCTCTGGATCGTCTCCACCGCCGCCGGCGCGACGCCGCGACGCCTCACGGCAGCCAAGGGCGGCGGGGGCGCGCCGGCCTGGAGCCCCGACGGCCGGCGGGTGGCCTTCTCGGCCAAGCGCGAGGGCGACGAGGTGAGCCAGATCTACGTGATCGACGTGGCCGGCGGCGGCGAGGCGCAGCGGCTCACATCCTCCCCGCTGGCCGCGCGCGCCCCGCTGTGGAGCCCGGACGGGGGGTGGATCCTCTACCAGGGCTCCGCCTACACCGGGGCCGCCGACCCGGAGTCCAACCGCCGGATGGCGGCCGAGCGGAAAGACGCGACGTCGAAGGTGCGGGCCTACGAGGGCTTTCCCATCCGCCGGTGGGACAAGTGGCTGGACGATACGCAGACCCACCTCTTCGTGGTCCGCCCCGCGGGCGGCCCGCCCCGTGACCTCCTGGCGGGCACGGAGCTGGTGGGCCAGCCCGGCTACGGCGGTCCGACCGGCGAGGGATCCACCGAGGACCTCGCCCCGTCCTGGTCGCCGGACGGGCAGTCGATCGTCTTCGCCGCCACTATGGGCCGGGACGCTGCCGCCTATTCCTCCGTCGACTTCCACCTCTACGAGGTCCGCATGCGGGGCGGCGAGCCGCGCCAGCTCACGACCGGCCGTGCCAGCCATTCGGCCCCGCAGTTCGCGCCCGACGGCCGGTCGCTGTGCTTCAAGGTCCGCGAGGAGTTCGGGCAGATCTACGCGCTGGACCGCCTGGCCTGCGCGCCGTGGCCGTGGACGGGGACCGTCCGCACCGCGACCGCGGACTTCGACCGCTCCGTCGACGACTTCGCGTTCGCGCCCGACGGCCGGATCTACCTCACCGCGGAGGACGGCGGCTACGTCCGGCTCTTCGCCGCCGTGGCCGCCGCCGGCCAGACCCTGCCCGTGTTCGAATCGCGGGGCGCGTTCGGCGGGATCGAGATCCCCCGGCAGGCCTGGCCGCCCACGATCGTGGCCGCCTGGGGCACCGCGGTGAGCCCGCCCGAGATCGTCCGCGTGGACCCGGAGGCCAAGACGCAGACCGCGCTCACGTCCTTCAACGCGACGGCGGCCGCCGCGCTCGACTGGCCGCCGCTCGAGGAGTTCTGGTTCACGAACGACCGGGGCCGGCGCGTCCACAGCTTCCTGGCCCTCCCGGCCGGCTTCGACCCGAAGCAGAAGTACCCGCTGCTGGTCCTGATCCACGGCGGCCACGCGAACATGTGGCGCGACCAGATCACCTACCGATGGAACTATCACCTGCTGGCCAGCCCGGGCTACGTCGTGCTGCTCACCGACTATCGCGGGTCCACCGGCTACGGCGAGGCCTTCACGCTCGACATCCTGGGCGACCCGCTCCGCGGCCCGGCGGAGGACATCAACGCCGCGGCCGACGAGGCCATCCGGCGCTACGGATACATCGACGCCTCGCGCCAGGCGGCGGGCGGCGCCAGCTATGGCGGCCACCTGGCGAACTGGCTGGAGGCCACCACCACGCGCTATCGGTGCCTGATCAGCCACGCCGGGCTCTCCAGCCTGCAGACCCAATGGGCGACCAGCGACGAGGTCTACCACCGCGAGGTCATGATGAGCGGGCCGTTCTGGGACAACACGCAGGCCTGGCTCGAGCAGAGCCCCATCGCCCACGCCGCGAGCTTCCAGACCCCGATGCTGCTCTCGGTCGGCGAGAACGACTACCGCGTGCCCATGAACAACACGTTGGAGATGTACACCGCGCTCCAGCGGATGCGCGTCCCCACGCGCCTACTCGTATGGCCCGACGAGAACCACTGGATCCTGAAGGGCGAGAACAGCCGGGTCTTCTACCGCGAGGTGCACGACTGGCTGGCCCGGTGGCTCCGGCAGTAAAGCGCGAGTAGTCGAGGGCGACAGGCCGTAGGCCGGCGTACACTGTCATCAACCACCCTTCAGGTCCGCCAGGACGAGGTAACCCATGCGCCTTTCCACAGCCGTCGCCTTCGCCGTTTTGTGCTTGCCCGAACTGCTGGCCGCCGCCCCGCCGCCGGCCGCGCGGACGCCCATTCTCTTCCCCTTCGACATCGTCGCCGGGCCCAACGGGACGACGTGGAGCCTCGGCAACAACGCGGGCACGGGCGGAGGGCCCTTCGCCGGCACCTGCTTCAACGGCCCCGGCGTGGCCGCCATCGAGGCCGGCACCGCCACGGCCGAGGACGCCTACGACACCGGCTATTCCCTCTGGGTCGACGGGTCCATCTTCGCGATCGGCATCGCGGATCTCACGGGTACCACGGTGACCGCCGGTCCCGTGTCGCTGTCCGGCCTCGACGTCACGCGGCAGCTCTACTTCTCTCCGACCCGTCAGGTCATGCGGGTCTTCGACAGCTTCCAGAACCCCACCGGCGCGACGATCGACGTGGTGGTGGCCGTGCCCGTGAACTTCGGATCCGACGCCCACACCGTCGTCGAGGCCACCTCGTCCGGGGACGTCGTGTTCACCGTGGCGGACCGCTGGCTGATCACGTCCGATGGACTCCCGCAACGGGTCGACCCCGTGAACACCACGGTGCTCTACGGGCCCCGCGCGCCTGCGCTCGCGCCGGCCTCGGTGACGGAGACCGTCTTCGAATGCTCCGAGCCCAACGGCGCGGGCTGGACGTTCAACCTGTCCGTGCCCGCCGGAGCCACGCGGCGCCTCCTGTTCTACGCCGGCCTGGAGGACATGCTCGGCACCGGCAACACCGTGGCGGGCGCCATCGCCAACGCTGCGATCTTCGACGACGCCATGCTGCTGCACACCACCACGGACCTGACCAGCGGCCTGACCAACGCGGAACTCCTGGAGATCGCCAACTGGGACTTCAGCTTCGTACCTGTCGAGCTGCAGGAGTTCGGGGTGGAGTAGATCACACCGGGCTCCCGCTGATCCAAGCGCGGGAGCCCGGTGTCTTGTCTAGACGTCCAACCGGTCGATCAAAACCGGTCCCTCCCAGAGCCGTTCCACCGCCGGCCCCACCTTTTCTGGCCGTCCCGTCGTCATTACCCGCAGGGATCCGTTCCCGTCCAGAGCAAGCCGTCCCGCCTGCCGCAGCAGGCTCTCCACGCGTCGCGCGATAGCCGGCGCGCTGTCCACCAGCTCCACGCCGGGGCCCATGACGCGGGCAAGGGCGGGAGCGACGAACGCGTAGTGCGTGCAGCCCAGGACCACGGCATCCACCTGCGCCTCCCGCAAAGGGCGCGTCAGGTCCTGGAGCCGGCCGTCGAGGTGCCCGTCGTCGAGGTTGCCTTCCTCCACCAGGTCCGCCAGGCCGGGGCACGGCACGCTCACCACCTCGATCCCCTGCGCGTGATCGCGGATGAGCCGGGCGAGCCGCTCCGACCGTACCGTGGACGTGGTGGCCATGACGCCGACACGCCGCGCTCGCGTCACGCGGGCCGCGATCTTGACCGCGGGCTCGAGGCCGACGACCGGTACGCTGACGGCGGAGCGGAGGTCCTCGAGGGCGGCGCCGGTCGCCGTGTTGCAGGCGACCACGATCAGCTTGGCGCCCGCGCCGGCCAGGTAGCGGCCCACGGCCAACGCGCGCTCGCGCACCTCCGCGTCGGGGCGGTCGCCGTACGGGCAGTAGGCGGTGTCGGCGACGTAGAGCAGGTCTTCCGACGGCAGGGCCCGCCGGATCTCGCGCGCCACGCTGAGCCCGCCGACGCCGGAATCGAAGAGCGCGAGGAAGGCCATCTCCCGACGATCATATCGTCCACGTCCCCGCAACCGCATCCCGGGCAAGGCCGCCCAGCGCGGATATAGTCGTGCCCGTGACGGATCGGACCCTCCCTGGAACGCCCTCCATGCCGGCGACACCCTGGCTCCTCTACGTGGGGCTCGGCGTCGTCGCCTGGGGCCTCTTCGTGCCGGATCAGGGGCTCTGGAACGACGACGTGCAGAACCTGTTCCGCGCGTTCGTGGCTCGGGAGCGCGGCGAGGGCCTTTTCCCGGCCATCGCCACGCCCACCCGCCGGCTGCTCGCCCTCCCTTCGATCGCCGCGCTCGCGAGCGGCTGGCCCGTGCAGGCACTGCATCTCCTTTCGAGCGTGGCCTGGCTCGCGGCCGGTCTCCTCGCCCATCACCTCTGCGGCCGCCTCTGGCCGGACCAGCCCCTGGCCGCCGCTCTGGCCGGCGCGCTCACGCTGTGCGCGACGCCGGACTTCCTGACGGGCGCGCCGCTCGCCATCGGCTACCAGCTCTCGACCGTCTACTACCTGTGCGCGGTGCTCCTCGGCTTGGTGTGGCTGCAGCGCGGCTCGCGGGCGGCGCTCTGGGCCACGCCGCTGGCCCTGTCGGCCTCGCTGTGGACGACCGACGCGGCCGTCGGCGTATGGTTGCTGACGCCGCTCCTGTGGGCGGCGGCGCCCGGAGTGCAGAGACGGCGCGTCCTTCCCCTCGGCCTCCTCTGGTTCCTGGCTCCCGTGCCGTACTTCGTCGTCGTGGCCGGACAATGGGCCGCGGGCGGCGGATACCTGCATCAGGCCCAGGTCCGGCTCGGCGTGGGGCGGTGGATCGCGCGCTTCGCCGACCTCCTGGCCTGGAACTTCACGCCGTGGCGGTGGGCTCTCGGCCGGCCGCTCTGGTTCCCGGCGGCCGGCGCCGTTGTGCCCTGGCCCCTGAGATGGACGATCGCGCTTCTCGCGGGGGCCGTGGCCGCGTGGGCCATCCTCCGCCGCGCGCCCGGCAGCGACGCGACGGCCCGCCCCGGCGTGCGCCGCGCGCTGGCGGCCCTGGCGCTGATGGCCGCGGCCAATGCGCCGTTCGCGGGCCTCCAGTACGCCGAGTTCTACTGGCGCACCCACCTGCTGTCGCGGGTCTTCGCGGCCCTGGCCCTCGCCTGGCCCATCGCGCTCGCGTGGTCGCGTGCGCGCGGACCGTTACGGGGCGTAGTGGCCGGTGCCGTCGCGCTGTGGCTCTCGCTCGGCGTGGCGGGCGCGCTGGAGCGGCAGGACTACTGGGTCGGCTACACCCGGGCCCACCGCCAGGAGCTGTCCTCGATCCTCGCCGCCGTGCCCGCGCTGTCCTCCGAAGCCCTCCTCCTGGTGCGCGTGCCCGCCCACGGGCACCTCCTCGCCACCGAGACGGCGTACCACACGCGGGCCTGGATCGCGCTGCTCAACGAAGACTCGAGCCTGGAGTGCCGAACGGTGCAATGGGCGGAGACGCGCCCGACGGCGTGCGTGTCCGCGCTCGACGGGTTCGTGTGCCGGGGCGAGCGCAGCCCCGAGTGCCAGCGCCGCGACGGCCGTGACGAGCAGCTGCTCCCCTTCGAGCGGCTGGTGGTCCTGGACTATCAGCCCCTGGAGAACCGGTACGTCCTCGCCCCGACGCTGCCCGCCGTCACGCCCGGGGCCGCACGCTACGAGCCGCATGCGCAGCTCCGGCCCCGGCCCCGCACCCGCCTGGCGTCCGCGTTGCTCGACCACAACCGGGGCCTCGCGGCCTGGCTGTGGCCGTGAGGGCTCCCTGGCCGCTTACACCTCCTTTGACTTGTAGGGGAAGTGTGGGGCGGATAGCATTTTCGGGATGACCCGTCTTGCTGCCGGTCTGATGGTCGTCCTGCTGCCGGCCGGGGCCGCGGCCGGTGACTGGTCCAACTGGCGCGGTCCCCATCGCACCGGCGTCAGCGACGAGACCGGCCTGGTGAGCCGCTGGTCCAAGGCCGGCGAGAACCTGCTCTGGAAGGCCGACCTCACGGCTCGGGCCACGCCGATCGTCTTCGACGGCCGGGTCTGCACGAGCGGCCGGGGCGGCACGGGGCCGACGCGCCATGAGCTCGTGGCCTGCTTCGATGCCGCCACGGGAAAGAAGCTCTGGGAGCGCCGCTTCCCCGTCTACAACACGATGGTCCCGTTCACGCGCGTGGGCTGGGCGGCGCTGGCCGCCGACCCCGAGACGGGCGCCGTCTTCGCCCAGAACGTGGACGGCCAGCTCATCGCCTTCGGCAAGGACGGCAAGACCCTCTGGGAGCACCGCCTCGGCGAGGAGTACGGCCGCGGCTCCGGCTTCGGCGGCCGCACGCTCATCCCGCTGGTGGACGAGGACCGGGTCGTCGTCGGCATCGTCGGCGCGGGCTGGGGCGACATCGGGCCGCCGCGACAGCGTTACATGGCCTTCGACAAGCGGAGTGGCGCGGTGCGCTGGGTCTCGACCCCGGCCCAGGGCCCCTTCGACGACGCCAACAACCAGGCGAGCCCCACCGTGGCGGTGATCGGCGGCCGGAGGCTGGTGATCGGCGGCGGGGCCGATGGCTGGATCTACGCCCTCGAGTCCCGCACGGGCGCCCCCGTCTGGCGCTACCAGCTCAGCGTGCGCGGGCTCAACAGCCCGCCCGCCGTGGAGGGCGACGTCGTCTACGTCGCCCACAGCGAGGAGAACCCGGAGGGCGGGCCCATGGGCCGGGTCTCCGCCATCGACGGCAAGGGCACCGGCGACGTCACCAAGACCGCGACCCTCTGGCATGCGGACGGCCTGGCCGTCGGCTTCGCGGCCCCCACGATCGGCGGCGGCCGCGTGTACGTCGTGGACAACGCCGCGAACCTCCACGCCCTCGACCAGAAGACGGGCCAGATCTCGTGGACCCACAACCTGGGGACGATCGGACGCGCCGCGCCCGTGCTGGCCGACGGCAAGCTGTTTCTCACCGAGGAGAACGGCAAAGTCCTCATCGTCGAGCCCGGGGCCACCGGCGCGAAGACCCTCCACGAGGAGCACATCGCGATGCCGGAAGGCCGGCATGCCGAGGTGTGGGGATCGGTGGCCGTGGCCTACGGCCGCCTCTACTTCACAGCCGAGGACGGTCTCTACTGCGTCGGACGGAAGGGCGCGCCGTTCAAGGCCACGGCCTCCGCGCCCGCTCCGCAAACGGAGCCCGCCGCGGGCCAACCCGCCAAGCTGGTGATCGTCCCGGGCGAGGTCATCGGCAAGGCGGGAGAGCCGGTGACGCTCGAGGCGTGGTCGTTCGACGACATGGGCCGGTTCGTCCGCAAGGAGACCGCGACCTGGAGCGTCGAAGGCCTGGCCGGCGAGATCGGCGCCGACGGGCGGCTCACCACGAAGCCGGCCACGACCGCGGGCAAGGTCAAGGCCACGGTGGGCGAGCTGTCCGCGACGACACAGGCGCGCTTCTTCGCCGCCCTGCCCTGGACCTTCGACTTCGAGCAGGGCCCGGTGCCGCGGCACTGGATCGGCGCGGGCCCGCGCTTCAAGATCGACGACCTGGGCGGGGGCAAGCGGCTGCACAAGCCGCCGCAGGAGACGGGCCTGCAGCGCGCGTCCGTCATGATCGGGCCGCCCACGCTTTCGGGCTACACCGTCGAGGGCGACCTGCTGTTCACGAAGCAGGGACGTCGCGCGGGCGACCTGGGCCTAATCAACCAGGGCTACACGCTCGACCTCATGGGGAAGAAGCAGGAGCTGCAGCTGCGGACGTGGGCGGCCGAGCTGGACAAGTCCACGACGATGCCGTTTCCGAGCGAGCCCGACGTCTGGTACCGCATGAAGCTCCGCGTGGACGCGCAGGGCGACAAAGCGACCGTCAGGGGGAAGGTCTGGAAGAAGGACGGACAGGAACCGACCGACTGGACGATCACGCTCGAGGATCCGCTGCCGGTCATGATGGGATCGCCGGGACTCTACGGGGATTCCGCAACGGACCTTTATTACGACAACGTGACCGTGAGGGCGAACGAATGACGATCCGCACACGCTTGACAAGCGCCGCGATCGCGGTTGGCGCTCTCGTACTGCCGCAAACGATCGCGGCGCAAGAGCGAGCCATGTTCGGGAACACCTACGACCGCAACATGGTCTCCGCCGAGAAGGGCCTGCCCGCGGCGTGGGACATCAAGACCGGCAAGAACGTCAAGTGGTGGGCCGACGTCGGCTCGCAGGCCTACGCCGGCCCGGTGGTCCTCGGCGGGCGCGTGTTCGTGGGCACGAACAACGACGGCCTGCGCAACCCCAAGCTCACCAAGGACCGCGGCGTGGTCATGGCCTTCAAGGCCGACACCGGTGACTTCCTCTGGCAGATGACGCACGAGAAGCTGCCCGCCGGGCGCGTGAACGACTGGCCGCAGCAGGGCATCTGCTCCACCCCCTACGCCGAGGGGAACCGTCTCTACTACACGTCGAACCGGGCCACCATCGTGAGCCTCGACACGGAAGGCCTCCGCGACGGAGAGAACGACGGGCCCAAGACCGACGAGAAGGACTCGAGCGAGATCGACGGGGACGTAGTCTGGGAGTTCGACATGATCCGGGACCTGGACGTCTTCCCGCACAACCTCGCGGTCAGCTCGCCGCTGGTGGTGGACGGCCTGCTCTATGCCACCACCGGCAACGGCGTGGACGAGGGGCACATCAACATCCCGTCGCCGGATGCCCCGAGCTTCATCGCGTTGGAGGCCGCCACCGGCAAGCTCGTCTGGGAGAGCAAGCTCCCGGGCGGGAAGATCTTCCACGGCACCTGGTCGAACCCGACGTACGCGGTGATCAAGGGCCGGCCGCAGGTCATCTTCCCGGGCGGCGACGGCTGGATCTACAGCCTGGAGCCGAAGACCGGCAACCTCATCTGGAAGTTCAACGCCAACCCGGCGGAGGCGAAGTACGTCCTGGGCGGGCGCGGGACGGCCAACGAGATCATCGCCACCGCCGTGGTGTGGGAGGACAAGGTCTACGTGGGCGTGGGCCAGGACCCCGAGCACGGCGAGGGCGTGGGGAACTTCTGGGCCATCGACGCCACCAAGGAAGGGGACGTCACGGGCACCGGCGCGGTCTGGCACCGCGGCGGGAACGACTTCCACCGCACGATCTCCACGGTCGCCATCCAGGACGGCATCGTCTACGCCGCCGACCTGTCCGGTTTCCTGTACGCGCTGGACGCGCGGACCGGCCAGCACTACTGGACCCACGACATGCTGGCCGCGGTGTGGGGCTCGCCGTTCGTGGCCGACGGGCGCGTCTACCTGGGCGACGAGGACGGCGACGTCGAGGTCCTGCAGGCCGGGAAGACCAAGCAGGTCCTGGGCTCCTACAACATGGGCATCTCCGTCTATTCCACGCCCGTGGTGAAGGACGGCGTGCTGTACGTCCTCGCGCGCAACCGTCTCTTCGCGCTGCAGGAGGGGGCCACGGGCAAGCCGGCCACGCCGCGGCGGATGGAACAAGCGGGGCAGGCCGTACCGTAGTCAACGAGAGCATGGTGCGCGCGCTCCCCTGGACGGTGATCCTCCTCGCCGCCGGCGCGGCGGGGACGGCGCAGCCACAGGCGCCTTCCGCCGGCTGGCCGCAGTGGGGCGGGCCCAACCGGGACTTCAAGGCGGCGTCCGCCGGCCTGTCCGCGGCCTGGCCTTCCTCCGGTCCGCGCGAGGTCTGGAGCCGTCCCCTCGGCGACGGCTACTCCGCAATCGCCGAGTCCGGCGGCACCCTGTACACGCTCTACCGCCCGGCCAAGGGCTTCGTGCAGGCCATCGTGGAGAAGGTCTGGCCTTCCGGCTCGTCGCCCGAGGTCGTGGTGGCCCTCGACGCGGCCAGCGGACGGACGCTCTGGGAGCACGCCTACGACGCGCCCGAGCTGCCGGGCATGAACATGGAATACGGCCCGGGGCCGCACTCCACGCCGCTCGTCAAGGACGGCCTCGTGTACGCGGTGGGCGCCACGGGCCGGCTGCATGCCCTCGACCAGCGCACGGGGCGCGTGGTCTGGTCGCACGACCTGCACCGGGAGTTCGGCGCCCGGACGCAGGGGCGCGGCTACTCCTGCAGCCCCCTCGCCTACGGCGACACGGTCATCCTGACCGTCGGCGGGTCCGCCAAGGCCGTCATGGCCTTCGGCGCGAAGGACGGCCGCGTGGCCTGGCAGGCCCATGACTTCGATCCCGGCTTCTCCTCGCCGATGCTCATCAACGTGGACGGCCAGGACCAGCTCGTGGTCTTCCACACCGACGGCATCGCCGGCGTGGACCC
>Ga0075428_100001950_pt1 | contig 22174 bp, 13 predicted proteins | sample RhiMetdeltSRZDD2_FD_75291 | JGI IMG/M metagenome (GOLD analysis project Ga0075428, IMG submission 75291) | Populus rhizosphere microbial communities from Tennessee, USA - Rhizosphere MetaG P. deltoides SRZDD2 | ecosystem: Host-associated > Plants > Roots > Rhizosphere > Soil | place: USA... | reverse complement strand
AGCCGCCCCAACCGAGGCACGGCGCCTGGGTGCGGATCCACAGCGCCACCGGCGGCTCGCCGAAGGTCTCCCGCAGCAGGCCGGCCAGGCGGCTCGCGATCCACGGGGTCTCGGCCTCGAAGAGGAGGACCACCACCCCCGACGGCGCCAGCAGACGCTTCACCTCCGCCAGGCTCTCGCGCGTGTAGACGAAGTGATCGAGGCGCACGTTCGCATACGCGGAGGGGGTGGTGTGCGAGTCGAGGAGCCCGAACCAGACGAGGTCGTAGGGCCCCGCCGCGTGCCGGAAGTAGGCGCGCGCGTCGGTGACCGTCAGATGGACCGAGGGCGAAGAGTAGGGCTGGCTGGGATGTCGGCGCCGGCCGACGTCCGCGATCACGGGGTCGATCTCGACGGCGTCCACCGCCCAGGCCCCGGCGGCCAGGGCGCCCGCCACGTCGTTGCCGGCCCCCGAGCCGACCACGAGCACGCGCCCGCGTGGTCCGGCCAGGCGGAAAGGCAGGACGTAGTGGGAGCGCGGGATCTCGGCGGCGGGATAGAGGTCGGGACGCGCGGCCCGCCGGCCGGGATCGAAGTCGATCATCGCCTGGTAGGTCACGTTGTTCACGATCACGAGCTCGCCGCACCGGCCCACCACCGACCCGTCGGCGCCCCGGACGTCCAGGGGGGCCAGGCCCAGCTTCTGGTAGGGCGACCACAGCGTGGTGATGGAGGGCCGGTAGGCCCAGGCCAGCAGCGGGACGACGACGACCAGCCCCGACGCGAGGAGCCGGGCGCGCAGGGTGGTCTCTCTCGCGCGCGCCGTGAGGAGAAGCAGGCCGGCGGCCGCGGGCAGCAGCCAGAGCCAGGGCGGGGTGGCCGCAGCGTTCAGTCCCACGAAGGCGGCGATGCCGAGGAGGCTGCCCGCGATGTTCGCGGTATAGGCGCGGATGGGCCGCGGGTCCGCGTCCATCCACCGGCCCAGCCACTGCCCCAGGGGCACGAACACCGCGCAGAGCGCGCCCAGCAGGACGAAGGTGACGGCCACCGCGAAGAATATGAGCGCGGTGCGCACGTGGGGTTGGGCCTCCGGCCGCGTCCACCACACCGGCGAGTCGTGGAAGGCCACCAGCCCCTGCGTCAGCGCCTCGCTCACGGCCCAGCGGAAGGGATCCGTGATCGCGAGGGCGATGAGGGTCAGCGCGGCCGCCGCGGGCACGAGGCGCGGGGGCTGGCGCGCGCGCCAGCATCCGAGCCCCAGGCCGAGGAACGTGGCCACCAGCACGCCGTTCTGGAGGTACGCGAAGATGCGCAGCTCGGTGCCCACCCAGCGCACGAGCAGCATCTCCAGGAACAGGATGAGCGCGGAAAGTAGGACGAGCCGGAGCGCCCCGCCTGGGGCGGCTGGCGGAGGGCTGGGCTCGGGAGTTACCCGACGCTCCCTTCGAGGCTCACGCCAAGGAGCTTCTGGGCCTCCACCGCGAACTCCATGGGCAGCTCCTTGAAGACCTCCTTGCAGAAGCCGTTGACGATCATGTTGACCGCGTCCTCGGCGGAGATCCCGCGCTGCTGGAAGTAGAAGACCTGGTCCTCGCCGATCTTCGAGGTGGAGGCCTCGTGCTCCATCTGGGCGGTGGAGTTCTGGACGTCGATGTAGGGGAAGGTGTGGGCCCCGCACTTGTCGCCCATGAGGAGCGAGTCGCACTGCGAGTAGTTGCGCGCGCCCTCCGCCGCCTTCCCGATCTTGACCAGGCCGCGGTAGGTGTTCTGCCCGTGGCCGGCGGAGATGCCCTTGGAGACGATCGTGCTGCGTGTGTTCTTCCCGATGTGGATCATCTTGGTGCCGGTGTCGGCCTGCTGGTAGTTGTTGGTCACGGCCACCGAGTAGAACTCCCCCACCGATCCGTCGCCCTGCAGGATGCAGCCCGGGTACTTCCAGGTGATGGCCGACCCCGTCTCCACCTGGGTCCAGGAGATCTTGGAGTTGCGGCCCAGGCACTTCCCTCGCTTGGTCACGAAGTTGTAGATCCCGCCCTTGCCTTCCTTGTCGCCCGGATACCAGTTCTGCACGGTGGAGTACTTGATCTGCGCGTCGTCCAGCGCCACGAGCTCCACCACCGCAGCGTGGAGCTGGTTCTCGTCACGGATGGGAGCGGTGCAGCCCTCGAGGTAGCTGACGTAGGAGCCGGGCTCGGCCACGATCAGCGTGCGCTCGAACTGCCCGGTGTTGGCGGCGTTGATCCGGAAGTAGGTCGACAGCTCCATGGGGCAGCGCACTCCCTTGGGGATGTAGCAGAACGACCCGTCGGAGAAGACCGCGGAGTTCAAGGTCGCGAAGTAGTTGTCGGTGTACGGCACGACCGAGCCCAGCCACTTCTCCACGAGGTCCGGGTGCTTCTGCACGGCCTCGGAGAAGGAGCAGAAGATGACCCCGACCTCCTCCAGCTTCTCGCGGAAGGTGGTGGCCACGGAGACGCTGTCGAAGACGGCATCCACGGCCACCCCCGCCAGCTTCTCGCGCTCGCGCAGCGGGATGCCCAGCTTCTCGTAGGTCTCGAGGAGCTTGGGATCCACCTCGTCCAGGCTCTTCGGGCCGTCCTTCTTCTGCTTGGGCGCCGAGTAGTAGACGATGGCCTGGTAGTCGATGGGCGGGTAGTGGACGTTCTGCCAGGTGGGCTCCTTCATGGTGAGCCAGTGGCGGAAGGCCTTGAGCCGCCACTGCAGCATGAAGTCCGGCTCGCCCTTCTTGGCCGAGATGAGGCGGATGACGCCCTCGTCGAGGCCGGCGGGGATCGTCTCGGACTCGATGTCGGTGACGAAGCCCGCGCGGTACTCGCGGTTCGCGATGTCCTGGACGGTCCATTCGGTCATCGAGGGTTCCCGCTCCATCATCTGATATAGCCAATATAGGCAATCTGTACCAAACAGTCAATGAAGCGCCTCCGCGGCGCCGTCAGCCCCGCGGGCGGAAGTGCCTGCTCCGCTTGTGGATCGAGCGGAGGCGGGCCTTCTCCGCGGACCGGGCGCGGCCGTCCTGGCGCGCGGCCAGGGACCGGAGCTCGGCCTGGAGCTTGCGGAAGCTCCGCAGCCGCTCCTCGCCCATTGCCGCCCGGACGGCGCAGCCCGGCTCCTCGCGATGGGCGCAGTCGCGAAAGCGGCAGCGCGCGGCCAGCTCGGCCACGTCCTCGAACGCCCGGTCCAGGCCCGTGCCCTCGGCCCAGAGCTGGAGCTCCCGCCAGCCCGGCGTGTCCACCAGCAAGGCGCCGCCGGGAAGGCGGACAAGCTCGCGCCGCGTGGTCGCGTGTTGGCCGCGGCCGTCCCGGGGCCTCACCTCGCGCGTGGCCTGGACGGCGCGGCCCAGGAGCCGGTTGATCAGCGTGGACTTCCCGACGCCTGACGATCCGAGCAGGGCCACCGTGCGTCCGCGACCGAAATAACACGCGAGGGCGTCGAGACCGGCACCCGTGAAAGCACTCACGACATGGACCGGCACTCTCGGCGCGGCTAGACGCGCTTCATCGAGCCGCGCCTCGTGATCCGCGCAGAGGTCGGCTTTGCTCAGCACGAGCACCGGCGCCGCCCCGCTCTCCCAGGCCAGGACCAGGCTCCGCTCGATGCGCCGCGGGTTGAAGTCCCGGTCCAGCCCGGAGACCAGGAACAGCGTGTCCACGTTCGCGGCCACCACCTGCTCGCGGGTCTCGTCCCCCGCGCGCTTGCGCGAGAAGGCGCTCCTGCGGGGCAAGACGTCCACGACGGTCGCGGCATCCCCCGACGGAGCGGCGCGCAGGGCCACCCAGTCTCCGACGGCGGGAAGCCCGCCCGATCCCGCCGTGCGATGACGCAGGCGGCCGGCCGGCTCCGCGCGCACCTCGCCGGCGGCCGTCCACACCACGTAGACCTCGCGCTCGGCCGAGGCCACGCGCCCCGCGACGCACCCTCGGCCTCCGTGCTCGAGGAAGGCTTCGGCGAAGGGCCTGTCCCATCCCACGTCCTTCAGATCCCACATGGCGGGTCTCCTCCGTTTCCATGACCGCCGCGCCTACGGCGGCGCGGGGGCGGCGTTGGCGTCCGTATGGAAAAAGGGCCGCGGGGAGACGAGGGGCGCCGCCGCTGGGGCGGCGCCGTCTCCGGCGACCTAGAGGACCCGGACGGGATCGAGCGTGTTCGGAAGCACCCGCGCGGACTATAGCACGTCGGATAGAATGCGCCGCGTTCCGGTGGCGCCTCGAGGCGCCACTTCAACCAGAAACGGAGAGAACGAGGCATGACAGTCATCACCCGTACGGCCGCCGCGGCGGGACTCCTCGGCGCGGCCCTGACCCTCGGATGCGGCGGCGGCGAGAAGCCGGCGGCCCAGGCCCCGCCCGCCACCCTGGCCCCGGCCACGACGATGGCCGCGCCCCCCGCCACCCTGGGCGCGGTGGCCAGCGGCGACTTCGGCGTGGCCGAGTGCGACAACTACATGAAGAAGTACATCGCCTGCGTGGACAGCAAGGTGCCCGAGGCGGCGCGGGCGATGATGCGCCAGCAGCTCGACCAGACGAAGGCGGCCTGGAAGCAGGCGGCCGCCACTCCGCAGGGAAAGTCGGGCCTGGCCATGGGCTGCCAGCAGATGGACCAGCAGAGCGGCCCGGCCATGAAGGCCTACGGCTGCCAGTGGTAGCGCGGTAGCGGCGCGGACGTCAGCGGCCGGGCGGGAGGGGTACGGCTACGCCGCGCCCTTCCCGCTCATCACCGCGGGAACGGTGCCGGCCAGGATCTTGAAGTCCAGCCAGAGCGACCACTGATCGATGTACTGCATGTCCATCTCCATCCACTTCTCGAACGGGATGGAGTTCCGGCCGCCGATCTGCCACAGGCACGTCATGCCCGGGCGTACGCTGAACCGGCGGCGGTGCCAGTCGGAGTCGAAGGCCCGGTAGTCCCGCAGCGGCAGCGGCCGCGGCCCCACGAGGCTCATGTCGCCCATCAGCACGTTGATGAGCTGCGGGAGCTCGTCGATGCTCGTCCGGCGCAGGAAGGAGCCGAGCGGCGTCATCCGGGGGTCCTTCCAGATCTTGAAGACCGGCCCGTCCACCTGGTTCAGCCCCTCGAGCGCGGCCTGCTGCTTCTCCGCGTCCTGCACCATGGTCCTGAACTTCACGAAATTGAACGGCCGCTTGTGGAGGCCGACCCGCTCCTGCACGAAGAAGACGGGCCCCGGGGAGGTCAGCTTGATGAGGGCGGCCACCACCGCGAACAGGGGGGCCAGGATCGTCAGCATGGCCAGCGAGATCGCCACGTCCACGCTCCGCTTCACCAGCACCGGCCAGCCCTCCATGGCCCCCGTGCGCATGGTGATGACGGGCTGCTCCTCGAGGAACTCCAGCCGCATCCGGGCGTGGCTGACGTCGAAGAAGTCCGGGAGCATGTGGACCAGCACCCCCTGCTCCTCGCAGGCGCGGAGGATGTGCGCGAAGTGCGCGTAGTGCGAGGAGACGGGCAGGGCGATCACGACCTCGTCGACCACGTGCTCGCGGAGGTAGGTGCCGAACTCGCCCAGCCGGGCCAGCAGCGGCCGCCCCGTCTGGCGGAACGTGTCCACGCCCCTCCACTCCTCGTCCACGAACCCCTTGATCTGGTAGCCCAGGGTCGGCTTGTTCTCCACCAGCTCGGCGAAGCGGAGGGCCCGGCGGTTGGTCCCCACGATCACGAGGTTGCGCAGGTTGCGTCCCCGGACGCGGAGCCATTCGAGGACCAGGCGCAGCCCGACGCGGGCCAGGCTCGTGAAGCCCGTGGTGAGGGCCCAGAAGGCCACGAGGAACGGCGAGGTCACCAGGTCGATGTCGATGAGCAGGGTGTCCACGCCCAGGACGACCATGCTGCCCACGGACGTGGCCTTCACGACGTCGAGCGTCTCCTCGCCGACGGACGAGAGTCGGCGTGACCGGTACAGGCCGAAGGCGGCGAAGATCAGGTACCAGGCGGCCATGAGAAAGAGGAACAGCATCAGGTTCCCGGGCTTCAGCCGGACGGTGAGCAGGCGCGGCAGCGAGTGCCAGCTCGAGCCCAGGAGCACGATGGCGGCCGCCACGACGAAGGACCCGACCATCACCAGGAGGTCGGCCGCCTTGAAAGACAGGCTGAGCGCCTGGCGGTAGCCCGCGCTCACATGGTCCTCCCCGAGATGGGAATGCGGCACGCCCTGCGTTGGTTCATGTCTCCTAGGGTCTGGAGGGGTTTGCGGCACGCGATGTGTACTTCATAGCCACCGTCCTTGTCAAGGGTCCCTACGCGCACGGGCCTCGCATCGACTGCGCCAAGCGTCGCCGCGGTGCGTGACGCCGTCGTGACGGCGCAGCGGCGCGCGCCCACCTTTTCCGTCCCGCCGTTCTGGTAAGCTTGGCGCTCCCCGGAGGAACCTGAGAGGACATGACAGCAAGACCGCGAGCGATCGTCGTCGGCATCGACGGGGGATCCCCCCTGTTGATCGAGGCCTGGGTGAAGCAGGGCCTGCTGCCCGGCTTCGCCCGGCTCATGAAGGAGGGAGTCTTCGGCCCGCTCGCCTCCGTCCCCAACATGCGGAGCGCGGCGGCCTGGACGAGCTTCATGACCGGCCGCAACCCCGGTAAGCACGGCATCTACGAGTTCTACGAGTACGCCGCGGACCGCCAGAAGGTCCGCTTCCTCAAGGGAGGCGACCGGGACGGGGCGACCGTGTGGGGCCTGCTCAGCGCCGCGGGGCGCAAGGTGGGGGTCATCAACGTCCCCATGACGTACCCGGCGGAGAGGGTGAACGGCTTCCTCATCGCGGGCCTGGACGCTCCCGGCCGGAAGAGCCCCGGGTTCGTCCAGCCGCCCGAGCTGCTGGGCGAGCTGGAGGATCGCTTCGGCGAGTACATCCTGGAGCCCGGCCTGACCGGTCACATCGTGGCGGGGAACACGGACACCGCGGTGGAGACGCTCTGGCAGGAGCTGGACCAGAAGGTGAAGGTCTCGGACCACCTCGCCGCCGCGAAGCCCTGGGACCTCTTCGTCACCGTCTTCCGGAGCCTGGACGCGGTCCAGCACTGCTTCTGGAAGCACATGGACCCGGCGCACCCGTTCCACGACGCCGAGCAGGCGAAGAAATACGGGACGGTGATCCTCCAGGCCTACCAGCGGGTCGACCGGTACCTGGACGCGCTCGTCGACCGCATGGACGCGAACACCAGCCTCTTCGTGATCTCCGATCACGGCTTCGGCGCCAAGCACGTGGCCACCCAGCAGCTCAACCGCTGGCTGGCGGCCGAGGGGTTCCTGGCCTACCGCCGCCGCGGGATCGTGGCCACGCTGCTGGGAAGCGTCTATCGCACGCTGGTAGGCCGCACATTCCGCAAGACGAAGGAGACCCTCACCCGCTTCTTCCCGTTCCTGCGCGGCATGGTGCAGTACCAGCTCTGCTTCGCCGAGATCGACTGGTCCAGGACCACGGCCTACAGCGACACGCTCTACCCCACCATCTGGATCAACCGCGGCGCGGATGGCCCGCTGGGCGGCTCGGTCACGGAGGAGAAATATCGTGAGCTGGTGGCCCGGCTGCGGGAGCGCCTGGCCGACTGCCGCGACTCCGTCACCGGGCAGCCCGTGGTGGGCCAGGTGTTCGAGAAGAGCGAGATCTACCACGGGCCCCACATCGACAGGGCACCGGACCTGCTCATCCGCTGGCGCGAGGACATCACCATCCACGGCCTGGCGGGGCTGAAACCGGACGCGGCCGGCGGCGACACGCGCGTGCCCGGCGAGGACCCGAGCGTCATCAGCGGCGACCACCGGGTCCACGGGATCCTCTTCGCGCGCGGCCCATTCGTCCGCCGCGGCGCCCGGGTCGAGGACGCGAACCTCGTGGACATCGCCCCCACGATCCTCTACGCCATGAAGGAGCCCGTGCCGCGGGACATGGACGGGCGCGTCGTCCAGGAGATCTTCGAGGACTCGTTCTCGCGGGAGAACGAGGTGCGGCTGACGGAGGCCGGCGGCAACGGCGCCGGCGGGCAGGACGGGGGCTACAGCGATCAGGACGAGGAGGTCATCGCCCGGCGCCTGAAGGCGCTCGGCTACCTGGAGTAGGCACCCGGATGTCCGGCCGCACCACCTTCGCCGCGATCCCCGCCCTTCCCTCCCTTGGCTACGGAGCCGGGCGTGTGTCCATGGCCGGCCTTCCCGGCACGTGCCGGCGCGTGCTCGCGCCGGCGGCCGTCCGACCGCGGCGCGGCGCGGCGGAGCTGATCGAGGCCGCCCTCGACGCGCCCATCGCCTCGCCGCCGCTGCTGGACCTCGCCCGTGGAGCGCGATCGGCGGCCATCCTGGTCTCCGGAAAGGACCGCGTGACGAGGGCCGACGTCTTCCTGCCCATCCTGCTCCGCCGGCTGCGCGAGGCCGGGATCGGCGCCGCGGACGTCACCGTGTTCATGGCCACCGGCACGCACGTCCGCTTCAACGCCGAGGATCGGGCCGCCGTGTTCGGCGAGGGGCTGCCGGCCGAGGTCCGCGTCGTCGCGCACGACTGCAAGGACCGGGAGGGGCTCGTCCCCATCGGCACCAGCCGCTTCGGCAGCGAGGTCTGGGTGAGCCGGGCGGCATACGAGGCGGACGTCAAGATCCTCACGGGACGGATCACGCACCACTACTTCGCGGGCTTCACCGCCGGGCGCAAGGCCGTGCTGCCCGGCGTCTCCGGCCTGGAGACCATCCAGCGCAACCACCGCCTGGTCCTCTCCGGCGAGGGGGAGGACCCGCGCCACCCGGACGCGCGCAGCGGCCGGCTCGCGGGCAACCCGGTCCACGAGGAGATGCTCGAGGCCGCGGCGATGTTCCGGCCGACCTTCCTCCTCAACACCGTGCTGAGCACCGACCACGAGCTGACGCACGTCTTCTGCGGCGATCCCGTGGCGGCCCACGAGGCGGGGTGCCGCGCGGTGCGCGAGATCTTCTCGATCGAGGTCACCGACCCGGCGCGGGTCGTGGTCGCCAGCCCGGGCGGGGATCCGTACGACTGCTCGTTCATGCAGGCGCTGAAGACGGTCATGCACGCCTCGCCGTGCGTGGCCGACGGCGGTGGCCTGCTGCTGCTGGCGCGCTGCCCGGAGGGGATCCTGCCGGCCTTCCTGCGCTGGGACCGCAACCTGTCCCTGCCGGAGCTGGCGCGGGAGGTCCTCCGCAACTACAACCTGACGGGGCACAACACCTACCTGCTGCGGTCCGTGCTGCAGAGGATCCACGTCGTGCTCGTGAGCGACTGCGCGCCCGCCCAGGTCGCGCAGCTGGGGCTCGTCCCCGCGCGCTCGATCGAGGAGGGCTGGCAGCTCCTGCGGGAGCGCATCGGCGAGGCCGCGCCGGCCTACGACGCGGTCCCCTACGGGAACGTGACCGCGCTCGACCGGCCCGCCTGACGGCACGCCACGCCATGAGCGACAAGCGCATCCGGCACTACTGCGTGGACTGCGGGGCGGAGTTCCCGCACGGCTTCACGCCCCGCTGCCCGCGCTGCCGCGGCATGGTGGAGGTCGAGTACGACCTGACGCGGGCGCGCATCCGGGACAGCGGCGTGCCGCTGGAGCGCTACTTCGACCTCCTCCCCGTCCGCGACCCGGAGAACCTGCTGCCCGTGGGAGAGGGCAACACGCCTTGCGTCCACGCGCGAGGCCTGGGGGAGGCCCTCGGCCTGCGCAACGTCTTCCTGAAGGTGGAGTCCCGCAACCCCACCGGGACCACCAAGGACCGGATGGCGGCCGTGGTGCTCTCCATGTTCCGCGAGCTCGGGATCCGCGAGTTCGTGACGTCCTCCACCGGGAACAGCTCCAACGCCCTGGCCCACGCCATCCACCGCCATCCCGGCTTCAAGATGCACCTCTACATGGGCGAGGCCTTCCGATCGCGCTTCCGCTACGAGGGAAATGGCGTCGAGGTCCACGCCCTCGACGGGACGGACTTCAGCGGGGCCTTCTACTACGCCCGCGACCTGGCCAAGGCCCGCGGCCTGCCGTTCGAGGGAGGCTTCTTCAACCCGGCGCGGCGCGAGGGGCTCAAGCTGGCCTACTTCGAGGCCGTGGACCAGATCCCGGGCGAGATCGACTGGTACTTCCAGGCCGCGTCCAGCGCGATGGGCGTGAACGGGACCGCCAAGGGCGCGCGCGAGCTGCGGGCGCTGGGGCGCATCCGGAGGATCCCGCGCATGGTCTGCGTGCAGCAGGAGACCTGCTGCCCCATCGTGGACGCCTTCGAGGAGGGCTCGCCCACCATCAAGCCCCACCACATCGTGGAGCAGCCGCACGGCATCGCCGAGGCGATCCTCAGGGGCAACCCCACCGGCTGCTACCCGTACGTCTTCCGCATGCTGCGCGAGACGAACGGGCTGGCGGTGCGGGTCTCCGAGGCGGAGATCCGCGCCGGGCAGCGGGACCTCCAGGAGCTGGAAGGTGTCGCCTGCTGCCCGGACGGCGCCACCACCGTGGCCGCCTTGCGGAAGCTGGCCGCGAAGGGCGCGGTGGCGCCGGCGGACGTTGTGATGCTGAACGTGACGGGATGACGGGCACGGACGCGGAGGCCCTCGTGCGTCGGTTCCTGGCCGAGCAGGTCCTCGGGGAGGCCGAGGTCCGCCGGATCGGGCCGGACGATCACCTCTTGAAGATGGGCGTGCTCAACTCGCTGACGCTGACGCACCTCATCGTGTACCTCGAAGAGCAGCTCGGCATACAGGTCCTGCCCTCGGAGTTCGACCCGCAGAACTTCCGGAGCATCCGGGCCATCTGCGAGTACGTGGCGCGCAAGCGGCCGGGCGCCTCCTGACCGCGCGGAGCCGGATCCTCCATCCATGTGCGGCATCGTCGGGGCGCTGAACCTGGACGGCGCATCGCCCGTGAGCGCGGACCTCGTGGCCCGCATGAACGAGGCGCTGCGCTACCGCGGACCGGACGGCGGGGGCGTGGAGGTGCGGGGCCCGGTGGGGCTCGGCAACCGGCGCCTGGCCATCGTGGACCGGGCCCAGGGCGCCCAGCCGATGTCCAACCCGGAAGAGACGCACTGGATCACGTACAACGGCGAGGTCTACAACTACCGCGACCTGCGCGCCGAGCTGGAGGCCCACGGCTACCGCTTCCGCACCCGCTCCGACACCGAGGTCGTCCTGCGGGCCTACGAGGCCTGGGGCCCCGCCTGCGTCGAGCGGTTCAACGGACAGTTCGCCTTCGCCGTGTGGGACGGCCCCGCGGGCGAGCTGTTCCTGGCCCGCGACCACATGGGGATCGCCCCCCTCCACTACGCGCAGGCGGACGGGTTGTTCCTTTTCGCCTCCGAGGCGAAGGCGCTCTTCGCCCACCCCGGGGTGGACCGGCGGATCGACCCCGTGGCCGTGGCCGAGGCCCTGCTCTGCGGGACGCTCTTCGGCGGCCGCACGATGTTCCGCGCCGTGCGCGCCGTACCGCCCGGCACGCGGCTCACCGTCTCCCGCCGCGGGGCCGCCGCCCAGACGTACTGGGACATCCCCCTGCGCGACACCCGCGGCGCGACGGAGGCGGAGTACGCCGAGCGGCTGCTGCCGCTGCTCGAGGACGCGCTGCGCATCCGCCTGGCCGACGAGGTGCCCTGGGGCCTCATGCTCAGCGGCGGCACGGACTCCAGCACGCTCGTGGACATGGCCTGCGGCCTGTCGCCGGACCCGGTCCAGACCTTCACCATCGACTTCGAGAGCCCGTGGAAGGGCCCGAACACGGACCTGGCCTGCGCCCGGCTCCTGGCGCAGCGGCTGCGGACCCGCCATCACGAGCTCCTCATCCGGCCCGACGACTACTACGACTTCCTGCGGGACGTGAGCTGGCACGTCGAGCGGCCCTTCAACAAGGGCGCGGTGACGATGTACCTGCTCTATCGCGAGATCAAGCAGCACGCCACGGTCGTCGTCACCGGAGAGGGAGCGGACGAGCTGTTCGCGGGCTACGTGGGGTCCACGGGCCTCGGCCTGGACGAGGTGGTCACGAGCGGCGCGATCACACGCTTCCCCTGGGCGGCCTACTGGGAAGACACCGCGCGGCTCTTCTCGGCGGACTTCCACCGCGAGGTCCGGCCGGCGGAGCTCTTCGCGGACCGGCTGGCCGACAGCCTGCGCGCGGCGGACGGGCCCGATCCCCTCAACAACGCGCTCTACCTGTACTCCAAGCACTTCCTGCTGGAGCTGCTCGAGCTGCACGACCGCACGTCGCTGGCCTTCGGCGTGGAGGCCCGCCTGCCGTTCATCGACCCGCGCTTCGTGGAGCTCCTGTCGCCGATGCCCTCGGACCTGAAGTACCGCGACGGGGAGACCAAGTACCTCTTCAAGCGGCTGATCCGCGGGCGGCTGCCCGCGGAGATCGTGGACCGGGCCAAGACCCCGATGCCCGTACCGCGCGACCCGCGCACGGTGCAGACGCAGCTGGCCCTGGCGCGGGAGCTGGTGCTGGGGCCGGAGGCCCGCACGCGCGGCTACTACGACCCGGAACGGGTCGAGGAGTTCCTGGGCGGGCGCGGCGCCTTCGAGGGCGTGGGGATGCTCACGGTGTGGAAGGTGTCGATGTACCTCATCACGCTGGAGCTGCTGCAGAGGTCCTATCCCTGAGGCTCCGCTATAATCCGGCTTTGGCGCGACGCCCGAGGCACGCGCAGGTGATGGCATGAGATGCGGGTGACCCGGAAGCCGGACGTCGCGTGGCGGCACTATCTCCGCACCGCGCCCTGCGCGCGCGCCGCCTCGCCCTTCGGGTTCTCCCACGGCCGCACCGCCTTGAAGTACGGGGTGCGCGCGCTCGGCCTGCCCGCGGGGGCGACGGTCCTCTGCCCGGACTTCATCTGCGAGACCGTCACGCAGTCCCTCCACGGCGCCGGGCTGCGGGTCCAGTTCCATCCCCTGCGCGAGGACCTGGGCCCGGACTGGTCCGCCCTCGACCGGGTGGCGCCAAAGGACACCGCGGCGCTGGTGATGGTGCACTACTTCGGCGTGCCGCAGGACGCGACGCGCTACCGGTCGTACTGCGACGAGCGCGGCTTCAAGCTGATCGAGGACAACGCCCACGGCCACGGGGCCGTGGTGGACGAGCACGAAGCGGGCACGTTCGGGGACATCGGCATCGCCTCGCCCTACAAGTCGTTCCCGATCCGGAACGGCGGTCTCCTGTACCTCCGGCCCGGGACCGGCTTCGCCTCGCCGCAACTGCCCTGCCAGCCCGTACGGCTGCCCGTGCGCCTGGCCCGCGCGGCGCTGCGGGCGGCGCTGGACGCCCACCTGCCGCTGCGCGCCGCTCTGCGGCCCTGCCCGCCGTACGGCTCGCAGGCGGCCTTCCGCGACCACCCGGTACGCGAGTGGGCGATGGACGCGTGGTCGTGCGACGAGCTGTTCCGCGCCGACCTGCCGGCCGTGCGCGCCCGGCGGCAGGCGCTCTACCGGATCTGGCAGGAATGGACGGCGCGGCACGGCCTCGTCCCCGTCTTCCCCGCGCTGCCCGCCGGCGCGATGCCGCTCGTCTATCCCGCGCGCAGCGCCTCGGCCGCGGCCAGCGCGCGCTGGTTCCGCTGGGGACATCGCCACGGCATCGACGTGCACTCCTGGCCCACGCTCCCGGATGCGGTGGTCCGCGAGGACGGCGCGGCCGTGCGGCGGTGGGAGCGCCTCCTCTGCTTCCCGCTGCACCAGGACCTCGACCCCGCGCGGCTCGAGGCGGCGCTCGTGGCCCTGTCCCCCTCCGCCGCCCTCCCGGCCAGCCCCGCGGGCGCCGACCTCATGGTCCGCACGTGACGGCGCGCTCCCTGCTCGCGCTCGCCGCCTGCGGCGCCCTCGCGGCCTGCGGCGGCTCCACGGCATCGCAGCCGTCCGCGCCTGCGCCTTCGGCGCGCCCGACCCCCGCGCCGGGGTCCACCGCGTGGGGCTTCTTCAACTACACGGGCGATTTCGCCTCCGGCCTGAGCAACGCCCGCCTGGCCCGCGCCACCGGGATCGTGTGGTCGGCCGTCGAGCGCCCGCCGGGCAGCGGGGCTTTCGACTGGGCCGACCTCGACGCGCGCGTGCGCAACGCCCAGGCGGGCGGTTTCAGCGGCGTCCTGGTCCTGAAGGCGGGCAACGGGTCCTCGTTCAGCGACCCGGAGTGCTTGGAGCGGGTCCAGTCCGCGCCCGACGACGCCTTCTCGAACGGGCGGGCGCTCTCATCGTGTCCGATCCGGCCCGAAATGGAAGGGGCCTGGGGCCGGATGGTGGGCGCCCTCGTCGAGCGCTACGACGGCGACGGGCAGGGCGACATGCCGGGCCTGACCGGGGCCGCCCGCGTGGACGTCCAGGTGGAGAACGAGGCCGCCAACTCGGAGCTGTGGGATTACGGCGAGACGGACCGCGTGGCCGCCGCCGACCGCTACCTGCGCCTGCTCGAGCTCTCCTATCAAGCCAAGCAGTCGGCCAACCCGGGCACGCAGGTCATCCTGGCCGGGCTCATCCAGCCGAACCTGCTCGCCCGGTGCGACGGCCAGCCCGGCGCGCCGGGATGCGGCGCCGTGACCGTGCAGCGGAACCTGGCCTTCACGCGGCGCATCCTGGCGCGGCCCGCGCTGTTCGACGCGGTCGACGTCCACGTGTTCGTCTACTACCACTTCGAGCCGGACTACATCGACGCGGGGTTGCAGTGGGTGGCGGGCCAGATGCAGCAGCTGGGCTACCAGCGGCCGGTCTACGCGCTCGAGTGGACGGGCGCGATGATGCTGCACGTCGCCGGCGAGGGCCACATCGGGGCGTTCGGCGGCTACTTCCCCTACTCGGGGGAGTTCCCGACCCCCGCCGCCTTCCAGGCCATGTACGCCGGCCTGGACCAGCCGCAGAACGCCGTATACCGCGAGTGGTTCGAGGCCGAGCAGGCCAAGGAGCTGGGCAAGCTCTTCACGAACCTGCTCGCCCACGGAGTGGCCCGGCTCGTCCACGTCCAGTACGCCGACTTCCGGCCCGGCGCCCCCTGGGACAACGTCTGGTGGAACTGGCAGGGCGTGATCAAGTACGTGGGCGGCGCGCCCATCCGCAAGCCCGCCTACTACACGTACAACGTCCTGGCCGACCGGCTCAACGGCTTCACCGGCGCCCGGCGCGTCGGCCCGGGCGGCGACGTCCGCCTCTACGAGTTCACCTTCGCCAGCGGGGATCCGTCCTTCGTGCTCTGGACGGACGGGCCGGCGGCGGTGGTGGACCTCTCGTCCGTGCTGCCCCGCCGCAACGCGCGCATCACGCACATCGTGACCGAGCTGGACGCGGCCGACCAGCCCATCGTCCCGCCCGAGGAGACGGTGGGCGCGACCGCGGTCCCGGCGGGAGACGTCCCCGTCCTCCTGCGCCCCGTGGACTAGCGCGCTCTGCGCGTCAGCGAGCGGGCGTCAGGGCCACGACCGCGAGGACGTGCTGGCCCCGGCGGAAGGTCGCGGCCACCGCCTCGCCGCCGCCCTCCGGACGGATCGCCACCAGGCCCCGCGCGGCGTCCACGCCGCTCACGGCGAACCGCCTCGGGTCCAGTGAGACGCCCGACCCCAGCGCCTTGCCCACCGCCTCCTTCGCGCACCAGAGGCGGAAGACCCACTCGGAGCGAAGGGCGTCCGACTCCCGGGCCGGCTCCGGAAGATGGGCCAGGTCGGCCTCGGAGAAGGCGCCGTCCAGGAGGTCCTGGCTCGGCGTCCGGATCTTCTCGGCATCCACGCCGACGCGGCCCTCGTCGTTCGCCGAGGCGGCGATGGCGACGACCATCCCGTCCGTGTGGCTGATGGAGATCTCGGGGCGGCCGGGCAGGTCGGTGCGCCAGCCGCCGGCCAGCACGGGCCGTCCGGACGCGTCGCTCGCGATGATGATCTCCGCGGGCGCGAGCCAGCGGCCGGCCTGCTCGTGGAAGTGGCCCCAGAGCGCGTCCTTGGCCGCCGCGCGCCCGAGCAGCCACTGGATCTCCCGCGGGACCGAAACCTTCATCCCCATCCACTCCTCGCGCTCCGGCGGGCTCAGGATCAGGAAGGCCAGGGTCTTCCGCCAGACCCCGAAGGAGCTCTCCAGGATGTCGACGGGAAAGTCCGCGATCGTGCTCAGGGAGATCCGCCGCGTGCCCGCTCCCGGCAGCGCGAGGTCCAGCGAGTGCACCTCGGCGAAATAGTGGTCGGTCGGCTCCATCATGAGCCGGCTCAGGGCCGGGGTGATCTGGAACTCCCGCAGCGCCACCTCTTCCAGCGCGCTGCGAACCCTTCCCTCCGCGTCGATGGCCTCGCTGGACAGCACCACGCTCAGCGGCTCCTGCCGGCGCACCCGCATCTTCATGGAGAGGGGCGTGCCGGGAGGCATGGGCGGGCCGTACAGCCTCAAGGCCCCGACGCTATAAGGGAGATAGGACGTTCCCGCGAACGGCCTGGGCGATCCCCACAGCCAGATGGCCTGCCCCTGGGAGTCGAGCAGCACGGGGTCGATCTCCAGCTGCGCGTCGGGGCGGCTGCGGATCAGGCCCGAGCGCGGCGGCACCTTCAGGGCGCCGTCCACGCCCTCGCTCGACACGGCGGTGATGCCGGACACGCCCTGGAACAGCGGCCCGTGGAACGTCCACCGCGGGTAGATGGAGGGCCAGCCCTGGCCGGATCCCGCGGGGCTGCCGTTTCCCTCGGCCGGGATCAGGTCGTGGAGGGGTGGGGCGCTGGACGGAGGCGGAGGAGGATAGCGGTCCGCCAGCACCACGCCGGTCTCGAACACGGTCGGGAAGGACGCGGGGTTTCCGGCCGTCTCCTGCTGGATGACGGCGCGGACCTGCACCTGGCCGTCCTGCTCCCCGACGCGGCGCGCGCGGACGCGCAGGGTCACGCTCCCGCGGTCGAGGAAGATCGGACGGTGGGCGCGCGTGTCCACGACCGCGATCACCTTCAGGTCCGGGAAGAGCGCCGCCGCGGCCTCCGAGGCGAGCTCGCTGCTGAACACCAGCGCCATCACGGGCAGGGCCCGCAACGTCGGGTCCGCCCGGGAGAGCGTGGTGCCGAGCGCGTGGTCGGTCAGGTACAGGTCCTCGCGGACGTCGAACACGCGGCGGGCCAGCAGGGATTCGCCAGGCACGTGCTCCTCGATCGATCCCAGCAGCGGGAACCGGCCCTTTGGCGCCGGCGCGGCGGCGGCGGCGGGCGCCGGACGGCGCGCCGGTCCGGTGCCGGGGACGAGGAGGGATCCGACGACGTCGCCCTGCACGGCCAGGAACTGCTCCATGGTGTCCATGTAGGACATCATCACGGCGGAGGCCTCGTCCGGCCCGGCGGAGACCACCGCCCGCGCCGCAGCCGGCGGGAGCGGGGCGCCGTTGCGTGGCGGGTGCGCGGCGGCGGCCACGGGAATGGCCGCGACGGACGGAGGTACGGCCGCGGGCGGAGGCGCGGCCGCGGCCGCAGGCGGGGCCGCGGCGCGGGTGGGCGCCCCAGGCGCAGGTCCGAGCGCGAGGCCCTCGGCCTTCATGATCGGCAGGTGGATGGCCAGCTGCACCGACATGGATTTCCGCCCCGTGCCGGGGCCGCTGGCCTTCCGGAAGTCCACCACGCGCGAGCCCCAACGCTCGTGCAGGTGATGGATGCGCAGCGGGACGCCTTGCGCCGCCAGGATGGCCAGGCCCTTGAGGAGCTGGAGGACGTCCGAGCGCTGCGCGCGGTTGAGCCCGACCGCCAGGTGCCGCTTGTCCCTGAGGATGTCCGCCACGAACGCGCAAAGGTTCCCGCGCGGACCCACGTCCACGAAGATCCGGAAGCCGCGCTCGTACATCTTCTCGATGGTCCGCTGGAAGCGCACGCTGCTCATCCAGTGGCGGGCGGCCGTCTCCACGATGGCCGCCGGGTCCGACGGGAAGAGGTCCGTGGTGGCGCAGGAGTAGACGTCGATCTGCGGCGGATGGACCCCGACCTCCTCGTAGTAGGCCTTCTCGAGGGGAAAGGCCGGCTCGAAGAAGGCGGTGTGGTAGGGACGCTGGATGGGCAGCGGCGAGCAGATGGCGCCCTCCGCCGCCAGCGCAGCCCCGGCCTCAGCAATGACCTCGTCCATCCCCGGACCCGAGGCGCACAGCACGTACTGGTGCGGGCAGTTCTCCATGGCCACGCGCAGCGAGTCCGGGAACCGGGCCAGGACGGCGTCGATCTGGGCGCGCTCCACGCCGCCCACGGCCAGGAGCCGGCCCGTGGGCAGGTCACGCTCCTGCGAGAGGTCCCGCAGGTGCAGGTAGGCGTGGCGGGCGAAGCGGATCCGGTGCTTGCCCTCGCCGGGCCGCAGCACGCCCGCCATCTCCAGCGCCGACAGCTCCCCGAAGCTGTGACCCACCACCGCGTCCGGCCGGAGGTGGAGGGAATCCAGGAGCCGGCTCATGGCGCTGTTCGCCGTGTGCACCAGCACCACGGCCTTCTCCCACTGCGCGATCTCGTCTGCGGCGCCGGCCGCTGCGCGGGATCCCGGCGCGGGGAAGTTCAGGGCGCTGGGCAGGAAGCCGTCGCCGGCCGCGGCGCAGGCGGCGTCCGCCTCGTCGAAGGCGCCGCGGATCTCGGGGAAGTTGAGGCACAGCTCCCCCAGCATGTTGACGTATTGCGCGTTCTCGCCCGGGAAGAGGAAGGCCACCTTGCCGCCCAGCCGCTGGCGGAAGTAGTAGATCCCGTCCCTGTCGATCTGATGGCAGCCCTCGTCGGACAGCTTTTCGCGGGCCTGGGCCAGCCGGACGCGCAGGTCGGCGTGGGAGGAGGCCACCACCGCCACGCACTCCAGCCCCGGCTGGTACGTGTGCGAGACCGTGAAGGCCAGGTCGTGCAGCGGCGCGGGCTGGGGCCGCTCCAGGTAGGCCTCGAGGTCGGCCATCTGGGCCAGCAGGCCCGGCCGCGTCTTCTCCGTGAAGAGGAAGAGCTCGGCCGGGAACAGCCGCGGCGCCCGGCTGCGGGCCGCCGGCTCAGCCGGCGGCGTGCTCTTCGAGGATGCAGTGGGCATCCACGCCTCCGAACCCCATGGAGCTCACGCCGGCCCGGCGCGGCGTCCCGCCGCGCGGCCGGATCCAGGGCCGGGTCTCGGTGTTGATGTAGAACGGGCTCGTCTCCAGGTGCAGGTCCGGGTTCGGCTCGTCGCACTGGAGCGTGGGCGGCAGCGTCTTGTGGTAGAGCGCGAGCGTGGCCTTGATGATCCCGGCGATCCCGGCCGCGGAGCGGCAGTGGCCGATCATGGACTTGATGGTGCCGATACCGCACGTGGGCCGCGAGCCCTGCCTGGGGCCGAAGACCCGGGTCAGGGCCGCGATCTCCGTGACGTCGCCGAGGGGGATGCCGGTCCCGTGCGCCTCGACCAGCTCCACCGTGCGCGGGTCCACGCCCTCGGCCTCGTAGGCCCGGCGAACGGCCAGCTCCTGACCCTCCAGGCGCGGCGCCATGAGGCCCTTCGCCCTGCCGTCGCTCGCGTTCCCCACCCCGCGGATCACGGCGTAGATCCGGTTCCCGTCGCGCTCGGCGTCCTTCGTGCGGCGCAGGACGAGCAGGCCCACTCCCTCGCCCAGCATGGTGCCGTCGGCCCTCTTGTCGAAGGGCCGCAGCGCGGGCAGCCGGGACATGCCCTGGATCGCGCAGAAGAGCATCAGCTCCAGCACCAGGCAGGAGGCCTGGGTGGCCCCCACCAGGACGTAGTCGCAGGAGTCGGTGAGCAGGTCCTTCACCGCGTTGCCCACGGCGACGTGCGACGTGGCGCAGGCCGCGTCCACGACGTAGTTGGGGCCCATGAGGTCCATGCGATTCGAGAGGCGGCTGGCCACGATGTTCGGGATCAGCGTGGTCGGTGTCTGCGCGGTCATGGTGGGGAGGCTGCGCTTCAGGGCCTCGCGGATCTTTACGGCGTCCTCGGTGGACAGGGCGGGGTTCAGGCTGCGGATGAGGTCCACTGTCTGCTCCAGCACGCCGAGCTGGAACCAGGCGACGTTGCCGGGGGTGAAGTAGGTGCTGTGCCCGAGGATGACCTCGACGCGGTCGCGCCGGATGGCGTCCAGGTCGATCCCCGCGTCCTCGACGGCGGCCGTGGCGGCGCGCAGGGTCAGGAACTGGTCGCTGTCCCCGTTCTGCACGTCGGCGGGCATGACGCCGTGCTTGGTTGGGTCGAACGTGGCCAGGGGGCCCAGGTACCCGCCGCGCAGGCTGTACACACGCTCGAAGTCGCGGGAGTCCGGGTCGAGGTAGCGCGCCGAGTGCGGATCGGGGTGGTCGCCGATGAAGCTGCGCTTCGCGCAGATGTTCTCCCAGAACGTCGCGGGGTCGGGGGCCCCGGGGAAGACGCAGCCCATCCCGACGATGGAGACGGTGTCCTCGATGACCCTCATGGGCTCTAGCTCGCCGCGGGCCCCTGCGCCGCGGCTTCCTCCGCCGCCAGGCTGCCCATGGCCGCCACGATCGTCTCGGAGGGGTGGCCGAAGCGGATCTCGTCCATGAGGAACCGGCGCCCGGCGTCCGGCGCCACGAGCCCCACGCCGCGCTCGAGGAACTGGCGCCGGGTCTCGGGCGTCACCATCCCCGACTTCTCCCACGGGCCCCAGTCGATGGCCACCACCCGCCGGTTCCACCGGGCGCTCAGGTGCAGGGCCATGCGGTTCAGGACCTCGTTGGCCGCCACGTAGTCCACCTGGCCGCGGTTGCCGGACCAGCCCGCCACCGAGGAGAAGATCACGAAGAACTTCAAGGCCTCCGGCCGGAGGGACTGCGCCAGGTGGAAGACGGCCCGCGCCTTGGTGTCGAACACGCGGTCGAAGGACTCGGCGGTCTTGTCCTCGATCAGCTTGTCCTCGATGATCCCGGCCCCGCAGACGAGCCCGTCCACCCGGCCGTGGGCCGCGTAGACCTGCCGGAACAGCTCCGCCGTGGAGGCGCCGTCGCGGATGTCCGCCGCGTAGTAGAAGACGCGCGAGCCCGCCGCCTCCATGGCCGCCCGCGCGGCCCGCATCTCGCGGTCCCGCAGGATGCGCCGCGCCGCGGCGTCCAGCTCCAGCGGGCTCGGCGCCTTGCCCTGGGCCTTGAGCTCGGCGAAGAGGACGCGCTTCAGGTCGGCTTCCGAGACCGCGCGCGCGATCGCCTCGGGCTCCTCCGTCTCGGGCCACGCCGAGCGTCCGACGAGGACCAGGGTGGGCCGGGCCTGCCGGGCCATCTCGCGGGCCACCTCGGCGGTGATCCCGCGCGCCCCGCCGATGAGCACGACCACGTCGTCCGGACCCAGGTCCACCAGCGCCCGGTCCGTGCGCAGCGGGGCACTCCACGGCTCCGGCACGAGGCGGCTGCCGTTGCGGTAGTAGGCCTCGCGCTCCTGCCGCGGCGTGGCCAGCTCGCCGAGGATGCGGCCCAGCGCCTCCTCCACCGGCGAGTTCTCCAGGACGAGGCTCTTGGCCACGACGTCCGGCCACTCCACGATCAGGGTCTTGATCACGCCGATGAGGCCGCCGCGCCACGGGTGGTCGGGCACGGGGAGGACGCCGTCCGTGGGCGACGCGCCGAACGAGAGCGCCGTGAGGACCCAGTTTCCGGGCGCGGAGCGGAGGTCGCCCGAGGCCTGGCGCAGCAGGTAGAAGAGGCCCTTGACCTCCTCGTTCACCAGCCGGGCGAACGTGTCCGCGGACAGCTCCGACAGCGGCGGCACCTGCCGCAGCGGCAGCAGGTGCATGACCGCGCCGATCCGGCCGTGGTCGCGGCGGATGCGCTGCAGCAACCCGTCCACCTGGGACTGGTCCGCAAGGTCGGCGGCGTAGATGCCGTCGGCGGGCGCTTCGGGGCCCTGCAGCCGGACGATCACGGGCCGGCCTCCCAGCGACCGCAGCCGGTCGCGCAGCGCCGCCGCGTACCCGCGCCCGTCGTCGGTGATGACGAGCACTCCGGCCGGGATGGAGGCGGTGACCCCCGCCGGTAGCGCCCGCTCCTGCATCTTGAGGACGTACCGCTCCACGCCGGCTCCGGGCGCCGGCGCCGGGCCGGCCGCCGGCCCGGGGGCCGGGGCCTTCGGCTGGGACGAGCCGTTCCCGGGGGCGCCCAGGTTCTCGCGCATCACCTGCACGACGTCCTGGAGCGTGCGCGCGGCGCGGAGCTGCTGCGGCACCGTGGGGCCCAGGTCGGGGAACTGGCGCGCGAAGGAGGTCAGGATCTCCACGCGCTTGATGGAGTCGATGCCGAGGTCCGCCTCCATGTCCTGCTC
>Ga0075428_100001949_pt1 | contig 22181 bp, 41 predicted proteins | sample RhiMetdeltSRZDD2_FD_75291 | JGI IMG/M metagenome (GOLD analysis project Ga0075428, IMG submission 75291) | Populus rhizosphere microbial communities from Tennessee, USA - Rhizosphere MetaG P. deltoides SRZDD2 | ecosystem: Host-associated > Plants > Roots > Rhizosphere > Soil | place: USA... | reverse complement strand
GTTCCCCCCTTCACGTACCCCGCCTGCTCCTCCTTGGTACGGATGACGCTGATCGTGCTGAGATACACCTCGTCGTCTTCGAGAATCTCCACCAAGCGTTCCCACTTCGCGCGCACGCATGGGCACAACTTCGCGACGTCCCGGCTCGGCGCGATCCTAACTGGAGGCGCCATTGCCCTGGCCGTTCTTCTTGGCCGCGTCTGCTACCGCGTCCAATCTCCGCTTGAACAACTTCTCCAACGTAAGCTCCTTGATGAGGGGCCACCTGATCTCTGCGGGGTCTTTCACGGCAACGCTGCCTTTCCCGTTGGGCTTCACTTCTGCTTCAACCTGTCTGCGACGAGTGCGAGGGTTTCCACGGCCTCTTCCAGGCGGAGGCCGTACTTCTCCGTCAGGACCGCCTGCTCCGCGCGCATGGCCTTCATCTCTTCCCGGTGCTCGCGCATGTCTTTCTCGCGCCGCATGTAGAGAAAGATGATGACCGCCCCGAGCACGACGACGATCGGGAGTTGGTACAGCGCCGATGCAAAGGTAATCTCCGGTGGCACGTCAGTTGGACTCCCATTCAAGGTCTGTGATGCAGTGGTGAAGTTCATGAAAGTACACGCGGCGAAGAGCGGGGCCGGTGAGATGGGTAGCAAGAAGGATTTCGTATGTGGCCGGGAGCCACACGCCGTCCACACAGCGGTCGCTGGGGTCGTCGGGGTCGTGGGGATCACACTCATTTGCCTCGCACATCTCCACGCGGGTAACACGACGGACGGCAATTGCGCCTAGGCCAAAGTTCACCTTGCGTGGAATCGCGAAGTCGCTGCGGGGGCGGCGCATCAGGGCACCCGCAACTGTCCACAGGACGCGTTGGAGAGGTCGATATGCTGGCCGTCCGGCGCTGTAGCGCCGGACGGCCAGCAGACCTCAACCTCAAACGGCCCGCGCACGCCCTGCACATTGACGAGGTAGCGATTGTTGCTTTGGATGCGGAAGCCGTCGACGGCGCCGGTGACGCGTACCACCGGGGGTTGCACCGGCTCGCACTCTCGCCACGCGCCGCAGGAGGAAGAGCACACTTGCCGATGTTCGCTGTTGCAAGGGCGCCCAGGCGGGTTCCCGAACTTCGGGGTGAGGTTGAGCGTGCAGCCACCCCCGTACGGCACCGGGATGTTGGGATCGCCGCAGGTGAATGCTTCGACCCCCATCTTGGCCGCGGGCGGGCAGGAAGGCGGGGGCTCGCACTGACCGCCGACTTCGTCGGCGGTCAGTAACCTCTCCCACTCGCTCATGCTCATTGGCCCGCGCCAAAAGGCCGTGACGCCGCCGGAGGACGCCTTCAGCGCGAGCCAATCCTCCGGGGTGTGGTCGCGGTTGTCGCTTTCCAACAGGACCGTGCCTCCCGGCACGGTCCTGAAGCCGTGGTGGATCTCAAAGTCGCCCGCCCCGATCTCGGCGTTGCTGCCGAAGAGGCCGGTATAGCCGGCCTCGCGCGCAAAGCCCGCGAGGCCGCGGACCCACTCCCCACTGGGGCGGCACCGGAACTGCTCATTGCCGTCAAAGAGGACGATGTTGGGGTTGCGGAGCGCGACCTCAACCACGCGCTTCACCCACTCGCGGTAGCGCTCAGGCGGCGCGCCTTGCGTCACGCTGCATCCGTCGCCGTAAGCGTTGAGGCCGTGCACGGCCACCCAGGCGTCCCAGACGCCGACGAGTACGTAAACGCCGCGCGCGCGGGCGGCAGAGGCCCGCTCGTCCAGCCGCGCGAGGGCCTGCGCGGGCGGGTCGTCGCCGCCCGGGCCGATCCGGAATTCCGTGAGCCTCACGCCGGCCCGCCGGTAGAGGTCGAGGACGTAGTCGTCGGCGAAGGGCCATTCGTGCAGGAGCCCCTCGTCGCCGTTGCTCTCGTCGGGGTCGGCGCAGCAGTTCACAGCCCCTTTGAGGGAGGGGTTGAGGTCGGAGAGGCTAAGGGTGGGGAAGGGCGGTGGCGGAGGGGTCGGCGCGGGGCTGGGCGACCCTGACGGGAGCGGAGTCGGCCGTGTGGGGCCGTCGCCGCCGCAAGCGAAGAAAACTAGAAACCCAGCTAGGAGGGAGGAGAGGCTCTTGTGGCGCATCCCCCCAACGGTACTACATCTGGGGGGTTAGGTCAAGTGATACTTGAGCCCTCTCCACATAAGATGACCCGGTGGAGATATCCTTCCCCACCGGGTCGGGTTGAAGTAAAGACCCCCTGGCGGGTCTCGTTTAAAGCAAGGTGCCAGGGCATTACTTTTGCGGCTCTCTTGTTCCTCCGTCGGCGTTTAAACCGAGGTTTCAGTTCTGAGTCCCAGTCGTTCTTCCGCTAAACTACGGGGACACGGTGGGGGCGTACGGCCCTCGTTTTGGAGTCCCCGGCAGGATTTGAACCTGCGTCGCCTGGGTAATCTTCCTCGATGTTCGATACGGAAGCAGCCGCGATGCTGAGTCTCTGTGCTACAGCTTGAGACTCAATGACAGCCGGCGTTCGCGCGCCGCGCGGGAAACCGTCCCGCCATCGGGTGCCCTGTTTGCACCCGCGAGGAGTCGAACCTCGGTCATCAGGCTCAGGTTGAGTTTTAGCTTGGCACAGAAACGGTACGGAAAACTTGTAACTACTGCGCGAAGATCCAACCGAGGATCTTCCCGCCGACCTCCTTCTTTGGCGCGTCGACCATGTTGGCCTGCTCGCGGGCGAACTTCACTGCGTGGTGAAGCTTTTGCACCCGCGCGATGAGCACAGCCTTGCGTGTGTTCGGGATTGCGGTCGAGTACCGCGTCGTCTCCCACGTGCCGGCGATGATGTCCTCGGTGATGATCTGGGTCTGGGCCGGATGCTCGGGTGTGGCCGGGTACAACACCAACGGCTTCTGCACCTTCTTCGTTCTCGACGTCAGCGCGGCCTTGGTGCGAAAGACGCCCTGCTCCGCGTCCCAGGTCCACTCCTCCGCCGCGTCGAGCACCGGCAGCTTCTCGACGAAGGTGTTGAGGTCGGTCAGTTGCTTTTCGAGGAAGAGCAGGTACGTGGCCGGAGCGTCCACGATGAGCGCTTCGCCATCGACCTCCACCGTGGCCTTGGCCTCGCAGTTGGCGAAGTCCTTCTGCGCCGAGACGTCGAAGAGATCGGCGAGGCGGACCTGGACTTGTGCGAGCACCTGCGACACCCCGGCCTGGATCACCGTGCGCTGGCCGGGGACGTCCTCTCCGTCGTCCTCGGACTTTTTCTGATACTTCTTCACCATGCCCTCGAACAGGGCCGGCTTCTGCACGGCCTTGTAGAGTGCGTCAACGTCGGCGGTCACGCGGGACTTGATCCCCTTCTCGACCGCGATGACCTGGTTCAACTTGATCGGCATGAAACGTCCTCCTCCTTAGCTTGAGATTGGAAGATACAGCTTGGCGCCCCTGGTTGTCAAGGCTAAAGTTCCGGCACCCTCATCATCAGCGCTTCCCTCAAGAGGGCCTTGACGCGGGCGACGTATTCTTGTTCTCTGTTCCACCCCCACCCCGCCTCGACGTGGTCCTTGAGCAACCCCTCCGCCTCCAAGCGCCACGCGATGTAGTCTGCGAGGCGATCGTAGCGGTCGGGAAGGGAGGCGGTCATGGAAGCACCGTCTCGGTTCGCACGGCTAGAGACGTTCCGCACTTGTTACAAATCTTGTTCATGATAAGAGGGTGACAACTCAATACGGCCTCAAGCCACGCGTGGATACAATTGTCTATTTTGGCACGGCGTGCGGCTTCGGCCTCGGTGAGGTTGCAACCGGGACAATCCTCGGAGCAACGACCGTCGGGAAGGCAGGAGGGGCAGTGGTCAGAAGCAGTCACGGATAACCCCAGTAGTAACGGCGAGGAGTTTCACCGTCGCTAGCGGCGGTGTGTTTGATCTCAGGCTCTTCCATCAGGCCCTCCTCCATCCGCACTTCCAGCAATTCGGCTCATCGTCATACAGCACCGTCCTACACGTCGGGCACGGGCCCTCTAGTCGTACGATCGCCGGCACGCCGTAGGGCGGCGTGAGTGCGGCGCTGACGAGGTCCGCGGCCTCACTGGGCCATACCGCTTGGCAGATCACACACTGGTAAGCGAGAACGTTCGTACACTGTTGCCAGTCGTGGATGTGACCCCAAGAGCCGAGAGAGGGCGGCCCTTCGCCACCGACGAAGCTACCGGCCATCCGCGCTTGCCTTAAGTACCGCAGCAACGGGCTTCCAAACACCATCCTGCCTCCTGATGCCGAACCGATGCTCGTACTGTGTCGCGTCGGGCCCGTCATTGAGTTGGAACCACGTCAGACTCTCGACGCCGTTGTCCGCGGCGATGCGACACTCCTCCACCGCGTAGCGCGCGACCTCCTCGTCGGTGAGTTGAACCCTCCGCCCAAACATTCCCCACGGGCCGTAGCGGTGAACACTCGGCGCGGTATGCCAACCGACCTCGGAGACAATGAGGCGTCGCCGCGGCCCGGTGATCTCCCGCACGGCACGATACTCCTCCTCGCGGGAGCGGAAGCCTTTGTGCGCCTCCCACGGGGCCTGCGTCGTGCGGTAGGTGTGGATGGCGCAGCCAACATCGGCGGCGATGTTTCCCGTCGCGTACACCGTACGCAACCACTCCAGCCGCTTGCGGTCGGGCGTCGTGATGCCGGCGGTGAAGAGGCTAGGCCGGAAGCCGTAACTATCGCGCAGACGGTCCCGCACAAAGTACACCCACTCCGCGTAGTCTTTGGGGCTTTGACGCGCGTCTTCCTCGTTGCCGAGTTCGATGTCGAAGCCGTCCCAAGGCGCCGTAGCCTGCGCGACCGCGAATGCCTGCGTGAGATCGCGGACGATGAATACCGCGTCAAGGTCGGCGGCGACAAGCTCGTCGACAAGGGCAGGCACAAGGCGCGGATCGGTGGCGTCTTGGCGTACGCCGGAAAAGCCGAGGCCCTTGATGAGACGGAGAGTCAGGTCGCCTAATGGCCGCCCGAACCCCGCGTTGAGGAGGAGCTTCACCGGAGCGCTTCCTTCACCCGCCGCACCACGTCCTCCAGCCGCTCCCCCGCCCGCATCAAGGCCGCCCGCGCGAGGTCGGCCGTCGCTGCCGCCCACGCCATCTCCAGATCCCGCACCGCGTCCTGCGTGTCGCCGATCATGGAGTGCACGACCGCGCGGAACGAGGCGGCACTCGTCGCCAACTCGGCGCCTTCGTCAGCAACACCGTCAGCTTGCGCGCTCGCCGGCAGCACGCTGCCTGCGGGCGGCGTAGCCGCCCGCAGGCGGGGCAATTCCACCATCCGTGGGATGTACGCGCCACTCAAGAATCCGCCCTTGTGGTTGGCTCCAGCCTCGAAAGGAAGTTCTCATGCACCTCGGCCTCCAACCGTGCCCAAGCAGCGGCAATGTTCTCGCCGCGACAGAGCGGCGGGGAATAGACGTAGGTCCGCAACACCAGCCCCGGTTCCTGCCCGAGCGCGGCACCCGGCGCGCGGCCCATCTCGTGTGCTTCGATCGTCACCTTCACTGCCCAGGACATCAGTTGATCCCCTTCACGTCTCTCCTCAGCGACGCCGCGAAGCGGCGTCGCGATTTGGGCGGGAGCCCCGTTCTGGCCCCCGCCCCACCTTCGCGTTTGAACCCGAGTCTCGAATATCTTTACCGGTTGCCCCCCGCCTTTTACATTTACGGGGAACGCAGGAGAGGTCGGCCCCTGCCCCCTTGAAAAGCAACGACCGACCTCGCTGCGCCGAGCGGCGGCAGGATTGCCGCCGCTCGGAACCGTATACTCACCTTAGTGAGTAGAAGGATGGAGCGGCCGGGCTTGAGTACCGGCTACCCAGGATTGAGACGGCAGGGTTAGCGCCCACTTCGACCGAGTCGCATCGCGACTCGCATCTCATTCTGGACATCCCTGGAGGAACCATCCGAACACCACGCCCGCTCCTCTGCGGTGACGTACCTGGGATTTCAGGCACTGTCTGATTAGCGTGTCCTTCCACGCCGCGCCCCATCCTGCTACTCACGATTGGCCTTGAGTTCTCGCATCCTCGCGTTGATACGCGCCTTGTTTCTGTTGTGATACTCCCGGTGCCATGCGTTGTCACACTGACGGCATCTACGATAATTCTTGTACGAACGAACGTTGTCATTGTCGAGCGTGTGGCCTTGTGGACATTCGCTTCTCCACAAGCCCCTACGGCTGTTTTCCTGCTCGGTCACTGGTTCAAGGTGCAGCGGGTTGAAGCACAGTCTTGAGCAAGGTGCTTGCATCGGCCCCCTGTTCAACCTGAAGTGGTCAATCACTTGGCCGTCCGCTAGAGGCCACATCCAAGCTTCCCAAGCTAGGCGATGCACCAGCTTCAATCCACCACCGGCTGACATGACGCCATAGCCGGCGTTGATCGTTGGCCCGGCCCAAAGCCAGCAGCCGTTTGCGTCGAACTCTGCCTTTCGCAACAGACGCTCGACGATACTCTGCTTTAGCTCAGGCCGGGCCACGGTTACCTACGCTGACGGCTTGATGAACCGTTCGACGGTTTCACCAACCTGCCACGTTTCGCCTGAGGAATCGGTGATCTCGCGCGCCGGGGTTCCTTCCGGCGTCAGGCAATGCTTGGTGTAGATCCCCTTGGGCTGCCGATACTCGTCCTTGCCGTTGGCCTTCTTCGCGCCGGTCTTCTTCCCACGCGGGCCGAGGCCGGTCTGGACGCCGACGGTGCGGGAGAGACTGTCCTCCAAGATGCTCTTGATCGCGTCGATGCCCTTGAGGTTGCGCAGATCGGCGGCCTTGTACTGGCAGGCGGTGAGGTACTTGTGCACGTCGGACGTGACGCCGGGGTAGAACTCGTTCCGGCTGCCGAAGACGCGCTCACGCCGCGGCCTCGTGCTGATCCACGTGCGGTCGGGCCTGTACAGGCGCCGCCCGGTGGTCGGGTCGGTGAGTCCCTTCAGATCCACCTGCCACATGTGGACCTTCGCGGTGAGGCCCTTGAGCCTGGCGGCCTTGGCCGTCGCCTCGTCGAGCGACGCGGTGCTCTCACCCATGTAGGTGAGGGTGCGCGTCTCGTTGAGGTACTTGCCCGGGGTGGTGAGATCGTGGCTGGAGAAGTCCTGAGACGCCACCGTCTCGACCTCCTCCGCCTCCGTGCCCACCGTGTCGACGGTGACGTATTCCTGCGTTTCCGACATTTGGTTGTTTTCTCCTCTTTAAAGTTCGGGGGCTGGGTGGTGCCGGCATTGCCGACCCCTCTGCGCTAGCAACCCGACGCCGCCCCCGACTTCGCCGGTGCCGTACGACATGCCTTGAACTTACGCCTCTTGCGGGGGAGTGTCAAGAGAAAGTTTGCCCTCACGCGCCAGCGCGACGATGAGGTTGCAGATGGCGAGGAGGGGCGTCGCCGCTCGCTGCGCGAGCGGCGCGAAGTCGCCCACCCACGCGCCCCAAGAGCCGGGGAGCGATTGATCCGGCGCGACGCTGATCTTGAACCTCTCCACCAATGGCCCCGTCGCGGACCAGTCGGTATCAAAGTTGGGTGGGTCGGTCATGTAATCGTCTGGAGAGCGCCCAGCCCATCCAGCTTTGTCGAGCCAGCACTCCCACCCCAACGCCTCCGCGACGAGGACGTGGAGGGGGCGGGGGGCGTCACTCACTTGTAAAACCCAACGCCAGCCTTGGTGCAACCGCCTGGCACGACCGCGATGCCCTTGTAGTACAAGTCGCGGTAGATCAAGTTCCCTCGCTCCTTGTCACAAAGTACGTTGATACCGGATGTGCCCAACCTCGCTTCGTCCACGACCTCGTTGACGGCGATGAAATTGCCGTCGCAGTTCTGTACAGCCGCGGCAAGCACCACAACGCCAATGAGTGCCTTCATGCTTCGAGTACCTTCATCAGATCCGCCCAATGTTGCGGCACCCTCGCCGGCAGCCGCTTCAACACCGCCTCGGGCAGCTTCGCGCCGACCCCGCCGATCTCGCCCTGCGGCTGGGTCAACCACTTGAACTGGCCCGCCTCGCGGAAGCAGTAGAGGGTGAGCGAGAACTCGCCGACGATACGACTGCTCGCCTTGCCGGGAAGCTCCGGGTACACATGCCTGTCCTTCTTCCCCGCGTCGATGGCGCCCGTGTTGCTGTCCGCCTCCGGCCCCTGCCAGATGGTGAAGAGCACATTAGGCACCTCGCTGTTCATGATGCTGTGCAGGTAGTCGAGGAAGGTGCCGGTGCCTTTCGACCAGAGCTTCGCGTCGAACTCATCCCCGCGCGAGAACGCGCCAAAGGTCACGTCGTCCATGAAGACTGGGAAGAGCTTGTGGAGGCCGTCGCCCATGAGCGTGTGGGGCTTGCTGGCGATGATGTTCTTCGTCACCGCCTTGAGGTCGCGGATGGCTGCGGCTCCTGCGGAGCCGCGGCAGTCGCCCTCCCAGATGCGGGGGGTGATCTCGTGACCATCGAGAGTCTGGAGCGGGATACTCGTTGTACCCATCTCCCCGGGGAAACTCAGACACGTCGCCGGGCCGCCGGTACACGTACGCAACGAAGTCGTTTTCCCCGTGTTCGGACCCCCGACGAGGAGTGCCCTTCTCACCTTACGACGCCATGTCTCAGGATTTTGAACCACGAAAGGCACTCTTATTTCCTCCCAGCCAAATCCAACAACAATTCGCCGTCATGACGAGCCGGCTTCTTACGAGCGGCGTCTTTCGCCAGCGCGCGGTCTGCGCGCCTTAGATATTTGACCGCACGCTTCAAGGTTTCCACGTCGTCGTGCAGATGGCCGATGCCGGTGTTGCACGGATTGCAGAGCAGTCCTCGAATCAGCCCCGTGTCGTGGTCGTGATCGACATCGAGCCTGATAATCCCGTCGCCGTGGCGAGGCCCTTCACTGTCGCAGATCGCGCAACACCCGCTCTGATCTTCAAGGAGACGGAGGTAGTCCTCAACCGTCAACTTGTGACGCAAAAAGAGGCGACGTCGAAACCCGCGTTTGCGATCGTACTCGCGGTGTCGCTCCAAAATCCTGTCCTTGTTCTTCTCAGTCCAAGCCTTGAGCGTCGCGTTGACCTTCTCCCGATGCGAACGTCGATACGCCCGGTGATACGCTCGGATCTCAGCCACGTTCTTCTTGTACCACTCCCGCCGCTTGACTTTACGTGCTTCCTTCTGTTCCTGGGTGAGGGGTTTTCTCATGGGGTCTAGCATACCACACAATAGACCTCATGTCAACTCAAAGCTTCACCTTCTTGTCCGCGATGGCGTCGAGGAAGTCGGCGGCGATGCGGGACGGGCGCTCGGCTTTCTTGTTGCCCTCACGCACGTTCCCTAGCACCGCGTTACTCCACCGATCCCGGAACGGCTCGGGCCATCCTCGAACCTCGTACGGTGCTCCGGTGAACAACGTCATGCTCTGGTCGTAACTCAGGCCCAGGAACTTCCGGGCCACTTCGTCGATGGTCGCCCTCTGGCCGTCGAGGGTGCAGACGAACGACTCCCCGCAACCGCAAGGACACTTCGTGAATTTCGCCCCGGCCAAGAGGGCCGCGTGCCCGGCGATGCAGGCCGCCGTACCACACGCCGTCTTCGAGACCCAGGTGCTCTGGTCGTAGTGCTCCTCGTGCCGGAGCCGCCTCAACTTCTGCGCGAGGCGCTTGATGTTCTCGACTTTCATCTCACATCTCCTCCGGGGCTTTCAACCCCACTGGGCGATTCCACGCCAGCCGCCCGATCCTGATTGGTTGCATGACCTCGATGACGATGTCGCCGTCCTCCCAGTGCCAGGCCGCGCGCACACTGCGGTTCCCCGACGCACAGGCCCACGAGGTGAAGCCCTTCTTGACCCCGGCGATCGTCTCCGCGATCCACTCCTCGACCCTCTTCTCATCAATGTCGACAGCGCCGGAGAAGTCGAACCAGCGGATGCCCTCCTCGTCGGTCCAGGATTTCACGCGCTTCTCCTCCTCGTGCAAACCTACCAACTCCTCCGCCTCATGTCAAGCCACAACTCGTCGTTGCGAGCGCCATAGAAGGCGCCCTCAGAGACATCGGCGAGGCCGCATCCCGCACACCTCCACGCGAAGCCGGCGACGGTGGCTTCACGCACGGGGGTGTGGGCGTGCCAGGGGAGGTAGCGCAAAAGAGCCTTCATCGCACGTACACCTTTCCGTCGCCGCAGCGCCAGAAGACGGCGTCGGCGGGGAGGCCCTCCACCGCACCCATCGCCTCACTCTTGGAGATCACCGTGCAGCCCATGGCGGCGGTGGTGTGGGCTTTGATCTGTTGATCTGGCGGAGTGCAAGCAATGACAATCACCAACAGCGTCGCCACGACTCCGGCCACGACTCCTAAGACTACTTCTTCCATCATGCCGCCTATCGTTCGTACAGCAGCGTCGTGCCGCGGACGAGCTTGCGGTTCATCGACGTGCTGCCCACAAAGATGCGGTAGTCGGCGTGGTTGCCCGGCGTCACCGCGACCGTCACGCCTCGACCGCTGGTGATCCCCACGAGGGCCTTCGCCTCCTCCCCACCGTAGAGCTTCCCGGTCTTCTTGTCCTCGATGACCACGGCCTTGTGACTCTGCACGCGCTCGCGCTTGGTGAGTTCGTAAAGCCCGCGGCCTGGCTGGTAATCGATGCCCTGCTCACGCACGAACGCCGCGATGTCGGCCTCGCGGAGCACCGACAGCTTCCGATATTGCTTCGTGACGTCGTCGAGCTTGCGGGCGAGGTCTCGCGGCTTGACACCGCTGAGGTCCGTGTAGAACGACGCCGTCCTCATCGCTCCCTTACTCCGGGCGGTGTAGTAGCTCGCGAAGGCGTCGCTGGTCGCCCTCGATGCCTCCTCCGTGCTGCGGACGTTCTGCTCCCACAGACGGATGTTCCCCGCGGGAACGCCGTGCGACACCAAAGTCTGCCTGGCCCCCGCCGTCGGCACGAGGAACGCATACGTGAGGTTGGCGTGATGCTCCAGATTGATCGCACTGCCACTGTTGTGTTCTCCGTCGGTGATGGTGAAGACGAGGTGTGCCAGATCTACGTCAGGCGGGGCGCTCGTGCGGAGGAGATCGTCGGTGGCCGTGCTGACCGCATTCCCGATCGCCGTCATGCCGGAGGGGATGTAATGCTCGGCGTCGATTGGTTCCAGGCGCCATGCGTCTTTGAAGGCGAAGAGACGGGTGACGATGTTGTTGAACAGATACACCGACACCGTCGTCTCCTGCTTCATATCGTAGGCGTTGCGCTTGATCGCCATGAGTTGGGTGTTGACGGCCTTCAGCACGGCCTCACGAATGCCGTAGTCGTCGATACTGGAGGACTTGTCGACCACCAAGGCGATGCGGTTGAGCAGGCGACGAGGGGCGGTGACTCCTACTCCTCCTGCGACGACGTCCACAACTGTCTTAGCCATAACGCTTTCTCCCTTTTATCCGAAGACTCTACCACGCCTGCCTGCCCTACGAGGTCCGGGCGAGACGGTCGCGCCGCTTTTCCTGCCGCCCCGCGCTTTCCCACAGCGCTTCCACGTCTAGGTGCGGCCCGAAGATCGCTCGCCCGCGGTAGCGGAAGCGTTCGCGGGCCTCGTGCTCCTCGGCGGTGAGGATGGCCTTCAACAGCGTCTGCACCACTTCGCTGCGGGTCATCCAGCGCGACAGCCGCCACTTCCTACCCTTCTGCACCATCGGCCGGCCGCGGGTCGTGGTGTCGGGTGCTTGGAAGACGACTTGGAGGTAGAGGTCGCGATCAGCCCCGCTCCACCCCAGCTTCACCGACCAGTCCTTGTACTCCACATCGGCAATGATGTCGCAGATCTCCTCTCGCGTCATACTTCCTCCTTGACGGCGTGGTGATCCACGCGGGGCACGAGCGTGCCCTCCGCGATGAGATCCGTGATCTCCGCGTCGGTGAAGCAGACCTTCCAGAACGGGCAGAGGGGCTTCTCGCGGGTGCCACAGCTATACTTCCCGAACTTGGGCGTGAAGTGGGCAAGGCGATCCTGCTCGGACCCTTCGGTGAGCACGTGATGGTCCGTCAGCGCCTCCCGCCCTGCCGCCGCGATGAAGTCCGCTACCGTCTTGGGGTGGCCGGTAAGCACCTCGCTGGTCATAAACTGACTCGCGACGGCGTGGAGGGGCAGCCACGCTACCCAAGCGGCCACGCCCCGCGCCTTCGGCGCGGGGCGGCCCTCTTCGTCGTAAAGGGGGAACTCTTCCTCCCAGACGCGGAACTTCACGTACTTCGCGTCTTTGGGTGGGGCCTTCGTATCGGACCAGTAGAGGGCGCGGCCGTCGTCGGTCGTCTTCTTGTAGCCCCACACGAGGGGTGACGAGAAATGGGCCTCGCCCCCTGTCTGCCTCATGCTGCCCTTATGGAAGCCCGCCATCACCGTGCCTTCCACGGCCTCGCCGCTCTCCTTCTCCAACGCCCACGCTTCTGTGAAGCTCTGCACCTCGGAGGACCAAGAGTCGGTCCAGTCGCCCCATGCGCTCGACGTGTTGTGAGTGAGAATGGAACTTAGGGCCACCGTGTGAGATTCTTCAACACCAATCGCGACAGTCTCACCGATGTCGTCCATAACCACGTAGTCGACTTCGTCCGAAATGTGCGGATAGCACAAACGCGCGTGCCGCTCCATCAAAACACGCTTGTGAGGCTTAGCAACATGATCCTTCAAGAGAAAGCAAAGCCTTCCCGTACCGGCTTGGCTCTGGACATACACACTGTAATTTTCGTAAGGCTCGCCGTTGTACTTCTTGTTCTTTTGGCGCCACACCGAAGCCGGCACGCCAAGTTGGGTGAGCAGTAGCTGCACATCATCGGCCAGTCTGCGGCTCGTCGTATGCCAGTTGACCTTGACTTGAGTCCTCTTGTCGTTGATTGATCCGTCTGCGTCAAACAGCGCGCCAAGGAAGGCCAACTTGACTTCATCAGACGACTTCAACACAGCGTCCGGGATGAATTTTTCGGCAGACTTCAACCCCGACAACCCAAACCTTCTCACCCAAGGAACGGCGCCAACGATACGCCAATTCACACTCCGCTTCTTGCTTGAAGCTGGGACCATCTCAAACCCAAGCAGATCGGAAAGGCGTCGTACAGTTTGAACTGTTTCTTCACACCCCGTCGCGAACGTTACGGAACCGCCGCTAAGCCCCCCATCACCAACCAAATAACCAAGGAGCCTTGCTTCAAAGGTCGTAGCATACTCTCGGTCATTTGGAGGAGCCACGACGACTTCGAGAGCGTCACCTTGATGAAGGTGTCGTGCCTCAATCCAGTTGCTGTGTACCTTGAACGGATGATTACCACTCACCCGGATGAGTCTCCCCTTCTTCGTTTTGATGGTCCATCGATCTTGGAGACCGCCGGGGCCTACTTCGCTGACCCGCCCCGTCAAAAGTTCATCACCAACTTGAACGTCTTTGGCAGCCTTCTTAGTGCCGTCAGCCATGTCGACACGTTGATCCGGGTGCTCACACTTCCAGTTGATGACCCGGAGGAGGCCGGTGTAGCGGGAGCGCACAACGACATCGGCCCGGAACTGGAGCGCGGCGGAGGGGCTGAGCATCTGCGGCGTGCCCTCTTCCTCCACCTTGACGACCTCGTACTCTTCGAAGAAGCGCGGGGCCTCGACGCGGCACCAGCCGAGGATCATCGCCGTGAGGAGCGCGAAGACTTCGGCTTCAGGCGGCTCCGCGGGCGGATAGCTGCCGCCCGGGCGCTCCACCACCCAAGCCGTCTTGGCGGCCTCGATCGCCGCGCCGGGGTCCAATTCGGCCCCCAACGCTGCGTCGACAAGCGCGCTTCGTAGCAGCATCTCCATCCCCACATGCAGCGCGATGCCGAACGCGAGGTGGAAAGGCGTCCGCTTCTCCGTATAGCCCGTCCTCGCGTAGAGGTAGCGATAGTAGAACGCCCGAGCACATCGCCGGCGCTCTTCGTACGCGGAACGTGAGATGAGAAGGACTGGTCGTTGCGTCTCGGTCATGAGTTCGCGATCTCCACAAGCACGTCGCCGTGACACGGCAGGGGCGAGCACCAGCAGCCCAACGTCTTGCCGCGGAGGACTTCTCGGATTTTGTCCTTCGTCGGGGGAGGGCCCTGATTCATTGCAAGGTACTTGTCCCCCTCGATCCACTCACGATACTCCCTGATAGCGCGCTCACGGGTCCGGCGGGGATAGACGATCTTAAACGGGTTGCCCCACTCGCTGGGCCGCCCGATGTAGACGTCGAAGGGCTCACGCTTGCAGTGGACGACCTTTGGCGTCATCTCGGCATCCTCATAAGCTCCTGCCAGTGGGTGGGGCAGAGTTCTTGCCACCGCTTGTCGTATGACCTCGTCTGCGTCCCGCACTCCTCGCACCCGAAGATCCAGCAGAGCGGGCGCAAGAGACGTCTAGTCATTCAAACGCTCCGCAGATGCACCTATAAGGCGTGTTCGCGACCTGGCCGCCGATGCAAGCTTCATCATGCTGGACAGCTTTCTGCGCTTCTTCTGCGGCACGGTGGGCGGCAGGACAGCAGTCGTGGCACGCGTCTTCGCTGTCGTCCAGCGGCAGCGCCGGCTTCTCCCCCTCCGCGCGCACCGCCTCGGGACGCGGATAGCCCAACCGCTTCAGGATGGACTTGGTGTCGTCCTCGTCCGGCGCCTCCCCGCGTGGCTCGACGTGCCGGCAAACGTTCTCTCCGCAGCAGCCGCATACGCTTCCGGTCCGCCCCTCCCCCTCCGCGCGCGGCTCCTGGGCGAGCAGGGCGCGTAGATCAGCCACAACGAGGCACGTTGGGCAGCGATGCCCTTCGACGCAATCGCGGTAGAACGAAGTCCACGGTTGAAGGCCCCAGCAGTCGAGTAGCTCAATTGCTCGGGCGACCGCCTCCCTCAACCGCTCCTCCCCCTGTGCCTCGAACGTCGGGCCGCTTTTCTGCCGCTCTCCCCCCTCGCCGCTCACGGGAGCCTCAGCATGTCGCGCTCGAACGCGGTCGAGCCGCACTTGGAGCAGGCGACGCTCTCACCACACGCCTTCCCACCGGGGCCGTAGAGCACCTCGTGGCCCTTGTCGTCGTGCTGGCCGCCTTCGGGGCAGACATCGCCGCCGCAGACGAAGACCGTGACTCCCCCCTCGCCGCTCATCGGGGAGGCTCCTGCCAACCGGGCTCACACTCGCGGACCCAGGCGTCAACGCTGAACACAGCTTCGGCCGATTTCTCGCACTGCCAGACTACGTAATCCGCCCGGATGGCCGCTACGAGATCCTTGGCCGCGTTGATGACCTTCGCGGTCGGGTCGCACTGCGGGCCATCGCCACCGCCGTACTCTTCGTCCAGGTCTTCGTAGATCCGCTCAAGGATGGCGTCCACGGAAGGATCGCCGTCGTCCAGAGCGCGGCGCTTGAACGCGTAGACCTTGATCGTCTCGCCCACCATCGACCGGAGGTGCTCCAGCACGCTCACCTTTGGCGAGAGCCAATTGTCCAAGGCTTCATGCACTGCGTCCTCGGGGTCGGAATGCGTCAGCGTCTCGTCGTCCTCCGAGCAGGAGTAGAAGTCGGCCTCCCAAAAGCCGGGTTCCTCCGAGACGACGTAGGCGCGGCTCTCCCCCTTACGGGGCTGCTTCGTTTCGCCGCTCACAGTCCGAACTCGACCTTGGGCTCGAACCACTTGTCATCCGTGAAGTGGCCAAGGGCGACGATCAGACCGCCGACGCGGCGAACCCTGCAAGGTGTTCCCTTGAGCTTCTCCCACTCATCGACACCGAGCGTCTCCAGAATGCGACGAACGAAGATTCCGGCACGCTCGCTACCGACACGACGCTTCTTTTTCTCGTCCCAAGCGTCGAGGGCATAGCCGCCGAAGCCCTGGCCCCAGCCGGCGGCGCCGACGTGTAGCCACGCGCTGAGAATCCCGTGATCCTCTACTCCGAACTGTGTGGCTTTGACTACTGCGTTTTCGATCTTGTCGCTCACTTCCCCTCCTTAACTGGCTTCACGCTCCGGACGTGACAGTGATCAACCGATCCAGCAACTCCAGAGCCGAAGCCTGGAGGCTCACCTCGGTCGGCTTCAACTTCTCCTGGGCCACTGCGTAGGCAGCTTGATAACCCCGGCCATAGCTCTTTCGTCCAGTGGCGTCCCAAGCGGCGTAGCAGGAGGCGACGATAGCAGCGGCGTCCCGAGCAGCAGCTTCGGCGGCCCAAGCGGCCGCCCGAGCAGCAGCTTCGGCGTCCCAAGCGGCGTCCCGCGCGGCGCGAGCGGCGTAGCAGGAGGCGTCGGCCGCGGCGGCCCAAGCGGCCGCGGCGCCGGCGACGCCGGAGGCGGCGAGAGCAGCAGCCCGAGCGACGCGAGCGGCGGCGGCCGAATTGGTGCGAGCCTCGTTGATCGTCGGTTGTGCCGCCTTCGCCAGCGACGCGGACGTGATTTCCGGAAGCGACCGCAACGACTGCGTTGGCTCAGTCAGACCAGCCAAATCCAGCCATGTCGGCGCGTGGACCCGGACCAGCCAGTCCGTCAGCATCCAGGCTCGGCGCGTCTCATCTGACTGCTTGCCTACCGTGCCGACCACCTTCGGTAAGTACGGCTTCAGGATTTGACGACCCGCCTCGTCTGTGACGTCGTTCCACTTTCGTAGAAAGGCGCCGATGCATGGAGACACGCACTTGGGATGGTCGCTGTGAGGTTCACCGGCCAGCCACGCCACGGCCTCCATCGCGCAGACACCATCCGTCCGGCTGGAATGAGAGCCGACCGTCAACGTCAGGGCCTCCAGGGCTTCAACAGTCAGTTGCTGCATTTCAAGTCTCCATTTCAATGGGTTGGGCCATGTGATGTATCTCTTTCTACGACAGATAATACGCGGGCGTCGCGCCCGCGTCAACCCCAAAATATGGCGCCACCCCCTTGTGGGGCTACCGCCGAGTGTGTTATCCTCGCCCCCTTGGAGGCCATCCTGCCCGAAGACACCGCCGCACCGCCGGCTTCGTCGGCGGTGCCAGAGTTTGTCCGCTCCGCCGATCTCCTCACCGTCGAACTCCCGCCCTTGAAATGGCTGCTCGACCCGTTCGTCATCGCTGGGGAGGGCATCACCCTCTGGCACGGGCGGTGGGGGAGCTTCAAGACGCCGCTCGCGTATGCGGTGGGGGCCGCCGTCGCAACGGGCAGGCCCCTTTGGGGCCTGCCCGTGACGCAGGGCCGCGTGCTGTTCGTGCAGGTGGACACGCCGCGCCGCGTCTTCTTCGAACGTGCACGCGACCTTGCTGACCTTTACGGCGTGCACGACGGCGCCGCCTCCGGCGGCGCCGTCTACGACCTCTTCCTCGGCTACCCCGGCCTCGACCTCCTCAAAGCCCACCTCGGCGAGGGCACGGCATCCGATAAGCTCATGCACCGGAAGCTGAAGGATCTACACGCGCGTCACGCCTACGATCTCGTCATCATCGACAGCCTGAGGCCCTTGCATACGCGGCAGGACTCCGACAGCGACGTGCCGCCGATGGTCTACCGCGCCGTACAGCAGACCTTCCCCGGGGCGAGCGTGCTGCTGATCCACCACGATCGCAAAGCGCAGATCGACGACAGCGACGATCGTGCACGCGAGAGCTTCTCCGGATCTCAGGCCTGGGCGAACCACGCCACCATCTCGGTGAAAATCAAACGCACCGCCGACACGCAGGAGGTGACGATCTACCATTCGAAGTCGCAGGCCGGCCCGACAAGGGACGACTTGCCCTTGGTCATGGTCGGCAACTTCGCCACCGCGGAGGTGGACATCATCGCGCGCCTTGAGGGCTCGGGACTCAAGGGCCGGGCGCTGGACGCGGCGGTGGCCGAGGCGTTGGGTGTGTCCGAACGCACAGCACGTCGTCGGCGTGAAGGCTTGAATGTCCCGTCGTAGAGTCGACTCCTCTCGGCGCAATGCTTCCAAGTTGGAAGGCTAAAAACCGTGGCCCAAGGAGCAACTGAGTCTAAAGCGTTGAATCAGTGACGTTTACCCTTGGGCCAAATGCTCTTGGGCCATCTCTTAAGAAAGAGAGATCGTGGCCCAAGTGGCCCTGACCCAAACGGAGGTGGTCAGCGCGGCGGGAACGGCGGCAAATTGTAAGTTCTACGTTCTGCATCCTCCTCGGCCCGCTCGAAGAGGGTGAGTGCCCAGACGAGGCAGGTGCCGCACACGTACTGCTTGCACACCTCCCAGTGCCCACACGGGCTGTAGGTCCACGAGAAGCAGTTGCTCGGACTCCGACGCCCGCAGATGGTGCAGTCCTTGCCGTTGAAGTGCAGGGTCACGGCACCCTCCTCTTCGCGTAGATCACGCCCTTTCGACTCGCGAAGACGAAGTGATCGCCCAACGCGGCCTTCAACGGGCCGAGGAGGTTCGCTGGCTTGGGAGAGAAACGTCCGAGGCGCCGCCACTGGTCGTCAAGGGGCAGGACGGAGAGGTGCTTGACGAGACTCACCCACTTGTTCATTCACGTGCCTTTCTAGCGGCCACCTCGGCCATGAGGATGTCGTGCTTGCTAGGGCCGTCTCGCTCGCTGCGGAGGCGCCACCACGCGCCAGAGCCGCAGCCCGGGCACTCCCGCGGACGGGACCGCAGCGCGGCCCCGTCCGCCCACCACCGCCCGGGGAGCCAAGCGGTGTCACAGCGTAGACACCGCCACAAGACCACGCTCCGTACCACCTGCCATGGCGGCAACTCTGCCGTCACCACACCTCCGTGCAGGCGCCGCCAAGCTCCGCGATCTCGAAGGTCTTGGTGACGCTGCCGTCTGGGCCTTGCGTGGTGACGTCGAAGCGCCCGGCCGCCACGCCTGGGTTCATCACCGGCGCGGAGGGGCCAGGGATGGAGGTGAGCGGATGCAACGTCCAGAACGACATGGCACGTCGCGGAGCGACGTGCCATGTCGGATAGCCCTCGCAGTCGGGCTGGCCGTACTTCGCAAAGAGCCAGCAGCCCCTCACCGGCAACGTGCCCACCGCGAGCGACGGCACGCAGAAACCGACGGGCTTCGACGCGTGGAGGGGCGTGGCATCACTTGGCAGGGCCTCAGTGGCGCCCAATCCACACGAGGCAAGGATGACGCCGAGCAGCAACACCCCCAGCCCACGCGCGACCTCCCGTGTGTACGCGCCCCAAGCCGACGGCGGGCTGTAGTTGGTGAACATGACGGTGCCCGTGTCGGGCATGCGGGTGGGGACCATCTTGCCGAGGTCGAGGGTGATCGTAGCCTCTTCCGTGATCTGAGGCGCGCCACCTTCCGCCACCACAACCGCTGTGGCTTCGGCCTGGGTGAGACGGCGGCCTTGGAGATACTGCGCGCTCTGCTGCACCTCCCGCAGTTGTCGCTTCGCCTTGGCGCGCTTCTGCGCCAGCACCTTCCGCGCATAGGCCGCTCGTGCGCGCTGCTGCGCGAGCACGCGCCCGGCCCTGGTACGACCATCGAGCTTCTTGGCCTTCCGAGTCTTCATGTCGTCTTCTCCTATCGCGTGAATTCCACGCGTTCAAGTATCACTTCTCCACCGTCGCATTCCACCACGATGCGCCCTCGCTCGTCTTCGAGGTGTGCAGCGCCCGCGATTTCCAGCACCTTGCCTTCAGGCGTCATGTAAAACCTCGCCGACGCGAGCCTCGCCTGCTTCTCAGTCACCAAGCACCTTTAGCCCACGCGCGACGCGGGCCTTCCGCTCTGCCGCCACGGAGAGTTCATCTAGCTGCGTGAGGTTCAGGCGATGCAACGGGATGAAGCGCGACCTCTCCCCGCGCACCACCTCCACCGTCACTGGCGCCCAGAGGGCGACCGTGCCCCATCCGCCCTCACGCCGTCGCCGCATGAGGACGCGGACGTGGTGGGCGCTTTCACCATCCCGCCCCCTGATGCTGAAGCGGAGAGTGAGGCTACGCGCTTTCACGCGGCACGCTCCGCGTGCCGCGTCATGGCAGCCACCTTCCCGTCTTCACCCAGAGACTCAGCGCACCCACGAGGAGGCCCAGGAACACCGCGCCGAGGATCACCGCGACGAGGGTAAAGGCCGTCTCCAACGGGCTCTCGTCGTGGCTGCCGCCTGCCTTCTCTCGCCAGCGTGCGTGTTGTCGGCTCACTCCTCCACCCCCACGACGCCTGCATCGCCGCAGCGCAGGCACGAAAGCGTCGGTTCTTCGCTGCGAGGGTCGGGCACGTGCGAGGCGGCTGCGCTCTCCGTCCAGCCCTCGGGAGGTTCGCGGTGAAGCAGAAACGCCAAGCGCGCGTGGACAATGTCGATGGCGGTGCCGCACGTACCCTCGTGCCCGTTGCCGTTGCAGCAGGGGCAAGGCACCGCCGAGGGCGGCTCGGACTCTGCATCCTGCCACGAGTCGTCAAAGGTCCAGTCGGGGTCGGAGCGCTCGAAGGTCACGGCTTTCTCCCTTGCATTCTGTGCAGTGTCATTTGCTCGCCTCCTTGTACGCGGCCAGTGCCGCCTGGAGACTTCCGCGATTGGCGTAGCCGTTGAGCATATCTTCGACTACATTCGCTAGCTCCTCCGCCGCCAGCAGTCGCTTCCGTACGTAGTCGTTCAGCACGGTCAGAAACCCTGCCGCGTCCGCCGCGTCGTCTTGTGGCATTACACTCTCCCTCTCTGCTGCGCCCTGCGGCGCAATCGGTCAAGTAGCTCTGCGACTGTCAGCGTCTGCGGGCCAAAGCGCACTAGCACGGAAGAACAGGCCGTCCAGGTCCGAGTAGCCAGCGTGCTCGTCGGTGTACAGGTTGGCCCCGACTTCCACAGCGGCGTGGATGACGCTCTGGAGCGTGTTGACCATCCGGTCGGGGATCGGGAAGGCGAGCGCGCTCCGCCACCGCGCCGCGCACGCCCAGGACGGCGATCTTGCCGACACCACCGCGAGCACCGTGGAGCCGCTTCCACTCGTGCTTGTTCGCTTCCTTGCCGCCGACGAAGCACTCGTCCACCTCGACATCCCCGCCGAGCTTGCCGCCGCCCGGGAGGGGATCGGACCCACACGCCTCGCGGAGCCGCTGGAGCATGAACCACGCCGTCTTCTGGGTGACGCCGATCTCCTTCGACATCTGGAGGGACGACACGCCCTTGCGCGCGGTCACGAGCAAGTACATGGCATAGACCCACTTGTGGAGCGGTACGTGCGAGCGCTCGAAGATCGTCCCGGTCCGCACGGTGAAGTCCAGGTCGCACACGTTGCATCGATAGAAGCCGCTCTTGCGGGCCGTGATCCGCTGGCCGCCCTTGCACTCGGGGCAGATCGGGCCGGACGGCCAGAGCCGGCCTTCGAGGTAGAGCCGGGCCGACTCGGCGTCCGGAAAGCGCTGGAACAGCTCGAACGTGCTGATCGTGCCAGGGGCCATCGGGGTCTCCTTAGGGGTGGTCCGCGCGGTACTGGCGGATGGAACGGATCGTATCTCGCCACGGCCAGGGGTCGCCGTAGATCAACCAGCACCCCAGGGCCGGGACGCCATTCCCCGCCAGCAGACCGAGGGCGGCCCCGAGTAGGGCCGCCCTCCAGTACCGCCTCACTGCGGGCGGACCGTTTCCGAGAGACGCGCCGTAACGTCTTCCAAGACGGTCACGTGCGCCACGTTGGCCAGCTCCTCGGCGAGAGCCCACGCGTGCTCTTCGCTGTAGGCGCCGATCCGGAGCCGCAAGCCGTCCGGTTGGCTGTACTGGACGTTGTAGACGTGGCTTCCGTCGCTCAGCTCCTCCCGTTCGACGTTCACCCCCTCACTGTGCGGCTCGTACATGTACGGCGCTTCCCCGTCCGCGTAGACGCCGATCTTGGGCCCTTCACCACCGAGATTCTCGCGCTGTCGGGCGAGATCCGGTCGCGCCGCGCTCACCGCCCCTGCTCCATCGCTGCGAGTGGACGACCGTTGCGGTACACCGTCTCGCCGGGATACAGGCGCCGCGCTTCCGCCGCGCAGGCGCGCACCGTGCGATGGCTACCGCCCGGCGAGCAGTAGCCGATGATCGGGGAGCCAACGGTGCCGTCCGGACTATCGGTCCAGAACGCGCGGAAGTAGCCAGAACGCTCGGTGTGATTGTCTTCCCAGACGACGATAACGCTGGGAACGATGCGGCCGTCGGTGTAGCTGATGTCGCGCATACTCTCTTGCCTCTCTTAGCGCGTGACCAAGAATGCCGGTCCGCCTCCGTTCGTGGCCGGGGTCAACACCGCGCGCTGCTTGGGGTCCGCGGTGTTGTGTCC
>Ga0075428_100001944_pt1 | contig 22196 bp, 17 predicted proteins | sample RhiMetdeltSRZDD2_FD_75291 | JGI IMG/M metagenome (GOLD analysis project Ga0075428, IMG submission 75291) | Populus rhizosphere microbial communities from Tennessee, USA - Rhizosphere MetaG P. deltoides SRZDD2 | ecosystem: Host-associated > Plants > Roots > Rhizosphere > Soil | place: USA... | reverse complement strand
CTTCAACGCCGGCATCAACCTGACGCACCTCTATTACGGGCAGATATCGTTCGTCGAGTTCATCCTCGAGCGCGAGCTCGGCCTCCTCAACAAGATCTATCGCGGCCATTGGATGTCCGCGAGCTACGACGAGCAATTCGAGGACTACGTCGAGAAGCCGTGGCTGGCGGTGGTGGAATCGTTCGCCATCGGTGGCGGCTGCCAGCTCTTGTGCGTGATGGATCGCATCATCGCCGAACCAGGCTCCTACTTCAACCTGCCGGCCAGCAAGGAAGGTTTCATCCCCGGCTCGGCACCTCTGCGGCTGCCGCGCCTGGTTGGCGTTCACCTGTCGCGGCAGGGCATCTTCTTCGAGCGCCGCTTCGTCGCCGACACGCCTGAGGGCATGATGATCTGCGACGAGGTCGTGCCCTACGCTGAGATGGATCAGGCCATCGTTCGCAACACAGACCAGATGGTGCGTGCCGGCTTCACCAGCACGGTGAGCAACCGCAAGGGGCTGCGCGTCGGCCAGGAACCCTTGGACGTCTATCGGCGCTACATGGCAACCTACTCGCGCCAGCAATGCCTGTGCCTCTACGACCAGAAGCTGATCGACAATCTCGAGCACAGCTGGGAGCCGCAGCGGCGGCGCATCTGAGTTCGCCGCTCGGTCGGTCGTAGGCTCAAACCGGCGCAGTCTCAAACCGGGCAGAACACTCATGGCGTCCTTTGACACTCCGCAAGCGCAAACCTCCGACGGCGTCGGCTCCACCCTTAGACAAGCGGTCACCGTGCATGAGGCGGACACGGTCGGTGCCGTACTGCCCGACATGCCGCCGGTCGCCGCCACGCCATACCTGGTAAAGATCGCCGAGGTCGCCTGCTTTCGCATGGTCGAAGACCTGCTGCAGCCCGGCCAGATCACCGTCGGCAGCCGGGTGGTGATCGATCACCTGGGACCCAGCAAGGTCGGAGCCGTCCTCACCATTGAGGCCACGCTGAAAGAGCGCGAGAAGAACCGCTTCCGCTTTGCCGTGCGCATCCAGGATGGCGAGCGCACCGTCGCCAACGTCGAGCACGAACGCGCGGCCGTGTCGTTGCAGAAAATCATGGGCGCCATCAGCGCCCTATAAGCCGCCCGCGACGGCGTAGGGCAAAGGGAGGAGGAGCACCATGCGCACGATCGCCGAGCTGCTGCGTTGGCGCGCCCAACGCCATCCCAACCTGGCGGCCGTGCTCTACGAGGGCAAGACACAAACCTATGCACAACTTGATGCTGCGAGCTCAGCGCTGGCGGCTGCACTGATCATCCAGCTCGGCTTGGAACCCGGTGACCGCGTCGCCATCCTCGACAAGAACTGCGCCGCCTACCTTGAGCTGCTGTTCGCCCTCGACAAGGCTGGCATCGTTGCGGCGCCGCTCAACTGGCGCCTGACGCCGCACGAGGTCCGCCTGATCATCGACGACATCAAGCCGAAACTGGTCGTCACCGGACCGGAGTTCAAGCAGCACGGTGTGTCCGCCGGCGTACGCACCTTGAATTTCGAGGAGCTGCCCCGCGGCGGCATGGACCCGCATCGCGACATCGATGGCGCGGTCACCTGGCAGTTCTCGACGTCGGGCACCACCGGATTACCGAAGGGTGCCATGCTGACCGGCTGGAACGTGCTCAACACGGGCCTCTGCCTGGCGCTGGAGATGCCCGAGATCCGCGAAGGCGGCCCCTCGCTGGTGTGTATGCCGATGTTCCACCTCGGCGGCGCCGGCTGGGCGATCTGGAGCATGCAGGAAGGCGCAACCCTCGTCATCGTCCGTGAGATCGTCCCCGAAGCTCTGCTCAAGACCATCGTCGAGCAGAAGATCGAGACCGCCCTGCTGGTGCCTTCGGTCATGCTGTTCTTGACCGAGCTGCCGGCGGCTCGCGCCGCCGACTTCTCCAACTTCAAGCACATCACCTATGGCACGGCACCGATCTCGCCCGACCTCCTCAAGCGCTGCATCGACATCTTCAAATGCAAGTTCACGCAGATCTACGGACTAACGGAGACCGCCGGGCCCTTCACGGCGCTGACCTTCGAGCACCACGTCGGCGAGCGGCTGCTGTCGTGCGGCCGGTGCATGTTCGGCGGCCGCGCTCGTGTCGTGGGTCTTGACGGCAACGATGTGCCGGTCGGACAGGTCGGAGAGATCGTCTACCAGGGCGAGAACCTGATGCACGGCTACTGGGGGCGCCAAAAAGCGACCAGCGATGCCATCCGCGGCGGCTGGTTCCACACCGGCGACGCCGGCTACATCGATGCCGGCGGCTTCATTTTCATCAAGGACCGCATCAAGGACATGATCGTGTCGGGCAGCGAGAACGTCTATCCAGCCGAAGTCGAGGCAGTGCTTGCCGCACACTCTGATATCGTTGAACTTGCCGTGATCGGCGTGCCCGATGCAAAGTGGGGCGAGGCTGTCAAGGCCGTGGTCGTGAAGCGCCCCGACACCGGCCTGACCGAGCAGGCCCTGCTCGATTGGGCGCGCGACAAGCTCGCGGGCTACAAGCGGCCGCGCTCCGTCGATTTCATCGACAAGCTGCCGCGCAATGCCAGCGGCAAACTCTTGAAGCGCACGCTGCGCGAGACCTACTGGCAGGGCTACGAGCGGCGGGTCAACTAACCGCCGCGTCCGTGTCCTTCGTGATCCTCTCGAGGACGGCCTGAGCGCCGAAGGCTACGGCAATCCAAAGCACGACCACGCCCACCAGCACGGCAACGTGCTTGGCGTCCGGCTCTGTCAGCAGCCGAAATGTTTGATCACTCGCCACGGTCATCACGCTGACCGGCACCATGATGCCGATGGCGGTTCCTACCAGGTAGTCGACAAAGCGAATGTCGCTCGCGCCGGCGGCGACGCTGACCAACGCAAACGGCGATCCCGGGATGGCGCGCACCACCGCCGTCGTGGTCAAGCCTCTCTGCATGAGAGCCAAGCGCGCGGCCTCGAAGCGCGGCCCCAGCCTGTCCTGCAGCACGCCGCGGCCTAGCCACGCGCCGATCGCGTAATTCAGTGCCGCGCTCGCCAGCAGGCCGGCGGTCGAAAAGGCAAATCCCGCCACTGGGCCAAACACCGCCGCGCAGGCAAACATCAGCAGCAACACCGGGAAGATAACGATACCGGCAACCAGATAGCATCCGAGCACGATGGCCAGCCGCCACGGGCTGGCTGCAACGGCGCCCATGGCAGCAGTGACAGCTTCCGGATTGGCGAACCGGGAAATCGGCGTGAAGCCCCAGACGAGCGCCAGCAGCACCAGGGCAAGGGCCACCGCCGCGATTCTGCTAGCAGTCCTTGCCGTCATGGCCGGGTCCGCCACTTTCCACTGCCTGGTCGATTCAGTTTCTCCATGTCAGTGTGGTCGCACAATGTGACAGCGGCAAGGGCGTGCGCCCCACCTGCTCCACGCGCAGCACATCCTTCGTGCCGGCCATGCCAAGCTTGCGAACCGCGCCGACCTCGGTGGCCTTTTTGCCGGGTTCGATGGCACTGTCCTTCATGCCGGGCATCCAGGCCGGCAACCCGTTAAAGTCGCTGGTCACGCGCCAAACGCGCTCGATCGGCGCGTTGATGACCGTGCTGACGAAGACCTTCGGCATCATCCCATCCTTTATCCGGGCCGTTTTCCCGCGCTGCTTCGCCCAAGCCCAGCGGCTCCTGGTTGCGCACCGGCCAGCCTGGTTCCCGTGCGCTAGCAGCGTTCTTTTGTAAATATGGTATAACAGTGTTCTAGTCTGTCAAGCGCAGCAACGCTCGTCGCACCGCTTGTGCGTCAAGCGCTCTGCGATCAAAGGACGGCTGCCGCTGCCGAGTGCTCCGGCCACGGGCCGCACGGGCGGCTTCAGTAGCGGTAGCTGACACCCAGGCGGCCGATCTGCGCCGTCAGGTCCGAGGTAACGGTCATGCTCTGGTGAACTGCGGCGTGTTGCTAAGCGGAACCCCGACATGCATCGAGCCCAGGTCGACGTAAAGGTATGCCAGCCTGATCAACCAATTCGCGTCATGTACCCATTCAACGCCAACGCCCGTGGTCCAGCCAGTCCTTATGGCCGACTTGCTGCGATAGCCGCTGCCGCCGGAGAAGGTGGCAGCGATGGCGTTGTCACTGTAGCCGTTGGAAAACGTGACGTCCGAGAAGGCCAGGCCGCCCGTCGCGTATAGCAGGATGTGCCGCATCATCGTGAAGCCCAGGCGTCCGCAGCGTGGCGAGCCAGTCCGCATTCACCTTCTGCGTGAGCGTGTACTGCGTGCCCAGGAAGGCGACCGGAAACATCCCACTCTGCGTAGCCCGCTTGCCGACATCGAGGATGCCGAAATCGACCTCGCCGCCGTAGACGATGTGGCCCCTCTGCCAATTGTAGCCCGCCTGCGCACCGCCGGTGAAGCCGCTAGGCGAAAGCTTTCCCTTGCCACTTTCCGCCACGGCGGCGCCATTCACTGTCGTAGGAACGGGTGAGGCGTTGCAGAACGTGGCGTCAACGATTGCCGGCGGACAATTCGGGTTTGTCGAGACGGCCGACTGCCCCGAAGCAGCACCGGCGTTCAGCCCGAATTGAACCCGCTGAACAGCGACGGTGGCTCGGCGCGCAGCGACGTCGAGCGCCCACCGCCGCCATGCCGGCAACCAGTGCGGGCGCAATGGCGCGGCACCACGCGGCCCATCTACTCGCAGTCCATCTCATGCGAACGGGAGTGTGATAGGTAGGGGAAGCAGCACAAGAGCGTACCTCGCGCATGCGTTGGCCAAGCCACCGCTGTTGCGGCATGGCCAGAAGCCACGACCTACAATTGGCCGACCAGAATTGCCTTCAGTATACCGCTGACGCGAACAAGCGAGAATGACAGGGCTCGCATGGCAAGCGGCCCGCTAGACGACAGGGCAATTGCTGTCCGCACGACGTCCCCTTTTGATCACCCGCGCAGCATGCGCTGCGCCACGAAGCGGGCGAGCGGCGGCCCGGCGATCAGCACGATCACCAGCCGCACGGCCTGCAGCGCCATCACGAAAGGCACGTCGACGTTGCTCGACGCGGCAATGATGGCGACCGTGTCCACGCCGCCCGGGCTGGTCGCGAGAAACGCCGTCAGCGGATCGATGCCGGCCGCACGCACCAGCACGAACGCCAGCGCCGCGCACACTGCCATCAAAATGAAAATCGACAATGCGACCTGCGGCAGCGCGCGATAGGCATGCATGAGGATATCGCGCGTGAACCCCAGGCCGATGTTCCAGCCGAGCACCGTGTAGGCAACCGCCAGCAGCCACGGCGGCAGCGTGATGCTGAGCAAGCCCATACCTTGCAGAACCGCGCTGACGGTCATCGGCAAAAGCAGGGCCGCGCCGGGAATTCTCAAGGCAACCCCGATAACACCGCTCACGCCTGCGACCGCCAGGGTTGCTGCAAAGCCCGGCCAATCCACCGGTGGAAACCAAACGATGGCGGGCGCGACGGCCGATGCTCCCGTCCACAGCCACCCCACCAATGATGCCGCGCCGGCCACCAGCACCACGCGCAGGTACTGCATGAACGCCACCAGCCGGGCATCGGCGCCGAAGTCGCCGGACATCAGCATCATGACCGAGGCACCGCCCGGGGCCACGCCCCACACGGCAGTTGTGCCGGGCAGCACCTTGAGCCTGGCGATCATCCAGCCGAGCAAGGCACTCGTGGCGATGATCGCTGCCACCACGCCGAGAAACAGCGGCCAACTCTTGACAAAGGTGACGACGATGTCGCCGGTGATTGAGCGCGCCACCAATAGGCCGATCATTGTCTGTGCGATGGTCGCCGGCAAGCGCGGCACGCGGATCCGGCCACCGTTGGTCGCGAGCAGGATGCCGGCCAGCATCGGCCCAAGCAGCAGGGCTGCCGGCAGGGCGACCAACTCCAGCAGCGCGGCCAGCACAACAGAGCCGCTGAGCAGAATCGCCCATTGCGCGGAAACCGCGAGGCCTGCGACGGCCCCGGAGGTCTGCGGCTCGGGCGGCAGGCGCGTCATAATGGGCGGCTTGCCCTCTCCGACTGGGTGCGCCGATCAGCTCTTCTCCTGCCGGCTCGGCATGACTAAAGCCTCGGGCTCAAATTCTCAAGCTGCACCGCTGTCGCGGGCGGGGCGATGCGACACCGCATGCGACGCAGCGGCTTCCTCATCGTCCCGCGCAGGATGTTTGGCCTAGGCATCACATTTAATGATCACTGGCGACCGGGCATGGCAGCCCGCCTGTGATGCGGAGCCTGGTTCCGGCAAGACGCGTTGCCTTGGGCGGCCGCCGCCCGCTCTTGGCGTGCAACGCCTCTCGAGTATGGCGCCCTGCAGCGGAGCGTGATGGCCTCACCATGCGGGTGCCGCGGACGACGGGATAAGCTGTGTTGCAGATTTCTGCCAATGGTGAATGGCTGTCATTTCGGCCTGAGCGCTGCCCAGAGCGGGACCCAGAGCCACCCGCCGCCCATGCGGCTAGGTCCCGGACTTTCCCGGGATGGCACCCTCCGCGCCCTGCCCTCTCCCCATACGCTATGGGAGAGGGTCACGCCCCCTAATGCCTGCCGCCCTTACCACCTCACTTGGAGAGGCCAGCACAATTTTGATGGCCGGCTTGGAGGCAGGCGGTGACCCGGGCGCTGGCGCGCAACTCATCGATCAGCCAATAGCCGGTGCCCAGCAGCAACGCGATGATCAGCGCTGCCGCCAAGTTTTCCCGCATTCGCACGCGATCTGCCTGATCGTGCATGTGGCGCAGCGGATCTCTGATCTGCGGCAGCCTGGCCTTGCCGGCCGCGCCCCGGCGCTTGAACGCAAGGATCTTGGCACCGCCGGTCGGACCAGCACTACCCAACGCTGCTCGGCGATCCGTACGCATGACCTAAACCTAAGGCTTTCACCGACCTGCGCCTACTCGGCGGCTGTCGCCGGTTGCACGGGCTGTGCCTGGGGAGCCGGCCGCGAGGCGAACGCCGCAAGATAAGAAGACAGCCGGTCAAGGTAGATGTAGACGACCGGTGTCGTGAACAGGGTGAGCGCCTGGCTGAGCAACAACCCCCCGACCATCGCATAGCCGAGGGGCTGGCGGATTTCCGCACCCGTGCCGGCGCCCAGCATCAGCGGCACGCCGCCCAAGAGCGCGGCCGCCGTCGTCATCATGATCGGGCGGAAACGCAGTAGCGCGGCCTTGCGCACGGCGTCGGTCGGCGACAGGTGCTCGTTGCGCTCGGCATGGATGGCGAAGTCCACCAGCATGATGCCGTTCTTCTTGACGATGCCGATCAGCAGGATGACGCCGATCATGGCGACCAGGCTAAAGTCGAAGCCGAACAGCATGAGCGCCGCAAGCGCACCGGCACCGGCGGAGGCGAGCGTGGACAGAATCGTCAGCGGATGGATGTAGCTCTCGTACAGGATGCCGAGGATCAGGTAGACCACGAACAGCGCGGCGCCGATCAGCAGCGGCACGGTGCGCAGCGAGTCCTGGAAGGCCTGCGCGTTGCCTTGGAACGTGCCGATCAGCGATGGCGGCACTTGCATCTCCCGCTCGGCCTGCTGGATCGCCTGCGTCGCCGTGCCGAGCGAGGCGCCCTGCGCCAGGTTGAAGCTGATGGTGACCGCTGGAAATTGCCCCTGATGGCTGATCGACAGCGGCTCGACCTTGCGCGTCGTCCACTTGGCGAAGGCTGCAAGCGGTACCTGCTCAGCCGTGGTCGGCGAGCGGACATAGATGTGGTCCAGGCTTTCCACCTTGCCCTGCAGGTCGGGCAGCATCTCCATCACCACGTGGTAGCTGTTCTGCTGCGTGAAGTACTGCGCCACCTGCCGCTGGCCGAAGGCATCATAGAGCGTGTCGTCTATCAGCTGCGGGGTCAACCCATAGCGGGATGCCTGGTCGCGGTCGATAGTGAGTGTCAGAGCACCGCCCGAGGTCTGCTGGTCGGAGGCGACATCGCGCAGCATCGGCAGCGATCTCAGCTTGTCCAGCACCTTTGGCGCCCATTGGGACAACTCCTCGAGGTTGGCATCCTGCAGCGTGTACTGAAACTGCGTGCGCGAGGCCCGGCCACCGACGTTGACGTCCTGTGCAGCCTGCATGAACAGCCGCGCGCCTTCCACCTTCTCAAGCTGCGGCCCCAGCCTGGCGATCACCTCGACGGCCGACACGTCGCGCTCACTCTTGGGCTTGAGCGTGATGAAGAAGCGGCCGTTGTTGATGGTCGGGCTGGAGCCGCCGGCGCCGAGCGCCATGGCATAAGTGGCAACGGCCGGATCTTTGCCGATGATCTCGCCCAGCGCCTCCTGCCGGCGCTTCATCTCGGCGAACGATACGTCCTGCGCCGCCTCCGATGTGCCGGTGATCAGGCCGGTGTCCTGCTGCGGAAAGAATCCCTTGGGGATGGTCACGAACATGTAGCCGGTCAGCACCACGGTGGCCAGGAACACGCACAGCGTCGCGAACTGGTGGCGCAGCACGCCGTCGAGGCCGCGCTCGTAGGCAGCAAGCAGGCGCTCGAAGCCACGCTCGGTGATGGCGTAGAAGCGCCCATGCCCGGCCTGCCGCTCGTTGCGCAGGAAGCGCGCTGCCAGCATCGGCGTCAGGGTCAGGGCAACGAACGCCGACACGCCGATGCACATGGCGGTTGTGACGGCGAACTCGCGGAACAGCCGACCGATAATGCCGCCCAGCATCAGCAGCGGGATGAACACGGCCACCAGCGAACTGCTAATCGACACGATGGTGAAGGCGATCTCGCCCGAGCCCTTGATGGCCGCCTCGTACGGCGGCACGCCATCCTCGACGTGACGCACGATGTTTTCGAGCATGACGACCGCATCGTCGACAACGAAGCCGACCGAGATGGTGAGCGCCATCAGCGATATGTTGTCGAGGCTATAGCTCATCATGTACATCAGCGCGCAGGCGCCCAGCAGCGACAGCGGTACCGTGACGCTCGGAATGACGGTTGCCCAGAACGTGCGCAGGAATACGAAAATCACCGCCACTACCAGGCCGATGGTCAGCAGCAGGGTGAGCTGCACGTCCTCGACCGACGCACGGATGGTCTCAGTCCGGTCGCTCAGGATCTCCACTTTGAGCGACGGCGGCATGGCCGCCTGCAACCGCGGCAGCTGGGTCTTGATGCGGTCCACCGTTTCGATGACGTTGGCGCCGGGCTGCTTGAAGATGATCAGGAACACCCCGCGCTTGCCGGATGCCCAGGCTGCCTTCTTGGCATCCTCGGGTCCAGATACGGCCTGACCGATGTCGCCGATGCGCAGCGGCGCACCGTTGCGATAGGCGATGATCACATCGTTCCACTTGTCGGCCGCCGTGAGCTGATCGTTGGCGTAGATGGTGTAGCTGCGCAGTTGGCCGTCGATGCTGCCCTTGGGCGTATTGACGGTAGTGATGGCGAGCTGCGTGCGCACATCCTCCAGCGATAGGTTCTTGGCGACCAGCTTGGCCGGATCGAGCTGGATGCGGATGGCAGGCTTCTGCTCGCCGCCGATGCTGACCTGGCCGACGCCGCTGATCTGGCTGATCTGCTGGGCAAGCTTGGTGTCGGCGTTGTCGTCAACCTCCGTCAGTGGCAGCGTATCGGACGTGGCCGCCAGCAACAGGATCGGCGAGTCGGCCGGGTTCACCTTGCGGTAGGTCGGGGGCGAGGGTAGGTCCTGCGGCAGCTGACCGCTTGCGGCATTGATGGCCGCCTGGATGTCGTTGGCCGCCGCGTCAATGTTGCGGTCGAGATCGAACTGCACCACCACCGTCGTAATGCCGAGCCCGCTCGAGGAGGTCGTCTGCGTGACGCCCGGGATCTGCGCGAACTGCCGCTCCAGCGGTTGCGCCACCGAGGATGCCATGATGACGGGGCTGGCACCGGGCAACGTCGCTGTCACCTGGATGGTCGGAAAATCGACCGTCGGCAGCGGTGCCACAGGCAAGCTTCGGTAGGCGACCAGTCCGACGAACAGGATCCCCACCATAATCAGCGACGTGCCGATCGGATGCTTGATGAAGGGCGCCGAGATGCTGCCGTGCATGATCATTCCACCCTGTCGGCAGCAGGCTTCTGGGCCGTGCGCTGCTCCGGCAAAACCTGCACTGGGCCGCCCGGCAGCACCCTGTAATGCCCGGACGTGATGACCCGCTCACCCGGCGACAGGCCTGCTTCGATCAGGGCCTGGCCGCCATCGATCGGCCCGACCGCAACGTTGCGCAGCGCGGCTGTCGAATCCGGCGTCACGACATAAACGTAAAGGCCGTTCGGGCCACGCTGCACCGCGTTGTCGGCGACCACCACGGCATCGGGCACGGTCGATACGACAAGCTTCGTACTGACAGACAAGCCGGGCCACAGGGCACGGTCGGCGTTGTCGAAGCTGGCCTTCAAGCGGATGCTGCCGCTCGCCACATCGACCTGGTTGTCGATGAGCTGCAACGTACCGTTTGCCAGTGCCTTCTTGCCGTCCGAGCTGTATGCCGTGACCTGCAGCGGCCCTGACTTGAGTGCTGCGTTGATGGCCGGCAGCTGCTGCTCGGGCGCCGTGAATACCACCGTGATCGGCTGCAGCTGCGTGATGGTCAGCATGCCGTTCTGATCCGTGGCATGCACGATGTTGCCCGGATCTATCAACCGAAAGCCGGTGCGTCCGGTGAGCGGCGAGCGGATGGCGGTATAGGCCAGCTGCACATTGGCGCTCTCAATCGCCGCCTGATCAGCCTGCACCTGGGCATTGAGGCTTGCGACATTGGCGGTTCGCTGGTCGAGCAACTGCAGGGTTGCATCGCCCTGCTTGGACAGAACGGTCGTTCGCGCCAGATCCTGTTTGGCATTGGTGAGGCTGGCCTGGTCCTGTGCCAGTTTGGCTGTGGCCTGGTCGAGCGCCGCCTTGAAAGGCGCCGGATCTATCTGCACCAGCAGGTCGCCCTGCTTGACCATCTGCCCTTCCTCGAAGGCCACCTTCTCGATCTGGCCGTCCACCCGCGACCGCACCGTGACAACGTTGGTTGCCTGCACGGTGCCGAGCCCGTTCAGGATCAGTGGGAATGGTTTCCTTTCAACCGTGCCCACATGCACGGGCACTTCAGGCCGGCCCGGCGCACGCACGGCTATTTCAGCCGATGCCAACTGATGCCAACCGGCATAGACGGCGACGAGGCCGGCCACCAGGAGCGCCCAGTGCCATATCCCGAACGCCGCAAAGCGGCGCTGTGCAATGTGGCTCATGTTCCGACCTGATCCTTTGGCGAAGCGCACGGGGCGCCATGGATCGGCGGAGCGCACGCTGAGGCGGTGCCTGCGCACGGGGCTTGGCCCGCTGGGCAGCGTCAGATCAAGCAACAACGGCCGTTAGGCTCACGGCCCGTCTCACTTGACGAATTCGTGTTGCGCTAGACCGCGGCCTTGGCGGTGTGGCCATACAGCGCAGCCGCCGCCTGGCTGCTCACATAACCATGTCGCATGTCGCGTTCGATCAGCGCTGCATCACGCATCCTCGGGTCGCCGAAACCGCCGCCGCCGGAGGTCTCCAGCCGCACGATGTCCCCCTCCTTCACCATCATGTTCGTGACCTTCGACGGCAGCGCCTGACGCACGCCGTCACGGATCAGGTAGAGCGCGCTCAGCGCCGCCGGCTCGCCGCCGTCCAGCCCGAACGGGCGGAACTTGAAGCGATCGAGATTGGTCGACAGCTGCGCCGCTGGACAATCGATGCGCCACTCCCGCCACAGACCCAGGCCGCCGCGATGCCGGCCGGCGCCGCCCGAATCGGTTAACAAGCCATACCCGAGGAACGTGAGCGGCATGTCGCTCTCGATCATTTCCATCGGGATGTTGGCGTTGTTGTGCATGCCGAACGAATGGGCCGATGCACCGTCCGAGTAGGACAGCCCGCCGCAGCCGCCGATCTCGATCTCCACCAGCACCTTGCGCCCGAGCTTGGCATCGATGGTCTGGAAGGTGACAACATAGGACACCGCGTAGTACGCGGCCGGCATGCGCTGCGGCACCGCCCTGTGCAGGGCCCCGAATAGCACGGTCGCCAGCCGGTGACCGACAGCGATGCGATGCACCACGGGAGCCGGCGCGGCCGCATTCACGCATAGCCCCGGCGGCGCGATGATCTTCACCGGGCGGTAGCAACCGGCATTCGACGGCACGGGCACATCAGCCGTTGCCATAAGCGCGTAGAACACGGTGGAGCAAGTGGAAGCCAGCGTAGCGTTGCTAGGCCCCAGCGACTGCGCGCTGCAGCCCGATAGGTCGACGGTCATCTCCTCGCCGGCCACCGTCACCCTGGCATGAATGTGAATGGGCTGGTCGGTGATGCCGTCGTCGTCGATCTTGTCCTCGAACTCGTAGGTGCCGTCGGCAATACGGCTGATCACCGCTCGCATGCCGGCCTCAGACGCATCAAGTAACTGCTGCAGCGCGCGCTCGAAGCGCACCTCGCCCAGCTTGCGCGCCAGCCGCTCGATGTTGACTGCACCGACGTTCAGCGAAGCGATCTGCGATTGCAGATCGCCCCACAAGAGGTCCGGTTGCCGCACGTTCTGCAGAATGATGGCGCGGATGGGCTCGATCAGCTTACCCGCCTCGAACAGCTTCACCGGCGGGATGCGCAAGCCTTCCTGGAAAATCTCGGTGGCACTCGAGCCGTAGCTGCCGGGCGAGGAGCCGCCGACATCGAGATGGTGGCACAGCGTGCCAACGAAGCCGATGCGGCGCCCCTCGTGGAACACCGCCTTGTAGGCAACGATGTCCGGCAGGTGCTGGCCGCCGCAGTAGGGATCGTTGGAGATGACGATGTCGTCCGGCTGCCACTGATCGGCCGGGATGTGCCGCGCCAGGATCTCGGTGAGGAAGTAGCTCATCGAGTTCAGGTGGCTCGGAATGCGGGCGGCCTGCGCCACATTCCAGCCGTCGCGGTCGAAGATCGCGGTCGAATAGTCGAGCAGCTCGCGCACGATGGTCGAGCGGCTGGTGCGCCACACGGTGACGTCCATCTCGGCGGCAGCTGCCGTCAGGGCGTTGTGGATGATCTCGAGCTCGATCGACGAGATATCGGTGCTTGTCACGGCCTTGCTCATGGCTGCAGCCTTTCGGCGATCAGATGGCCGCTCTTGTCGCGTCGGCAGTGCCAGCCGTCGGCCAGCAGCACCGTAGTGTAGGCTTCTTCGATCACCGCCGGCCCTTTCAGTGGCAGGTCGGGCGTGATCTGCGCGCGGCTCCACGCGGCGATTTCGCGCAAGGCGCCGGCCATCCACACCTTGCGATGCCGGGCCGGCTTGCGCTCACTCTGCACCGGCGCCGCCTTGCCTTCGGCCTTGGCAAGCAGGCCGATGGCCGACACGCGCAGCGACACGATCTCGACCGGCGAACCGGGATTGGCATAGGAGAAGCGCTGCCGGTGCATGTCGTGGAAGCCGGCGATGAGCTGACCGAGCACGGCGGCATCCAACGTGCTCGCCGACACCGGCACTGTCAGCTCGAAGGCCTGGCCCTTGTAACGCATGTCGGCGGCCAGCTCGATGCGGCGGTCGGCAGCCGGCACCGCATCGCCATCGAGCCGCGCCTGCGCCTCCTGCAGCATGCTGTCCGCCATACCTGCCAGCGTCGCCAGATTCTCGGACGCGGCGGCAAGCACCTTTGAGCGCACCAGGTCGTGCGCCAGATTGGAGTGCAGGATGCCGTAGGCCGACAATGTGCTGGCGCTCTCGGGAAACACCACGCGACGGATGCCGAGTTCGTCGGCCACGGCGATGGCATGCAGGCCGGCCGCGCCGCCGAACGCGGTCATCACGAAGTCGCGCGGATCGAGCCCCTTTTCGAACAGCGACAGCCGGATGGCAGCGCCCAGGTTGGCATTGGTGACGGCCAACAGGCCTTCGGCCGCTGCCTCCACCGCGAGTTTCAGCGGCTGGGCAACGTGCTTGTCGATCGCTGCCCGTGCCGCTGCCACATCGAGCCGCATGCCGCCGCCGAGAAAGCCTTCCCCGTCCAGCCGGCCGAGCGCGAGATTGGCGTCCGTGACGGTCGGCTCGGTGCCGCCGCGGCCGTAGCAGGCCGGTCCGGGACGCGAGCCGGCACTTTCCGGGCCGACGGTCAGCCGGCCACCCGCGCGCACCGTGGCGATGGAGCCGCCGCCGGCGCCGATGGTGCGGATCTCCACCATCGGCAGGCGCACCGGCATCTTGTCAATCTCACCCTGCGTAACGAGGTTGACCCTGCCCTCGCGCACCACGGACACGTCGAAGCTGGTGCCGCCCATGTCGACGCCAACCATGTTGGCCTCGCCCAGCACCTGGCTCAGCAATGCGCAGGCAGCGCTGCCACCCGACGGTCCCGACAGCAACAGGCGCACCGGCTCCTGGGCCGCCGTCTCGGTGCTGCACACGCCCCCATTCGATTGCACCAGTAGCAGGCGCGGCGTACAGTTCTCCGCCCGCATGCGCTGCGCGAGTTTGCCCAGATAGCTGGCGATCACCGGCATCAGCAGGGCGTTGAGCACCGTGGTGGAGGTGCGCTCGTACTCGCGGATCTCGGCGTTGAGCGCGCTCGAGCACGACACCGTCAACGCCGGGCGCGTGCGGGCGAGATACTCGGCGATGGCGCTCTCGTGCGCCGAATTGACATACGAGTTGAGCAGGCACACCGCCACCGTCGTCACGCCCAGCGTGTCGAGCTTGGCCGCCAACCCCTCAAGCGCCGCCTCTGCCAGCGCCACCTCGACGCTGCCGTCGGCGCGGATGCGTTCCTCAATGCCGACGCGTCGGTCGCGCGGGATCAGCGCGGGGGCAACCTGCGGGTTGAGCGCATAGATCTCCCGGCGATAGTGGCGTCCAATCTCCAGCACGTCCTCGAAACGCGCCGTGGTCACCAACGCGCCCTTGGCGAGCTTGCGCTCCAGCACGGCGTTAGTGGCGATGGTGGTGCCGTGCAGCAGATAGCCGATGTCGGCGAGAGCAAACCCGTCGCGCGCCGCTGCTTCCTTGATGCCGGTCATCAAGCCGATTGAGGGATCTTCCGGCGTGGTCGGCGTCTTCAGGCTGGTGATGGCAGCGGAGCGCGCATCGAAGATCTGCAGGTCGGTGAAGGTCCCGCCGATGTCGACGGCGATGCGGACAGGCGGCTGGCCTTTGGTCGACACGCGCAGTTCGTTCCTTTTTCAATCAGTCATCCCGGACTCTGCGCCGGCGAATATCGGGGAACCCAGAGCCAGGCAGCAGGTCCGATCGTGGCAGGCTCCCGGCCTGAGCTGGTGCTCAGGCCGGGACGACATGCTCTATATTACTTCGCCTTGTCGGCCCAGGTGGGCGTCGGATACAGCACCTCGCAGGCCGCCAGCTCGAAGGGATAAATGGTGCAGTACTTGCCCTTCTGCACCTGCATCAGGATCGGACGCACCAGCTCGTTCTGACCGTTGGCGTCGAACTTGACGCCGCGGTAGGGCACGATCAGCTGGTCGGGCGGGATGTTGGTTGCCGCGATCGCCGCGCGCAGCTTCTCAGGGTCGGTCGAGCCGGCGCGGTTGAACGCATCCATCAGCGTCATAAAGCCCGTGAAGACGCGCGCCGGCACGTCCGACAGATCGCGCCCGTTCGAGTGCTTCTTGAAGATCGCATTGACCTTCGACAGCAGCGGAATGCGGCCCTCCAGGTCCGAATTGTACGGCGAGCGCGTGATGGAGCCCTCCGCATCCTTGCCCATCGTGCTGATGAAGGTCGGATCAGTGAAGCCAGCGTTCTGCGCCACGATCAGCTTGGGATTGTAGTCGAGCTCCTTTGCCGTCCTCAGCAGCAGGAAGGTATCGGACGTGTAGGAGGAGGGCAGCAGCACGTCGGCGTTGGCGGCCTTCAGGCGCTGCACCTCGGAAGTAAGCGAGGTAGTCTGCGCCTTGTAGGTGATCTTCTCGAGCACCTTGATGCCGGCTGCAGCCGCCAGCTTCTCCTGCACCTTGGCGCTGTCGGTGCCGAACGCGGTGTCCTCGTGGAAGATGGCCGCGGTCTCGAACTTCATGCCCTTCTTGGCGCCGAAGTCCTTCATGAAGTCGAACATCAGTTGCGAGAAGCTCTCATCCGTCGGCGAGGTGCGGAAGAAGTACTTGAGGCCGCGCTGGGTCAGCGCCGGCTGCGAGGACTCCGCGTTGAGGAACGGTACGCCTGCGCGCTCGGCAGCCTGGCTCGCGGCCGCCGTCACCGAGGAGAAATATGCGCCGAATACCGCGTGCACCTTCTCCTGCGAGATCAGGCGCTCGGTCTCGCTCAGGCCAACCTCGGGCTTGCCCTGGTGATCGACCACGATCACCGTAACCTTCGCGCCGCCGAGGCCCGGAAGACCCTTGTTCTTGGCGAGCGGCAGCGGCAGATCCGCACCCTCGTTGACGATCTCCAGCACCGCTTTCACGGCCGCGACGGCGTCGACGCCGATCTGCGCGGTCGGTCCCGACAGCGGATAGAGCACTCCAACCTTCACTTCCTGCTGCGCCTGGGCGGCCGTAGCACCGACCATCAAGGCGGCGCCCGCAAGCATCGCGATTTTCGATTTCATTAGCCTCACTCCGTTCGAACGCCTAACGTCCCGGGGGGAGATTGGAGCGTCTTTTGCAAGCGCTCGTCAATCGGCGAACTGACAAAGAGAGTACTTCCCACCCGATGTCGAGAGATCTCATCATCCAGGCCATCGTCAGCGGCATCCTGATGGGCCTCATCTATGCCCTCGTTGCGGTCGGCCTGAGCCTAATTTTTGGGCTCATGGAGATTGTAAATTTCGCCCACGGCGAGTTCCTAATGCTGGCGATGTTCGCCGCCTTCTGGTTCTGGACGCTGGGCGGATTGGACCCACTGCTATCCCTGCCTCTGGTGGCTGCCCTGCTGGCATTTGCCGGCATCCTGGTGCACTTTGGCGTTATCCGGCCGCTCTTGAAGGCACCGATGCTGGCGCAGGTGTGCGGCACCTTCGGGCTGGCCGTGGCGCTGCGGGCGATGGCCCAGTTCCTGTGGACCCCCGACTTTCGCACAATAGCCAATCCATGGATCGCCGGCCGCGTCCAGATCGGAGGCATTTTCATTGGCCAGCCGCAGCTTATGGCCGGGGTCATCTGCCTGCTGTCGTTCCTGGCCCTGTGGCTGTTCGTCACGCGTACCGAGACTGGCCTCGGCCTGCAGGCGACCGCACAGGACCGGCAGGCTGCGGCGGTGATGGGTATTCCTACCGAACGCATGTTCGCGCTCGGCTGGGCGATCGGGCTAGGCTGCGTTGGCGTGGCCGGAACTCTGCTCTCCACCTTCTTCTATATTTTCCCCGATGTCGGCGTAAATTTTGCTTTGCTGGCGTTCGTCGCCGTGGCGCTCGGCGGCTTCGGCAGCATCCTCGGCAGTCTCGTCGCCGGCCTGCTGATCGGGCTCGTCGAATCCCTCGGAGGCCTTCTGCTCGACCCTTCCTACAAGACGGTGATCGTGTTCGCGCTTTATCTCACGGTGGTGATCGTGCGGCCCAATGGCCTGTTCGGCAGGTTCTAGCAGCATGGCAAGCGATCGGGCACGCATGCTGGAGGTGGCGAGAAGCGAGCGGGTCTGGCCGCGGCCGCCCGTGTGGGCGATCGGTGTCGGCGTCGTTGGCGCCGCATTCCTGCTCGCCTATCCGTTCCTCTTCAAGACACCATTTTCGCACCACTTGATGATTCTGATCCTGCTCTACGCGTTGATGGCGCAGTCCTGGAACGTGGTGGCGGGATTGTCCGGCCAGATCAGCCTCGGGCACGCGATCTTCTTTGGCATCGGTGCGTACTCATCGACCGTTCTGTTCATCAAGTTCGGCATCACGCCCTGGATCGGCCTGCTGGTCGGCATGGCGATCTCCGCACTGGCCGCCGTCGCCATCGGCGTGCCGACGCTGCGCCTGCGCGGCCACTACTTCGCCATCGCCACGCTGCTGATCGGCTCCAGCGTGCAGATCATCGTCCAGCGCTGGGACTGGGTGGGCGCCGCCTCCGGCCTCTATATACCGATCAACCGCACTGCCCCCTGGTACTACCTGCAGTTCCACACCAGCAAGGTGCCCTACTACTACCTCGCGCTGGGCGCAGCCGCGCTCGCCTACTTGGCGGTCTGGTACATCCGGCGCAGCCGCTTCGGTTTTCGTTTGCAGGCGCTGCGCGACGAGCCCGATGCCGCTGCCAGCCTCGGCATCGCGGTGGCCCGTCACAAGGTGATGGCCTTCATGATTTCGGCCGCCATGATGTCGGTTGCCGGCACCTTCTACGGACAGTATGTGCTGGTGCTCGACCCCGAGCGCCTGCTATCGGCCGACATCTCTATCATCGTGCTGCTCATGACGGTGCTCGGCGGCAGTGGCACGCTGTGGGGGCCGGCCCTCGGCGCCGCCATCCTGATCCCGCTTTCGGAATACAGCCGCATCTGGTTTGGCGGTACCGGCCGCACCATCGACCTCATCGTCTACGGCCTGCTGATCCTGGCCGTGTGCATATGGCGGCCGAGCGGCATATTGAGCCTGTTCGAGGAGCGCATCCGGCGCCGCAGCGGGGGAACGTCATGAGCGTCCTCCTCGACGTGAAGGGCGTGACCAAGCGCTACGGCGGCCTGACCGCCAACTCCGACATCACCTTTGACGTCAACCAAGGCGAGATCTTGGGCATCATCGGGCCGAACGGCGCTGGCAAATCGACGCTGTTCGACCTGATCACCGGCTTCCAGGCGCTCGATGCCGGCCAGGTGGTCCTTGACGGGCACGACATCACGGGCCTGCGCCCCGACAAGATCGCCAGCCGTGGCGTCGCCCGCACCTTCCAAAAGCTCAAACCCTTTCCCGATCTCACCGTCACCGAAAACGTCATCGTCGGTGCGCTCGCCCGCACCGCCGACATGAAGCTCGCGCGGGATGCGGCCCTCGAAGCGCTGGCCTTCGTCGACCTGCTGGAGAAGCGCAATCACTTCGCGCGCGAGCTTTCGACCGGCCAGCGCAAGCGCCTCGAACTCGCGCGCGGGCTCGCCATGAAGCCGCGCATCGTACTAATGGATGAGGTAACCGGCGGCGTCGACCAGCGCACCATCCCGGGCCTAGTCGATCTGGTGCTCGAATTGAAGCGCCAAGGCGTCACCATCGTCACCATCGAGCACAACATGCAGGTCATGATGCGCATCTGCGACCGCATCCTTGCCCTGTATGCGGGCCGGCGCATCGCCTTCGGCAAGCCCGACGAGGTGCGGCAGGACCCGGCGGTGGTCGACGCGTATCTGGGGACGACCACGCATGCTGCTTGAGGTCAAGGATCTCGAGGTCGCCTACGGCGACTACCAGGTGGTGTGGGGCGTCTCGCTCACAGTCGCGGCCGGCGAGAGCGTCGCCCTACTTGGCCCCAACGGCTCGGGCAAGAGCACGGTTGTCAACGCCATCACCGGCCTGATCCGGTCCAAGGCCGGCGACATCCGCTTCGAGAACAAGAGCCTGGTCGGCCAGCCGACGCATGCGCGCGCCGCACTCGGCATCGCCCACGTTCTCGAGCGGCGGCGCGTGTTCCCCCACCTTACTGTGCAACAGAACCTCACGCTCGGTGCGTGGCATCCCGCCGCCAGGGCCGCGCGGGCCAGGACGACCGAGCGCATCTTTGCCCTGTTCCCGCGCATGGCTGAGCGCAGGAGCCAGCTCGCCCGCACGCTATCTGGCGGCGAGCAGCAGATGCTTGCGCTCGGGCGGGGGCTCATGTCACTGCCCAGGTTGCTGATGGTAGACGAGCCGTTCCTGGGCCTCGCGCCCCAGGTCATGGAGCAGATGCAGGCCGTGTTCGAGAAGTTGCAATCCGAGGGCATGGCCATCCTGTTCATCGAGCAGAACGTGCGCCTGGCTTTATCCATGGCGAGCCGTGGCTACATCCTGGAAAGCGGCCGTTTGGCCGTCGAAGGACAGGCAAAGAGCCTCGTCGACAGCCCTGAGGTGCGGCGCATCTTCCTCGGCGCCTGAACCTCCGCCCGCGGACATGGCAGCCCTGCAAGGCGCCCCTTGCAGGCTGCCAGTGCTTGGGCTCAGATACGGTCCGAAAAAAAGAGGAACATCGCATGAGCGCAAGAGGGCCGACTGCCCGGCTGGCGGTCGACATCGGTGGCACGTTCACCGACATCGTCCTGATCGAGGGTGAGCGGCGCTTCGTCAGCAAGGTGCTGACGACGCCCAAGGCACCCGAGATGGCAGTGATCGATGGCACGCGTAGCGCGCTCACCAGCGCCGGCTTGGCGTTTGCCGACATCGCCTTGTTTGTGCATGGCACCACGCTCGCCACCAACGCCATCATCGAGCGCAAGGGCGCCAAGACCGCCCTGATCGCCACCGATGGCTTCCGCGATGTCATCGAGATCGCCGACGAGAGCCGCTTCGACCAGTACGACATCAACATAACAAAGACGCCTCCCCTGGTGCCGCGCGAGCTGCGCTTCACGGTGCCGGAGCGCCTCGACGTGCACGGCGCGGTGCGGCTCGCCCTCGACGAGGGCGCCGTGCGGGCCGTCGCCAAGCGCATCGCCGATGCCGGCATCGAGGCGATCGCGGTGGCACTCATCCACTCCTACACCAATCCCGCACACGAGCAGCGCGTCGGCGCCGTCCTCGCCGAACTCTATCCCTCCATCAGCGTCAGCCTGTCCTCGGCCGTCAGCCCCGAGGCCCGCGAGTACGAGCGCACCTCCACCACCATCGCCAATGCCTACGTGCAGCCGCTGATGGCCGGTTACCTGAAACGTCTGCAGCGCGCCTTCACCGAGTTCGGCTATACTCGGCCGATTCATCTGATGACCTCGGGCGGCAGCCTCGCCAGCCTGGACACCGCCGCCCAATTCCCCGTACGCCTCATCGAGTCCGGCCCCGCCGGCGGCGCCATTCTGGCCGGACACATTGCCCTTGAGCGCGGCGAGAGTCGCATCCTCTCCTTCGACATGGGCGGCACGACCGCAAAGATCTGCCTGATCGACAACGGCCAGCCCCTCAAGGGCCGTGCCTTCGAGGTCGACCGTCAGTCGCGCTTCAGGAAGGGTAGCGGAACGCCGCTGCGCATTCCCGTCATCGAGATGGTGGAAATCGGCGCCGGCGGCGGCTCCATTGCCCGCATCGACGCGCTGCAGCGCATCCAGGTCGGACCGGAGAGCGCGGGTGCCGAGCCTGGACCTGCCTGCTACGGCCGCGGCGGTTGTGAGCCAACCGTCACCGATGCCGACGTAACGATCGGCAAGATCGACATCGCGCGCTTCGCCGGCGGCAAGATCGCCCTCCATCCTGACAAGGCTGAAGCCGCGCTCGCTGCCACCCTTAAGGGCATGTCGGCCGAGCAGGGCGCCATCGGTATTGCCGAGATCGTCGATGAGAACATGGCCAATGCTGCCCGCGTGCACGCGGTTGAGCGCGGGGTCGCCATTGCGGAGCGCACCCTCATTGCCTTTGGTGGCGCGGCCCCTCTGCATGCCAGCCGGCTCGCCGAAAAGCTCGGCATCGGCAGAGTGATCGTGCCGCCCGACGCCGGCGTGGGCTCGGCCGTCGGCTTTCTCGCCGCACCCGCTGCCTACGAGATGATCCGCTCGCGCTACATGCGGCTCAGCACCTTCGATGCGCAGGCCGCCAACGCGCTGATCGCCGACATGGAGCACGAGGCCCTCACGCATTGCCGCGCTGCCGCCGGCAATCGTTCCGTATCCGTGCGCCGCTCGGCGTTCATGCGCTACGCCGGCCAGGGCCACGAGATCACTGTGGCGCTGCCGGACCGACCCATCACAGCGCAGGATACCGACCCCTTCCGCGCCGACTTCGAACGCGAATACACCCGCCTGTTTGCCCGTCATATCCCCAACGCCGAGATCGAGATCATGAGTTGGCTGGTGCTGGCCACCACCACCACCGATCCGCCAAAACGCCTCGGCGATGCCACCGGCAAACTCGCGCCCAAGGCCGTCGCCGAACGCTCGATCTTCGATGCCCGCCTCGGCCGACGCCTCGCCGTGCCGATGTTCGAGCGCGATCAGCTGCCCCCCGGCACCGCACTGGTCGGCCCAGCTCTAGTGGTGGAGGCCGGCACCTCGACCTACGTGTCGCCGAGCTTCGACCTCAGCGTCGACGCCGGTGGCGCCCTCGTACTGACCGCCCGCGCCGACGCCTCCTGAGGACCCATCCCATGACCAAGCCGAT